>Ga0209066_10002494_pt1 | contig 22278 bp, 24 predicted proteins | sample All_14_2_FD_187198 | JGI IMG/M metagenome (GOLD analysis project Ga0209066, IMG submission 187198) | Freshwater microbial communities in response to fracking from Pennsylvania, USA - Allegheny Zone_MetaG_DW_15 (SPAdes) (version 2) ... | reverse complement strand
CCCCTGTTGGCGTGCATCGACATTCAGGCATTGATTCAGGGCAAGATTGGCGCATAAGGTCTGGAACACAATACGCTGTGGCTCGTAAGCAATAATCTGGCCGCTTTCGCCCACAAGGTTGGAAAGCAGCACGGTGTGCGCACCGATGTTTGCGCCGGCTTCAATGGCGACATCTCCTGGTTTCAGCAGCTGGCGGAACAAGGCAGCTTCGCCTTCGCACAGTTCGCCATAAGTGATCAATGACTGGCCGACATAGCGATCATTGCGGTTGACGAGCATCGGTCCCAGATTCGTCGATACCAAAATGTTGAAGACATGGGCAGGCAAGCGGGCGCGCTCTTGTTCAGTCAGGTTGAAGATGTTGTTTTCCATGGGGGTATGTGTCGTATGTGTCTTATAAGGCGTTGACGTATTCTGGCTGGTCAGCTAAAGAATTTTGACGGTAGTGGTACTGTGTCGGTACTGCGTTAATGGTACTGCGTTTATGGAAGACCCCTCGTATCAGTGCGGTAGCTCTCTATGCAGAATAACCCTACAGATTTCGTTGAGGTTTCCGTTATAGTCAACTAACAGGAGGGATGCGCACATGGCCACCAGTTCAATTTCATCACCAGGTATTGCCTCAGGGCTGGATGTTAACGGCATCGTCAGCAAGTTAATGGAGGTGGAGCGGCAGCCGTTAACCAGGTTGAATGCGAAGGTAACTGACTACAACGCAAAGCTGACTGCCTACGGCTCCATCAAAAGTGCGTTGTCCAGCCTGCAAACTGCGGCAGCTACTTTGGCCGATACAACAATTTTCAATGGCAAGTCGGTTGCCGTGTCGGATGCTACCGTAGTGACTGCTTCTGCTTCCAGCCTTGCCGCAGCAGGAAGTTATACCTTGAGTGTGACGCAATTGGCCAAGTTTCACACACTGCGCAGCACCACAGACTATGCCACGACAGCAGATACATTCAATACCGGCACCTTGGCCATCAGCATTGGTGGCGGCAGCGCGGTTAACATCACCATTGACAGCAGCAACAACACGCTTTCCGGCATACGCCAGGCCATTAACGACGCCAACGCCGGTGTAACGGCAACTATCCTGAACGATGGCACCACGAACCGACTGGTGTTAACGTCCAATACCAGTGGCTCGGTAGGTGCCATTACCGTCACGGCCACGGATTCAGGCGGTGGCGGCACGAATCCACTCTCCGGGCTGGATTCCGCCAGCCTGCTACAGACCCAGCCCGCCGATAACGCACTGTTCAACATCAACGGAATCGACATCAGTCGCTCTTCCAACACGGTGACGGATGCCATCGAAGGACTTACCTTCAGGCTGACCAAGGGCACACTGGCCGCACCTGGCACGTCGACGCTGACGGTCACCCCCAATACAGATGCCATTACCTCTGCGATCAACACCTTTGTTCAGGGGTACAACAACGCGGTTAACCTGCTCAAGACGAATTCGAGTTTTAATGTCACAACCAAAACAGCAGCCATACTCAATGGGGATAGCACGGTGCGTTCCCTTCAGGCGCAACTGAGTGATCTCGTGAATACCAGCGTCACCGGCATTGCGGGCGGCATCAGTACACTTTCGGATATCGGCATCGCGGTGCAAAAAGATGGCACGCTGCAGGTCGACAGCACCAAACTGGCGGCTGCGCTGGCGGATCCAGCCAAGGACGTCACGGGTTTATTTACCCAAACCACGTCAGGCAACGAAGGCATTGCCGTGCGGTTTAGCAATGTGGTAAGAAGCAGCATTGCATTCGACGGCGTGATTGCCGCTCGTACGGACGGGATTACCGCCTCGATCAAGGGGGTTAACAATAGTATTGATGCACTGAACCTGCGTTTGACAAAGATTGAGGCTCAGTACCGTGCCCAATTTACCGCGTTGGACGTCATGATGGCCAATATGCAAAAGACCAGTCAATATTTAACACAACAATTCGCCAAATCTTCGAGCAATTAACTCCCAGGAGACTCCCATGTCTTTCACTGCCCCTCACGTTGCACAAACGTACGCCAAGGTTGGATTGGAAACCAGTGTGGCCACGGCCAGCCCCCATCAGCTGATTCTGATGCTCTACGATGGGGCCTTGCTTGCTATTGCGAAAGCCGGCAATGCAATGCAACAAAAACAGGTTGCCGAGAAAGGCCAGGCGATTTCTCAGGCAATCGATATTATTTCCAATGGGCTGGCGGCCAGTCTCGACTTTTCTACAGCCGATGAGTTGGCAAATCGGCTCGCGGCGCTCTACGACTATATGTGCAGACGCTTGGTACATGCCAATTTACACGATGATCAGGCCGCGCTGAATGAGGTGACCTTCCTGCTGGGTGAGATCAAGTCGGCTTGGGAGGAGATTGCCGATGATCCGGCAGTCCTTGCACACCAAAAGAAGGTTGCTGCCTGAGTCTCGCCATGACGCCAATGCCCGGTCAACTCGTTATCTATGAAGAAATGTATGCGCTATCCGGGCAGATGGTGGCGGCTGCGCAGGCCAATGACTGGGATAGGCTTATCGCGCTGGAGAGCTGCGTTTCCATACTGCGCGACAAGCTCATGACGGAGGAAAGCGTGGGCCTCGAATCCTTGAACGGAGCCGACCGTGCGCGAAAAGCAGCCATGATCGGGAAGGTTCTTGAGAATGATGCCGAAATCCGTCGCCATGTTGAGCCGTGGATGGACAATGTGCGCCAGTTTCTGGGGAGTCAGCATCAGCGCCGAAAAATGCAGCACGCGTATGCGGTGACCGATGCGTTCTCCGAGAGAGGCTCGGCTATGGATGCGTCGCTCGGGTGAGTCTGGCGTGGGCGCTGCTTCTGGGGCAATACATGGCGCTGTAGGTATCCGCATCCCTGCCCAGAGGAGTGACCAGTCATGGTCATGATTCCCACTCCGGTGGGTGCTCAGGTTCGCAGTCAGACCGATGCGCCGCTTAATCCGTTGCGCCCGGTGGCGGAGATTCCTGCTGATCTTCCTGACCTTCAGCCAGGGCAGGTGTTTCGCGCACGGATTCAGGAAGTCCTGCCAGAAAATACCTACAAGGCGCTGGTTGCCGGAAGATTGTTGACGCTTGCCCTGCCCGAAGGCGCCAAAGCCGGGGATACCCTGGAACTGGTCGTGGTTGGCCGCACGCCAGGGGCCGTTGTGGCGCAGTTGGTCGATGCTGGGCGAGGCACGATTGCCGAACCTTTTCAACGTAGTACGCTGTCTAATCTTGGCCAATTGCTGGCTTCGCTGTTGCCCCGTGAAGGTGAGGCAGCAGCGCCCGCGAGGCTGACACAGGGGCAGCCGCTGGTGTCTCTGGCAGCGCTGAGTGCGACAGATTTGGCGCAGCGTTTGCCAACCCAGCTTGCGCAGGCGGTAAGTACCAGCGGGCTGTTTTATGAAGCGCATCAGGTGCAGTGGGCATTGGGCCAGCGGCCGCTGACGAGTTTGCTGGCCGAGCCGCAAGGGCGATATGCACAATCCGAAACGCGGGCGGCCTTTGGCGGTGCTCGCGAGGCCGAGTCAGCGGCAGAAAAGTCGGCGCTGGCGATACGGCGTGAAGCGGCAACAAGCAGCGCTTCCCCACTCGCGCTGCTGCAAAAACTGTTCGGTGGGGAAGCCATGGGCACAAGCGCCTTGGCTACGGAAGCATCCCCGTTGGCGACCACCGTGGTGATGCCGGATGATTTGCGTCCGCTGGTACAACAGCAGCTCGAAGCCGCTGCAACCCAGCGGATGGTATGGCATGGTGAAGTCTGGCCAAAGCAGATGATGGAATGGGAAATCGAGCGCGATGCGCCGCAAGCCGAGGCTTCCGTTGAGGACCCTGCTGTCTGGCGGACTACCCTGCGCCTCACCTTGCCACGCTTGGGTGAAATCGAGGCTCGCGTGCAATTAAGTGGTCAGGACGTTCATCTTGCGCTACGCATGTCCGATGCTGCCGTGACCGATTTGCGGCAGGCGATGCCCGCTTTGCAACAGGCACTGACTGCGGCTGGTTTGACGTTGCAGAGTGTCCAGGCAAAACATGCCGCAGATGAGTAAGGGAACCAGGGAAATTAAGGAAACCGATCAGCGCGCGCTGGCAGTAGCGCTCAAGTACGCGCCGGGTGCTGAGGCGCCTGTTGTCGTGGCCAAAGGCCGCGGCTTGATTGCGGACGAAATCATCGCCCGCGCAAAAGAACACGGTGTCTATGTGCATGAGTCACCCGCCCTGGTTGCGCTGCTTGCTCAAGTGGACATGGATCAGCACATTCCAGCACAGCTTTATGTCGTTGTGGCGGAGTTGCTGGCCTGGCTGTATCGTGTCGAGCAGGGTGATCCCTCTGCCTTCTCTTCTGCGGGCATTCCGCATGGTTAATCTGGGCTAGAATTCAACGGACTTATTTGCAGTCTCTCTGTTGATCAAGATGACCAGTCCCAAAATTGATCCGGACGCACGTTCGGCGCAGGTACAGAACGCCGATACAGCACTGTTGCCTACCGATGAATTCAGTCAATATCTGCTGCATGCTCGTGGCGAGATGCTGCCTATTTTTCGACGTCTGGTTGAGCGTGTGTCGCAGATCACCCTGCTGTTTAATGAAGGTCGCGATATGGTGCTGTCGAGCTTGATGGATGCGAGTCCTGATGGCTTGGTTCTGGAGTATGGTGCGGATGCCGAGATGAACCGCAAGGCTTTGCAGATGAACAAGCTGTTCTGCATTACCCAGCTGGATAAAGTAAAAATCCAGTTCATTTTGTCCGGTGTGACTACTACCCAGGTTGGTGGCCGCCCTGCTTTTCTTGCGCAGTTGCCCGAAAGTCTGTTGCGGTTGCAACGGCGGGAACACTACCGTCTTGTGTTGCCGGTTTTGCAGCGATTGAAATGCAAAATTCGCTTTCCGACCGTGGAAGGTAAAGAGCATCAGATTGAAGTTGAGGTTGCTGATATCAGTGGCGGAGGCGTGTGTCTCATCGGTTTTCCTGCCGCGTTGTCCCTCGAGCTGGACATGGAATTTCCCGGGTGTCATATCGAGTTACCCGAGATCGGTGCGATCACGACTGTGCTCCGTTTACGCAGCATCAATGAAGTCGTGGGTCGGACGGGCGTGCGTACGCAGAATGTTGGTTGCCAGTTTGTCGGTTTGCCCGGGCCGATGGAAACGCTGATTCAACGGTACATCATGAAAATCGAGCGTGAGCGTAAGGCGCGCGAATCTGGCTTGAAATGAATTTTCAGCGAGTTAATAAAAATCCTGTACATATCCTGTTATTTTTATAAAAAGCGTTGTCGCATTTCAAGCGAACCGTTTTTCCTGACGTCATGCACGGGCAGGGGTTTAAATAAGTAGCGATTTTGGTGTTTGTTCCATTGCTCTGAAATTGAGCAAGCGGCAATAATTGCCGGTATGGGAGAACACCGCATTGGCTGAAGAAAGCGACCTCGAAAAAACTGAACCAGCCTCGCCGCGGCGCCTTGAGCAGGCTCGCGAAGAGGGTAATGTGCCCCATTCTCGTGAGCTGATGGCATTTATGGTTATGGCCGCTGGCGCAGGTACTTTCTGGGTGTTGGGTGGCTGGATCGCGCAGGGTATTGCCGACTTGCTACGCCACGGATTGAGCTTTAACCGCGCCGCAGCGTTTGATACGGCCATCATGCGTGGCAGCAGTTTGTCGCTGACGGTTGACGCCTTCATGTATGTTGGGCCTCTTTTTCTGGTCATTATCGCGGCGATAATCGCAACGCCTTTTGTCATGGGGGGATGGGTATTTTCGCCCAAAGCATTCAAGCTTGATTTCATGCGTATTGATCCTGTCAAGGGACTTGGGCGCATGTTTTCCTGGGAAAGCATTGCGGAGCTGGTCAAGGCTATTCTCAAGGCTGTTCTGATTGGCGGTGTGTTGTACTGGGTTGTCAGGCATGAGCAGGACAGGCTGTTTGCTCTGCTGGCCCAGCCGATTGAAACCGGCTTGGCTTCATTTGCCCAGGTGATTTTTTTCAGCTTTGTGGCCCTGATTGGTGGCTTGGCGATTATCGCGGCGATCGATGTGCCATTTCAGCTCTGGCAATACCATGATCGCTTGAAGATGACGCGCGAGGAGTTACGCAAGGAAGCCAGGGAAAGTGAAGGTGATCCGCAACTCAAGGCGCGCATTCGCAGTCAGCAGCGCGAAATGGCACGTAGCCGCATGATGTCGGAGGTACCCAAAGCCGATGTTGTGGTGACTAATCCGACACATTTTGCTGTCGCCTTGAAATATGACGGCAAGGCAATGCAGGCTCCTGTGGTTGTAGCCAAAGGCATGAATCTGATCGCTCAACGCATCCGCGATCTGGCCAGCGAAAATCATGTGCCGATCCTCGAGGCGCCTCCTCTGGCGCGTGCATTGCATCGTCATGCCGATATTGGCGACCAGATTCCGGCCGCGTTGTATGCATCTGTGGCCGAGGTGATGGCCTGGGTGTATCAGCTGAATACGTTTGCCGAGCAAGCCGGCACCCTGTCGCCGATAGCGCCACCAACAGCACCCACGCAGATTGCCATACCTGCAGAGCTCGATCCGGGGGTGCCTGAATGAATGACAGTCTGACCATGCAGAATTTTCTTGGGCGGTTGAATATCCGGCAGATGCTGGCACCGCTGCTGATCGTGATGATTTTGTCGATGATGGTGTTGCCATTGCCGACGTTCGCACTGGATGTATTTTTCACTTTCAACATCGCAATTTCTATCATGGTGCTGCTGGTGGCGATGTACACCATGAAGCCGCTCGATTTCGCCATTTTCCCGACAGTCTTGCTGGTGACTACCTTGCTGCGTTTATCGCTGAATGTGGCATCCACGCGCGTGGTTTTGTTACAGGGGCACACGGGGCCGGATGCTGCGGGCAAGGTCATCGAAGCCTTTGGACACTTTCTGGTCGGTGGCAATTACGCTGTCGGCATCGTGGTATTCATCATCCTGACGCTGATTAATTTTATTGTCATCACCAAGGGTGCCGGGCGTATCGCTGAAGTTTCGGCGCGTTTTACGCTGGATGCGATGCCAGGTAAACAAATGGCCATTGATGCCGACTTGAATGCCGGTTTGATCGGTGAAGACGAGGCGCGTCAACGTCGTTCTACCGTGGCGCTGGAGGCGGATTTTTATGGCTCGATGGATGGTGCCTCCAAGTTTGTGCGTGGCGATGCCGTCGCTGGCATTCTGATACTTTTTATCAACATCATTGGTGGGCTCGTTGTTGGCGTGCTTCAACATGACATGAGCGCGGGTGACGCGGCCAAGGCCTATACCTTGCTCACGATCGGCGACGGTCTGGTGGCGCAGATTCCGGCACTCATCATTTCGACCGCTGCCGGTCTGGTGGTAACGCGGGTTGCCACTGAACAGGATATCGGTCAGCAACTCGCGGCGCAGCTGTTTGGCAACCCGATGGTATTGGGGCTAACAGCGGGGATTCTGGGGATACTCGGCCTGATTCCAGGCATGCCGAACTTTGTTTTCCTGATGCTGGCAGCAGTGCTGGGTTTCGTTGCCTGGAAAAAATTTAATCGCCCGGCAGTGACAGTTAAACAAGCTGCTGCGGCACAGCAGGCAGCCGCTCAACCTGTGGAAAATGTTGAGGCCAGCTGGTCTGACGTCGTGCCAGTGGATGTACTGGGTCTGGAAGTTGGTTACCGGTTGATTCCCTTGGTCGATCACGGACAGGATGGCGAATTGCTGAAACGCATTCGCGGGTTGCGCAAAAAATTTGCCCAGGAAATCGGCTTTCTGCCTGCATCTGTGCACATCAGGGATAACCTGGAATTGCGGCCTAATGCCTATCGACTAACCCTCAAGGGCGTGCCCATCGGTGAAGGTGAAGCATTCCCCGGCCAGTATCTGGCGATTGATCCGGGACGCGTGTCTGGTCAGTTGGTCGGGACGCCAACGAAAGACCCTGCTTTTGGTCTGCCTGCGGTATGGATTGATGCCACGTTGCGCGAACAGGCGCATGTTTTTGGCTATACGGTTGTTGATGCCAGCACGGTGATTGCTACTCATTTAAATCATGTCATTCTGTCGCATGCGGCAGAATTGCTGGGTCGTCAGGAAACGCAGGCGCTGCTGGATCATCTGGCCAGTGAGTCGCCAAAACTGGTGGAAGATCTGGTGCCGAAGCTATTGCCCTTGGGCGTCTTGCAGCGGGTGTTGCAAAACCTGCTCGAAGAGAGCGTCAATATTCGCGATATGCGCACCATCATCGAGATTCTGGCAGAACAGGCGCCGCGTACCCAGGATCCGCTGGAGTTAACCACGCAGGTGCGCATCGCGCTGGGCCGAGCCATTGTCCAGCAGATTTATCCGACAGGTAATGAAATGCAGGTCATGACATTAGAGCCTGGGTTGGAGCGGATATTGGCGCAGGCGCTACAAGGTGGAGGCGATGCGGGCGGCATCGAACCGGGTTTGGCGGATACGCTGTTGCGGGAGACGGCGGCGGCCGCCCAGCAGCAGGAAAATTTAGGGTTACCCGCAGTATTGCTGGTGCCGGGAAATTTGCGCTGGCTTTTGTCTCGTTTTTTGCGTCGTGCCGTGCCGCAACTCAAGGTAATTTCCAACGTTGAAGTGCCCGACTCGAAAATTATCAAGGTAACTACTCTTATTGGAGCAAGCAAATGAGTGCCAATCGTTTTGTTGGTGCAACGGCGCGCGACTGCCTGCGGCGCGTGAAAGAAGTGTTGGGACCGGATGCTGTGGTGATTTCAAATCGAGCGGTGGAAAACGGCGTCGAAATCATTGCAATGTTGCCAGAGAGACTTGATGCCATATCGCAGCAGATGCAGCCGACAGAAAAAATGGCTGCAACACCGTCTCCGGCATCAGTATCGGCGGATTCGTTGCATAACCCATCAATGGATCCCTTGATGTCGGCCAGGCTGCCTGCCGAGGAGAGTGACTACACGGTGACTTTATCCTCGGCACGTCAAGTGATGCATCGCGAGCCACCTGCGGTTGTTCGTCCCTGGTCTCCTTTCGCTACGTTTTCCAACAACGCGGAGATCTCAGGTAAGTCAGCGTCTGCTACGGCAAGTCCGATGGCAAGTTCAATGGCAAGCGAGATCAAGCCCAGGCCAGATTTGCAAGTGCAAGCACAAAAAGTGCAAGTGCAAACGCAGCCCAAGGAAGAAGCCCCTCCCCCGTCTGTGGGAGGGGCTAGTGAATCGTCGCAGACGGTACTGCTGATAGATGAGATGCGGGCGATCAAAAAATTGCTTGAGCATCAGTTGGCAGGCTTTGCCTGGGGTAAGGTGACCAAGGACAATCCGTTACGTGCGTTGCTCTTGAGCGAAATGCTTACCGCTGGATTTTCAGGGAGTTTGGCACGCCGTCTGGTGCATGAAATGCCGGTGGATATAAGTCAGGCGGCGTGCCGTCAATGGCTGAATGCCGCGGTTGATCGGCGTTTGCATACGCTGGTTTCGGAAACGGACTTTATTGATCGTGGTGGTGTTTATGCTTTGGTGGGACCCACCGGTGTTGGCAAAACCACCACCACAGCCAAGCTGGCGGCGCGCTGTGTGGTGCGGCATGGGGCCGATCGGTTGGCATTGATAACCACCGATAGCTATCGTATTGGTGCGCATGAGCAGTTACGCATCTATGGGCGGATTCTGGGGGTGCCTGTATTCGTGGTGCGTGGTGGCGAGGAGTTGCAGCGTACGCTCGAAGGCTTGAGTGACAAGCACATGGTATTGATTGATACCGCCGGCATGAGTCAGCGTGACCGCATGATTGCGGATCAAGCCGCTATGCTGACCCGCTCCAGTCAAGTTAACCGGCTATTGTTGTTGAATGCGGGCAGTCGCGGCGATACGCTCGATGATGTGGTACGCGCCTACGGTGGTGATGGCATGGCGGGTTGCATCCTGACCAAAGTCGATGAGGCGACGGCGCTGGCGCCTTCGATTGACTGTATCGTGCGGCATGGATTGACATTGAGCTATGTTGCCAATGGCCAGCGCGTTCCGGAAGACCTCTATTTACCTAACCGTAAATATCTGCTGCATCGTGCGTTCAAAGTCGGCGCTGGCGAGACGGCGCATACCCTGCACACGGATGAAATTGCTCTGGGAATGATGCCTGATCAAGAGATGATCCGGGAGATTGCGGTTGCTTGAGGCTGGTTCTCCCGCATTAGCGACTGGTGTTGATCAGGCTGCCGGATTACGGCGTCTGTTTGGCGCCCACAAAGCGCGGGCGGTAGCTTTCGTTTCGGGACGTGAAGCCTGTCGCCGCACAGCGCTTTTGGTGCGTACAGCCACTGCACTGGCCGAAGCAGGGCAGGGGGTTGTGATCATTGACGAGAATGCTGGCGCAGATAATGTGCATGCCGCACTGGGCATCAAGGTGCGGCACGATTTGCTGGCTCTGGTACAAGGCGATGTGTCGATCGAGCAGCTGGTGCAACCTGTGGCTCCCTTTCTTAGCATCATGTCGGCTGCACGATTTGCCACCGCACCTCTGCGGACAAATACAGTGGCTGCGGAGCGGCTGAATACTGCCTTGAGACAGTTGCAGGATGGGTGTACGTTCATTCTGATGGATTGTGTGGCACGCCATGACTCGCATCTTTCGCCCCTGGCGCTGGCCATGCCACACCTTGTTGTAGTGGTTGCGGCACAGGGATCTGCCATTACCCGTGGCTACGCATTGATAAAGCGTTTGTCACAAGCGTGTGGACGTGAGAAGTTTCATGTAGTGATTACTAAAGCCAGGACAGAGCAGGAAGCGCAGGTGATATTCCACAACATGCGTAATACGGCGCGCGCTCATCTGAATGTCGTTTTGAATTATCTTGGCAGCACGTGCGTGGAGGGTGGCGAATTTGGCAGTGAGCATCTCGCGAGTGCTTTGCAAAGTCACTTGGTGTCCGCTGGGGATCATGGCAACGAGTTTGAGTTAAGGCCTTGCTCGTAGATAACACGGCAGTTACCCAAGGCTAGTCGATGCTATAGTCAGTGCGTTATCGATGAACCAAGCGACACGAATGTACACCATCCAAGGCGTCCTTACCAAAGAACAACAGGTTGCCCAGTATGCGCCACTGGTAAAACGTATTGCTTTTCTTTTATTGGCAAGATTGCCGGCAAATGTCGATGTCGATGATCTGATCCAGAACGGCATGATCGGTCTGCTGGATGCCATTGATCGTTACGAAGAGATGCCTGGCGCTCAATTCAAAACTTATGCTACACAGCGGATACGGGGCGGTATGCTGGATGGCTTGCGTGAAAATGATTGGTTGCCACGTAGCGCACGTCGCGAAATGCGTCAGATTGAGACTGCGATCCGGCAATTAGAGCATGCTCATGGACGGCCACCATCAGAAACTGAACTGGCCGCCGCACTGAAGATTTCTCTGGCTGATTATCAGAAAATTTTGCTTGAGGCGAGAGGGCACCAATTAATTTATATTGAGGACATGGTAGAGGGTGACGGCGACCCTTATCTTGAGCGGCATGTCGATGCGGCAAATCCTGATCCGCTGGCGTTATTGGAAGAATCGGGAACGCGTACAGCAGTAGCCGCTGCGCTTGAAGCGTTGCCAGAGCGAGAGAAATTGATGATGGCACTGTATTACGAACAGGATTTGAATCTGCGTGAGATTGGTGAAGTGATGGGAGTAACCGAGTCACGTGTTTGTCAGTTGCACAGTCAGGCCATTGCCCGTTTGCGGGCCAGCCTGACAGGCGAGCCCAAGTCTGCGAGGGCACCGCGCCATCGTGTGACAGCGCAAGGCGGAAAGTGACGATGGACAAAATCAGTTTTGCTGGCTTGATCATCGGTTTATCGGTGATTATTGCCGGGCATCTGCTGGAAGGCGGAAATATCGGGTCATTGCTGCAGCCGACAGCATTTCTGATTGTCATTGGTGGCACCCTGGGTGCCGTGATGTTGCAGAGCCCGTTGAAGGTTTTCATAGATGGCATGCGCATGGTGAAATGGGTATTTTCCCCACCTGCCATCGAACCAGGCAAGCTCATTGCTGACATAGTCCGCTGGAGCAATATTTCACGCAAGGAAGGTCTGGTTGCATTGGAGGCCCAAGTTAGAGCTCAACGCGATCCGTTTATTGCTAAAGGGTTGCAATTGCTGGCCGATGGCGCAGAGCCAGCGCGTTTGCGTGAAGTTCTCGAGGTGGAAATTGGTGCTCAGGAGGCCAGCCTCAAATCCGCTGCAAAAGTATGGGAGTCAGCCGGTGGGTATTCACCGACAATCGGCATTATTGGTGCCGTGATGGGTTTGATTCATGTCATGGAAAATCTGTCTGACCCCTCCAAGTTGGGTAGTGGCATCGCCGTGGCGTTTGTGGCCACTATCTATGGTGTTGGAGCCGCTAACTTGATATTCCTGCCTATCGCCAAGAAGCTGATGGCGAACATCGCACGTGTCATTATCCTGCGCGAGTTGCTACTGGATGGACTGACTGGCATCGCCAATGGGGATAATCCACGCATTATCGAAAGTCGCTTGCAAGGTTATTTTGCTGATGGCGCACTATAGGCGTCGGCGTCGCCGCCGTGCATCTGATGATGTTGAAAACCACGAACGCTGGTTGGTTTCCTACGCAGACTTCATCACCCTGCTGTTCGCCTTTTTCGTTGTGATGTACGCTATTTCGTCAGTCAATGAGGGGAAATACCGCGTCATGTCAGAATCCATAGTGTCTGCGTTTCGCAACGAGTCAGGCACAGCTTCTGGTGCGATGGTCATGATTAACCCGAACAATCCTGTGCCGACAATTCGCCCCCCCCAACGAAATTCGACAAGAGCTAAAGCGGATTCAGCCCGACTGGCTAAAAAAGAGTACCTGCGCAACTTGGCAAAAGAGCTTAATCAGGCTTTGGCACCGTTAATGGCTGAAGGCAAGGTCAGGATGACAGAAGGTGCCCTGGGTATCACCATTGACATTAGTGCCAGTGCCTTGTTCTTGCCGGGCGAAGCGCGTTTGGATCCGGGGGCGGTGCACGCGCTGGGTGCTGTAGGCCGGGTGCTGGCGACTGCTGATTTTCCTGTTCGAGTCGAGGGGCATACGGACAATGTCCCTATCGCTAATCCGCAATTTCCCTCCAACTGGGAGCTTTCTGCTGCTCGTGCGGCCAGTGTGGTGCGATTGTTCATTGATACCGACGTTGATCCACGTCGCTTAACGGCAACTGGTTATGCTGACCAGCGACCGCTGGCGGATAATGCCACGCCAGAAGGCCGGCAGAAAAATCGGCGTGTCGCGATTACGATTGAGTCACCTACGTCGGATTTGGCAGTGGATATACCGCTGGCAGAATGAGCGAAAGGACTCAGGCGCTACCCAAGGGTCGCCTGCCAGTCATGGATTTTTGTTGTCCACCCGCATCGTAGGTCGTCGCATCTGGAGATTTTCCAAGGAGCAGGCCAAGCGCTTGCTGATTTTGCTGCATCTGGGCACCAATCAATTTACCATTGGTTTCATTTTCCCGTTTTGCTTCAGCCGCAAGGGTAATGAACTGTTGCCATAGCGCGGATATTGCAGGTATTGCAGGATCAGAAGATGGTGCGTTAGCCGCAAGCCAGGCGACGACACCTTCACGTCCTGCCGCGAAACCAGCTTCATGCAATGCATGTTCACGTTGCGATTCGAGCGTCGCGAGGCGTGTTGCCAGGGCAGACTTTTTTTCCGCGATCGCCGGTAATTGATCGATTTTTCCTGAAACCAGTGACTGCCTCTCTGTCTCAATCACTGCAAGAAAACGTTGCAGCTCCGCAACTGTTTGCTCTATCAGTGAATGAACCAAGGTCAACGACATAAAAAACTAATCAAGCGGCCGGTTGGTCTTTTGCGAGAAAGTCGCGGACATCTCCGATCAGACGGTCCGCGATCTTGTCAGTATTGATCTGAAAGCGGCCTTCCGCAATGGCTTGGCGTATTTCTTCGACACGCTGGCTATCAAAAGGCGCTTGAGCCATGCTTGCCCCACCGGTTGCTTGCAGATGGGTCGTCACCGAATCATTTGCTGCAGAAGCACTTGTTGCTACAGGATTGGTTGTGTTCTGTAGGCGAGTTTTCTCAGGCGCCGCTGTGGGCGAAGCAGGTGAAGTTCTGGAGGCGTCGATTTTCATAGAGTTATTTCACAAGATTTGAAGCTTGCATGGTTTAACGGCATGGGAAACGCAGACTTTAGCTTTCAAATGTCAATTCTCTACGAATTTCTACGCATTGGGTGGAAAAGAGAAGAAGCTTCGCCTGAAGGACAAAGTCTGGATAAACCCGTAGCGGCAGAATGCAAGTCATTTCCAAACAGCCTGCAAATGTTTCGTCAATACGCAATGGCAACGGTGCCATCCTTCTGCGCGATGCCACTGAGCACTTGGCCGGAGGCGAGGCGCACCTGAACTACCTGGCCTGTGGCGGCATTGTTGAGTGCGCGCCCATCGCTACTGACCTGAAAACCGGCGCCTTGGGACACTACTTTGACATTCTGCCCTTGTTTCACCACCAGAGGTTGACGCAGCATATCGGCGCGCAAGGGGCGGTCGGCGGGAAGAGAGGTACGGGAGAGTTGACCTATAGCCTGTGCGCGGTCGGTCAATATGCCCTGAGGTAAATCAGCAAGATCACCCTGACGCTGGCGAATGTCTGTCTCGCTAATTATTTGACCTGCGGTTAATGGGCGGGCACTGACGACATAGTTGACCAGCACGTGGATATCCACAGGAACATACAGACTCCATGTGCTGCCTTCTGTACAGCGCACATTGACATGGGTTTTCCCCCATGGGCGGGCATTGGCATCCATCGTGACATTCAGGTTGCGACAATCATCAGGCAAGCCGCTGGTATTGATAGCACCAATGCTGTAACTCGCCTGGCCTGGTAAACCTTTAGTCTGAACATCAAGAAACTCGGCAATAGCGAGTTGGATTGGTGCGACTGCAGCAGCTGAGGCAGTTTCTGGCATAAGCGAGGCAGACAGCAGGACGCCAGAAGCCACTCCTGAGATGAAGAATGTTTTCAATGAAGTCATGGGGAGATTACAACACGGTTCTTGTGGTGTGGATACAGCCAGTAGGGCCCAAGTCCTTCGTTTGTTCGAGCGGCAAGTTTTGCCGCATTGCCAGGCGGTATTGTCTTTTAGAAGGAAGATTTTTTTGCCGGATTTTTTGAAGTCCCTGATTTATCGTGCAGAAAAGCCTAAGTCATTGTGTGGCACGAATGATGCATCAGTCGGGGTGTGAATTTCTTAATCATCAAATGACTGACAGCATGAGTGATCGATTTGACAGCCAATTCAGCATCCATCGCGCGGCACTAGGCGCGCTGACTTATCGTCAGGAATTGCTGGCTTCGAATATCGCCAATGCCGATACGCCTAATTTCAAGGCGCGCGATCTTGATTTCAAGGGTGCGCTGGCGGCGGCAGTTGCTGGGCGAGCTAGTGGTAGCAATGGGGGCGGTCTTGGTCTGACCACAACTTCACCCCGCCACATTACTGCTGGAGCACAGGACTCCCCTTTCGCCGCAGCTATTGGATATCGCACGGAGTTTCAGCCGAATGCCGATGGCAATACGGTCAATATGGATATCGAGCGCAGTGCTTTTGCCGAGAACGCCTTGCGGCTGGAAGCCGTACTGACATTCATTCGTGGCAGCATTAAGGATATGCAGCTGGCGCTGAGTCAATAAACTAAACGGCCAATAACCAAATCGTCATCATGAGTCTGCTTAACGTTTTTTCAATTGCTGGTTCCGCACTCACCGCACAATCAGCCCGTCTTAACGCGGTGGCCAGCAACCTGGCGAATGCCGACAGCGTGGTTGGGGCCGATGGCCAGCCCTACCGTGCCAAGCAGGTCGTGTTCAAGGCGACGCCCGTCGAAGGTGGTGGTATTGGTGTACGCGTTACACAGGTGGTCGATAGCGCCGCGCCGTTACGCATGATGTATGACCCGAAGAATCCGGCGGCCGATGCGCAAGGTTATGTCGCCATGCCGAATGTCAATGTGGTTGATGAAATGGTCAACATGATTTCTGCTTCGCGTTCGTATCAGAATAACGTCGAAGTCATGAATACCGCCAAGTCGCTGTTGCAAAAGACGCTGGCGATTGGGCAATAAGATTGGGCAATAAATTTCCTAGGAGAGCGTCATGGTAACGAGTGTAACGACAGGTAATGCGGCAACCCAGGCCCTGCTGAATTCGGTCAACGGCACCGCCCAGAAAACTACCAGCGCAACGACGGATGCGCAGGATCGCTTCCTGAAATTGCTGACGACGCAACTGAAAAATCAGGATCCGCTGAACCCGATGGATAACGCCCAGATGACATCTCAGTTGGCGCAGATCAGTACCGTGGATGGCATTGAAAAGCTCAATGCGACGCTGAAGCAGCTGTTGTCTTCGAGCGTGGATTCGGAGGCATTGCAAGCAGCGGCACTGGTCGGGCACCAAGTCATTATTGCGGGTAACGGTATGAATCTTACCGACGCGGGCGCGGTGGGTGGCGTCGAATTGGCTGCCAATGCCGATCAAGTGGTCGTTACCATTAAAGATGCCAATGGACTGGTGATGAACACCATGAATCTGGGCAAGCTCGATGCCGGTGTGCATAACTTTGTCTGGGACGGCAAGACGGATGCCGGAGTGCAGGCGGCGAATGGCAACTACAGCATCTCGGTGGCGGCGACGCAAGGTGAAAACAAGGTCACGGCGACGGCCTTGCAACTTGCTGGTGTGCAAAACATCAATCGGAGTAGCCAGGGAGTGAGCTTGAATCTGGGTGCTTTGGGTCTGGTGACATTGAACGATATCAAGCAAATTTTCTAAGCGGGAGAAGGTCATGAGTTTTCAACAAGGGTTAAGCGGATTAAATGCATCGGCCAAGGCGCTCGACACCATCGGCAATAACATCGCCAATTCCAGCACGGTCGGCTACAAGGGCGGTACGACGCAATTTGCGGATGTCTTTGCGGCATCGCTCAATGGTTCGGGGGCGTCGCCCGTCGGTCTGGGCGCGAAGATATCGGGCGTCTTGCAGCAATTTACCCAAGGTAATATCACGACCACCAACAATCCGCTGGATGTTGCCATCAACGGTGGGGGCTTCTTCCAGATGGATGACGGACTGGGTGGCACGTTTTACAGCCGCAATGGCCAGTTCCAGCTGGATAAGGATGGTTTCATCGTCGATGCCCAGGGTTTGCAGCTCAAGGGAATCATGGCGGTGAATGGTGTCGTCGCGTCAGGTAGTCCCAGTGTTCCCCTGCGCCTCTTTGATCCCAGTCAAAGCCTGACCGGTGCGCCGCAGCCTACCGGTACGAGCATCGGGGCAACGGGTGTGCAGGCCAACCTTAACCTTGATTCACGTGTGGCGGCACCGGCTACCACCCCATTCAACTATGCCGATCCAACGTCCTACAATCAATCGACAGCAGTGACGACGTTTGACAGTCTGGGCAACCCGCACACCTACTCGATGTACTTCGTCAAAACAGCTGCGAATGCGTGGGACGTGTATTCCACCGTGACCAATCCGGCAGGTGCTTCGCCCACGTTCAGCAATCTTGGTCTGACCGGCAGCTTGACATTCGACACAGCCGGTCAGCTCACGTCAGCCCCCCTCACTGAATCGCTGACTGCCGCGCAACTGGGGTATGCCGGCGGTGTTAACCCAATGAGCTTCAACCTGAATTTCTCGGGTAGTACCCAGTTCGGTTCACCGTTTGCAGTCAACACCTTGCTGCAGGACGGCTATGCCGCCGGTTCGCTGGTCGGGTTCAAAATTGGTTCGGATGGAACGGTGCTGGGCAACTATACCAATGGTCAGACGGCGGTTATCGGTCAAGCCGTGCTGGCGACCTTCCGCAATCCGCAAGGACTGCAACCGTTGGGTAATAATGTTTGGGCGCAAACACCAGAGAGTGGCACATCTATTCTGGGGACACCAGGATCCTCAGGTCAGTTCGGTGTTTTCCAATCCGCCGCAGTGGAAGATGCCAATGTTGATCTGACGGCCGAACTGGTCAATATGATTACTCAACAGCGGGTTTACCAGGCAAATGCACAGAGCATCAAGACGATGGACAGCATCCTGCAAACACTGGTCAACCTGCGGTGATAGATAAAAAGTCGGCACCCCAAGGGCACTTCCTGCGGGGCGCGTTGGTGATACGGCGAGTCATCTGAAAGAGCGCGCATGGATCGACTGATTTACACGGCGATGACCGGGGCCAGCCAGACTTTAAGCCGTCAGGCGGCGGTGGCGAACAATCTGGCCAATGTATCAACTACAGGTTATCGTGCCGAAGAGCATCGCTTGCGCGCAGTTCAGGTTCAATCGAACGCGCTGCCTCCCGGTTTATCGACGCGAGCCTTTGCTGTGGATGCGAGTACGCACACTGATTTCACCCCCGGGCCGCAAATCTATACCGGGCGCACTTTTGACATGGCGGTGCAGGGGACAGGGTGGATTGCTGTACAAACACCCGATGGCAGAGAGGCTTATACGCGCAGCGGAAATTTTGAGCTGAATGTCAATGGCATTGTACAAACCCGCAGTGGTTTTCCAGTGCAAGGTGATGGCGGACCGATTTCTATCCCGCCGGAAGTCATAGTCAGCGTTGGCATCGATGGCACGGTGTCGACCATTCAAGAATCAGGTGAAAAAAACACGGCCAATATTGTTGGCCGCATCAAGCTGGTCAACCCCCCGGAAGCTGATCTGGTACGTGGCGAAGATGGCTTGTTTCGCATGAAAGACCGGAGTGCTGCGCCGATTGATGAACAGGTAAAAATTGCCTCTGGTTATATCGAAGGCAGCAACGTCAATGCGGCTGAGCAAATGGTTAACATGATTTCGCTGGCACGCCAATTTGAAATGCAGATGAAGATGCTATCGACGGCGGATGCCAACGATCGCGCCGCTACCCAGATTCTTTCTTCACGATAATTTTTAAAAAGGCCAATACCATGATTCGTTCCCTCTGGATTGCCAAGACAGGCCTCGATGCCCAGCAGACTAATCTTGATGTCATTTCCAATAACCTGGCTAACGTCAGCACGAATGGTTTTAAGCGTGCGCGGGCTGTATTTGAAGATTTGCTCTACCAGACCTTGCGTCAGCCTGGTGCGCAATCGACGCAACAGACGCAGATTCCTTCAGGGTTGATGTTGGGCACGGGTGTGCGACCCATTTCAACTGAACGTAATTTCAGCCAAGGCAGCTTGCAACGTACCGAAGGCCCGCTCGATATCGCGATTAATGGCAATGGTTTTTTTCAGATTCAAATGTCGGATGGCACACTCGCTTACACCCGCGATGGTTCTTTACAACTGGATAACACTGGCCAGATCGTCACCTCCAGTGGCTATCCCTTGTCGCCGGCAATTACCATTCCGAACACAGCGACGGGTATCTCAATCAGTCGTGATGGCATCGTGTCCTATACCGAGCAAGGTGTGACGACACCTACCCAGATTGGCACGATCCAGCTGGCAGGTTTTATCAATAATGGCGGCTTGCAAAGCATAGGCGAAAACCTGTTTGTTGAAACGGCGTCGTCGGGCACGCCAACGCCTAATACACCAGGCACCAATGGCGTTGGCTTGCTCAATCAAGGGTATGTGGAAACATCAAACGTCAATGTGGCAGAAGAACTGGTCACCATGATCCAGACTCAGCGGGCCTATGAGCTGAATTCCAAAGTCGTAAGCACATCGGATGCCATGCTGGCGAGGCTGACGCAACTGTAATTAGTCATGAAGGACTTACCTCATGAGTAAATTAATTGGCTGGTTCTTGCTGGTGCTTCTGTTAGCGGGTTGCGTGACAACGACTCCGCCGACTGCCATACATCAGCCCATGACGGCTCGGCCCGAGCCGCGATCTATTGTCCCCAGCAATGGGGCAATTTTCAATGTCGCTTCTGCGCGCCCCCTGTTTGAAGATCGACGCGCCCGCTTTGTGGGCGATACATTGACTATCAATATCCAGGAAAAAGTTCAGGCCTCGAAGAAGTCGGAAAACAAGGCTACGCGTAGCCAGAAGGTCGATGTTACTGTCCCGACCATCGTCGGTTTGCCATTCAAGGGAGCCCAGGGTACGGCACTGGCTGCCAGCGACACCAACAATTTCAACGGCAAGGGCGAGAACACCTCCTCCAATGATTTCACCGGCGCCCTGGCTGTCACGGTGATCGAGGTCTATCCCAACGGCAATCTACTGGTATCAGGCGAAAAGCAGATCGGGCTGAAAGAGGGTGAAGAGTTCATCCGATTCTCGGGTGTGGTGAATCCCAATACCATCACCGCTGCCAATACCGTGGTGTCTACCCAGGTAGCGGATGCGCGCATCGAATACAAGGCGAATGGCTTCCTGGATTCAGCCCAGGTCATGGGTTGGCTAGGGAAATTCTTTCTTTCCTTTATGCCATTTTAGGAGCTCACAATGAAGCTCGGAATGAAGTTCGCAATAAAGTTCGCAATGAGGCTTGTAATGACACGTATCAAAGCAGGCTTTCTGTTAATTTTTCTGGCCGGTTTGCTGGCTATGGATACGGCATCCGCCGAGCGGCTCAAGGACATGGCGACTGTGGCCGGCGTGCGTAGTAATCAACTGGTGGGCTATGGCATCGTGGCCGGCCTTGATGGCAGTGGCGACCAGACGACACAGACACCATTTACCGTGCAGAGCATTATCAATATGCTCTCGGCAATGGGCGTTAATCTGCCGCCAGGATTGTCGCTACAATTAAAAAATGTGGCGGCGGTGATGGTGACTGCTAATTTGCCGCCTTTCGCCCGTGCCGGTCAGACGATTGATATCACCGTATCATCGATTGGCAATGCAAAAAGCCTGAAAGGCGGTACGCTGGTTCTTACCCCAATGAAGGGGGCTGATGGTCAGGTATATGCGATGGCACAAGGCAATGTCGTGGTCGTTGGTGCGGGCGCCTCGGGGGCTGGCTCCAAGACCACGGTAAACCAGCTATCGGTAGGCCGCATTGCAGCGGGGGGGACGGTCGAGCGTGAAGTGCCCATGTTGCTGGGGCAGGGGGAGTTTGTTTTTTTTGATCTGAACACAGCAGATTTTGGTACTGCGCGGTTGATGGTTGAAGCCATTAATCGCGTGACTCCGGGCGCGGCTACTGCGGTTGACAGCCGTCAGATCCGGGTACGTGCGCCGATGAATACGGATGAGCGCGTCAGCTTCATTGGTCGCATTGAGAACGTCGAAATTAATCCGGCTAAAGCAGCAGCCAAGGTGATTGTGAATAGCCGTACCGGCTCAATCGTGATGAACCAAGCGGTACAGCTCGACAATTGTGCAGTAGCTCATGGTAATTTGACGGTTTCGGTTAATACCGACAATGCCGTCAGCCAGCCGGGTGCATTCTCTGGCGGAAAGACGGCGGGTGTAGCGAACGCGCAAATCGAGATCAAGCAGGAAGGCGGTGCGCTGATGAACATCAAGAGCGGCGCGAATCTTTCCGAAATCGTCAAGGCCTTGAATGTGCTGGGTGCCAATCCCCAGGATTTGATTGCGATTTTGCAGGCGATGAAGTCGGCAGGGGCCTTGCATGCCGAGCTGGAAATTATTTGATCGCTTATGCGTGGCGTAATGTGCGGCGTAATCAGTGAGGCCGATTTTTACTGCGTTACTTCATTGATTGTTATTGGTGTGCTCATGCAAGAATTCGATGTATGAGCATTACACGCGATCAAGCCAATGTGACCGCCGCCAACATTTTTGATGTTAGCGGTCTGGCTACGCTCAAGCGCCAGGCCAAGGCGGGGGACCCGGCGAGCAACAAGGCGGTAGCCAAGCAGTTCGAGGCGCTGTTTTTGCAGATGGTGTTGAAATCCATGCGTGATGCCACGCCGCACGAAGGATTGTTCGATAGCGAGCAGACGCAAATGTATCAATCACTGCTCGATCAGCAACTCGGCCAGGTGTTGGGCGGCGGCAATCGGGGGATGGGGCTTGCGGCAATGATTGAGGCGCAGCTTTCCCGGCAGAATCAGGCGCCGCAGCCGTTTGATGCCCCCTTGCCATTGCAGCCTGCCGGACCGGCATTTCCCTTGCCACAGCAAAACAACATGCTGCCTTTGCCGCAGCTGCCGATATCTGCGCCGTTGCCACTTTCTTCTGCCTCGGTACCGCGGGTCCCGATGGCTCCAGTCAGCCTGCGCTCTGCGACGCCTTTCGCGGTGCCTTCTGCCGTCTCTTCATCAGATCCAGGCACCGTCTCCACCGTCCCCGCCGTATCCGCCGTATCACC
>Ga0209066_10002493_pt1 | contig 22282 bp, 13 predicted proteins | sample All_14_2_FD_187198 | JGI IMG/M metagenome (GOLD analysis project Ga0209066, IMG submission 187198) | Freshwater microbial communities in response to fracking from Pennsylvania, USA - Allegheny Zone_MetaG_DW_15 (SPAdes) (version 2) ... | reverse complement strand
GGCAGGTGGGCGATGTCGGTCGCCGCCATCACCATCTTGGCGAAGGAGTTGTTCTCCAGCTCGGTCACGAAGTTCAGACCGGCCGAGCGCTCCAGGTAGTAGAAGCGGTCGGCGTTCTGCAGCTTCTCCATCTGTTCTTCAAACACGAAGTTGAAGGTGGAGCCCAGCATGCCGCCAAAAGGCGTCTTGGCTTCGGCCAGGCCGCCGATCCAGAAGTCGACCAGGTTGAGGCCGGTTTCCAGGGTGCCCCAGGCGCCCTGGCTCATGAGGAAGTCCAGGCGATCGGCCGGCGCCCCGGTACCCCCCAGCACGATCAGGCTGGCGGCGGCGCGCTTGCCTTCGAGCGTCGTCGCAGATGTGATGGTGCTGTGCGTGCCGTAGGCTGCGATGAAGTTCACCAGCGACTCGGGATGCTTGATGTGCTGCACGAACTCGAACCAGCTCTCGTAGGGCTTGAGCACGCTGTTGCCCGTGGCTTCGTAGAACTGGGTCCGGGCGGCGTTCAGTGACGGGATGCCGGTGTCTCGGCCACGAGCGAGGTTGATCGCGGGCAGGTCCAGCGGTAGACCGAGCAGGTTGTTGCGCAAGGCTTCGGTCACGAACTCGTCGATCTCGTTGCCCACCTGGCGCGTCAGCCCGCGGATGATGGCGCCGGCCGCCTCCTCCGGTGTCGGTCCGCTGGCGGCAAAAGCCAGCGGGTTGAGGAAGGCGTCGATCAGGCCGATCTCGCTGTTCACGTAGTTGGCATCCAGCCTGTCGATGGTTTCGGTGAGCATCGAGTGGCCGAAGCGGTACACCGTGTGCGCGAACTCGGCCACGATCGACGGGTCGATCTCGGTCTGGTAGTTCTGCAGGTTGGGGATGAACGGATCGATGCCCGGCTGGATGGTGCGCGCAAACTCCTCGAACACCAGGTGCTGGTACTGCATCTCGGTGCCGAACTTCGCGGCCTGGAACAGGCGTTCGCCGTTCCACACCAGGGTCGACAGGTCGGTCGGCACCTCCGTCACCTGGGTCAGCAGCCACTCATTGAGGAAGCTCACATCGCCGCCCCGCGCCGTGTCGAGTACGACCTCCTTGGTGTGTTCGACCAGGCGGTTGTGTTCGTGGTGGAAGACGTGGTGCACCGCGGTCAGGCCGATGTTTTCATTGACCCGGCCGTCGCCCGCAATGTAGTGCGCGTCCAGCAACTCGTTGTCGTATTCGCCAGCGGCCACGGGGCCGCCTGCATTCCCATCGACGTCGGCTACCAGCGCAGCGCCAGTCTGGCCGTTCACCGGGCTGGCGGTGTGGGCGATGTCGTCCAGGAAGGCGTGACCCGTGCGCACCGCGCCGACCAGGCTGATTGGCGCGGCGGGGTTGCCTTCCACCAGCACATTGCCCGGCATCACCACCTGCGGGAAACCGTTGGGCCCGCGGATGAACATGCCGTAGGCATCGGTCGCCAGCAGCGGCACGTTGAGGACATCGGCATCGGTGAGGTCGATGCCCAGGATGTCACGTGCCTGCGCCTTTACCACCGCCCAGGTCGCCATGCCACCGAGGATCACGTCGTCGGCGGTGCCGTAGGTGCCATCGGGACCCAGATCGCGGTTGACGATCAGGTCGCCGGTGGCCTGCGGATCGCCATTGGCGTCGAACTCGTAGGCGCGCAGGAACACCTGGTGCGACGGGTGCGAGCTGTAGGTCTGGTTCTGGTCTACAAAGGGCGAGGTGGTGTTGGTCTGCTCGTGAATGTCGTCGGCCGTGCCCAGAACGCCATCGGCTCCTGGCTGGTTGGTCGCGCGCGTCACCACCATGAAGTTGGCATTGCCGCCCGGCACATACAGCGGGTCATCGGTTTGCAGCGGGATGAACACCGTGCCGCTGCCCCCCTTGGTCACCAGATCCAGCCCGTGGTCGAAGAACTGGCCGAAGAAGGTCATCCAGGCGTTGAACGGCGCGGAGAGTCCTTCGTCCGGTGCCGTGTTCGGGATGAAGAAGGTCTCGAACGGCGTGCCGTCGGCGCGCGTGCCGCTCACCAGTCCTGCGCCGTCCACCCCGGCCGCAGCCGCCACGGCGGCCGGGTTGTTGGCGGTCTGGTCGACGATCAGGTTGCTGATGGTGCGGGGGTCGGAATCGATCACCGTGCCGCTGGTCTGCGCGTAAGAAGTGCCCGCATCGGCAGCTATGAAGTCCGGTTCCAGCAGGCGCGGAAAGGTGTTGTCGGAAGCGCCGAACTCGGTCTGGCCCTGCACCAGGTTGTTGAACGAGCCGTCCACCGTTCGCAGGCCTTGCGCCATGCGCGGGTTGTCTACCAGGTCGAGCAGGTCTTCACCCGCTGCGTGCCGCTCCGCAATCTTGATCTGCGCCAGGATGAATTGCAGGTCGGAGCCGATGTAATGGATGCCGGGACTGACGATGCCGTCCTGCGGCCCATTCAACAACGGCGCGGGAGCTGGTGGCGGCGTACCGTTATCGACGGTGGACGTGGCGTCCGAGAACACAGTTTCCAGCACACCATTGCCATCCTGGTAATGCGCTTTCACGCTCAAGGCCAGGCCTTCCAGATCCGCGGTCACGGTGAAGCTCGCACCCAGCGCGGTCGGTGCGCCGCCGTTGGGGCCGGCGATGTCGCGGAACAGGCCACTGCCCGCCACCGTTTCCGCCTGCCAGATGTAGCTCACGGGGTTCGTGAGGCCATCGCCATCGACCACGCTGCCCAGGTTGACGGTGAGCGTCTGCCCCACGACCGGCGTGGTGTCCGACACGGCGAGCAGGCCCGTGGGCTCGGTGTTGGTGCCCGAGAGCAGCACGGTCTGGTCGTTGAACTGCAGGCGTTCGATGTTGGTCAGGCGGTCCACCCCATCCGAGATCACCCCGCCGCCGCCGTTGGGGTCGACGTTGTGCGTGACGGTGGTCACACCGCCCTCCGTGATCACGGTGTAATCATCAAGATTGCCCGAGAACACCGCCGTGTCGTAGCCGCTGTCGCCCGTGAGCATCTCGCGCTGGATCACCAGCTGGCCGGGGTTGATGGTGCCGGCCAACATGAACGGGATCAGGGGCACCATGCTGTCGTAGGTGGCGATCTCGGGTCCTGTGCCGTCGATGTTCTGGCGCACGCTGATGCGCACGTTGAGCCAGCGGTCACCGTCGATGATGTCGTTGCCGCCGCGGCCTTCGATGATGTCGCTGCCCGATCCGCCCAGGATGATGTTGCCGGCATCGAAGCGGTCATCCGCGTTGCCGGTGATCCCGTCGGCGCCCGCCGCAGCCGTTCCCAGGAAGGCGCGCAGGCCGGTGATGAGGTCGAGGTTGGTCAGCACGCTGCCGTTGAAGCCAGCGAGCGCGATCTGGGCCGCATCGGCGTTGTCACCGCGCAGGATGTCGGCATGGGTCGATCCGGACAGACCCTCGACCTGCGCGAACCGGGCGCCCACGGCAGCCGACGATGCCGGTATAGGCGCGGCATTGAACGCGCTCTTGAACATGTCGGCGTTGACACCGGCGATGTCGTTCTTGAAAGTGACCCAGTCGAAGCCGGACATGCCGTCGTATTTGTCCGGCCCTTCGCTGCCGACGATGATGTCGTCACCGCCCTCGCCCAGGGCCTCGTCAAAGCCACCATCGCCGATGAAGACGTCGTGACCAATCACCTTGTCCTGGTTGAAGGGGTCGAAGTTGTCACCCGCGGCGCCATCCTGCAGGCCGAGCTCGATCCAGTCGTTGCCTTCGTTGCCGAAGGGGAAGGCGTCCAGTTTTGAGCCCAGGATGAAGTCGTCGCCGGTGCCGGCAAAGGTCTCGGTCTCGTCTTCACCGGTGATGATGAAGTCCTTGCCCGGACCGGCCAGGATCAGGTTGACACCCGCGCCGCCACTGATGACGTCGTTGCCTTCGTCCCCCTTGATGACGTCGTCGCCGCCCATGTCGGTGATGATGTCGTGGCCCGCACCGGCTTCGATCAGGTCGTTACCGTGGCCCCCCTCGATGCGGTCGTTGCCCTCGTCACCCCAGATGGTGTCGTCGCCGATGCTGGCGATGAGGATGTCATTGCCGCTGGTGCCCCCCAGCACCACGTGTTCGTCACCGGTGTACTGCAGGTAGTTGGCGTCCGTGCCGGGCGTTGCCGGGTTGTTGCGGATGACCAGGGGCACCAGCCCGTCGCCCACAGGGTCGGCAGCGCCGAGGTCGCCGTTGAACTGGACACTCTGGTTCACTTCCAGAATCAGGCCGGGCGTCTGGAACACCAGGGCCGGCAGGTGCACCGTGTCGGTGTTCTGCATGATCAGCTTGGCGAACGAGTTGTTCTCCAGCTCGGACAGGAAATTGGACCCCGCCAGGCGGTGAAGGTAATACAGGCGGTCGCCGTTCTGCAGGGCCTCGAGCTGGGTTTCAAACACAAAGTTGAAGGTGGAGCCCAGCATGCCGCCAAAGGGCATCTTGGCTTCGGCCAGACCACCGATCCAGAAGTCCACGTCGTCCAGGCCGGTGGTGGTCACGCCGTCAACACCGCTGGCCCAGGCACCGGTGCTGTGCAGGAAGTCCATGCGGTCGGCCGGCTCGCCAGCACCGCCCAGCACCAGCAGCGCGGCCGCGGTGCGCTTGTCTTCCATCGTGGTGGCCGTGGTGATGCTGCCATGCGTGCCGTAGGCGGCAATGAAGTTGATCAACGACTCGGGGTGCTTCATGAATTGCACGAAGTCGGCCCAGCTCTCGTAGGGACGCAGCTGGTTGTCGCCCGTGCCTTCATAGAAGGTGCGCCGCGCAGCGTTCAGCGAAGGGATGCCGGTGTCGCGGCCACGCGCGAGGTTGATCGCGGGCAAGTCCAGCGGCAGACCGAGCAGGTTGTTGCGCAGCGCCTCGGTCACGAACTCGTCGATCTCGTTGCCCACCTGGCGCGTCACACCGCGCACGATGGCACCGGCGGCCTCGTCGGGCGTGGCACCGCTGGCCGCGAACTCCAGCGGGTTCAGGAAAGCCTGGATCAGACCGATTTCGCTCGAGCCATAGTTCGGGTCGAGGCGGTCGATGGTCTCCGTCAGCATGGAGTGACCGAAGCGGTACACCGTGTGCGCGAACTCGGCCACGATGGACGGATCGACCGTGTCGTCGAAGTCCAGGAACGCATCGACGTTGGGCTGGATGGTGCGCGCGAACTCCTCGAACACCAGGTGCTGGTACTGCATCTCGGTGCCGAACTTCGCAGCCTGGAACAGGCGCTCGCCGTTCCACACCAGCGTGGACGGGTCGGCAGGGATAGCGGCCACGGGCGTGAGCAACCAGTTGTTCAGAAAGGCCACATCGCCCGAGTCCAGCAGCAGCTGTTTGGTGTGCTCCACGAGCCGGTTGTGCTCGGAGTGAAACACGTGGTGCACGGCGGTCAGGCCGATGTTTTCGTTGACCCGGCCATCGCCCGCGATGTAGTGCGCGTCCAGCAGCTCGTTGTCGTAAGTGCCGGGTTCGCTCAGACCCACCGCGCTGTCGGAGTCGGCCGACAGTGGCAGGCCTGTCTGGGCATCACGGGGGCTGGCCGCGTGGGCGATGTCGTCCAGGAAACCGTGACCGGTGCTCACCGCGTTGGCGAGGCTGACCGGTGCGGCCGGGTTGCCTTCGACCAGGGTGTCGTCCTGCATCACCACCTGCGGGAAACCGTTGGGGCCGCGGATGAACATGCCGTATTGGTCGGTGGCCAGCAGCGGCACGCTGAAGACGTCGGCATCGGTGAGGTTGATGCCCAGGATGTCGCGCGCCTGCGCCTTCACCACCGCCCAGGTCGCCATGCCGCCGAGGATCACGTCGTCCCCGGTCCCATAGATGCCGTCGGCCCCCAGGTCCCGGTTGACGATCAGGCCGCCAGTGGCCTGCGGCCGGCCATTGGCGTCGAATTCGTAGGCGCGCAGGAACACCTGATGTGACGGGTGCGAGCTGTAGGTCTGGTTCTGGTCGACGAAAGGCGAGGTGGTGTTGGTGTGTTCGTGGATGTCATCAGCCGTGCCCAGAAGACCATCGGCTCCGGGCTGGTTGGTGGCGCGCGTCACCACCATGAAGTTGGTGCTGCCACCCTCGACATACAGCGGGTCATCGGGTTGCAGCGGGATGAACACCGTGCCGCTGCCGCCCTTGGTCACCAGGGAAAGGCCGTGGTCAAAAAACTGGCCGAAGAAGGTCATCCACGCGTTGAAGGGCGCCGACAGGCCTTCGTCGGGCGAGGTGTTCGGCAAAAAGAAGGTCTGGAAGGGTGTGCCGTCGGCCCGCAGGCCGTTCACCAGTTCCGCACCGTCCTTCAGCACATCGTCCAGGCTTTCATCAACGTCCAGCGTGTTCGGGTCGTCGCCCAGGATGCCGTCCACCCCCGCATCGAAGGCCGCGGCGTACGCCGCGGGGTTGCTGGCGGTCTGGTCGGAGATCAGGTTGCTGATGGTGCGGGGGTCGGAATCGACCACCAGGCCACTGGTCTGGGTGTAAGAGGTGCCCGCCTCGGCATCCATGAAGTCCGGTTCCAGCAGGCGGGGAAAGGTGTTGTCGGCGGCACCGAACTCGGTCTGACCCGGGATCAGCTGGTTGAAGGAGCCATCAACGGTTCGCAATCCGAAAGACACTTCCGTGTTCGGAACAAGTGTCACCAAAGGTTCCCCAGCCGCATGCCGTTCTGCGATCAGGATCTGTTCCAGGATGAATTCCAGATCCGATTTGATGTACGAGGCCATTTTCAGCTCCTTTGCGCGCCTGCCACGCTAATATGAACAACCAAAAACAATGGGCAACAGAAAGCTATCGACCCTGCAGCCCATTCGGCCGGGATCGGTTTAATTACAAAATAAAATACGAATTCCCCACCAACCCGAACGCCATGTCAGATGACGGATTTGCTCGGTTATCGGGTGTCTTCTTCGACGGGCTTTGAAGCCGCTGTCATCAGCCAGAAAACGTTTGACCGTCGTAGGCAATCAAGACCCCTTGGAAACCGAATCCGCCGGACTCGGGGAATTCACTGGCTGCTACCGCCAGCGTTCAATGGGTCTATCGTCGACCGGCATTCGCATCCCCCACACGCACTCTGTGGGTTGATGCGGTTGTTGCCGTTCTGCTGGCTTCCCGCCTTGGGTCACGGCATCCAAACACTTGTTTCAATATGTGCCGCGATGGGCAGAGTGTGAGATGGGTCTCTTAAGAATTCAATACCCAATGTGCCATCCACCTGCCGGCCACTGCGCCAGCATCTTTCGCCCCGATTGATGAGCCTGTTTTCCTTGTAATTCAAGCCTCTGAGCAACTTATGTAACAGTTCATCTGCTTTTTCCGCTCCCCAGAACAACCGGGAAAACTGGGTAGTGTGATTTTGCTTCAAATGTTTCCAAGTGTAATTATGCAGACTCATTAAAGGTTATTTGAGCGATCTCAGACAGACAATGAATACCTAAACTTTAATAAATAGCCCATCACGGCAACATGGCTTTAGGGCCATGCAACATGGCTTGATCGATCCAGGCGGGGTGGCAAATACCAACAAGACCAGAAAGGCCTATTGATATCGTGGTTTTTGGAATTTCGAGTGCTTCAGGCAGGAAGCCCGAATCGAATGCGGAAGAGCCCATTTGGCCCGACAACAATGCCAGCAAAGAACCGCTGCTGGTGGGCTCGGATGGCGAATCAGGCGACTGAACGCGATGCCATGGGCATCAAGGGCAGCGTGAGCTCGACGCAGGTGCCCTGGCCGGGTTCACCGACGATGTCCAGCCGAGCGCCCATGGCCGATGCCCGGCGCTGCATGCCCGCCAGACCGTTGCCCACGCTGGCGCCCTGACCTTGTTCCAGTCCCCGTCCATCGTCCCGGATCGAGAGAAACAGGGCGTTCGGCTCGGGCAGGTAGCGACAGCTCACCCACACCGTGGTCGCTTGCGAATGCCGCATGACGTTGGCCAGGCACTCCTGGGTGATGCGCAGAACCTGCCGGCTGCGCTCGTGGCACACCAGCTCCAAGGGCCCATCCACGTCCACCGCCCACACCATGCGGATGCCCAGCTGGTCCAGCGCATGCTGCACGCGGTAGCGCAGGCGGCCCAGCGAATCAATGACACTTTCGCCCCTGTCCTCGATCGCGTCCACCAGAAGCTTGATGTCCACGAGACATTGCTCCAGGGCCGACGCCATCTCCCGCTGCTGGGGCACGCTGCGGTCCAGGGCAGAGAGCAGGCTCACGATCTGGGAGCCCACGCCATCGTGCAGTTCCCGGGCAATGCGGCTGCGTTCCTGTGCCACCACGTCGCTCGGTGCGGCATCCGATACCGGCTCCGGAGGGAGCTCCTCGCTGCCTGCGCCGGAGTCCTGCAAACGGTCCTTGGTCAAGGCCTCGTCCCACCGCGGAGCGCCTCCCCTGACACCCACACGCCCCGTGATCAGCATCCACATCATCAACAGGTAGCCCGCAAAGACATAGTGGGTCCAGGTAACGGCCAGATCCCACGCCTGGGCAGAGACCATGTCGTTCAGCCCGATGCCCAGGGCCAGCAGGCTGGCCCCGAACACCAGCCAGGCATGCAGTCCACCGCTGCGAAGCAGGTGCTGGCGCAACACGAAGAACATGCCGGCAAAGAACACCACATTGAACACCTTCCACGCCAGGTAGCTGAGGTCCTTTCCCCCGGAGCCGCCAAAGCTCCACGCCAGCAGCGCCAGACCCATGACGGCGTAGGCCAGCCAGAGCGCTCTCGCCCGCGCCGACGGCGCCGAGATGCTGACCAGCAGCAGATAGGCGACCGCGGCCACCGCCAGCTGGTAGGCGATGTGGATCGCCAGGCCCGAGACATCGGTATGGCTGGCCACACCCGACCAGGCAGCGATCAACGCGAGCACGAGCCAGATCAGCGCATTGACCACCATGGCCAGGTCTTGCGGTCGGCGCTCGCCGGGTTCTGCGCGGTATGGCAGCTTCACGGTAGCGACCACAGCGATCAGCCCCGCCAGCAGGCTCAACGCCCAGGTGGCGTGTTGCAACAGCCGGGCCGGCGCCAGCCCTTCCTCAAGAAAGCGGGGCGCCACGATCTCCACGAGGGCCGACAGCGTCAACGCGAGCACCGAGGCCGCCCAGATGCGGGTCCCCGGACTCGTGACGCTGCTCAGCATGGGCCATCGCAGCCGGTCTGTGCAATGCGCCTCATATCAACCCACGATCGGTGGCGTAGCTGACGGCCTGCGCGCGGGTCTTGACCTGCAGCTTGCTGTAGATGTTGCGCACATGCGCATTCACGGTCCGCACGCTGATACCCAGCCGCCCCCCGATCTCGGCACTGGTGTAGCCCGAAGCCACCATCTTCAACACGTCGCGCTCACGGCTGGAGAGCTTCATGCGGTTGACATGGCCCGTTTGCCCGGCATCGCGCTGGTCCAGCCGGTGCAACAGCCGCCGTGCCAGACTCGGTGTGATCGAAGCGCCCCCATTGACCACCTGGAGCACCGCCTGCGGGAAGTTGCCGAACCAGGCGTTCTTGAGCAGGTAGCCCGTGGCGCCCAGCTCAAAGGCATGCAGCACCTGCGGTTCGTCCTCGATGGCGGAGATCACCACCACTTCGGCACCCGGACGGCTTCGCTTGGCGAGTTCGATCAGGTCGAACCCCGTGCCATCGCCCAGGTTGAGGTCCACCAGCAGCACATCGAACGCATGCTGGGCGATCTTGCGGCGCCCCTCGCGCACACTGCCCGCCTGGTCAACCAGGGTGATCCGGTCATCGGCCAACAACTCTTGCGCCATCACATGACGCACCAGCGGGTCGTCGTCCACCAGCAGAACCCGCGCCGGTTGTTCCGTCTGACCCACCAGAAAGTCCGGCCAGATCGAGGGCGGGTTGTCGCGCATCGCAAAGGCGTTGCCAGAACGGTTCAACAAAGCTGTGTGCTTGGCACCCAATGGCGTCGATGGCGCGTCGGTTGTGGTCGTTGCTTCCATACATCCCTCATACGGTGATTGTTTCAAGCATGGCTTCACCGACTCAAATTAGAACGAAATTTTTCGCCTTGTAGTTGCATATGCTCAATGCGGGACCATTGGTTTTCATCCTTTTTGAGGACCGCCCCATGCCCGTCGCGGCCTGTCCGCCATTCCGTCGCCCGTGCTGGCACCCTCTAACGGGTTCAGTTCTGCTCCATGGGTCCGCGGCGTATAACCTGCGCCTCAGATCAACCCGCGATCGGTGGCGTAGCTGACCGCCTGCGCACGGGTCTTCACCTGCAGCTTGCTGTAGATGCTGCGCACATGCGCGTTCACGGTCCGCACGCTGATGCCGAGCCGCCCCCCGATCTCGGCACTGGTGTAGCCCGAGGCCACCATCTTCAACACGTCGCGCTCACGGCTGGAGAGCTTCATGCGGTTGACATGGCCCGTTTGCCTGGCATCGCGCTGGTCCAGCCGGTGCAACAGGCGCCGCGCGAGACTCGGTGTGATCGAAGCGCCCCCATTGACCACCTGGAGCACCGCCTGCGGGAAATTGCCGAACCAGGAGTTCTTGATCAGGTAGCCCGTGGCGCCCAACTCAAAAGCATGCAGCACCTGCGGTTCGTCTTCGATCGCGGAGATCACCACCACCTCGACTCCCGGCCGGCTTCGTTTGACGAGTTCGATCAGGTCGAACCCCGTGCCGTCGCCCAGGTTGAGGTCCACCAGCAGCACGTCGAACTCATGCAGGGCGATCTTGCGGCGCCCCTCGCGCACACTGCCCGCCTGGGCAACCAGGGTGATCCGGTCATCGGCCAACAACTCTTGCGCCATCACATGGCGCACCAGCGGGTCGTCGTCCACCAGCAGAACCCGCGCCGGTTGTTCCGTCTGCCCCACCAGAAAGTCCGGCCAGATCGAGGGCGGGTTGTCGCGCATCGCAAAGGCGTTGCCAGAACGGTTCAACAAAGCTGTGTGCTTGGCACCCAATGGCGTCGATGGCGCGTCGGTTGTGGTCGTTGCTTCCATACATCCCTCATACGGTGATTGTTTCAAGCATGGCTTCACCGACTCAAATTAGAACGAAATTTTTCGCCTTGTAGTTGCATATGCTCAATGCGGGACCATTGGTTTTCATCCTTTTTGAGGACCGCCCCATGCCCGTCGCGGCCTGTCCGCCATTCCGTCGCCCGTGCTGGCACCCTCTAACGGGTTCAGTTCTGCTCCATGGGTCCGCGGCGTATAACCTGCGCCTCAGATCAACCCGCGATCGGTGGCGTAGCTGACCGCCTGCGCACGGGTCTTCACCTGCAGCTTGCTGTAGATGCTGCGCACATGCGCGTTCACGGTCCGCACGCTGATGCCGAGCCGCCCCCCGATCTCGGCACTGGTGTAGCCCGAGGCCACCATCTTCAACACGTCGCGCTCACGGCTGGAGAGCTTCATGCGGTTGACATGGCCCGTTTGCCTGGCATCGCGCTGGTCCAGCCGGTGCAACAGGCGCCGCGCGAGACTCGGTGTGATCGAAGCGCCCCCATTGACCACCTGGAGCACCGCCTGCGGGAAATTGCCGAACCAGGAGTTCTTGATCAGGTAGCCCGTGGCGCCCAACTCAAAAGCATGCAGCACCTGCGGTTCGTCTTCGATCGCGGAGATCACCACCACCTCGACTCCCGGCCGGCTTCGTTTGACGAGTTCGATCAGGTCGAACCCCGTGCCGTCGCCCAGGTTGAGGTCCACCAGCAGCACGTCGAACTCATGCAGGGCGATCTTGCGGCGCCCCTCGCGCACACTGCCCGCCTGGGCAACCAGGGTGATCCGGTCATCGGCCAACAACTCTTGCGCCATCACATGGCGCACCAGCGGGTCGTCGTCCACCAGCAGAACCCGCGCCGGTTGTTCCGTCTGCCCCACCAGAAAGTCCGGCCAGATCGAGGGCGGGTTGTCGCGCATCGCAAAGGCGTTGCCTGCGGCGCGGGAGGCGGGTCGCGGACCAGCCTCCGACGTCGGATCGAATGTGCTGAAGGTCTCCATGAATGCCCCCTTGGGTGCTGCTGGCCTGGCCAGGTAATCAGCCGTGTTGGACGCTACAAAATCTTTTGGTTACGCCACCTGCGAGCCAAAGGACACCGCTTTCGTGTGCTTTTGTCCTCGCTGGAAGGACGAATTTGATACAGACTGACGTATTTTTACACCTTACTTTCGAAATGTTGCCTTTGTTTCATTTTGAAACTAGTTACTTCTATCCCTCCACTCCAACTCTGCCCAGAACAGTCCACCCCCCCGAATTCAGGGGGCTAGCGAGGGGCAACGGCACGCCCCGCATATGGACACTGCAGGACAAATGCAGTAGTCATTTGTGACGCTGGTCGCCATTCCGCCCGCCGCCCAAACTGGAGCCAGACAAAGCCAGACGGGTCATCAAGGTTCTCCAGGACCGCATGCCCAACCGGCCGAGTCGATCAGGCTGGTGGCCAGGAATCCTCCGAACCACCTGGGTAATGTGAATCCACTTATTGAGGAACCATCATGAAAAAACTTGCCATCATCGCTTTCGCAGCCCTTGCCACTTCTGCCTTCGCAGGCGGCGGCGGTGGCGGCGGCGGGGACACCTGCTCGGAATGCCCGGAAATCGTCATCGACGGTACGTCGGTCCAGGTCGTGGCGGCCACCTCTTCGCTCTTCATGAACCTGGCCGACGGCAAAGACGCCTATGCACAGCAGAACGTGTCGAGCAACTCCGGCAACGTGACGGTCGAAGACGGCGGCGAGTCGGTGCAGCTGACCGCCACGCGCGGCTCGGTCGTGGCCAACCTCGCCCTGGGTGAGGAAGCCTACGCCAGCCAGAACGTGTCGTCCAACATTGGCAACGTGAACATTGCTGGTACGTCGTGGCAAATCACCGCACTGGACCAATCGGGCGTCGTCAACGTGGCGACGGCAAACACCAAGGCGATCCAGAACATCGCCAGCAACAACGGCTGCGTGGCTTGCAAGCCGACGGCCGCAAGCCACGGCGGCCCTGGCCACCACTGAAAGTCCCCTGCTCCAACGCCCCCTGCCTCTGTGCGGGGGGCGCTGTCTTCTGATTCCATGACTTCAGGAGGACAACAATGAAAAGCGTTCCGATGCGAGCGGGGAAATGGCTGCTGGCCATCGCCTTGACCAACCTGCTCTCCGCCCAGATCGCGCACAGCGCTCCGGGTGAAGACACGATTCAACTGAACGGCCCCGTCAAGTACGTGACCATGCCCGGCGCGCCACGGCAGCAGTCAGCCGGCATGGACGGCCCGACCGACATTCCGGCCTGGATGCGTGCACGCATCAACCGCTACGTGGCCAAGGCCTTTTCCGCGACCGCGGAAGATGGATCCATCTACACCGACAACGATGTGGTGACGACGGTCCAGACAGAAGGCTTGCGAAAGACCTGCGTTCAGGAAGTCGGATCCAACACCGTTCCCGCTGGCGACAGCCTGGGTTCGCGCTACGGACCGCAGGCACAAGATCAGGTTGTGGTCCTGCGCGGCGACCTGGTCAACGTCTGCCGATAAAACGAAAACACCCAGAGGGCGAGGACATCATGGACATCCTGCACATTGGCACCCGGGCACTGCGTCAACCAGGGCGACGCCTGATCGCATCACTGCTGGCCACCGCGCTGCTGATGAGCGGCTGCTCCACACCCATGGACGCCCGCAAGGACGCCAGCTACCAGTCCCATGCCCATGCGCTGGACCGTCCGGCCACCCGGCCGGTGCGTTCACTGTCGAGCTTCTCGGATTCGCTCATGTGCATGGACCGGCTTTTCCGTGATGCCCAGATCCCCACCACCCTGATCACCAGCAAACAGATACCCGATTTTTCCGGGCGCGTCCCCGTCGCGACCAAGGACATGATCATCACCGCCATCTCGCAGATGTCGCGCCTGAGCAATGCGTTCAGGTACGTCGACTTCGAGGTGGACATTGCCCGCCAGGACACGGTGCAGAATCTCACCACCATCCTGCTCAACAACAACCAGATCCGGCTGCAGCGTCCGGCGCTGTATGTCTCGGGGGCGGTGGCCTTCGTCGACCAGAACGTGATCAACAACCGTTTCGACGTCGGCACCTCGGCCTCGCGCCTGGAGACCGGCTACAGCCGGGACAAGAGCGCCACCATCATCGGCATGGAACTGCACCTGGGTGACTTCCGCTCCCGCACGCTCATTCCAGGGCTCGATTCGGCCAACGAAGTGATCGTTGGTTCTGGGGGGCAGGGACTGGACCTCGCGGGTCGCATCGGCGACTACGGCTGGCAATTCAACGTCGGGCGCGACTACACCCAGGGCTCGGGTGCCGCCGTGCGTACCCTGGTCGAACTGGCCATGATCGAGCTGGCCGGCAAGTGGGCACGCGTGCCCTACTGGCAATGCCTGACACTGGAGCAGAACCACCCGGACTTCCAGCGCCAGCTGCGCGACTGGCACGACGAAGGCGCGACAGCGGTGCAGCAGGCGCTGGTGATGAAGTCGCTTCGCAGCGGCGGCTACCTGACCACGGAAACCGTGAAGCTGCCGGTCAACCACCCCACCGTGCGTGCCGCCATCGCCAAGTACCAGGCCGACCAGGGCATGGTGGTCACCGGCGTGGTGGATTTCATGACCTACGAACGGGCCCTCAGAAACTACGTGACCCTGGGTGACAAGGGCCAGTTGCTGCGCGTGGGCTGGAACACGGGCAACACCGAGCCCGCGATCCCCAGCGTGGCCGATGGCCAGGTCACCGCGGCCCCCACGGGCCCCGCGCTGGGCGCAGAAGCCGACCCGCTGCACCTGAACCTGCAGATCGAGAACCTGGTGGCCGACAAGACGGTGTTCGAACAAGGCACGCAGATCTTCCTCTCGGCCACGGTGTCGCGCGCTTCTCACCTCTATTGCTACATGCAGGCTTCGAACGGCGGCATGGTCCGGCTGCTGCCCAACGCGACCAACCCCTCGTCGCTGGTGTCGGCCAACCAGACCGTGCGCATCCCCGACTGGATGGTGCCCAGCCCCGGCTTTGTGCTGGACGCCGGCCAGCCGGGCGAAGAGGCGGTGATGTGTTTCGCCACGGGCGAAGACGTGCTGCCGCGCCTGCCCGAGAACATGCAGGCGCCGGGTCTGGCGGTGATCGCCGGCATGAGCGGCATGGACAGCGTCGAAGCCGCGTTCAGCCAGGCCACCGAAGGCGGCATGCCGGTCGCGAAGCAGCGCATGCAGTGGCGGGTGACGCCCAAGCGTGTTGTGCCGGTGGCGGCCCCAGCACCAGCGCCCGCTTCAGCCGCAGCGGCAAAGCGCTGAGCCGGCAGGCCGCGCAACGCCACCCCATCGGTTTCGAACGGCATCCCATGGGACCCGAGTCCACCGCCCGCAACGGCGCACAACCGGCGCGCCGGCTGCGTCGCGCCTTCACCTCGTTGCTGCTCTCGGCGGTGGTCCCGCTCGCCCTGGCCACCGGCCCCGTCCCCGCTGCAGCGCCGATCCGAGCGGAACCCATGGAGGTCGCACCGATCGAGGCCGCACCCATTCCATCTGAACCCATCGAGGTCACACCACTGCACCAGGCGCCGATCCGCCTGCCGGACGGGCCCGACGCGGCGGTGCTGGCCGAACTCGATGCCTTGCGCCGGATCGCCACCGGCCGCACGGGTGCGGCTGGACAGGCGGCCTGGCAACTGGGCCTCATCCACCTGCACGGCGCCGGTGTGCCGCAGGACAGTGGCGAGGCGCAGAAGTGGTTCGAACGGGCACACCAGCAGAACACCAGCATCGCCCTGGCCGGGCTCGCCTGGTGCGAGATCGACGGTTGCCAGGGTCCGGCCAACCCGGCGGCGGCCCGCAAGTGGCTGGCGCCGCTGCGCCGCACCCACCTGCCCCGCGCCCAGTACCTCGAATGGCTGGTGGCCGCCCGTCTCGCGCCCCTGCGCCTGGCCCGGCCGGGCGTGGACACCGACGCCATCGACGAACCGCTCCCGGCGAGAGCCCTGCTGCAGCGTGCGGCACGGGCCGGCGACGTGCATGCCCTGATCGAACTCGGCATGGAGAGCGTGGCGGCCGGGCGCGACACCGAAGCGCTGCAGTACTTCCGCGCCGCTGCGCCGAAATCGGCCGTGGCGGGCGTCAACGCCGCCATCGTGGCCGACCAGTTGCAGATCCCACGGAGGCCCCAGCCCGATGCATCGCGCCTGCCGCTGGAACTGCTGAACCAGGCCCGGCGCCACCACCGGGGAGAAGGCACGCCGGTCAACTACACCGAAGCCATCCGCTACTACCGCCTCGCCGAGGCACAGGGCAGCGCCGAAGCCCGGCGCATGCTGGCCCTGATCTTTTCCCGCCCGCTGGTCAACGGGGGCCTGGATGTGGCCTGGATCAAGCAGCTCGGCGAACTGGACCTGTCACAGGAAACGCCCAGCCGGCGCGCGGGCGGCGGTCAGCGCCAGTTGCAGCGCGAAGCCACGCCACTGATCGACTTCCTGCCCGAAGCCTGGCGCAACCGCATGCCATGACAAGGCGCGGCGCCGAGCGAACACCTTGCACGGCCCCGCAACGCCGCCCCGACCTCGGGCCGCTCGCCGAACGGGGCTTATGGGTTGCGCTGTTCGGCGACACAGCCCCAGCGCGAGCGCACCAGGTGCTGGTGCGGCGTGACGCCGGGCACGCGCGAGAACAGCCGCAGGAAATGAAACGGGCTCAAGACCATTTCGCCGGCCACCAGCTCGTACGACGCGCCACGCATCCGGTCGCCGAAACTCCCTTTGCGCAGGTAGGAGACCGGGTGGCCGGTGTGCAGTTCGGTGAAGGCTTGCTCGGCGGGGCCGGCGCTGCAGCGGTAGTCCACCACACGGAGGCGCCCACCAGCAGCTCGGTCGCGGTGATCACGCACCGTCTCCGTCGAACAGGCCGGGCTCGCCGCCGATCTGCGCGCCTTCGATCTGCAGCATGCGCAGCTTGGTGGCCACGCCGCCGCGGGCTGAGAAGCCGCCCGATCGGCTGTTCGCCGCGAGCACGCGGTGGCAGGGCACGACCGGGGCAAACGGGTTGTGGCCCAGTGCCTGCCCCACGGCACGCGCCAGGCCGGCATCGCCCAGGGCCAGGGCCATCTCGCCGTAGGTTCGGGTCTGGCCGGGCGGTATCGCGCGGGCCATTGCATACACCTCGCGCTGGAACGGCGTGAGGCGCGCCATGTCGAGTTCGATCTCGCGCAGATCGCTGCGCGACCTGCCCTCCAGCAAGGCCTGAACGCCGTCGATGGCGGCCCGCACGGTCGCCGGCGGCGGGGTCACCTCAGGCAGTGGCGGCAAGCCTTTCAATAGCCGCGCACGCGTGCGCGCCGCATCGGCCTCGGGCAACTGCACCGCGACCACACCCCCCGGCCCCCAGGCGATGCCGCAGACACCGATGGCGGTGTCGAACAGGGTGTGGCCGCCGTCAACCATGGCCGTCCCGGTCTGTCTCACACGGCGCGCAGCGCTGCGCGCAAACCCACGCCGATCTCGGGCCGTTCGAGGAACGGGTCGGCCGGGTTGGTCTGGTTGACGATGCCCTCCATGCGCGCGCGCACGTTGCCCAGCGCCTTGGGGTGGCTGAAGATGTAGAACTGGTCGGCCGCGATGGCGTCGAACACCTTCTGCGCCACCTCGGTCGCCGTGACCTTGCCCGAGCTCACCGCCTTGTCGCTCATGGCCTGGCCGATCAGCTGGCTCTGCGTGGCTTTTTCGTCGGCCAGCTCGGCGGGTTTGTTGCGGTGGCTCTGGCTGATGCCGGTGGGCACGAAGTACGGGCACAACACGCTGGCGCTGATCTGGTCGCTCACCAGCTTGAGGTCCTGGTAGAGCGTTTCGGTGAGGCTCACCACCGCGTGTTTGCTCACGTTGTAGATGCCCATGTTGGGCGGCGTGAGCAGGCCGGCCATGCTCGCGGTGTTGACGATGTGGCCTTGATACGTTGGGTCGGCTTTTGAGGCGGCGAGCATCAGCGGCGTGAACAGACGCACGCCATGGATCACGCCCCAGAGGTTCACGCCCAGCACCCATTCCCAGTCTTTCACCGAGTTTTCCCAGACCAGGCCGCCCGAGCCCACGCCCGCGTTGTTGAACACGAAGTGCGGCGCGCCAAAGCGCTGCACCACGTCGGCGGCCAGCGCGGCCATCTGTTCGGCGCTGGACACGTCCACGCGTTTGGCGAGCACTTGCGCACCCGCCGCCGTCATTTCTGCAGCTGACTGGTCGAGCGCGTCCTGCTGCACGTCCACCAGCACGAGGTTCATGCCGAGCTTCGCGCCGATGCGCGCGCATTCGAGACCGAAGCCCGAGCCGGCGCCCGTGAGCACGGCGGTCTTGCCTTTGAAATTTGAAATCATGGTTTTGTCTCCTGGTGTTTTGGGGTTTCAGCGGCGGAGCATTTCCAGATGGGGAATGCCGTCTTCGATATAGGGCTTGTCGTCGGACACGAAGCCGTGTGCGTTGTAGAAGCGTTCCAGATGCGCCTGTGCACCGATGCGGATCGGCTGCACGCCCCAGAGGCTGTGCAGCATGCGGATGGACTCGGCCATGAGCGCGTGGCCCATGCCGCTGCCTCGCGTGCTGGGCGCGGTGACCACGCGGCCAATGCTGGCCTCGGGGTACTTGAGGCCGGCGGGCACCAGGCGCGTGTACGCGAGCAGTTGTGGTTGACCATCCGGGCCGCTGGTTTCGCCGCCGGGACGCCCCAAGGCGAAATGCGCCCTCTCGGGGGGCAACGAACCGCGCGCAGCGGGGAGTGTGGGGGCAACAGTCTCGCCCATCAGATGCATGCAATCGGCATCGGCGCCATCCAGATCCTGGAACGCGCAGGCCTGCTCGACCACGAACACCGCGCTGCGCAACTGGAGCAGCGCGTACAGCGTGCGCGGCAGCAGCGCGTCAAACGGCAGGCAGCGCCACGTCACCGGGATCGAAGCAGGCCGGCTCAAGCTCGCACTTCCCGCAGTACAAAGCCGATGCGCGGGAAATGCACATGCAGCCGGCCGGCGCGCTCGTCGCTGCGCTCCAGCGTGTAGTGCGTTCGCGAGGCCGCGCGCAGGATGCCCTCGGTGGGCTCCTGGCCAAAGCTTTCGGCCGCCACCGTGACGCGGCTGCCCAGCGGTATGCCGTGTTCGTCCTGAAAGGCTTCGTCGGGCAACGGGGCCGGCTCGGCGGCCGCCGCGATGGCGATGGCTTCGGTGGACGAGAGCTTGGCCAGGTGGCCGTGACCGAAGGCGGCCATGCGGTCCATCCAGGCCAGCACGTCGGGCGTCGCGTCCAGGATGCCGGCCAGGCTCGGGTTGATCACGCGCGTGAACCACAGCGGGTGGTAGGCCGCGAAGTCGGCCACACAGGGCGCCGCGCCCATCAGGAACGGCTGCTCGTGCAGCATGTTGGCCAGACGGCGCAGGTAGCTCTTGTAGGCGGCGGTGGCGTCGCCCGGGCGCAGGGTGGTCATGCCCGCGCGCATGGCCGCACGGTCGGCGGCGAAGGCCTGACCCACCTCGGGCGGCTGGTTGGCAAACAGGGCCGTGGCGCCCTTGGGGCTGAGGGTGTAGGCCATGGCGGCCCAGAACAGCGTGCTGTCGGCCCACTGGGCCAGCACGCGGGCGATGCCCTTGTTGTGTTTCGGGTAGAGCGTAGGCGCGGGCTGGCGGTGTTCGAGCACGTCGCAGATCAGCGCGGTGTCGCAATAGATGTCGGCACCGATCTGCAGAAACGGCGTGCGCCGGTAACCCCCGGTGAGCGCCACCACGTCGGGCTTGGGCATCACGCTGGGAATCAGCACGCTTTTCCAGGCCAGTTGCTTGTGGCCCAGGATCAGCCGCACCTTCTCCGAGAAGGGCGACATGGGGTAGTGGTGCAGGATCAGGTCGGCCATCGGTCTCTCCAGAGTTCAGCGGGGTTGGGCCCGGGCAATGATGGCATCGAAGTCGACGCCCGCGCCCAGTGAGCCAAAGCTGTGACCCCAGTGGCCCGCCAGCCGCGAATCGCAGAAGGCGCCGAACACAGCGGCCGGTGCGGTCTGCGCCAACAAGGCAGCCTGCACGGCCAGGGCCACGTCCTGCGCCAGGCGGCGTGCCTCCATTTCAGTGGCCATCTGTTCGACGCGGGTGGGCAGGCTCTCGGCCATGTCATCCAGCGCTGGGTGCATGCCTTTGGCGGGTGCCAGCTCGTGGGCCAGCGCGGCGGCGGCGTCGGCTTTCCTCAATGCACGAAGAAGGTCCAGCGCCATGATGTTGCCCGCGCCTTCCCAGATCGAGTTCACCGGCATCTCGCGGTAGATGCGTGCCATGATGCCCTCGCCGCCCTCTTCCACATAGCCATTGCCGCCCAGGCATTCCATGGCTTCTTCTGCGAAGTGACTGCCGCGCTTGCAGATCCAGAACTTGGCCACGGGCGTGAGCAGGCGCTGCATCGCGCGTTCGTGTTCATCCTCCGGACGGTCGAAGCTGCGCGCCAGCCGTAGCGCCAGCGCCGTGGACGCCTCGGACTCCAGCGCCAGATCGGCCAGCACGTTCTTCATCAGCGGCTGGTCGATCAGCTTCTTGCCAAAGGCGCTGCGCTGACTCGTGTGGTTCAGCGCAATGGACAGCGCCTGGCGCATCAGGCCGCTGGTGCCCAGCGCGCAGTCCAGCCGCGTCATCGTGCCCATGGCCAGGATCTGCGGCACGCCGCGGCCCTCTTCGCCCACCAGCCACGCGGTGGCGCCCGCAAACTCCACTTCCGAGCTCGCGTTGGCCTTGTTGCCCAGCTTGTCCTTCAGGCGCTGGATGAAGAGCTGATTCAGCGTTCCATCGGGCAGCACGCGCGGCAGGAACAGGCAACTCAAACCGCTGGGTGTCTGCGCCAGGATCAGGAAGGCGTCGCACATGGGGGCCGAGAAGAACCACTTGTGGCCGGTCACGCTGAAGCGCTGGCCCCAGTGATCGCTGCCGGTCGGCACCGCCTGCGTCGTGTTGGCGCGCACGTCCGAGCCGCCCTGTTTCTCGGTCATGCCCATGCCCATGGTCACGCCGGCCTTGTCTTTCCAGAGCTTCAGCGCCGGGTCGTAGGCGCGGCTGGTGAGCTGAGGCGCCCAGTCGGCGTAGATGGCGGGGTTGTCGCGCAGCGCGGGCGTGACCGCGTAGCTCATGGAGATCGGGCACAGCATGGACGGCTCCAGCTCGGTGAAGAGCATGAAGCCGGCGGCGCGGGAGAGGTGTGGGTTCGCAGAGCCCTCACCCCAGGGCGTGCCATGCAAGCCAGTCGCCGTGGCCGCCGTCATCAGCGCGTGGTAGCTCGGATGGAACTCCACCTGGTCGATGCGGTGACCGAAACGGTCGTGACTTTTGAGCTGCGGCGTGAACACATTGGCCAGCCGCGCGTGGGTCTGCATCTCGGCACTGCCCAGCGCAGCGCCCAACGCATGCAGGTGGGCCGTGTCCAGCGCGGGCGCGTTGAACTTCAGTGCCGCACCAAGCGCCTGATTTCCAGCAAACAGGTTGTAGTCAACCAGCGGTTCCACCTGATTGAACACTTCATGGGTAGCACTCATCACAACTCCATATACAAGAAGCGATGTCTAAACCAAGGCCACCGCGGAACCGGCTCCGCCGGGCCGCCAGTGGCGCCCCCTGGGGGGGTGACGCCGCAGGCGGCGCGGGGGGGTCAGATTTTTACCAGCTGCTTGCCAAAGTTCTTGCCCTTGAGCAGACCCAGGAACGCCTCGGGCGCGTTCTCGATGCCTTGCGCAACCGTCTCGCGCGGACGCAGCTTGCCGGTGGCCACCAGCGTGCCCAACTCGGTCAGCGCCTCGGGCCAGACTTCCATATGTTCGCTGACGATGAAGCCTTCGATCTTCAGGCGGTTCACCAGGATCAGCGCCGGGTTGGTCAGCGGCAGCGGCGCGCCGTCGTAGCCGGCGATCATCCCGCAGACCGCAATACGGCCAAACGCGTTCATGCGCAGCAGCACGGCGTCGAGGATCATGCCGCCCACGTTTTCAAAGTACCCATCAATGCCGTTCGGACAGGCTTCCTTGAGCGCCTTCGCCAGCGAATACATGTCCTTGTGCTGCTTGTAGTCGATGCAGGCGTCAAAGCCCAGCTCTTCGACCGCGTACTTGCATTTTTCGGGGCCACCCGCGATACCGACTGCGCGGCAACCGCGCGCCTTGGCCAGCGCGCCGTAGGCACTGCCGACCGCGCCCGTGGCGGCGCTGATGACCACCGTATCACCGGCCTTGGGGTTGATGATCTTCACCAGCCCGTACCAGGCGGTCACGCCCGGCATGCCGACCGCGCCGAGGTAGTAGGACAGCGGCACGTGCGTGGTGTCCACCTTGCGCAGCGCGCCGGGTTGGTTGGC
>Ga0209066_10002492_pt1 | contig 22292 bp, 32 predicted proteins | sample All_14_2_FD_187198 | JGI IMG/M metagenome (GOLD analysis project Ga0209066, IMG submission 187198) | Freshwater microbial communities in response to fracking from Pennsylvania, USA - Allegheny Zone_MetaG_DW_15 (SPAdes) (version 2) ... | reverse complement strand
CCCCAATACCATCAACAGAACCCATTTCCACCCCAACAAAAATCGAACGTGGGACTCATCATCGCAATCGTCATCGTCGCTGGTGCCTGCCTCATCATCCCAATCTTTGCCGCAATCCTATTCCCCGTGTTTTCTCAAGCCAAAATTGCCGCTCAAAAAACTCAAGCCCTCAGCAACATCAAACAGAGCGCAACATCCATGGCAATTTATCAAGCCGACTTCGACGATTATTTCCCGCCAACCATGGCCGATTCTGCCTCCCTCAAAGAATCACTCTTGCCCTATCTCTCCGACTACGGAACTGGCTGGGACATCCTCGAAACCCCAACCCAAGGCAACCCCAATCTCGCCGCCAAAAAAGCATCCGAAATCGGCAACCTCCCGTCAACCATCATGCTCTACTGCATTCCCCCCAAACTCAAAGACAAAGCCGTTGTCGCCGCCGCCGATGCATCCGCAAAAGCCGTCAACGCCAACGACCTCAAACTCGAAATCTCGGGCAACACCTATCGAGTCCCCGCCCGATAACAATGCTCGAACCCGAAAGACAAACTCAAATCGATGCCGAAGATATCAACCGGCTCGCCCTCTTTCATCGCATTTTTGCTTACTTAGCCGGTGTGGGATCACTCTGCGGACTTCCTCACTTTCTGTTCGGATTCTGGTTTATGGTGAGTCCTTCCCAACTCCAATCAGACGATATGCCGCCATTCTTTTTCGGTGCTATTTTCATGCTTGCTGGTGGTGCCGTTATCGCACTAGCCATCACTCTTTGCATCCTCAACTTCAAGACCGAAGATGCACTAAAACACCGCCGAAACCTCACTCTCATCCAAGTCACCGCTGCTCTAAACTGCTTAGCCCAGCCGCTCGGCCTCGCCCTCGGAATCTACACGTTCATCCTCACCAGCCGCCCCACAATTCGCGACCAATTCTCACGCGCAATCAGCAATTGAAACAAAAAAATACAAAACCCTATTCATAAATTCTCCGATCGCAATTTAATTCACATCCAATAAATAACGACTCACATCTGTCAACGCAACGCATCCCGATGGCTTCGTCAGTATCCAATTCACCCTCGCCGCCGGTGCCGCACTCATTGCGCGCCGACGTCGAAAGAACAACAGCTAGCGACGATACAAGCGAATCCCCGGCGACGTCAAGTCAGCCGGGGATTTTTGCACGATAGTTTTCTTATTGCGAAATTACTGCTTCGTCGAGAGTATTCAGGAGCCATAGCAATTCAGGATCATCCTTCGAACTGCCATCAACTTCAATTTCCCCATCTACGATAACTTCACCAAAACCAAGATTAACCAAGCCCAGAAGATCGCGACTTTTCTTGCCTGGAGAAAATAGCCATAGCGTCCCATTTTCAAGAACCACTTTTTCAACTGTTCGAGAACCTTTTGCTGCCGAGAACGCTTGTCCGACCAGAGAATCTGGCGACTTCTCCAACGTTCCTTTATCAAGTAGCCACAACGAAAATCGAGATCGATTTATCTCAAACACAGGAAACTTACAGTTCGGTTCGCACTCCGCGCCATCATCAACTCTAACCCCATTTAGTTTCACCATCTGGTATGGCTTCGAATTCTCTACAAAAATGAAATCCGCGACAAACTCTTTTATCTGCTCACTGTTTACTGTTTGATCATCCAATTGACTGATCGGAGATATCCGCCAACACAAATCATTCTTTTGGGTGGCATTTCCATAGTAGCCCTCCCCATCTCGATGCGGTTCTTCGCATCCCAAAAGACACAACTCGCAGGTTAAAAAAAGAAACACCAAGACAAGCCAAGAAAATTTTGCCCTCATTAAAATACTTACTCTCACAACACCCTTGAGGTTGAATGAATCGTAAACACTTCAATTCACATCCCACAAATAACGACTCAAATCCGTCACCGCAAGTGATCCCGAAGGCGTCGTCAAACTCCAATTCGTCCCCACCGCCATCTGATCCGCACTCCGATAATTCGCATGCGTATCGCCCCAAACCACGCTCGCCTTCCTCGTTTTCCTAAAAGCAACCCCACCCGTGAACCCTCCATTTTCAAAAGTCTGACCCGCATAACTCGGCGAATCACTCCCCCACCGCGCCACCGGAAAACACACAACCGCCGAACAGTCCGGCGGATTCACCAAATTTGCCCCCCAAATTGGCGTCCCCAAATCATGCCAATCCGGATTCCCCGCCCGATCTTTCTTTGAAACAAACATCACCGTTTCCGCAACCTCCGCCGGCGCTGTCATCGAAATCGGATTGGTCGTCCCCGTCGCCCCCAATTCACTGCGCGGCGACCAAATCGTATACACATACCCATATTGCGTCAAATATTGATGTGCAACCTGAACCGGCTGACCCTGAAAACTCCCTTCCGCTGCCGTCAAGGGATCCTGAAACATTTGCGATGACTTGATATAAGGCATCAGCAAACTCGGCCAAGCATAATGAAAGTCCCCATTCGTACTCACCGGAGCCGAAGGATCCATCCGCCCAACCAAAACCGCCATATCATCATAATCCGCCGAATAAAGCGCATGCCCCGTTCCAATTTGTTTCAAATTACTCAATGAAGCCGCCCCTTTCGCCGCAACTTTCGCCTGGGCAAAAACCGGGAACAAAATCGCCGCCAATATCGCAATGATCGCAATCACCACAAGCAACTCAATCAACGTAAACCCACGCCGCAACATATTTCAAAGACTACCCACCCGTGCCCGTTTGTTCCCCATTCTCTGCCTACCCTCGTCATCATCTAAGCGCTTGCCCGTGCAACGTCTTCCCTTCGTCATTCCGCCCTTGAGGCGGAATCCATCCCCCAACATTCCCCGACAATACGTGCCCCGGCTAGCAATAGCCGGGAATGCAAACCCGCTACCTACGTGATACACCTGCGAAGGCAGGAAGCGGGGAGTAAGGGCGGAATCCATTCTACAACCACTACCACCTATAAGTGCCCCTGCCTTTTGCTTCGCAACAGGCAGGGAATAACCAACTCCCACGCACGTCATTCTCGGGCAGCCGGGAACTCAGACAACCTTCCCTCTTCGCACGATAATTCCGAGAAATCTCCTACTACAAATCCCAATGCCCCGGAATTGCCCAAGGCAACTCCGGGAAACACTAATTCTCTCCCTAGTCACCCCGTTGTAGAACGGGGCCCAGTCCTCAGATACAAAAAGCAATCCAAAAGATTGTCCAATTAGTTTCATTTCAGAATTGATTACAAATCTCCCTACGAGCCACTTGTAACCCCCTCACCGGGGCCCGTCCTCGCGAAGGCGGGGAATCGGGGAGGGTGATTCCGAAGGAATCGGGAGGGGTTGACAGAAAAAAAAACAATCCGCAGGATTGTCCCACCATCATTCCGCCCTTGGGGCGGATTCCATCTTCCAATATCTACAAACTGAAAACAATGAACAATTCCCTACCTTCGTCATCCCCGAGAAGTCGGGGACCCATCCCCCGTTCCCAGGGCGCAATTGCTTAAGCTGAAAATTATCGCTGAATTCAACGAAGGAATCGTGAGGGGTTGTCAGAACTAAAAAGCAATCTCAAGAACCACCAATCAACAGTCCCCCCCTAAAGAACCGCTACCCTAAATCAGTTCCTGATTCCGAGCCAAATCCTTCACCACCGGCTCCAACTGCTCCCGAACAAACGCCGCATCCACCCGCAAAACCGCCGTTGCCAAAATCACCGACAAGATCGTTTGAATAAATCGACCATCCATTGAATTCATATCAACGTTTGGTTCCGCACGAATAGAATGAGCTGATCGTGTGTTTAGAACTGACGGTTCGCTTCAACCTCTTCCATCCTTGATAGATACGCGGTATGTCGAGTTCGCATAAACTCATCCTCAGTTGTCGAAATCACTTCAATCAAGTAAGCCTTAAATGCCATAAACGCCGGTTCATAACCCGCTACGCCTGAGGAATAGAGCATCTCAACTGCAAACAAACTTTTTATTCCATATTCTCCATGCCCGAGCAAACTCCGAATAAATTCCGCCCCCTCCAGATAAGCATTCCAAGTGAGAGTCAACTCCTCGGATTCTGTACCAAGCCCTTGATATTTCCCCAATAGAATTTGTGTAAATGCCTCTTGCGGAACGTCGCTAAGATGAGGATCACGTCCGTAGCCCAATGGCGACCAAAACTCCAGACCCTGATCGACTTCGTCATTAGGCAAGGGGACTGTCTCCCATATCCTCAAAAATTCCGATGCCCAATAGTAAAGGCGGTCGGGAGGAAGGTAATTCTGCATTCCTAATTGTACGCTGGAAGATCTCTAAATCAATTCCTGATTCCGAGCCAAATCCTTCACCACCGGCTCCAACTGCTCCCGAACAAACGCCGCATCCACCCGCAAAACCGGCGGCGCAACATCCGGAGCATCATAAAGATAATCCTCCAAAAGCCGCTCCAGCAAAGTATGCAAACGACGCGCCCCAATATTCCCCGCTTTCTCATTCACCAAAGTCGCATAACGAGCAACCTCATCCAAGGCGTCCTCACTAAACTCAACTTTCACCCCGTCAACGCCCAAAAGCTTGATGTACTGCTTCGTCAAAGCATTCTTCGGCTCCTTCAAAATCCGAACAAAATCCTTCTCCGCCAAAGCCTCAAGCCGAACCCGAATCGGCAACCGACCCTGCAATTCCGGAATCAAATCGCTCGGTTTGCTCATATGAAAAGCACCGGCCGCAATAAACAAAATATGATCCGAATTCACTGGCCCATATTTCGTCGCCACCACCGACCCCTCAATAATCGGCAGCAAGTCGCGCTGAACCCCTTCCCTACTAACATCCGGCCCCTGACCACCACTCGGCATCGCGACTTTATCAATCTCATCAATAAAAATAATCCCGGTCTGCTCCGCCCGCTCAATCGCCAGCATCCCTATCGAACCCGAATCAATCCGTCGCTTCGCTTCGTTCTGAGTCAAAACCTCCAAGGCATCCCTCACCGGCGCCCGACGATAAGATGTCTTCGGCCCACCCCGACCCATCAACTGGTTCATATCCAGCCCCATCTCCTCCATCCCCTGCGGCGTAAACACCTGCAAAAATTGACTCCCCTGCGCTTCCTCAAACTCAACTTCCACAACCTTATCGTCGTGCAAGCCATCTTCAATTTCCTTTCTCAGCTTCGCAAGACGAGCCTCGCGCTCTTCCTGTGTCTCTTGCGGCTCCGCTTCGGCTTCTTGCTCAATCTGCTCACCACCAAACCAAACCTGAGTCGGATAAATCACTGGTTTATCATCCAAAAGATTAACCATTTGGTCAAGAGCTGCTTCCCGCGCTGGCCCCTGAACCGCTGCGACCATCTCCGCTTCAACGAGCCGCACCGCGTTCGCCGCCAAATCACGCACCATCGATTCCACGTCGCGTCCCACGTATCCCACTTCCGTAAATTTCGTTGCTTCCACCTTAACAAATGGAGCACGCGCCAACTGTGCTAATCGACGGGCAATTTCCGTCTTCCCCACCCCTGTCGGGCCAATCATCAAGATATTTTTCGGCATAATATCCGCGCGCTCATCTTCCGGCAATTGCTGGCGTCGATACCGATTCCGAAGCGCCACCGCCACCGCCCGCTTCGCCTCATCTTGACCCACAATATATTCGTCTAGCTTCGCCACAATCTGGCGCGGCGTGAGTTCTTCAATCGGGAGTGACATACCCTCTCGTTCTACCTGCAAACCCCCTCCCCACCCCGGACCCAAAATCCAAGACGCATATTCGCAAGATTTTTACTAGCTCCCAAAAATACTCATTGATGCAAGTGTTGCCCTCGCACCGGCCATCAAAACCAAGATCGGCATTACCCAAAAAAATAAATGCGCCCGGAATGGAAACTCAACTCCCTTTGCCTGTGCACGAAAATTAAAAACACCTGCAACAACCATCAATGAAATGCATACACTCAACAACACAAAATAGATCGACCCTAAGGATTCTACTGATAGCGGCAGGGCCAACACTGCGGCCGAGAGCGATGAAACCATAAACCAATTTCTAGTCACAACGCTCTTTTTGGCACCTAATCCCGACATCAAGAAGGCAGCCACCAACCCCGCTGCAAGAGTCCACACAATAATAAATGAAAATGGGTACGGAATTCTGTAAATCAAAAGCCACATCAAATATTCAAAAATCATAAATCAAATCCCACATCTAAGTATTCAAATGCCGCCCACTCCAGATCCGCTCCCCGATTTCCTCGAAAATCCAATGGAGTTCATCATCATCAGAATTAACGAAACACTCCTGATCTTCCCTAAACTCAATCTGCATCAAAGCCCCCGTACCATCCATCAATGAGATTTTAAAATCATGTTCCTCCACCAAATAGTTCGACCACCCAAGCAATTGATAACCCGTACATTCAAAGTACCGCCTCGCTTGTCCAGTGTCATTAACACCTAGTTCCAATTGCAAACAAAACGGAAACGATGAAATATAAAAATCTTCTGACCCCATAAACTCAAACAACTCTGCCGAGATAATCTCCGCCCTCCAATTGCCAAAAAGAAACCGTGAAAAGTCCACCGTCTCAACCTGCGCCAAGACCTTAAAAATGTCGCCGAGTTTCGTTCGAGACGGATATGAAATCTTCGCCGCACCCATATGTCACCTCACCCAATATTAGTCGATCAACCATCAAAAAGCAGTCCAACAATTCGTCACGCATGAAAATCTCACCTGCTTAGCATATTAAAACACGATCTTAGTTCATGCAGGCAAATCTTGACTGACACCGAATAATTTCTCAAATCCCCCTTGCATTCCCGTGCAAAAGACGTATACACTATAGTAGACATACGATCCACAAACAAAGGAACGCCCATGATCCAATCCCTCACCGTCGAAAACATCGCCCTCATCACACGGGCCGATCTCACCCTCCAAACCGGACTCACCGCCATCACTGGCGAAACCGGCGCCGGTAAATCCCTCCTCATCGATAGCCTACTTCTTGCCCTCGGTGGCCGCGCCGAATCCCACCTCGTCCGCCAAGGTGCCCTTAAAGCCCACATCTCCCTCCTCGTCGATCTCAAAACCAATCCCCATGCAGAACGAGCCTGCCACGACCTCGGAATCGACCTCGAAGACCACCAACTTCTCATCCAGCGGGAACTCACCGCGGAAGGCCGATCCACCGTCCGCATCAACGGCCGACCCACCACCGTCGGTATCCTCCGCTCCCTCAGCCCCCACATCGCCGACCTCCACGGCCAACACGACCACCGCAACCTCCTCAATCCCGAAAAGCAACTCGAACTCCTCGATACATGGATCGGAGAACCCGCCCAAACTCTCAAAACGGAACTCCAAATCCAGCTCGCCCGAGTCCAAGCCCTCAAATCGCAAATCAAATCTCTCCAGACCTCCGAACGCGATCGCGCCCAACGCATCGACCTCCTCGAATTCCAAATCTCTGAAATTATCGAAGCCGACCTCAAACCCCTCGAATCCGAAGCCGTCAAAACCATTCTCAATCGCCTTATCCACGCCCAAAAGCTCGGCGACACCTTTAATCTCCTCATCGATTCCCTCTCCGAATCCGAAAACTCCGCCTCCGAACGCCTCTCCGTTGCCGCCCGCGAACTCGCCCACGCCACCGCCCTCGACCCCACACTAGCCTCAACTCTCGAACTCGCCGAAACCGCCGAATCCGCCCTTCAAGAATCCATATTCCAAATGCGCCACTATGTCGAAACGCTCGACTACAACCCCGAAGCCATCGAAACCGCCGCCGCCCGCCTTGACCTCATCAACCGCCTCAAAAAGAAATATGGAGAAAGTGAAGAAGAAATTCTGGACTACCTGACCGAAGCACAATCCGAACTCGACCAGCTCCTCAACCAATCGCAAGACGCCACCAATCTCACCCAGCAACTCGAAGTTCAAACCCAAGAACTCGAATCCCTCGCCAACTCCCTCTCCCTCCTCCGCCATCAAAGGGCCAAAGATTTCGCAAAACAAACCCTCTCCCACATTCGCGAGCTCGCTCTCGACAAAGCCGAATTCAGCCTCCAGTTCCAACCCAAAGAAATCGACGACTCCGGCCAAGAATTCGTCGAATTCCAATTCACCGCCAACCCCGGAGAACCCAGCCAACCTCTCCATAAAATCGCATCCGGCGGCGAACTCAGCCGCGTCATGCTCGCCATCAAAGTCGCCTGCGCCGATAGCCAGGGCGTCCAAACTCTCATCTTCGACGAAGTCGATACTGGCCTCTCCGGTCGAGCCGCCGCCATCACTGCCCGCAAACTTCAAGAGCTCAGCACCCACAACCAAGTCATTGTTATCAGCCATCTCGCGCAGGTCGCCGCCGCCGCCGATCACCACATCGAAATCGAAAAAACCACGACCAAAAACCAAACCCGAACTCAACTTCAAACCCTCAGTCAAGAAAATCGACCTCAAGCCATCGCCCGCCTCCTCGCTGGAGAAGAAATCGGATCATCCGCACTCGCCAATGCCCGAGAAATTCTCCAATCCGCCCAACGACCCGAGAATCCACTCGTGCTAACGGGATAACCTCTAAGATTGGTATAAGGATAAACATCATGAGCACAACTGCCCCCGCCACTGCCGCCGGAATAACTTGGGATCTCAGCGCCCTATTCAAAGGAATCGATGACGCCAAAATCGAAACAACCTGGAAAACCGCCCACGAACGAGCCGATAAATTTGCCACCCAATACCGAGGCAACCTCAGCAATTTAAACGCCGCCGAACTCGCCGATGCTCTCGCGACTTACGAAGACATCAGCAACGAAGCTAGCAAACCCATCACATTCGCCCACCTGCTTTTCGCTGGCGACACCAGCGATCCAAAAATCGGCGCGTTCATGCAAGAGCAAACCGAAAAGTCATCCGAACTCAGCATCAAAATGATGTTCTTCGACCTCGAACTCCAACAAATCCCCGAAGAAAAAATCACCACTCTTCTCAAAGATTCCGTTCTCGATCAATACGCCCACCACATCAATAAAGTCCGAATTTACACCCCCTACACCCTCGACGAATCAAAAGAAATCCTCCTCGAAGAAACGTCAAACACCGGTCTCCGCGCCTGGCAGAGACTCCACGATGAAGTCACCGCCAACCACGTATTCCGCTACACCGACCCCGAAACCAACGAAACCGAAGAACTGAGCCAAGAGGAAGTTCTCGATAAACTCCGCGATCCCAACCGCCGAGTGAGAGAAGCTGCCGCCAACTCCTTCACCGCCGGGCTCAAAGAACTCGAAAGAGTCATCGCCTACACCTACAACACAATCCTCGCCGACAAAAAACTCGAAGACCGACTCCGCACCCTCGAATACGCCGAACAAAGCCGCCACCTCGCCAACGAGCTCGACAAAGAAACCGTTGACCTCGTCATGCAACTCTGCAAAGAGCGGTCCGATGTGGTCGAGCGATACTACAATGTCAAAAAAGACATTCTGAAACTCGATGAACTCACCCACATCGACCGCTACGCGCCCCTCTTCGAATCAAAAGAAGAAATCGCGTGGCCAAAAGCAAAAGAAATCGTCATCACGTCGTTCAACCAATTCCACAAAACCTTAGCTCAACGTGCCGAAGAATTCTTTGACAAAAATTGGATAGACGCTGAGCCTCGAACCGGAAAAACCGGCGGAGCCTTCTGCAGCTATAACACCCCCGACACCCACCCCGTCATCCTCATGACCTACCTCGGCAACCTCACCGATGTCGGAACCCTCGCCCACGAACTCGGTCACGGAGTCCACAGCAGCCTCAGCCGAAAACAAAATCTCTATAACTTCCACGGCACGCTCCCCCTCGCAGAACTTGCATCAATCTTCGCCGAAATCCTTGTCTTCGAAGACCTCGTCAAAAACGCATCCACCCAAGATGCCCTCGCCCTCTATGCCGATAAAATCGAAGGAATTTTTGCCAGCGTCCACCGACAATCCGCAATGTTCCGATTCGAACAACGATGCCACAACCACCGACGTGACAAAGGCGAACTCAGCACCGAAGACTTCCAAAATCACTGGCAAGAGGAACTCCAAGCAATGTTCGGAAACGGCGTCAAACTCGGCGAACAACACAAAATCTGGTGGCTCTATGTCGGTCACTTCTTCGCCGTACCGTTCTATGTCTATGCGTACTCCTTCGGCGAACTCCTCACCCTCGCTCTCTACGAAAAAGCCAAGGTTGCTGGCCCCGAATTCGCCGATAAATACATCGACGTTCTCGAGCGAGGCGGAAGCGAAACACCCCAAGAGCTCATGGCCCACCTCGGCGTAGACCTCAAATCCAAAGAATTCTGGCAAGGCGGATTCGAAGTCATCGATCGTCTCGTCGGCGAGTTCGAAGCCCTCTGGGAGAAACAAAACTCATGAGCGTCAAACAACTCCTCCTCGATTACCTTGGCGAAGTCGAATACCTCGTTCAAAAAGATGTCGAAGCGACATCCGAAGAACTGTTTGAAAAAACCGCCGGAGAATCCTGTCGACCCGCCACAAACTACATGACAGAAGTCGGTGCATTCAATGCCTACACCGCCAAATATGTCAAAGACCCCGAAGCCACCGGACATATCGGAGTCGGCCCAAATCCCGAACTCACGCAGGTCGATTCAAAACGCAAAGCCGCAATCATGGTCACAAAAGGCTTCCGAGACCTCCGCAAAACAATTGAATCAATGACCGAAGAAGACCTCAACCAAACGGTTATGGCCCAATGGAACGAGCCCATTACAAAAGCGCATTACATCATGCACGCCCTCGGACACTCAATGTATCACGACGGACAACTCGCCTTCACTCAAATGTTGAACGGCGACAAAACCCTACACTGGACTGACTAACATGAACAACACACAAATGCTCAAAGACTTTCTTCAAGAAGTCGAACACCTCGCCAACAAAGACATGGATGCAACGCCCGAAGAAGACTTCGCTTGTTGCCCCGGCGGAAAGGCCCGCCCCGCCACAAACTACATGGCCGAAGCTGGTTTGTTCCAAACCGTCATCGCCGAAAAACTCAGCAATCCCGATGTCGAAATTGATATGCAACCTCGATACGCTGTCCTCGAACAAATCACAACCAAAGATCAAAGCCGAGAAATGTTCACAAAAGGATGCCGCGACCTCGAAGCCGCAATCGATGCAACCGATGTCGCCGACCTCGATACACCCATCACCGCTCCCTGGGGAATGCCAACCACCAAAGGCAAAATGATCCTTCACGGACTCGCTCACTCCATGTATCACCTGGGCCAGCTCAATCAGCTGCAGCTCCTCAAGGGTGACGATGGTTTCCATTGGATGTAAGAATCCCATTTAACGCAAAAGCAATGGGGCTCTCTTTATCAAAGGAGAGCCCCATTGCAATAACCCCTCACCCGGCTCTCGCTAGGTACCATCCAATCCAGCCATCATGATGACCTTCCAAAATCTCATCCGAACTCTGGACGACTACTGGGCCGCCCAAGGATGCGCCATCTTGGAAAGTTACGATGTCGAAGTCGGTGCCGGAACAATGCACCCTTCAACCACTCTCCGATCCCTCGGCCCCGAACCCTGGAACGTCGCCTACGTGCAGGCTTCACGTCGGCCCGCTGACGGACGCTACACCCTCAATCCCCAACGATCGCAGCGCTATTTTCAATATCAAGTATTAATGAAGCCCAGCCCCGAAAACATCGTCGATCTCTACATGGGCTCGCTCGATGCTCTCGGCTTCGATTCCAAAAGCAACGATATCCGCCTCGTCGAAGATGACTGGGAATCCCAAGCCGCCGGTGCCGCCGGTGTAGGCTGGGAAATCTGGCTCAACGGAACCGAGATCAGCCAATTCACATTCTTCCAACAAATGGGCGGAATCGACTGCGATCCCGTCTGCGCCGAAATCACATACGGCCCCGAACGCCTCTGCCTCATGATCAATGGCCAAAACTCGTTCTGGGATGGACTCGATTGGTCAGAAACCCTCTCCTACCGCCAAGCCGAGTTTGAAAGTGAGATGCAAAACAACCTCTACAACTTCGAAGTCGCCGACACAAAACTCCTGTTCAACCTCTTCGATCTCTACGAAGCCGAATCAAAACGAGTCATCGAAACCGAAGTCCATTACGATCCCACGAGAAAGATCTTAACGCTCGAAAACCAACCCGCAACCGATGAAAAAGCCCCCATCGGAGAAGCCCTCGTCTATCCCGCTCTCGATCTCGCTCTCAAGTGCAGCCACATCTTCAACCTCCTCGATGCCCGAGGAGCAGTCAGCGTCACCGAGCGCGCCAAATACATCAACCGCATTCGTGGTCGAATCCGCGCTTGCTGCCTCAAATATGTCGAAAAATATAAATAAACAACATTCCTGATAAACTAAAACTTCAATTCACAACATTGTGAGAGAGGAAAATAAATGAAAAAAATCGCTCTGACCGCCGCAGTCGTTGCCGTCTCCGCCCTAAGCCAGGCATATTCATTCGCCGGCGATTGGACATTCCAATCCGACGCCACTCTCAACTTTAACACCACCCTTGCCAGCGGCTCACAAAATTCCCAAACAAATTCCGTCGTCAACGTCACGCAATCCGCAACCGATAGTTTCGCATTCCCCATCAGCTTCAGCGGAATCACCGGCCAAGGCGATTTCAACGTAGCCGGAACCACCGTCACCGATATCAATTCTAGCCAGACCACAAATCCATTCGATGTCCTCCTCGGCGGCAACAATGTCTCCGTCCGCCTCACCTACCCCACCTGGAACCTCACCGGAACAGTCGATGGCATCAATCCAACCATCACCAATAGCTTCGGCGATTATGCTAACAACATCACCGGGAATGCCACCACCATCAACAATGTCCAACTCGAAGCATTTCTCTTCGGTCAATGGCAAAATCTCGGCACCAATAACAACATCGTCATCAATTCCTGGAGCCTCGAACGAGATGCCGTTCCCGAACCCGCAACAATCGCAATCCTGAGCCTCGGCGCAATCGCCGCGCTCAAACGCAAAAAATCCTAGTCACCCGCACTCACAACCGCACTCAAATTAAACGACTTCACAAAGTCCACCCCACGGGCCAGATCCTCTCTCGGCACCGCCGCCGAAGCCTGATAAAGCCGTCCGTTCGCAATCACTACCAAATGAACAACATTCGGCGCATCCGGTGTAGTCACAATAAACCGCCGCCCCGGAGCCCCATTCACCAGCAATTTCTGCTCCGACTCCACCTTCATCTTGTTCATCGTCAAGCTACCATCGCGCGCTGCATCCAGCAATTCCTGCGGCGATTTACTCCGAATCACTTCTCGCGGCAACGGCGTCACCGCCACCCGATAAAATCCCCTTCGATACTGAGTCGCATAAACCGAACTCGTCAACTGACCCGCATTCCAACTCGTAACCGTCTTGCTTTCTTCAACAACCCCCGGAAACTGTGCCGAAAAATTACTCACATCCGATTGATAACGGGCAACAACTTGCCCAAAAGCCAAGCCCATAACTGCTATTCCCGCCCCCGTAACTAATAACCTCATATTCATTCTTCGGTGGAATCTCCCAATGCTTTAAGAGTATATCCCCCCTTATGGTCACCATCTTCCGGAACATACATCCAATCAACAATATCTGATTCCTTAACCGTCACAACATCACCATGTTTTATGTCTTTCCGAACATCTGGCTGACCTTCCATCATTCCCGTAACTTCCCCTTCCCCCATTGCCTGCACCGAAATCCATAAAAATTCCCCGCGCTCCCCGTCCTCACTCATAAACTGCGCACTTACAATATAATCGCCCGCCCCCCAACTCCCATCCTGCCAAGCTTTCCAAAAAACGGGTAGCTCTTTCCGCGCCGCCACAATCGCATCCTTCATCAAATCGCTAATTTCCAGCGGATACCCCGGCTCCCGCACTTCCTCCTTCGCCGCAACCTCAGCCCCCGTTTCCGTCAGTGGCTCCGCCGGTGGCGCACAACCAATCACCCCGAAGACCAAAACCATTATCGCCAACGAAAATCTTCTCACCACAAAAGATAATAACATCCTATGGTGTCACTAAGTGTCCAATCAATTCATTATCCATAAGTCGGCGACACAAAATCCGATTCTTTCGTCGCCTTCAACTGCGCCAAAACCTCTTCCGGCGAAGCAAGCCGATCCAAATATTCCCGCGCAATCTCATCCGTAAACTCTGCCCCCTTCGAATACCGCAATTGCAAACTCTTATCCTGCGCCACCCCTTCAATTCCTCCCAAAGTTCCATCCGCAATCTTCGCAACCAAGGATCGATGCGCCGCCTTAACCGATTTCATCCCCAACAAAAACGGCTCAACCGCCTCAATCTCCGGCAAAGCATGAAAAAGAATCGGGCCCGAATCAAGCCCCTTCGTCAGCATATGAATCGTCGCCCCCACATACTGCGCCCGACCATCATAAAGCGCCCAAAAATTCGTCGAATGCCCCCGGTAATAAGGCGAAACCCCCATGTGAATGTTATAGGTGCCCTTCTCGACCAAAAACTCACAAAGCGGCCCCTTAATAAAACTCGCTCCAAAAACCACATAAATATCCGAATCAAGTGCCCCCGCCAACGATTCCATCGACAGCAAATTCAAATCCCCCATCCGAACCGCCATATGATGAATGGTCCCCGTCAACAGTCGCGGCTCCCCAAAAACCTCCTTCTCTGCCGCCAAAACATGACCAAAATACTCCTGCATCACCTCCGACTTTTGATAAAAATCCTGAACACTCCCCGGCGCAATCGTCGAACATTCCTGCACCGCAAAAACCTCATCCGCCACCCCCGCCAGCGACTCAATCAAATGCAAATGCCGCGGCTGATTGCTTGTAAAAACGGTGATCTTCATCAATTCTCTCCTTTCATTTGGCTCAATACAATCGCATGATCCACCCGTGGAAACTCAAACTGATTCTCCATCGGTTTCACCATGTTAGCCCGAAACCCAAGCCTAATCCCCAAATCATCCAGCACCCCAATCGTTTCCTCGTTATAACTGTTACAAGGGTGCGACATCGCCACCGGATGACTCCCCAGCACCCCAACCAAATCATCATAATTAGCTCGATACTCTGCAATCTGTTCCGCGCGCGAGAGCTCACCCAACCGCGTCGGGTGAGTGTGCGAATGCAGCCCCACCACATGCCCCTCATCATGCAATTCCCGTAACTGCCCCCGATCCATCCAAAGCCCCTCGGCAACTGAGTCAACATCAAACCCTTTAGCCAACATCAAGGCATACATCGCCGAATCGTAAGCATCCTTCCCCAAAACCTCATCCCGCACATAACGAAACCGCCGATCACTATCAGAATAAAACGGAAAATCAACCAAATAACTCGCCGGATCAAAGCTGTCTAACTTCGCCTGAACCACTGCCCCAAACTCACCTCCCGCCACACTTTCAAAAAAGTCCCCATAAAAATCATCAATCGAACCGTAAGTCGATCGAAAAGTCCGAAAAATCTCCAACGGCTCTTTCACTCCATGCAAAACCGAGGTGTAAACAAACCAAAACCCCGTCAATCCCATCTCCCGCATCACCGGCAACGCCACATCATATTGGCACTGCAAATTATCATCGAATGTCAAACAAACGTGGTTCGCCTCCAATGTCCCCGCAAGTGCCCGATCAAACCAATCCCGCGCATCCAAGAAGTTTTCCCGACCATAAAATTCGATCATCGACCGAAACTCATCCCCACTCATCGAACCCTGCCCCACCGGATGAACATCGCTATGAAAATGATGAAACATTAACCCATGCGCAACATCAAAACCCATCCCCGTCAGATTACCAGAATCACTTTCGAGGCGCCTCATCCCGCAAAATCCGCACAACCTGCCGAATCAAATCATAAGGAATCTACTGATCAAACCGAAACGAAAGCGTCCCCTTCCCCGAAGCGTAAGGAGCAATCTCACTCCCCAACTGCTCATCCACCGCATCCGTCCGCGGATAAACACTTAAATGGTTCTTAAACGCCGCAAAATGAACCAAATTCCCAACTTTCCCCTTCTCCCGTTTCACCCGAATCGTCGGAATCTGATAACTAATCGCCTCAACCCCTTCCGGAATCTCTTCTCGCATCAACTCCCGAATCCGCTCCAGAACTTCCTGAACCGGCATGTCGAATTGAGCGATATAGGCATCAACTGAATCCATAGCCCCTCAAAATAGTGATGGTGCCCAGGGAGGGACTCGAACCCTCACGGCCAAAGGCCAACGGATTTTAAGTCCGCTGCGTCTACCATTCCGCCACCCGGGCGCACCAATCAAGGCCGATTATACAAGCCGAAGGACCGCTAATTCCGCAGGGTCCTTGAACCATCACCAAAGGTCCAATCATAATAGCCGTTCGGCGCAAAGGCAATCTGCCCTGCCCGGAGGCTTTCCATGGCGAAAAAGAAAGGCGAAAAGCGAGAAATCATCCGGCTTGTCTGCACAGAAGACAACAAGCACTTCGTGGTGACAACCAAAAACAAACAAAACACCCCGGATAAGTTGGAACTTTCCAAATACAACTCCAACCTCCGCAAAGTCACTCTCCACCGAGAAAAGAAATAAGGATTTAACAAAATGGCAAACCCAAAACGCAAACATAGCCACGCACGCGGTGCAAAGCGACGAACTCACTGGAGAACGTCTCTCCCTGAACTCAGTGAAACCAAAAACGTCAATGGAGAAGCTCTCCACGTACGACACAACGCATCCCTTGACGGATACTACAAAGGTCGCCGACTCCCCGGCTACAAAGATTAATTAAAGCCACTCGCCCGCCATTTCCAGATACCTGGAAAGCAAAAATCCCCTTGGCCAAAACCAAGGGGATTTTTTTTCAACCTCTCGAAGGGACATAAACTTGATATGCGAACTCAAATGTCTTCGATTCACCCGGAGACAAAGTAGGACGCCATTCTATCGTGCTGACCGGATTCAATTGATTCAGTTGTTGAGTCGTCTTTTTCGTCGAATGGGCACCGACCGATTCGTTTATGTCTCCTTCCACTCGTTTTGAAATCCGCATTTCAACCGATTCAGTTTTCATGTTTTTCAATTCGACTGCCGCTTTCACCGTAACCAAATCAAGATAGTAGTTTCCAGACCATCCGCGCCGAACGACTCTTGACTCTCTCGTGAATTCTTCTTCCTTGTAGTCAAACAAAATGTCCAGCGCCTTTGAAATTTTCAACGTAGTTTCTCCGCCTGGAGAAACATAGTCCATAGAGTCCATTCCCAGCATCTGACCATTTTGCAAAATCATTGCCGAGCCTGCCGTCCAAGGTTGACTCATACCATTCACAAATTCCAACTTATGCCAGACCGTCGATTGCTCGCGCTCGACCTGTCTATTCTCTGGCTCAACTTGCGAAAGCGGCAAATCCAAAACATAAACATGACGGAAATCACTCTCCGAATTGAAAAGGACATAGTAGCCACGTTCACCTTTCTTTAATTTCACATTATTCAGTGGTGTAAAGAACAAATCTTCTCCAGAAAATCCCTCACCCGTCTGAGGCTTAAAAGAGCCAAAAGATGCATCTGCACCAGCTGGTCGGGCAAATCCACCCGATCCCCCACCCATGCCTGCGCCTCCTCCACCGACGCCACCGCCACCTTGGGCCCCTCCTTGCATCATCTGATAAACATAAGTCAGAGGATCAAAGCTCGTCAAAGTCGAGAAATTTGGCACCCCAGTTACCAAGCGCGTCGGTATCCCCCCGAGTTCACCCAAATCGTTCACAATCGTCGCCTTTGCCGTAATCTTTAACTGATGATCATTGATCAGATCCACTTGATAGGCGGGCACCCACGTCAAACCAGACTGTAATCCCATTATATAAATCGTCGCCCCAGGTTCCGCAACCACACGAAGAGCCGGTGCCATCACAGTTTGGCTACCTGAATGAATAAATACTAACTTTTCACCCGAGAAGCTAATAATTGATGAGGATTTAATCACCTGCTGGACACCTCGGTTGATCGTTAACACCGCTAATTGATCAGAAATACTATCGAGTACCCCCGTCAGCACCTTCTTGTCTGTACCATCAAGATAGGTTAACTCCAAGGTCTTGCCAACATTCAAAGTTAAGGCTCCAATCAACGAACTTGCACCGACCTTGTATTCGGAATATCTGCCGATAGAAGTCATGACGACACTTTGAATATTTGCAATCTCATTTCCATACACCCAAAGCGTTCCCAGAGCCGCCATCGGTGGCTCTTCAACAAGCACTTCACCGTTTGCCGGCACCCTAACTTCATGCACAGTTACGGCTGTACCGTTCTTAAACAAGGTCGCGTCAACGATCCTTGTCTTCTGTACCGGAGTCCTTTGTACCAAAACCGCGCCCGCTGCTATTGCTGCTAATGTCATAAATCTGCACCCTCGCCTCTTTCATGACGAACAACGAGAAGGAGAGGCACAACAAAAACCTCCCGCCGGAACAAATCGCGGCGGGAGCACCAGGCGGCGATCAATTCGAAGCTATATACACTTTATAAGTGTATTCAAACGTCCGCTTTTCACCCTTCTTCAAAAGCGGACGCCACTCAATCATAGAATTCGCATTCACCTGATTCAACCGCTTCGCCGTCTTCAAAACCCGTTCCGAACCAATCGCCGAATCAACTTCACCCAAAACCTCCTTCGTGATCCTCATCTGAACATCCGAATCCTTAAAATTCTGAAGTTCAACTCTCCCCCGAACGGTCACCAAATCATGCGTCGGTTCTCCTTCCCGATCTTTCAGGGCCCCACGCTCCCGCGAAATCTCCTCCTCGCTCGCATCCGTCGCAATATCGAGTGCCTTCGAAATCTTCACCGCCGTTTTCATGCCGGGTGCCGTATAACTTAAACTATCCTGACCCATCATCTGCCCGTCCTTCACAACAAAAGCCGAACCCGGCGTCCACGGACGCTCTTCATTGTTCTTCAGCTCAATCTCATGCCACACCTCCGGAGAATCCTCCTCCGTCGACACCGGCAAGTTCAGCGTATAAACATGCTCATACTCACTCTCTGCCTGAAAAAGCACGTAGTATCCCCGCTCGCCCATCTTTAAAGTCACATTGTTAAGTGGAGTAAAGAACAAATCTTCTCCCCTAAAACCATCACCAACTCCTGAAACTCGACCACTCTCATCTCGAAAAATAAGCTCATTCATCGCTGGTTTGTAAGTCAAACCTTGAGTTCCCTCAGGCAATAAACCGGAACTTGACCTTCCAGCACCCCGATAAAATCCATCCGGATATCCAAATACTTCGTAATCTGTTAATGCATCAAGCTGACCCAAAGAAATGACATTGGGAAAACCCGTCACTAGCCGAACATTAATCCCATTCAAATCCGCTAACTCGTTCACAACCGTCGCCTTCGCCACAATCTGCATCTTCTTCGGATCACTAATATCAAAGTAATAGGCTGGCGTCCAAACAGCTCCCTTTTGCAATCCCATCAACCTCACAACCGACCCTGCCGTCGCCCGAATTCTCAGAGCCGCCGTCGATTTTTCCAACTTCTGAACCCGCTCATAAACCAAATCTGAGCCGCCCTTAAAACTCGTTATCGCCGTCAAATTAATAAAGTTACGCTCAAGGCTCCCTGTTTCCTCAATCACCACCAGCCCGTTCGCAATCGACTTCACAACTCCATTGATCGTTCGCCGCTCACTATGATCAACCCAACGAATATCCATGGTCTTCCCGATGTTCGCCTCCAACGCCTGCGCGACCGTACTCACCGAAACACGTGTTTCAGAATTGTCGACCACCGTCGTCATCACCACGCTTTCAATCCGGCTCTTTCCATCCCCAAAAATCCACAAAGTCCCCGAAGCCGCCTTCGGCGGATCTTCAACCAGAACTTCCCCACTCGCCGGAACGGTCACCTCACGAACTGTCAGCGTCGAGCCGTTCATAAAAATCGCCGCGTCCACAATCTTTGTCTTAGTTAAAACCGGAGCACTCTGCCCCAAAACCGCGCTTGCTGCCAATGTTGCTAATGTCATAGTCTTGCCCTGATAACCCAAAAACAGGATTACAAAGCACAAGACGTTTCAGACTCCTCAAACACATAAAAAACCTCCCGCCGAAACAAATCTCGGCGGGAGGTTTCATATACGCTTAGTTCGCCGCCACATACACTTTATACGTGTATTCAAACGTCCGCTTCTCACCCTTCTTCATCGTCGGGCGCCACTGAATAACCGAAGTCGGATTCACCTGATTCAGCCGCTTCGCTGACTTAAATGTTTTGTCCGATCCTTCCGCCAAAACAACCTCACCTTCAAGCTGTTTGCTGATCTTCATCACCACATCCAAGCCCTTATAGTTCGTCAGTTCTAGCGTGCCTTTCACCGTAACAAGGTCGTGCGTAATCCGGTCGTACCGATCCTTCATCGCGCCCCGCTCCCGCGCAATTTCTTCCTCGGTTGTCGCCGCCGCAATATCCAAAGCCTTCGAAATCTTCAAATATGCCTTCGTGCCCGGAGTCGTATATTTCAACTCATCCATCCCGAGCATCTGCCCGTTCTGCATAATTAGCGCCGTCCCCGTCGTCCAAGGCTGCTTCATCGTATTGTCAAATTCGATCTCGTGCCAAACCGGCAACTCTGAAGGAATATAATCCCGACTTCCGCCCTGCGCCGAACTTGCCGGCAGATCCAAGCTGTAAAGGTGGCTGTAAGCCGAATCCGTCTGGAACAACACGTAATAGCCGCGCTCTCCCTTTTTCAACTTTACGTTTTCAAGCGGAGTAAAGAACAAATCTTCGCCCGAAAATCCTTGGCCCGTATTCGGAACAAAACTCGTAAAAGCTTCATCCGCCGCCGACTCCCGCCGCATCGCGCCCGCATTCTGCATCGGGGCTGCCGCCGCCCCTCCACCAAATCCGCCACTTCCCCCTCCACGCGCCATCATCTGCGCTACAAAGGTCAGCGGATCCCACATCCCCAAGGTCGAAAGGTTTGGGAAACCCGTCACCAATCGCGCTTCAATTCCATCAAGGTCACCTAAATCGTTCACAACCGTCGCCTTGGCAATCATCTTCAGCTTCTTCGCATCCGTGATATCAATCTGATAAGCCGGAACCCAGTTCATGCCCGCTTGCAAACCCATAATGTTGACTTTCGAACCCGCTTTACCGGTAATCCGAAGCGCCGGAATATCGTTCGCCGTCTTCACCACCCGGGTCCAAGTCACATCCGAACTTCCCTTAAAGCTACCAATCGAAGTCAGTTGAACAAACATCCGCTCCGTCGTCCCCTCGGGCTCAATAATTACAAGCTGATTACTCACCTCAATCACTTTGCCCGTGACATCCTTCCACTCGCGCTGGTCATACCATCGAATGCTCAGCATCTTGCCTTTGTTCAAAGCCAAAGCCTCGCCAACTGATCCCACCGGAACATTACTTTCCGATTCCGTATGAACCGTCGTCATCACAACGCTGCTAATCTGCGCGCCCTGATTGCCATAAATCCACAACGTCCCCAAAGCCGCCAACGGAGGCTCTTCAATAAAAACTTCTCCACTTGCCGGAATCGTCACCTGATGCACAGCAACCGCTGTCCCATTCTTAAAAAGTGTGGCGTCGACAATTTTAGTTTTTGTCAATTCTGGTGCTGCGTTCAATCCTAAAACCGCGCTTGCCGCTAATGTTGCTAAGGTCATTCGTTACTTACCCTCCTGATTCGTTAATCAGCTATCAACCCGACGTCTCAGCCCTCAAACAAGTACGAAGAAACTTCCCGTCAGTCCTAATTAACCCGCATTCTTACCTAACCATTACGGCGGTGCCAAATCTCATCACAAACATGATTAACAATCTCCGCCGCCCGAATAGCTTCTTCCATACAATTTTCCCGCCCAAATGTAAACCTTAACCCCTCTTTCGCTTCCGTTTCCGAATATCCACACGCCGCCAAAACATGCGAAGGTTCCAAACTCCCACTGCTACAAGCCGCCCCACTACTCGCCGCGATCCCTTCCCGGTCCAATCGAATCAATGCCGTTTCTGCATCCACCCCCGGATACCGTAAATGCGAATGACCCGGCAACCGCTTCGCATCCGTCACCGATTTCACAAACGTCTCATTCAGAGCTGCTTCAAACGCATCGCGCAATCCCCCGACCCGGCCCCGCCACGCACAATCTTCCGATATCTCCTTCGCCGCAACCCCGGCCCCAACCGGCCACACACCGGAAACGAGCACGGCGACGACGACCAAGTCGGCAACTCAAACC
>Ga0209066_10002491_pt1 | contig 22294 bp, 13 predicted proteins | sample All_14_2_FD_187198 | JGI IMG/M metagenome (GOLD analysis project Ga0209066, IMG submission 187198) | Freshwater microbial communities in response to fracking from Pennsylvania, USA - Allegheny Zone_MetaG_DW_15 (SPAdes) (version 2) ... | reverse complement strand
CTCCACCGGCTCCATGAATCCGGCGAAGCCCGCGTGCCCCGCCGTCCGCATGCCCTCATCCTCACGCCCACCCGCGAACTGGCCATCCAGATCGGCGAAAGCTTCACCGCTTACGGCCGCCATCTCAAACTCCGCCACGCCGTGGTTTTCGGCGGCGTCGGACAGGGTGCCCAGGACCAGGCGCTGCGCAGCGGCGTCGATATCCTCGTTGCCACCCCCGGCCGTCTTCTTGATCTGGAGCAGCAGGGATTGGTGCACTTTGATGCCGTGCGCATCTTCGTCCTCGACGAGGCCGACCGCATGCTCGACATGGGCTTTGTGCATGATGTGAAGAAAGTCATGGCCAAGCTTCCCGCGAAGCGCCAGTCGTTGCTTTTCTCCGCCACCATGCCCGACGCCATCCGGGAAATCGCATCCAAGTTGCTCCACCATCCGGTGAGGATCGAGGTGACCCCCTCTTCCCCGACGGTCGAGCGCATCGAGCAGAAGGTCTGCCACGTCGACAAGGCGAACAAGATCAAGCTCCTGGTCCACCTTCTCGAAGGCCACCCCGAAGGATTGGTCCTCGTCTTTTCCCGCACCAAACACGGATCGAACAAGCTGGCCGAGCAATTGGACAAGCACGGCGTCCGCGCCGAGGTCATCCACGGCAACAAATCCCAGAACGCCCGCCAGGGCGCCCTGGCCCGCTTCAAGAGCGGGGAGGCCCGTGTGCTCGTGGCCACGGACATCGCCGCCCGCGGCATCGATGTGAAAGGGATCACGCTCGTGGTCAACTTTGACATCCCGAACGAATCCGAGACCTACGTCCACCGCATCGGCCGCACGGCCCGTGCCGGGGCCGAGGGTATTGCGGTTGCGTTCTGCGATCCGGAAGAACGTTCCTGGTTGCGCGACATCCAACGCCTGATCCGGAAAGAAATTCCGGTCATGGCGGACCATCCCTTTGTCACCACCGTTCCCCTGCACATCATTCCCCCGGCACCCCCGGTGGGACGTGGTTCACAGGGTGGTGGAAGACGCCCGCAGGGCGGAGGCCGGAGTCAGGGCGGAGGCCGGAGTCAGGGCGGAAGCCGGGCTCCGAGATCCGACAGCGGCGGACGCCAAGGGCGCAAGGGCCAGGTGGGTCGCGCGTTTGCCGGTCGCAGCCACAGTGGGGGCGGGGAATACCGGCCTTCGCGCGAAGGATCGGCCCCGGCCGCCGAGGGCGCCAAGAAGAGCGGCGGAGGTTTTGTCGGCCGCAGCCTGCGCCAGGTGTCCAATTTCATGGGCCGTCGCTGATCAGCGATAAATAAGCAGACATTTCGCATTTGTGGGAGGCGACCTGTCGCCGATGAGCCCTGCGTCCGGAAACGGCGGTCATAGACCGCCGCTACAAAGGATCCATGGGAAAGGCATCGGCGACAAGTCGCCTCCCGTATGATATGGAGAATGATGTGATTCATGCACGAAAACTGACCTGGCTCTGTTACGGGGCCATGATGGCCCTGTCCATCGGACTCAATCTGCTGCCGGTTTTCCTCACCAGCCTGAGTGTGACCTACGGTGGGGCCGCCGGCCTGACGGCGGAACAATTGGGTCGCTTGGGAGCGGTGGTTTTTGCAGGTTTGGTGGCGGGCATCGGGATGACCGGTCCCCTTGCCGACCGTTATGGGGCCAAACTCTTTGTCCAATTGGGAAATGTTCTGAGCATCCTCAGCCTGTTGGCCATGGCCTGGGCGCCAACTTATCTTACGCTGGCGCTTTCACTTTTTTTCCTGGGCCTGGGCGGGGGGGTGCTGGACATGATCCTGAGCCCGGTGGTTTCCGCTCTCAATCCGGAGCGCCGTGCCGTGGCCATGAATTGGCTGCATTCCTTTTATTCCGTGGGCGCCGTCCTGACCATTCTCGCCGGGATCGCGGTGCTGGGGTGGGGTTGGGGATGGCGGAGTGCCTGCCTGCTCATGATTCCCCTTCCGGCTTTCCTCCTCGTGGGATTCGCTCCCATGAAGTTTCCCGCCCTCGGGACCGAAGGGGAGGCGAGGGTGCGTTTCCGCGATCTCGTGCGGAAACGATGGTTCCAAGGGGCGCTCCTGGCGATTTTCCTCGGCGGGGCGACGGAACTGGGCATGGCCCAGTGGCTGCCTGCGTATGCCGAGACCGCCCTGGGATTCCCGGCCTGGGTGGGTGGAAGTGCGTTCCTGGTTTTTTCCGTAGCCATGGCACTCGGGCGCATGTCCGTCGGCGCCTTGGGGCACCGCTTCAATCCGTATGTGATCATGGCCTGGGGTTGCGCCGTGTCGGTGCTGCTGTTTGTCGGCGCTTCTTTCCTGCCTTCACCGGGTTGGGCCCTGGCTGCCTGCATCCTGGTGGGTTTCACCGGAAGCGCGCTCTGGCCGACCATGCTGGCGGTGGCGGCCGACCGTTATCCCGAAGGCGGGGCGACGATGTTCGGAGCGCTTGCGGCGTTGGGAAACGCGGGCGGGATCTTCATGCCGTGGGTCGTGGGCTGGGTGGCCGACCGGAGCGATCTGCATTGGGGCTTGGTCGTTTCTGCGATCGCGCCCCTCTTGATGCTTCCGCTGGTGCTGGGATTGGGGAGGAAGAGGGCGGGATAGAATAGGGATTGTAGCCACGAACGTAAGTTCGTGGTGTTCGAGAAATCCACGAACTTACGTTCGTGGCTACAATTTTCAGGACTCAACCGCCTCGGGTTTGGGATCCAGCAGGGCGGTGGTCTCTTCCCACTTTGCCGTCTTGAGTTCGAGTTGTTCCGTCACCTCGACCAGTTCGCGGTTGAGGTTGATGATGTCGGCCGGATTGCTCTCCATCCGGATGGTGAGGGATTTTTGTTTCTCCTCGAGTACCGCGATTTCCTTCTCCAGCTTCTCCGAATCAACCTGGGCGGTTTTTCGGGCCTGGGAGCGGGCCTGGCGTTCTTCCGCTTCCTTGCGCTTCTGTTCCTTGGTCTTGAATACGGATTTTTCCTTGGCCACCACGGGGGCCTTGGCTTCTTCCGGGCGGGAATCGGTCAATTTTTCGCCGGCCACCAGGGCGCCCCGCTCGGAGGTGGCTTGGGTCTTGTGCAGGTAGTAATCGTAGTCCCCGGCGTAGGGGGTCAATTTGCCCGCGCTGATGTGGAGCACGGACGTGGCCAGGGCCTTGATGAAGTAGACGTCGTGGCTGATGAAGATCAACGTGCCCTCGTATTGCTTCAGGGCCACGACGAGCGCATCGATGCTGGCCATGTCGAGGTGGGTCGTGGGCTCGTCGAGCAGGAGAAGGTTGGGCGGATCAAGGAGGATCTTGACCAGACCGAGGCGGGATTTTTCTCCCCCGGAGAGCACCCCGGTTTTTTTGAAGACGTCGTCGCCCGGGAAGAGGAAGGAGCCCAATACCGTCCGGACGGTCTGTTCGGGTATGGGGATGGGACGGTCCTGGGCGGATTCGAGGACGGTGTGCTTCGGGTTGAACATCTCGGCGCGGTTCTGGGCGAAATAGCCGACCCGGACATTGTGGCCCGGGGTGATGGTGCCGGATTGAGGGGTCAACTGGCCGCCGAGCAGCTTGAGCAGGGTGGATTTGCCGGAGCCATTGGGGCCGACCAGCACGATGCGCTGGCCTTTTTCGGCTTCGAATTCCATGCCCTGGTAGACCTTCAGATCTCCGTAGGAGAAGTGAATTTTTTCGGCCTTGATGGTGCGCTGACCGCCCCGCGGGGGCTGGGGAAATTTGATGGAAATGCGGCGCTCGGTGTCCTCGGGAGCTTCGATCTTCTCCATCCGGTCGATCTGCTTGAGCTTGCTCTGGGCCTGGGCGGCCTTGGAGGCCTTGGCGCGGAAGCGGTCGGCGAACAACTGAAGGTCCTTGATTTCACGCTGCTGGTTTTGGTAGGCAGCAAGATGTTGGGCTTTTCGGGCGGCGCGCTGTTCGATGAAGTCGTCATAGTTGCCCCGGTAGCGGTGGATTTGTTTGTTGCGGATCTCGAGGATGTTGTCGACCAGGGCGTTGAGGAACGCGCGGTCGTGGGAGATCATGAGGATGCCGCCGGGGTAGGTCTGGAGGTAGTTCTGGAACCAGCCAAGGGACTCGAGGTCGAGGTGGTTGGTGGGTTCATCGAGCATGAGGAGGTCGGGTTCCTGGACGAGCAGGCGGGCGAGGTGGGCGCGCATGACCCAGCCGCCGCTGAGGGCCTTGGCCGGGCGGGTGAAATCGCTTTCGCGGAAGGCGAGGCCGTGGAGGATGCGCTTGGCCTTGGGGTCGAGCTGGAATCCTCCGAGGGCGGCGTATTCCGAGACGGCATGGTGGTAGTCGTCGGATTCGGTGTCGCCCTTGGCCTCGCATTCCGCGATGTGACGGCGGAGGTTGGCGTGTTCGGGGGTGATGGCGGTGGCGAGTTCGAGGACGGATTCGTCGCCCACGGCTGCGGTTTCCTGGGCGAGGTAGCCGATGGTCGCGGCACGTTCGCAGGTGATGGTTCCGGCGTCGGGGGAATTCTGCTTCAGGATGAGGGAAAAGAGGGTCGATTTGCCCGCGCCATTGGCCCCGACGAGGGCAATGCGGTCCTCGCGGTTGATCTGGAGGGTGACGTTCTCGAAGAGAACGCGTCCGCCGAAAGACTTGGAGAGGGCCGTCAGGGTCAACATGAGCTTCCAAGGCTAGCGGGAGACGTACCAAATGACAAAGCCCAAATGACAAAGGTCAAAAGGGGAAAAAATGACTGTGCTGCGCCCGTAAGGGCAGATCGTCAAAGCGCGGAGCGCAACCCGCACCGCGGCTGGAGCCGCAAAGCCCAAATGACAAAGGTCAAAAGGGGAAAAAATGACTGTGCTGCGCCCGCAAGGGCAAGATGTCCAAGCGCGGAGCGCAACCCGCACCGCGGCCGGAGCCGCAAAGCCCAAATGACAAAGGTCAAAAGGGGAAAAGGCCCACGCGCTCGGAGATCGCGTTCCACCTTGGATGCCTTTGGTGGAGCGGGACCTCCGGGCACGCTGGGATCCCGCCCAGTCAGTTCCATTTGGTATAATAGAGGGGAGTCCCGGATCAGCACGCTGCGCTGCGCTCGTTGGTGGCGCGGAGCCGTTGGGCCATGACTTTCATCACCTTAAGGGCAAAGAAGGGCATTTCCTGGACACGGAAGGTGAATTTCTTTTCGGTGATGGCTTCGATTTCACAATCCGTTTTGGCGACGGCATCGGCCGAACGGGGCTGCTTGTCGATCAGGGCCATTTCGCCGAAAAATTCATCCGGTCCGAGCAATTCCACCAGCTTGTCGCCAACGAGGATTTCCACCGATCCTTTCCGGATGAGGTACATGTGTTCGCCGGGATCACCTTTCCGGAAGATGGTTTCACCGGCATTGAGGGACAGGTAGGGGGTCGTTTCGGCCATGGGGGAGGGTAGGGGGACATTCCGCAGGCGGGCAAGTTACGATAGTGTGACAAAGCATTCGGGGTGACAGGCGTGGATTTCCCGGGCAAATTGTCTGGCATGTCGTTGGAGGATTGGAAGAAGGCCTACCGGGAACTCGATCCGGTGACCCGGAAGGAATTCGCCCGTTGGATTCTGGACGAGGAACTGGGGTCCGGCCCGGGGCCGGTGCCGGCTCCGCGGAGCGGCTTCGTCATTCCGGTTCGTACCGTTGCCGTGCTCGGGGTGTTGGCGCTGCTGGGTTTCGCCGGCTGGCGGGGGATGGTGTGGAAAACGGTGAAGGACGCGGAGCGGGCGCGCATGACCGCGGTGGAGCGCGAAGCCGAGGAGTCGAAGCGGCCGCGTTCGCCCAAGAATGTGGAATTTCTCCGGCAGCAGGTGGGCCGTGAGGTCACGGTGACGGGAATCCCGGAGCAATCCGAGGTGGGTTTTTTGTATTTCAGCAAGGACCGGGGCCGGGCCCTCCGGTTGAATCTCATGCCCGGCGGTGTGGTGTTGATGCAGAGCGCGGAGCTGGAGGAGTTGGTCCGGAAGAAGACCGAACTCACGGTGACCGGGATTCTGGAAAAGGCGGAGGATGGCGCCCTGGAGATCAAGGTGCTCTCCCCGGGACAGATGAGGCGGCGGACGAACTAGGTTTGATGTTTGCGGTTGGAGCTTTAAGGTTGGGTGCCCCGATACCGTGAAGACCAACCCCAAGAACGAAATCCATCTCCGCTCGCGCGGGGTATCGGTCAAATTGCCCGTGCTGTTCGAGGACCGGGAAGTGCTGGCCATCGACAAGCCGGCGGGGTGGATGCTGGCCCCGGCGGATTGGAAAAGCACGCGGCGGAATCTTTTGGCCGCCCTGCAGGAAGGGGTCGATGCCGGCGCTTGGTGGGCCAAGTCCCGCGGGTTGCGGTTCCTCCGCCCGGTCCACCGCCTGGATGCGGAGACCACCGGGGTGCTCCTCCTGGCCAAATCACCTCTTGCCCTCGAATATTATTCGAAACTTTTTGCGCAGCGGAAGATGCGGAAGACCTACTGGGCGTTGAGCCGTGGCCGGCCGGCCCGGGAGGAGTGGACGGTCAACCTGGCGCTGTCGGAAAAGTTGGACCGGGATGGACGCATCCGCCCGGACCCACGGCACGGAAGGGAAGCCGAGACCGCATTCCGGCTTCGCGAGCGGGTGCCCGGCCTGGGTTGGATCGAGTGCCATCCACTGACGGGACGGACCCACCAAATCCGGGTACACTTGGCGGAATACGATTGTCCCATTCTGGGCGACCAACTCTACGGCGGCGGCCCTTCGCCTTCGCCCAAATGGCCCCTCGCACTCCGGGCGATGGAACTTTGCTGGGAAGACCGTGGCCGCGATCGCATCGTCCGGGCAGAGGGTGTTGGATTTTTACAAGCATTTCATCCTGAATGGGTGGAGTGTTTGTCTGATTAGCACGTGCCGCAAAACCAAGAAATAGCCTTTCAAAAAATCACAGATGTGATTTTCTATTTTTATGCGGATGATATCCTCTCCCTCCAAACAAGGACTTCCTATAAAAGGCGTGTTAGGTTTCTTCCTGCTTTTGATGGGAGTCCTTCAGGGATGGGGTGGAACTTACTACGTGGATTTCGCAGGGGGAGATGACGAGCATTCCGGCAAATTGGAACAAGAAGCCTGGAAGCATGCCCCGGGCGACCCGCAAGCCCGGGACAAGGCCGCATCGGTCAAACTCGAAGCAGGCGATGTGGTGCAGTTCCGGGGTGGGGTTGTTTACCGGGGCTCGATCGTCGTTCCAGCGAGTGGAACCCCGGCGGCGAAAATTGTGTACCGTGGGACCGGTTGGGGGGAGGGGCGGGCGGTGTTGGATGGTTCCGAATTGGTCACCGGCTGGCGCAAGTGCGCCTCGGCGGAAGACGCCGGGGGTGCCCAGAACTTCTCCGGCTTGTATTTCGCGGAAATCAAGACGGAGTCCCCTTTTCTCCTGAACCTCCATGAAATAAATCCCCAAAACGGCGAGGATGTATTCCTTTGCATGGCCCAGGATCCCAATCCGGCCGACCCGTTTTTCTTCGACCGAAAAGATTCGTTCCATCCCGTGGCCAGGGAAAACCTGACCACCACATCGCTCGCTTCCCCGGAGGTCCTCAAACAAACCGATCCGGAGCATTGGAAGGATGCCTCCATCCTGTTGTGGGTGAATCCGAATTTTACCCGGAGATTCCCCATCCTCTCCTTCAATCCCGGTGAACACCGCATCACCTTCACGGACATCGGCGAGAACAGTCTCTACAAGGACCGGGACCAGAATTTCGCCCTCTACAACAGTCCCCACATCATCGACCTGCCGGGCGAGTATTCCGTGGGCGGGCCCAACGCGGAGGGAATGCGCCGCATCATCCTCCGGCCGCGCTCGCCGGAAAAGCCCGACGATCGCATTTCACGTTCGGTGCGGAACCGGGGATTCGATATCGGCGGGATGAGCCATGTGGAAATTGACGGTTTTGTGGTCAGGAAGTTTGCCGGCATGGCGGGGGACGACGGGTGCGGCATTGCTGCCACCCACAATGGCAAGACCGGCAGCAGCGGATTGCTCATCCGCAACAACCTCGTGTCCCACAACATGTCCGCCGAAAGGGGTTATGGCGGGATCTATCTCGAAAAGGTGAAGGATACGGTGGTCGAGAACAACGAGGTGGTCTGGAACAAGGCCCACCGCGGGATTTTTTCCACCGGCAGTGAAAATGTCATCATCCGCCGCAACCGCATTGCCAACACCGGTGCCACCGCCCTCGGGATATACACAGGGAAACGCATCCAGATCCTGGCCAACGAACTCTCCCACATCTACGCCACGCACGCGAACGGGATCACGATTTACATCGCATCGGAAAACGTGCTTGTCGCGGGCAACCGCATCACCGACGCCACGACCCCGATCACCTTCCAGGACAGCGGGCCCCTTTATTTCATCAACAACGTGACCGATGGCGGGGGTATGTACAAGAACGTCAACGAATGGCCGAACACGAAGCGCGGGCCGTGGACCGTTGGGCGCATTGTCTTCCTCAACAACACGTTCCTCCATGCGGAGAGCAAAAGTTCGCTCAGTCTGGGCAAGGATCCGGAGAAGACCTACATCGCCCTCAACAACATCCTCGACGGCGCGGGGTTCGGTGAGGGCAAGAGTGTCCAGGCGAAGCGTGAAAACAACATCTACACGGGACTGAACAATTTCCAGTCCGCCCGCTACAACTGGGCTTTGGGTGAGAAGGAAACCGAGGTTCCGGACCTGGCCAAATTGTTTGTGGATCCGGAGAAAATGGATTTCCGCCCCCGTCCCGGCGGTCCGGCCGCGGGCACGGGGGTGGATGTCAGTGAATATCTGCCGAAGGACATCTACCCGGAGATCGACTTTGATGCCCTGCTCGGGGGCGGGAAGCCCCTGAACACCGGGGCCTCTGATGGAGAGGCGGGACTCCCGAAGAAAAGCAACTGATTTCAACCGTGGACGGCCCCGCAATCCCCTCTATTGATAAAAACACACACCATGAAAATGACCCTCCTCCTGGGCCTGCTGTTTGTGCAGGCCGTCGCCGCCCAACCTGTTCCTGCGCCCCCGCCTGCCGGGGCGCCCAAGCTCACGGGAGCGCAAAAAATTGCCCTGCGAATCGAAGCCTTGCGCGATGAAGACCGCCGGGCGAAGCCGCCTGAAGGGGGTGTGCTTTTCATTGGAAGTTCCAGCATCCAGTTATGGCCAACCCTGGCGGCGGATTTCCCGGAATACAGGACGATCAACCGGGGCATCAGCGGGTGCGTGGTTTCCCATGTGCTGGACCATGTGGATGAATTCGTGGTTCCCTACCGCCCGAAAGCCATCGTCTGTTATGTGGGTGAAAATGATATCGCGTCCGGAAAGACGCCCCGGGAAACGGCGGAACAGATCTCGCGTCTGTTCGGCGTCATCCGGGAGAAACTCGGGAAGGTGCCCATCATCTATATCGGGGCCAAGCCCTGCCCGTTCCGGGAGAAAATTATGCCGGCGATGCAGGAATACAACCGGCTCGTGGAGGAAATCGCGAAGAAAGATCCCCACATCCGCTACCTGGGTGTGTGGGATCCGTTCCTTGATGCCGGGGGCAGGCCGGAACCCAAACTGTTCAAGGATGGCGTGCACTGCAATGCGGAGGGATACGCCATCTGGGTGGCGAAACTGAACCCCCTGCTCAAGAGTTTGGCCGCGCCCTGATTTCCCGGCGCCGGTCCGCCGTCAGTTGAAGCAGACCACCAGTGTGATCGCCGCAACGATCAGGGCGGCGGCGAAGAGGCGTTTGAACATCTCGGTGCGGCCCAGATGGCGTTCCTGGTTTCCGAAGTGGGCGCCAGCCATCCAGACAATCAGGACCGAGAAAATGCCGCGCGCGGAATAGGCAATGTTGACGGCGGTGGCCTGGCCGTACGATGCGATGGTCCACAGCACACCCAACGCGGACAGGGCGAACAGAACCGCGCCGGGCAGCAACCACCGCCAGGTTGACGGGGGGAGTTTCAGGAGGCTTCCCTTGAACAGGGGGATCAGGAAAAAAGAGAGGCCGGCATTGACGGCGAACATGAGGGGCAGAAAGCGGTTCAACCCGCAGGCCGGGGCGAAGCGTTGCACCAGGATATCCGAAAGGGCGAAGCTGGCCGAGCTGAGCAGGGCGAAAAGAATCGAGGGCAGGATGCGTTTCCGCAGGGCATGGGTGCCTCCGCGGAGCAGCCACACGGCGCTGAAGGTCATCCCGGATGCCAGCCACCACGAGACGGGGACCTGTTCCCGCAGCAGCAGCGTGGTGAAAACCGCCACCAGGAAAACCTTGACGCCCAACAACGGGGTGGCGACGGACACGTCACCCCGGTCAATGGCGAGAAAATTGAAGACCTGGCCCGAGAAAAACAGGATGCCGGCCAGCGCGGGCTGCCAAAGGGAGGGCATTCCGCCGGATTCCGCCCGTAGCAGCCAAAGCAGGGCAAAGCCCGAGCCCATGACGAGATTCGAAACGAAGCAGATCCGCCAGGGGCCCACGTTCTGGTGCATGGCCCGCTTGAAATGCATGGCCGAAAGCGCATAGGTGAATGCGCTGAGCAGAGGGATGGCGATGACCGCGGAATGCATCCCTGGATTTTATCCGCCATCCCGATTCTGCCCAGCTTGAATCCGGTTTTATATGGCGGGGCGGGCGGGGGTCATATAGATTGCAGTGATGCTTTCCCGGCTGTCCGTCTTGCTTTTGTGGACTGCCCCGGCCCTGCCCCTTCGGGCCGGCGAACAATTCCCCAACCTGAACGAAGCGGCACCCCAATCCCGCTTCCCGGCAAAACGGACGGGTGGTATCCGGTTCCTTGGATGAATCCCCACCCGGAAGAATCCATCATTTATGACGAGGCCCGTGTGCCCGGGTACACCCTGCCGGATCCATTGCAAGGCGTGGCGGGGCGGGAGGAATGGCGCCGCCGCCGTGCGGATTGGCTCGGGTTGTTTGCGGGACAGATGTACGGCCGCACGCCGGTGAAGGATGTGGAGATGCGGATGGAGCCGCGAACCGTGGAGCCCCGGGCCCTCGGCGGGCTGGCCACACGCAAGGAAATACGGATCCATTTCGGAGAACCCGCCCGGGGGTGTTCCATGGACCTGCTGCTCTATGTGCCGACCCGGCGGCAGGGGCCCCATCCGGTTTTCCTGGGATTGAACTTCGCCGGGAACCACAGCATCGACTCCGACCCGGGAATCACCCTGGGGAAGGGGTGGGTCGCGGCCAGTTACCCGGGGGTGGTTGATTCCAGGGCTACCTTTGCCTCACGAGGCAGTGAAGCTATTAAATGGCCCCTGGCCCGCATCCTGGCGCGCGGCTACGCCGTGGCCACGGTCCATTACGGCAACCTGGATCCGGATTTTGACGATGGTTTCCGGAATGGGATCCATCCCCTGTTTTACGGACCCGGCCAAACCAGGCCGGCGGACGATGAATGGGGATCCATCGGAGCCTGGGCCTGGGGGTTGAGCCGGGCGCTCGATTGCCTGGAGCGGGAACCGGATGTGGACAAAAACCGTGTGGCGGTTCACGGGCACTCACGCCTGGGCAAGGCGGCCCTGTGGGCCGGGGCGCAGGACGAACGGTTCGCCCTGGTGGTCTCCAACAACTCGGGCTGCGGCGGCGCGGCCCTCTCCCGCAGGTGCTTCGGGGAAACCGTCGAAAAAATCAACACGGTCTTCCCGCACTGGTTCTGCCGCAACTTCCACAAGTACAACCGCCGCGAATCCCTTCTGCCCTTCGACCAGCACATCCTGCTTGCCCTGATGGCCCCGCGCCCGGTTTATGTGGCCAGTGCCCGGGATGATTTGTGGGCCGATCCCCGCGGTGAATTCCTGTCGGCTCTCCAGGCCTCTCCTGTCTACGAACTTCTGGTCGGCGGGGGCTTGGGAGTGCGGGAAATGCCGCCGTTGGGCCAGCCGGTTCCAACCCGGATTGGATACCACATCCGGCCAGGCGGGCACGGCGTGACGGATTTTGACTGGGACTGCTGGATGGACCATGCCGACCGTTGGATGAAATAGCCGCTGCGGGGGGTGTCGGGTGTGCCCTGAAAAAAAGGGAGCGACCCGGTGGGGTCGCTCCCGATTTATTTAAGATCCGAGTTGTTCCTCAGGGAGCACGTGGGCTGACGATGCCGTTCGGCCAGGGCGCGACATCCCGGATGCCGTCATTGTCGAAATCCCCGCGCATGTAGGCTTCGTAGATGATGCCCGATCCGCGGGTTCCCGCTGTGCGGAGGTCGATGTCGCTGACCGGGCTGGTGCCCCAATTCATGACCACGGAGGAGTTCACGGGATTTTCCGACAGGGCCGGGCTGAATGTCAGCGTATCCCCGGTTTTTGCGGTGATGACACGGTCCAGCCCGTCCTGGTCGATTTCGATGTGGTCGTTGACGTTGAACCGGCTGCCCTGCCCGGAGGTGACGATGATTTGGGTCGTGGTGCATTGGGCGATACGGTCGGACCGGATGGAGGAGCCGGCGATCGGGGCGCTGGTGAATCCCGGATCGGCAAAGATGCTGCCGTTGTCCAACCCGACGGCAGCCAGTGCCGCTGTAGTATTGTACCGGGTATAAACCCCATTGATCGTGAAGACCACCGCATCCCCGCCGAAAGGCCGGTAATACAGGTTGTCCGACATGGAGACCCCGGTGTAATCGCCCGGGCTGCTGAAGCCCGCCTTGCTGTTGCGGATGTCGACGATGTTCCCGGTGAGGGTGCAGCCCGAGGTGATATAGGGAACGGTTGTCGCGCTGCAGGACAGGAACGTGTTGTGGTCGGCGGTGAATCCCCCCGCGGTGGCAAAGATGCCCCCGGCCGAGCTGCCGACAACCATGTTCCTCCGGAATGCCAGGTTGGTGGACTGCTGGTTGTGGGCCGACTGGCCTCCGCTGACCATCAGACAATCCTCGACCGAGGTATTGGTGACGAAGCTGTGCGTTTGGAAGTTGTCGGGGTGGGCGAACCGGGAGTGGTGGTGGATCACATTCTTGCTCAACAGGGTTCCGTCACTGTAGTAGGAAACGATCACGCCGTCGTTGAAGTTCCAGGCGATCTCATTTTTCTCGAGCAAGGTGCCCTGGGAGTAGGAGACGCCCACGCCATAGCCGCCATCGGTCACGAGCGTATGGCGCATCACCAGATTTTTGAATCCGCCGAAGGTGCATCCGAAGCGTGCGTTTTGATAGATCGAGCAATGGTCGATGACAATGCCCGTCCTCTGAATGCCTGCGGGATCCACCGATGTGTTCGGGGCTCCAATGCCATAGCCGTTGGCGGCATAGGCGGCATGGCAGATGTTGAGGTTCTTCAGGGTCACGTAAGACGCGGTACCCAGTTTCACCAACTGCGTGCGGATGGAGCCTTCCGTCTTGCTGAGGTCGGCGACATTCTGCGGCCACCAGAAGAGGCGCTTCGTGCTTCCATTGACCTGGGTCACCCATTCTCCGGGGCTGTTCAGCAGGGCGATGGTGCCGTAGAGGTAGAAGTGGTCGCCGTCCGCCGTGTAAGGTGCGCCAATAGCGGAGTCCAAAGTGACCGCAGTGCCGGGGGTTCCGGACCATCCGGTGACAGTCTTTGTGAATTGGGAAACTTGCTTGACGCGGGCGAAGTACATTTTTGTCCCGGTCACATTGAGGCCGCTGATCCCCGCAAAGGCGGAAGAGGAAATCGTGAGGCCGTCCGTGGTCGTTGCGGGCCACCAGCCGCTGTTGGGCTCGCGGGCCTTGGTCTGGCGGCGGGCATCAGCGTAAAGATCATCCGGCTGCCAGGTGAGATCCTTGTAGTAGAGGTTGGCCGCATTCGGGTGGCTGGCTTCGGGAAGTCCCGATCCGGCAACAGGCAACCATCCGCTGATGGCATCCGCGCCGGTGATAAAGGGCGGATTGGCGGGATCCTGGGCCTGGAGGGTGATGGGCTGGGCCGCGGTTCCCTGGGCGGTCACGTTGACCACTTCCCGGTAACTGCCCGGTGCGATCAACATCCGGGCCCCCGGGGTGAGGCTGGCCATGGCACTGCTGATGGTGTTGAAGGGAGTGGCGGCCGAACCGTCCCCTCCGGGGGCAGCACTGGCGTTCACATAGATATTGTCGCCATCGGGAGGCGTGACTTCCGCCCAGGTGGTGGCCACGACCAGTTCATCCATGCTCAAATTCGGGGTCGCGCTGTCCCTCTGCCAGAGATAGAGCTGGTTGAGGCTGGTGATGTCACCGCTGGCGTTGGTCAGGGTCAGGGTGGGTGTGGGTTCGGTGCCCCCGAAGCTCGCACTGGAGGGGTCCAGCCAGAGTTTGATGATGTCGTTGCCCGTGCCGGCGACGAAGGTGTAGGAGATGACGACAAAGTGGGTGGCATTGGTGGCCAGTTGGACGGATGAGAACAGCGGACCATTGGCGGTCTGTCGGCTGAAGAAGCCGACGTTGTATTTGGTGGTGTCCACCGTGTCCCGTCGGATGGCCAGTGATGCGGCAAGAGCAGTGGTGGAACTGCCGACGCTGATGAGGTTGACCCCGGTGGTGTTGGGGACCGGGGCCAGGTTGAGCAGGACCGCGTAGTAGACCGTTCCGCTGTTCTGGCTGGTGAAGGAGACGGAGGCGTCCTCCCCCGACCCGCTCCAGGTGACTTTGTTGCCCACGGAAGCGAGCAGGCCGGCGGGAGCGGTCAGGCTTCCCGCTGTGACCTGGATCTTGTCGGTGGCGCCATTGACCGCCGTCCATACTCCGCCCACTGCAGGGGTGGTACCCACGAGGTTTCCCGGGGCGGAACTGAAGGTGTCCTCAACCAGCGAGGTTCCCGGGCTGGATAATGTTGAGGCCAAGAGTACAACGGCCAGAATGACCAGCTTCCCGGTGGTCCGCAACACCTTGCCCGGCGGGAGGACATGGATTACGGCGGGAATGTATCCGTGGGTGATGCGATGGAATAGTTGCGAATAGTTTTTCATAATATATTTCCGGTTATCCTTTGGTGACTGCGGTTTTGGGGTAAGGCCGGGCCATTGGGAAATGGCAGAAAAAGCTAAGGCGACGCAGATCGTAATGAATACATTTATAATATCAAACGTTTATTATGGGCAAATTTGATAAATACAGGCCGATCAATTAGTGGCCCTACTAATCTTGCCGTCTAGTCAATATCGCAGATAAATGACAACACACGTTGAATCCTGAGGGTTCATACGAATGAATCATTTGGTAATTGAGAATAATTGGACTATAATTATTTTTCTGCATCGACGGTGCGGGTGATTGTCTGGGCGGAAAAAATCGCCAACATTTCCCGGGCCGGATTTGCGGATGGGATGGCGCAACAACCACTTGCCAGTGGTCCTCCGCTGCGAGGCGGTGGCTTGGATCAGGGGGTCACAGCTGCGGGCTTCTGGTCGGTAAGCCCCTTGGGATCGAAGCGCTGGGCCCATTGCACGACCGCCGGCGGCAGTCCGGTCAGGTGGTTGTCGGCGATGGACAGGTTGCGGAGTTTTTCGAGCTTGGAGATTTCCGCGGGCAGGGTGGTCAGTTCATTCTCGTTGAGCAGGAGTTCTTCGATTTCTGTGCACTGTCCGATGGCCGGGGAGATTTTTTTCAAGCGAGGCCAGGGCAGGTTACGGTCTCCATAGAGGTGGAGTTTGCGCAGGGCGGTAAGGGTGCCGATTTCATCGGGGACCTCCGCGATGCCGCCTTCCTGGAGATAAAGTTCCACGATGCGGCCGCCCTTGACCACGGAAAGGCCCTCGACGGTTTTTTGTTTGAGCCCGTTGGCGTCGAGGATGGCCCGGACGGCCTTGAAATCCGGATGATCCGGCGACAACGTTTCTGCGGCGGCTGCCACCACCGCGGGTGTGACTGCTGTGGCTGCTGTGGTTGCGGGAGCCGTGCCGGCCGTGGTTTGCACCGGTGGGGGAGTGCCGGGATCCTGGGCGAACGCTTCCTTGAGGACGAGGAGGAAGCCCTTGGCCATCATGGTTTCACCGGCGGGAAGATTGGGGTGGAGGTCGGCGGGGTCCGCACTGTATTCGGGACAGAAGACGTGTCCGTCGCGGTAATCGTCGCTGAGGATTTTTCCCATGTCATAAAGCGGAACTTTTCCCTGGAGCGCGTGGCGGGCCTTCTCCCCGAAGGCGAAGGAGGCCTCGTTGTTCTTGGCAAATTTCGGTCCGCTCAAGCCCGAAGTGACATAAATGAACCGGATCTTGGGAAACTTGGCCTGCATGGCCGCCATGGCTTTTGCATAGGGTTCGAAGACGTCCGGCGGGGCCGTGTGGTAGAAGATGACCACGGCGTCCGCCGACTTTCCGAAATCATGCGGGGGATCGCACAGGAGTTTGTTCATTTCATCCAGCCTCAAGGTAAGGGGATACACCGTGGCCAGAAAGTGGAGGAAATTCTTGCCCTGGAAGAAATCGGCCGGAATGATGCCGACATCCCCGCCGGCCTTGTTGACGTCGAACCGTTGATAGGATCCTGTCAGGTCGTATTTGGGGTCGATCTTGGCCAGCTGGCCCAATCCCTTGAGCAGGTTCAGGCCGAAGGACCTGCTGGCCAGGATGATTTTCTTCTGGCGGAGCATATCCATGTCCGCGGCGGTGATCTGGTCGAAGCGTTCCTTGATCGCCTTCGAATCCACGTACGGGGCTTCCGCCCCGTGGACCCATCCTGCTCCCAGGCAGAGCAGGGCTGCCAGAACAAGCGGGGTTCGGCCAGTTATCCTTGTGGGGGGAACGGGCAGGTGCGAATCCCTGTGGCGGGCGGGATGGAAGTTCATGGCCGAATCAGTATTTGCCGTTCAGGGTGACGGGTGGAAAGTCGTCGGTGCGGAAGGGGGATGCGGGCAGATCCTTGCCGTTGGCCAGGTTGCAGGTCGGATTATCGGCCCAGGCATAACGCACCGCAACCGGCGCGGGGATTTTATCCGACCAGACGACCACATCCCTGCCATCGATCCGGGCATCGGCCCAAACCCATTTATGGTCGGCCCCGCAAATGGCGAAACCTTCAAGCGGGCTGTCCGGGCTGTTGCGGACCAGCGGGGCTGTCTCGTTTTTGAGGGAAACGACATCGTAGGTGGCGGGCAGGGGTTTGGCGACAAGGCCCCCGTCAGTGTGGCGGAATTTGATCCGGATCTTCCCGCCCTCGGATCGCATGGAGTCGTAAACCGGTCCGGAATAAACCACGGACTTTCCATAGTCCTTCGCCAGGGCGATGAGCGCCAGGCGCTCGCCGACGGCTTTCTTGTTCCGGGGGTGGATGTCTCCGGATTCGCCGGTATCAATGATGACGGCCTGCCCGGTGTTGCGGAGGGAAAGTGTCATGGATTGGGCTTCGCGCAGTTCGGCCCATTGGCTGTCGCCGGGTTCGGGTGTCTTAGCCAGATAGTTTGCCAGCTGGCAGAAATAGAACGGGAGGTCGTCCCGGCCCCATTGTTTGCGCCAATCCTTGATCAACAGCGGGAACGACGAGCGGTATTGGTAGGCGCGCCCGGCATTGGATTCGCCCTGGTACCAGATGACACCGCTGACCGCGAGGGGCAGGATCGGATGCACCATCCCGTTGTAAATGGCGCTGGCCGTGTGGGACGGGTCGAGAATGGCCACGGGGGCCTGGGGTGCCGCGGCGGCGGCCTTCTTGTCCAGGGGTGGGAATTTGAATTCGGACCGTGCGAGCCAGGTTCCGGAAAGTGAAAGGGTCCCTGCTGTGGGCTCGCCGGTGAATACGGTTGGCCCCACCGGTTGGTAAAGACGGATGGCGATGGTGTTCTTTCCTTCCTTCACCAGCTTTGCCGGAACGGAATATTTGCCAAAGCGGCGTATGGCGCCCTTGCCGCCGAAGCGGTCATAGGTGGTTTGCGCCAGCTGGGTGCCGTTCCAGTACACGGCGTCAAACCCGTCGATGGGGAGGGCGAGGGGCAGGTTGGCCCCTGACTGGGTGGGAACATCGACTTCCTTGCGGATCCAGACGATTCCAGTATCGGGGAGTCCGGCGGCGGACACGGTGCCCGGGATTTCGACTTTGACCCATTGCTTGGATGGAACATTCTCCCCGGCAAAAAGGGAGACATCGCCCGGCGGCCTGTCTTCGCGCTTGTTGTCCTTGATCCATTTCCCCATCGCTTCCACATAGGCGGTCCGGGCCTTCAGGTATTCGGGGTGTTTGATCAAATTGGGCCAGAGCTTCTCCCGCCTCTCCTTGAGGCCGGGCACGCTGTCGATCGCTTCCATGCTGGTCCAGGCCTCGGAGGGCGTGCCGCCCCAGGAGGTGTTCACCAGGCCGACCGGGACCTTCAACTCGCGCTGCAGCATCCGGCCGAAGTAATAGCCGGCCGCGGTGAATTCCCCGGAGGTTTCCGGGGATGCCGAAACCCAGGAACCTTCGGTGTCGTCCTGGGGCACCGGCGTTGCCAGCCGCTTCACCAGGTACTGCCGGAGTTGGGGATTGGCGGAGCCGGCGATTTCTTCTTCCGCGCCCTTGGTGTTCTTGAGCAACATGCCCATGTTGGATTGGCCGGAGGCGATCCAGACCTCGCCCACCAGGATGTCGTTCAGCATCAGGGAATTCTTTCCCTGGATTTTCATTTCAAAGGGTCCTGCCGCCGCCTTTTTCAAATTCAGAACGATTTTCCACTTCCCGTTCCCATCGGCCTTGGCCCTGGAGGTTTGTCCGTTGAAGGTCACCGCGACTTCCTCGCCCGGGTCCGCCGTTCCCCAGACAGGGGTCTTGGCGCTTTTTTCCAGCACCATTCCGTTGGAGATGATGGAGGGGAGTTTGATGTCGGCCCGTGAAGGCGAGGCACAAAGCAGTGCCACGAGCACGGATGCGAGGATGGGGTGGGTATTCATGGCGGGTATTTTATGTTATAATAAGTGGATAGGAAAAAAATCAGGATGCCGTGTTCCTGGGGCGGTAAGGAGGGGGAATAATGTCTATACAGCCATCACTCATGTGATAAACTAATGGTAGTCTATGTCGCTTGGAAAACCACATTTATTCATGCTGGTGTCGATGGCTCTTGCCGGACCTTCCACGAATGGAGCCCCGATTTCGGAGGATTCATTTTCCATTCCGCCCAACACCGTAGGGAGCCTTCCCGCCGGGTGGATGGCGGCGGGCGAGGGGACCAACAATGATTTTGTGGCCGCGGCCAATCTGACTTTCCCCGGCCTTGCGGACGGAACCGCGGGAAGCTGGCAGCATGACGGTTCGCAACTCCAGAGGTATTACCACGACTTCAGCGGGACCGCCCTGCCTGCCGGGCAGGTTCTTTACTACTCATTTCTTCTCAAAATGGACTCCCTGGGAAAATTGAGCACCAATGGTTATACCTCCGGAACCATCATGCTCGGTTCCGCCACGGCCACTTCTCCCGGCAATGGAGCCGTGGCCGCTTTTTCTTTCCGCAAGGATTCCGGGGATTTTACCAAATTCAACATCGGGGTTTCCTTCGGTTTCCGGGGTACGGCCAACAACACCTGTTCCATCATCGGCCTCGACACTTGGGCAGCCACAGGGGGAACCGCATTCAGTGAGGGCCAAACCCTGCTCTTGGTCGCCGAATATTCCTATACGTCGTCTTCGGTTTCCTTGGTGCGTTTTTGGGTTAATCCGGCCCCGGATACATTTGGCGCCGCGACTGCTCCCAACCCCACGCTGGCCGTCGAAGGCAAGGGGGCCAATGTGGGTATCCCGGTGCAAAGGATTGTGGTCGGTTCCGTGGGGAATACCTCCGCGGCGGGCGGGTTTTCCATGTCGCTGGACGCTTTCCGATTCGGCAATACCTGGGCGGATGTGACCCCCAAGGGCGGCCCGGTCAGCTTCGCGCTGATGGACCGCATGCCCCGGCGTTGAGGGGACAGGCGGGGCCTGCCCCCTCTTTCACGACTCCCGGTTCACCACGAGAAGAGCACTTCCCCCGTGACGCCGGTCAGGCAGACGTGCCGTCCCTGCGCGTCATCGACCAACCCGGGCTTGACGAAATTCCCCTTGAAGTAGGGGAAGTACGGATCCAAGAGAATTTCCAAGCGCTCCTCGGTCCCGGGTTCGGGGAAGAAGCGGACGGTCGCATCCTGGAGTCCGGCAACGAGGATGCGCAGCGAGTATCCATGCTGGATCGGCGGCAGGATGCGGCAGGTTACCTGGCCGCGCTTTTCCTGTTCCACAAACGCGCGAACGACATGGTGCCAGGATGGCGGGCCCGCGTATTCCAGCAGTTTGCCCTCGACAAGATTGCGGTGGCCGGGGAAGAGCGGTGCACCGGGTTCCACGCCGAGGCGCACGGGCACACCGGGCTGGTATCCGGAAAACACGAACGCATTGCGGTGGCGGTGGATGGTCACCGTCGGCGTCAGGTGGGGTTCGGAATTTTCGAACAAAACCGAAAGACCCATCCCGGCGAGGAGTTCGCGGGCAGCCTGTTCGCTCGACAAAAACCGGAGGGGATCCATTTCCACAAGGCGGGGTCCCTTGATGGGGACCGGATTCTCCGGGTCGAATTCCGCGGTGGACAGGGATCCCCGTACCCAGGCAAGTTGTCCGCCCTTGCCCGCGGAGCGGAGGGTTGAGATTGAACGGCGGGAACCATCGGCATGGGTTGCGCTGTGAACGGGATGGGCCGCCACCTCGCTCCAGCCGCCGGCGCTCAGGAAGCCGAGGTGCCGGACCGTGCGGTCACGGCCCTCCACCTTGAAGTCCCCATCGAGGGCCTTCTCGCACCGCACTTCGAGCGCCTGCTGCAATTCCTTGCATCCTTCCAGGGGACCGTAGAACAGGACTTTTCCGCCCTGGTCCGCGTGGTTGAGGAAAGGCTTCACATCCATGCCGGGGAGGGTGGGAACCACCAACAGGGAACCCCGCATCTTCGCAAGGAGCGGGTCGCGGACATCGCGCAGATCGGCCACGGAATTCAGCGGGCATCCGTTGGTGATCATCCCGCGGGCAAACCAGTCGCCGAAAAACGGCAGGTCGGGGCGCCCGTTCATGGCGAGATCGTGGTAGGCATCGAAAGGATAGACCCAGACGAGCGGTGCGGGCGCGTCGGGGGAGAACTCCCGGGCGTGCATCAGGTGGGCGATCACTTCCGTCGGGACGACCGGCGGCAGACAGCCGTGCGAATCGTCCACGCTCAGGAAAGCAACATTCGAGGGCGTCTCCACCGATCCATCCTTCGTGACCCGGCTCACCGAGAGGGGAAGGAAGATGTCGAACGGCTGGCGTTGGTAGCGGTCCAGCCACGGGCTGTTCAACCACCAGGCATCATGGATGTAATACCGGTAGGTATAGCCGTTCCCGGTGGAGCGGGCGATGTGGGACATCCATCCGGCGAGTTCGAGGCCGAGGTCCGCGTCCAGCGCCGCCCAGGGGGAATTCACCGGCAGCCTGACATCCTTGTTTTCCTGGTAGATCTCACGGAATGGCGAGGCATCGGAGCCCAGGTCGATCCCGGTACCGAGGTTGGTGCCGCGCGTACGGATCGGGACATCGGGGGCCTGGGCGCGGAAGTCGCGCCAGAAACCCAGGATGCTCTCCGTGGTTCCCCGGGCTTTTTCCGGGTGGAACCTGGCCCCGTCGAAAATGGCGCCGGTCAGGGCCCAGGGTTCCAGGGCGAACCCGAAACCGTTGGAAAACCAGATGAAATCAAACCCGTGGTCCCGGATGAATTGGCGGCACTGACCGCCAAGGAAGGTCCCGACCGTGGTGCCCTCGGGAAATCCTTCCGGGAAGGCCGCATAGGCCCGCTTGTCCTCGTGGAGGACTGCATCGCAACGGACGAATTTCCCGCCGAAGAGCGCCCCGCCCCCGCAGATTTCCGGGTGCCATTCGTATTTGAAGCGGGAGACGGCGAATTCCGGCCCGATGTCAAAAGTGGATCCGGCCAGGGTGGGTTTGCCGGTGACTTCCTTCCCAATGCGGTGGATGTCGTCGATCAATCCGCGCAGCCACTTGTAGGTGAAGATGGCTGGTTCATCCCGGTAGAGATAGGATCGGCGGTGTACGCCCCGGCCCTCGCTGTCGCGGACTTTGGAATCGATGCCGATGGCGTCGTGGTCCTTTTTGCCGCTGTCCTTCGTGCCGGGAGGGGCCGCGTGCCCGATGGAGTTGACGCAGCCGTGGTAACGCCCCCAGTCGAAGGTTTTGTTCTCGTCGCCCTCGAATTCGAGGATTTCCGAGCCGTCCCCGATCCAGAGCATGACGGACACGGTGTCGGCGAAGCGGCAGAGCGGAAGCCATTGCAGGAACAGCTCGCGCAGCACGGCCTCGCGGGTTGCCGGTGTGTTGTCCCAGAAGGGCTTGAGGCTCATCTCGAGCTGGACGTCTTTGAAGTGGTAGCCCTGCGGGGGGAGGGCTTGGGGG
>Ga0209066_10002490_pt1 | contig 22296 bp, 19 predicted proteins | sample All_14_2_FD_187198 | JGI IMG/M metagenome (GOLD analysis project Ga0209066, IMG submission 187198) | Freshwater microbial communities in response to fracking from Pennsylvania, USA - Allegheny Zone_MetaG_DW_15 (SPAdes) (version 2) ... | reverse complement strand
TCCCAAGAACGTGGGAGAGATCGAGAACCCCGACGCCACCGGCGAGGTGGGCAGCATCGTCTGCGGCGACGCGCTCAAGCTCACCCTGCGCGTGGAGAAAGGCACCGAGAAGATCACCGACGCCAAGTTCAAGACCTTCGGCTGCGCCAGCGCCATCGCTTCCTCCTCCGCCCTCACCGAGATGGTGAAGGGCAAGACCCTCGACGAGGCGGCCAAGATCACCAACCAGGAGATCGCCGACTTCCTGGGCGGCCTGCCCGGCGAGAAGATGCACTGCTCCGTGATGGGCATGGAAGCCCTGGAAGCCGCCATCGCCAATTACCGCGGCGGCAAGACCGGCAAGGTGCTGCTCGGGCACGCCGAGAAGATGGTGTGCAAGTGCTTCAGCGTGACCGAGTCCGCCATCCAGAAGGCCATAAAGGTCAACAGCCTGCGCACCGTAGAGGAAGTGACCAATTTCACCAAGGCCGGCGGCGCCTGCGGCCAGTGCAAGGGCGAGATAGAGAAGATCCTCAAGGACTACTGGGCCGAGGCCGAGCACAAGAAGTTCGACAGCATGACCGTGGTAGAGAAGATCAAGATGATAGAGAAGGTGCTCTCCGAGGAGATCAACCCCAAGCTCAAGGCCGACGGCGGCTGGATGGAGCTGGTGGACGTGCAGGGCCAGAAGATCAAGCTGCGCTTTCTCGGCATGTGCCACGGCTGCCCCTCCTCGGGCGCCACGCTCAAGAACGTGGTGGAGAAGGAACTGCGCGAGCGCATCGACCCGGCCATCGAGATAGAGGCGGAATAAGGGGGCGGTATGGAAAAGGTTTATTATTTCGACAATAACGCCACCAGCCGCGTGGCCCCGGAAGTGGCCAAAGAGATGGAGCCGTTCTTCGGAGACCTCTACGGCAACCCGTCGAGCATGCACTTCTTCGGCGGCGGCAACCAGAAATACCTGGACCTCGCCCGCGAGCGCGTGGCCCGGCTGCTCGGCTGCGAGACCTCGGAGATAGTCTTCACCAGCTGCGGCACCGAGGCCGACTCCACCGCCCTCTGGAGCGCCCTGCGCTCCTTTCCCGACAAGAAGCACGTGATCACCACCAAGGTGGAACATCCCGCCGTGCTCAATGTCTGCAAACACCTCGAGACGCTGGGCTACCGCGTCACCTACCTGCCGGTCGACGGCACCGGCCAGATCAACCTGGAAGACCTCAAGGTAGCGCTCACCCCGGAGACCGCCCTGGTCTCCATCATGTGGGCCAACAACGAGACCGGCGTGGTTTACCCGGTGGAAGAAGCCGCCCGCATAACCCACGCCAAGGGCGCCTTGTTCCACACCGACGCCGTGCAGGCCGTGGGCAAGCTGCCGATAAACCTCAAGGAGACCAAGATAGACCTGCTCTCCCTGTCGGGCCACAAACTGCACGCGCCCAAGGGCATAGGCGTGCTCTATGTGCGCAAAGGTACGCGCTTCGCGCCTTTCCTGATAGGCGGCCACCAGGAGCACGGCCGCCGCGCCGGCACCGAGAACGTGCCCTACATCGCCGGCCTGGGCAAGGCCGCCGAGTTGGCCCAGAATAACCTGGAAAAAGAGAACACTTATGTTAAGGACCTGCGCGACCGCCTGGAAGCCGGCCTGCTGAAGATCCCCAACGCCCGCGTTAACGGCGGCGGCGCCCCGCGCCTGCCCAACACCACCAATATCAGCTTCGAGTACATCGAGGGCGAGAGCATACTGCTGATGATCAGCGAGAAGGGCATCTGCGCCTCTTCGGGCTCGGCCTGCACCTCCGGCTCGCTCGAGCCGTCCCACGTGCTCATGTCCATGGCCGTGCCGCAGACCTACGCGCACGGCTCCATCCGCTTCTCCCTGAGCGTCTACAACACGCAGGAAGAGGTGGACTACATCATCAGGGAATTCCCGCCCATCATAGAGCGCCTGCGCGCCATCTCGCCCTTCGCCGACGGCAAGCCGCTGTTCGGCATGGAAGCCTGCGAGCCGCACCCCCACAAGCACTGACCGGCCCCGGCCGGCGCGAAAGGCGGGCCAGTCGGCCCGCCTTTCTCATTTTCAAGGGAGAACAAATATTTTCATATGAAAATGTTTTATCTTCCCGCGCCTGCTTTTATAGGGGGAATCCCGCTGCTTGGTGTTTGGCATAAAAAATGCTCTGTATTGGTCAAGCCGGCCGTAAGTTTAAGCGGGGGTAAGGGTACGGCCGGCCCGGATTTAAGGAGAAATATGAAACACATGGTTAAGATAGCGGTGGTAGCGATAGCGGCCCAGGCCTGCCTGGCCGCGGCTGTTTCGGCCGGCACGCCGGCGCAGCCCATGGTGATAGATATGGCGGTCAATGTGGCCATAGACGCGCCTACTGGCAGCCTTTCGGACGCGGCCGAAGCGATTTCGGCGGCCTCGGCCTCCGGCAAGAGCTACGAAGCGCAGGAACTGCTTTCCGAACTGTTCTCGGGCGGCGTAAAAGCCGAGAAGGCCGAGCCGGTGGTTGCCAACAAATGCTGCTGCGTGCATCATTCTACCGCCACCGCGGCCGCGGTCGAAGCCGTAGCCGTGTCCACGGCTGCCGCTGCCGCCCCGGTGGCCGCTCCTGCCGCAGCCCCGGCCGCTAACGCCGTGCTTACCCCTGACGAACTGGCGGCGGAGTTTGCCGCCGCGAAGGCCAAGAAAGAAGCCGCCGCCAAAGAGGCCGCCAAAAAAGAGAAGGACGAGGCGAAGGACCTGAAAGCTTTCTCCTGGGGCGTGACCATAATGACCGTGGGCCTCATCCTCCTGCTGATACTGCTGTAACCGGACCAAGGGCCCAGAGCGGCGTAGGCCCAAAGACACTTACTCCGGCAAGACTTGTGAGCTAGACTATAAATGTCGTCCTTGTAATTTGGGGGATTGGCCCCAGAGTATCCACGATCCGGCCGTAACCGGATGTATCCAGGGAAAGCAAAGTAATATTTGCTTTCCCTTTTTTTGCAGACAATATGCTTAAAAACTGGCTAATCAAAAAAATCATAGGCTTTATCGGGAGCCAGAAATTTTTGAGTGTTCAGTTGGACATTACCAATGTCTGCAACCTGAAGTGTAAACATTGTTATCAGGACGGACATGCGGTTGGATCAGACTTGGGGTTTTTGGATTGGTGTAAAGTGTTTGATCAATATGATGCGCTGACTCAAAAACTTCATCTTATTCCTCATTTCTGTCTCAGTGGCGGTGAGCCTACGGCTAGTCCTATTTTTAGCGCGATTTTGGATGAGATTCATCGCAGATGGCCAAAAGCGAGCATTGCCGTGTTGACGAATGGGACCTGTCTTTCCGTGGAAAAAGTAAGGCAAATGGCCTTACATAAGGTTGAGGTGCAGGTCTCTGTAGATGGTCCAGATGCTTGCCGCAACGATTTCATTAGGGGCCAGGGGAGTTTTTCCAAAGCAATGGGCGGAGTTAAGGCTTTGCGTGAATCCGGAATAATTCCTACATTTCAGGCGGTGCTTTCAAGCAGGACGGCTCCATGGGTTGACGAGTTTTTTGATCTGGCAGCCGAGTTGCAGGTTGGGGCGATGAATTTCACCAGATTCGTTCCGCAAGGCAAGGGAAAGATGCTGGAGAAAGACTCCGGGGAGAAGCCTTTGCTTGGAAAAGACCTGCGAGATGCGTACATGGCGATATTGCGGGCTTCAGGCAGGGCTAAGGTTCAAACAGGAACTAACCTTCCTCTTTTTGTTTTAATTTCCCCGGAACTTGGTGCACACGGGAAGTTTGGGTTTCAAGGGCTCGTTATCGATTACAGGGGTAACTTGAAGGTTTCCAGTAGGGCCGATTACCACCTTGGGAATATATTTAAAAGCGGATTGGAGGAGTTGTTTCTCAGGCACCCTTTAATGGAGGATCTGAGAAATGGTAAAATTGAAGTATGCGGTTCTTGCGCCTATTACGATAGGTGTGGGGGGGATAGGAACGCTTCATTTGTGGAATTTGGTAGTTTTACAAAAAAAGATCCTGGTTGTTGGCTTGACCAGGGAAATTAGGGGGGAATCATGAAAAAAATAATATTGGCTGCTCTTGCTCTGTTGCCCATCGCCGCGGTCGCTTTTGCTGCGAAGTCTTCTATCAGCGTGGAGCAGATAAGAAGCAAGAATGCTTTTGACTCCGCGCTGATGAATGCTGTCGCGGAAAGTTGGGGGCAGGGCGGTATCGGCAGTAAGGGGCGGCTCGGTTAATTACATCTGATTTGCCCGGCAAGGCTCAGTAGTTTTTTGCTGGAGATTCAGGGGTACTGGCGCAAGCGGACAAATCCAGATTTGTCCGCTTGCGCTCAATTAGGGCGCTACGGAGTAACTTTCTGTGTCGAAACAAGTTAGGAAATATCTGCTTGGGTTGCTGCTGATTGCGGTTATATCCGGGGTATTGCTTTGGAGGAAAGCCATGACTGAACAAAATAAAGTGTGCGTGATTGGCATACCGGAATACTGGCAGACACTGTTGCCGCCACTGCAGCACTCATTATCTGGGTTCGGAGTAATGATAAACCAATTTGAACCGCTTGTCCGAAGAGGCAAGAAGGGGCTTCTGGAGCCGTTGGCGGCCAAATCATGGGAGTTCAGTCAGGACCGCAAAGTGCTGCGGTTTGAAATAGATACTAAAAGGAAATTTTCCGACGGGGCAACCTTAAGCGCGGAAGATTTTAAAAGATCTTGGGAAGACGGCCTTCAAATGAAGGCAAAGTCCAATAATAGCGCCTTGGCCGATGCGCTGGCAAATCTCAAAGGCTTTTCAGAGCTTGAGAAAGGGAAAGGTATTTCTGGGCTTCGCGCTGTTGGGGGGAATGTTCTTGAGCTTGAATTTGAGAAACCAGTGCGGAGCGTTCTTGAGCACCTTTCCGGGGTGCGTTATTCCGCGTATAAAATTAACGGGGATGCCGTTGTGGGTACAGGGCCGTACATCATTGTGGAGAGCAATAGGGAGCTTACCCTAACGCCCAACCCCTATTATATTGGAGATGCGCCGAAGCTGAAGAATGTAAAGATTGTGGCAGTATCATCAACTACTGCAGTGGAGCAGCTTAAGTCAGAAAAGATCGATGCATTGCTTTTTGCGGAAAACGCCAAGCTTGCCGAATGCAATAACGGTGATTCCAGCGTTGTAAAGTGCGCCTTTGGCCAAGAGGGAACCCATACACTGGTCTTGGTGAATGGCATGCCCGGCAGATTTTTCTCAAATCCAGAGCATAGACTCGCCTTTCAAGCGCTGGTTTCCCGCAAATTTCAGGGTTCCCCTGAAACATGGCCAATTCAGATGGTCGGCTTTAAATATGATCCACAGAGCTTTTTAAGGTTCCAAGCCGGACGGTTGTCGGATGAGGAGGCGTCCGCCATAGTTTCAGAAGGCGCTAAGCACATACCCGAGCTGATAAAAGCTACACAGGCACATCCGCTTCGGTTGTCTTACCGGCTTAAATGGCTTAATGATTTTCTGGTTGAGAGCGGAATACGCCTTTCGGAGGACATTAAAGACAGTCTTGAGGCTAAAGAGTGGCTGGCAATGGTATATAAAACTTTTGAGCCGGATATAATGCCGTTAACGGGATCCGTCTATGATGGGGATCCGGATTGTTTATACCACATGCTTGGCAGGAACGGCGCGATATTCTCCCCGATGCTCGAGAGGAAGGATGTCGCGGATGGACTGGAGGAGGGGCGGAAACTTACGAGATTAGAGGACCTGGCTCCGCACTACGAAAAAGTTTCCAGGAGTATTTTGAGGCAAGTTCCCTATGTGCATCTTGGGTTCTATTATCGAGGAGTAGCCTACAATCCCCGCAGGCTCAGGGTTAACGAAACTTTCGTGGGCAGAAATAATCAAAGCATCACTATTTTTGAGCCGAAGTGATAGTGCCTACTGTCCCGAACATGAAGACACTGAACGAATGGGTGGGAATTCGCGCTAAGAAACCGCTATCCTGGATTCTTGCCCTGACAATAGTGTTTTTTGTGGTATATTTCGGATATTCTGGTTATAATCGGTATCAAGTCCAATCCTCTCGTATTGAACAGGCGCGCGAAAGCATCAGCCTGGGGATACAGCAATCCAATCGCCCCTTAGTGGAATCAGCTATCTTATCGCTATTGGCCGACCCTGGTTTTTCTCTGGTGGCTTTGTGTCACCAAGGGTCCGCAATAATCGCATACCCGACTTCCGCCGGAGGTATAGGTTGCGGTCAGGAAGTGCACACTCTTACAACATGGAGAACCAAAAGGGATTTGATTGGAGTGGACGGGTACGGCTTGCTGGTACAGTATTCGCCTGTGGATGTGTTTGGGCCTCTGCTGGTATTAGTTTCTGTGGCTGGCGCTATGTTTTGGGGCGTACTTTTTGTTATTTTCGGAGTAAGGAAAAATTTTCAGACGGATATACTGGCCCCGTTGGTGCATGGCTTAAGCGGGGAGCAACCTTTATCAATAGAGGAATTGGAAAATCTAAGGCTTAAGAATTTACAGCGAATGCAGCTGATTAGTTCTCAAGCTGCGGCGGAGGCGATGGTTCTGATAAGTGTACAGGTGGCGCATGACATACGCTCACCGCTGGCGGCGCTGGGGGCCGCGGCGAGGGGGCTGGACCTGCCCGAGGAGAAGCGTACCCTTATTGATGCCTCCATCGCCCGCATGCAGGGCATAGCCGACGACCTGCTGCAGCGCTACCGCGCGCCGGGCGCCGCGGCCGCCAGGCCGGAAACCTGTGCCCTCGCCGGCCTCATCGAGCAGGTGCTGGCCGAGAAGCGCATACAACACAAGGATAGGCCCGGCGTGAAGATAGAGTTCTATTCCAGCGCCGACGGCGTAAAAGCCGCGGTGGACACTAAAGAACTGCAGCGCATAATTTCCAACCTGGTCAATAACTCGATAGAAGCCTTCGCCGGCCCCGGCACCGTGGCGGTGCGGCTAGCGGCGACTGACGGCAAAGTCCTGATAGAGGTAAAAGACGACGGCAAGGGCATACCGGCGGAGATATTGGGCAGATTGGGAGCCAAAGGCGAGACGCACGGCAAGGCCGGCGGCACCGGCCTGGGCCTCTACCACGCCAGGATCTCGGCGGAGAGCTGGGGCGGCAGCCTGCGCATTGAATCCGCGCCCGGCAATGGCACGAGCGTGGTTATGGAACTGCCCGCCGCTGCCAAGCCGGCCGCCGGCCTGCGCGCCGTGCTGCTGGACGACGACCTGCTGGTGCACATGAACTGGCGCATGGCCGCCAAGGCCGCCGGCGCCGACCTGAAGGCCTATAAGACCGCCGAAGAATTCGCCGCCGCCGCCGGCACCCTGCCGCGCGACATCCCCGTCTACATTGATTCCGAACTGGGCGATGGCGTAAAAGGCGAAGATATAGCCAAAGATCTGCACGGGCGCGGTTTCACCGACCTCACCATGGCCACCGGCCACGGTGCCGAAAAGTTCGCCGACCTCCCCTGGCTGAAAGTCACCGGCAAAGAACCTCCCTGGGCCTGAATAAATCCCCGTGACGCGAATAGGCTGGCAACTGCCGGCCTTTTTCTTTTGAAAATATAAGTTTTCAAATGAAAATGATTATGCCACCGGCCTGTCCTGCCGGGCCAGTTGACGAGGGGAAACGCGGGTTTGGCGCGGTCGATGAGCGCTGGCATAAAGATTGCTCCGTATCGTCCGTGAGTGAAATTCTAAAGAGGGGATGGATATAAAAATTATGAAAATTAGAAAAGTATTTATAGCGGTCTTCGCGGTAATGTCGCTGGCCTCCGCGGCCAAGGCGCAGGTGATCAGCGGCAACTTCGACGGCAAGGCCGGCTCGGATCTCTTCGCCCAGGCTGCCGCACAGCCGGTTCCCGCGGCAACGCCGGCCGCGCTGATTCCCGCGAGGACCTATCCGGTAGCTTTCGTGGCGGGGAATGTCGATGCAATGAACAAGAGCATCGATTCCGCCATAACGTACGCGAGGCAGAACCGCCGCAGCCCTGAACTGATAGCCGGCCTGGAGTGCCTGCGCAAGAGCGGGAGCGTGGAGCAGAAAGAGGCTTTCGTTTATGGCCCCGCCACTTACGTGCTTCCCGAAATCTGTGTGGCCCGTCCCGCTCAGCCCCAGCTCAAGTGCATCAGCAGCACGATCTGCTCCTGGATCACCGAAACCATAATCCGCAACAATTGCAACCCCAACGGGGAGTGCATGGAGACCACCGTAGAGGTGCTTCGCAAAACTTGCGAGAATCTCTGTAATTAATCCAGGATTACCGTAACCGGCCCGCAGCCGGTTACGGTCGTGTCGGGGGCGTGGGGGCTTTCAGCGTTTTTTATTAGCGAAGAGATTTGGAGGAAATAATGATAACTACGATTATCTTCATGGCGGTGGTGGCCAGTGTCTACCTGGTGAGCGGAGTGCAATTTATACCGCAGATGATCTCTGTTCTGACCATGTGCCTGCTGGCGCTGGCGGCGCTGGTGTTCCTGCTGATGGGGCGGAGGCCTCGCGCCAGGGAACTTGGCGTTCAGGCGCTCGCCTTCGGCGCCCTGTCGCTGTTGGTTTACGGCGGCATAAAACTGGACAACAGTTTCGCCAGGAGCGGCGCGGTGCGGCTGGCCGCCGCCTGCGAGGAGTATAAGGCCAAGACGGGGTCTTACCCTGAAACCGTGAGGGAACTGGTCCCTGGGTACCTGCCTAAAATGCCCAGGGCCCGCCATACCATTATGTGGGCCCAGTACGCGATAGTGGGGGACAAAGTGATGTTCCTGCTCGAGCCCGGCCTGCTCGCCAACTCGTATGAAATACCTTCCGGGGCGTGGAAGGTCGTGGACGCGGCCAAGATGTTCCCGGCTAAGCCCTAGGCGGAGGCCCGGCTCCTGTTTTCTGGCTTTAAACCAAAGGCCGAAAATGCTAGAATGATTGTTCAGTCACCAAGAGATTTACGGGCCCATAGCTCAGTTGGTTAGAGCAAGCGACTCATAATCGCTGGGTCGTAGGTTCAAGTCCTACTGGGCCCAGTTTTTATCACGAAGCGCAGGCATGAAAAAAGGCCGTCCGGTTTTCCGGGCGGCCTTTTTGCTTTTGCGGGCGCTATTTCTTTACGGCTTTCTCCCGCTCGTAGCCGTATTCGGCTTGCAGCGGCCCGCCGGGCTCGTAGACGCGCAGGGCGCGCAGGTTATTCTTCTCGAAGACAAATTCCTTTATCAGGCGGCCGTCGTCGGTGTAAACCTTGACCAGACCGTCGGGAACTTTGCCGCCCTGGCTGATGACGTTGTACTCCTTGTCCAGGTGCACTTTGCCCACGTATTTGCCGTTGAGCTGGAAGGAGAAGCGCTCGCCGCGGGCCAGCGCCAGGGTCTTCACGGTGATCTGGGAGTCGGGCCCGCCGTCGGCTGCGGCTTTAACTGCTGGCGCGGCCTGCGCCTGGGGCGGGGCGGCCGGCTTATCGTCGGCGTAATAGGTCTCGGAGGTCAGCGCTCCGTCGGGGCCGTACTCGCGCTTCCAGCCATTGAGCTGGTCGCTGCGGTATGAGGCTTCCATCAGCACCTTGCCGTCCTCGGTGTGATAGCGCAGCAGGCCGTCCTTGGCGCCGGCCAGGTAATAGGCCTCGGCCTGCAGGGCGCCGGACTGGTAGTAAGCTTTCAGCGTGCCGTTGGCCTTGCCGCCCAGCATCGTCTTGACCGTCTTCAGGCCGCCGTCCGGGTAATATTCTGTGTAGGTGCCGTCCTTGATGGCCCCTTCCAGGGTCAGCAGGCCGCCGGAGGCTTCAAAAGTTTCAGTGGCTATGACCACGCCGTTCTCGGTGTAGACCAGCTGGCGCGTCATGGTGCTGGGGATCACGGTGGCGAAGGTAAGGGCCGGGGCGGGTTCGGCCACGGCGGCAGGCTGGGCGGAAGAGACTTCCACCGGCGCGGCGGTGGAAGGCTGCACCGCGGCGGGCGCCGAAGAAATTTCCAGTTTCGCCGGGGGCAGCGGGACGGCTTCCGAGGCCGTGCGCTCCTTTATATCGGCCTTCTTGATGGTCAGGGCGCCGTAGCGGGTCTTTACCAGCAGGGTGTCGTCCATCTCGCCGGTCACTTCGCCTTCCAGCCTGGCGCCGTCCTGCATCAGGAAGGTGTCGGCCCGGCAAACGGCCGGGGATAAAAGGATAATGGTATAAAGCAGGTATTTCATAAGCCCTCCGCCTCTATTCTACCAAAGAAAAACCGGTTAAAATCGGGGTGTGGGCCGATGAGGGGACTTGACAGAATGATACCCGTATGGTATCATTAATCTACAATATGAAACTGATAAACAGGGACGTAGATTACGCGGCTCGGGCGCTGACTTTCATGGCCAGGGCCAACAAACCCACTGTGTCGGTGGCGCAGATGCAGGCCCAGGTCGGGGTTAGCGGGCCTTTTCTGCGCAAGATCATGCAGAAACTGCACAAGGCCGGCATCGTGCACGCCGTTAAGGGCAAGGGCGGCGGCTTCGCCATGGCCCGCAATCCCGATAAAGTGACCCTGAAACAATTAATGGAAACGCTGCAGGGCCCGCTGCGGCTCAATGACTGCGTTTTCGGCGAAAAGATCTGCCAGCGGCACGCGGCCTGCGTGCTGAGGCAGAAGCTGGCGGGCATAGAGAGCCGGCTGCTGGCCGAAGTGGCCGCCGTGACCATAAAGGACCTGGCATGAAGACCAAAAGGCAGATGGTGAAGATAGACGAGGCCAAGTGCGACGGCTGCGGCAACTGCGTGACCGGCTGCCACGAGGGCGCGCTGCAGGTGATAGACGGCAAGGCCCGCCTGATCAGCGACCTGCTGTGCGACGGCCTGGGCGCCTGCATAGGGGAGTGCCCGCAGGGCGCCATCACCATAGAGACCCGCGAAGCCGTGCCTTACGACGAGGAAAAGGTGATGGAGGGCATGGTAGAGCACGGCCCCAACACCATCAAGGCCCATTTAAAACACCTGCATGACCACGCGCAGAAGACTTTCCTGAAGCAGGCTTTCGACTACCTGAAAAAGCACAAGATCCCTAACCCACTGGAGGAAGAGATGACCAAGAAAAAAGAGCACGAACCCTGCGGCTGCCCCGGCGGGCGCACGATTGATTTCCGTGAGCCTTGCGCCTGCGACGACAGTGCAGGCGCGGACGCCCCGGCGGCCCAGTCCCAGCTGCGGCAGTGGCCGGTGCAGCTGCACCTGGCCTCGCCGATGGCGCCCTATTTTCAGAAGGCCGACCTGGTGGTGGCGGCCGACTGCACGGCCTTCGCCTACGGCAATTTTCACAACGACTTCATAAAGGGCAAGGCCATAGTCATCGCCTGTCCCAAGCTGGACGACGGCCAGGAGATCTACGTCGAGAAGCTGCAGGCCCTCATCGAGGACGCCAAGGTGAACACGCTGACCGTGGTCACGATGGAGGTGCCCTGCTGCAACGGCCTGCTGGCCATGGTGAAGCAGGCCGCCGCCGCCGCCAAGCGCAAGGTGCCGGTCAAGCACGTGGTCGTGGGCATACAGGGCGGCATCAAGAACGAAGATTGGGTGTAAGGTAGGAAACGAGGGAGGAAGCTGGCCGGGCGGCGACGCCCGGCCTTTTTCCTCTTTACGGGGGCGGCCGTAAGGGCTAGAATATAGCCTGCTCCGGCGCGGGCCGGGCGGAGGGGACCATGAAGAACACTATAATTTTCCTGCTGGTGATGTCGGCGGCCATCTATTCGGTGCTGCTGGCCAAACCCGACATGTATTTCAACAAGCGCGTGGACTACAGGGAGTTCACCGTGCGCTCGCGCGTGCCGATGAACTCTTCCGAGGTGGAGGGCACCCTGGAGTCGGCCCGCGAGCGCATCATTACTTCAGAACTCTTCAAAGAGGGGATGAAGTTCGACATCTACCTGCCCTCGTCCCGGGGGCAGTTCGCTTTCTTCGCGCCGCTGCAGAAAGGCGACTATGTGCGCGTGAGCGCGCTGCACGGCGGCATTTTCATCGCGGCGGCTGATTTTAAGTCGGGCGAAGCGCGCAAGGTGCCCGGCGACGCCAAGTTCCGCAGCCTCAGCTCGGTCATAACCGTGGGCGCGGCCTGGGAGATGACCAGGCGTAAAATACGCCCGCTCACTTATATGTTCATGCACGAGTGGAAGGTGCGGGGCTACGGCGCGATACTGGCCGGGCTGAACGGGGAGTTCAGCCCCTCAGACGCCTGCGCCGCCACCGGCACTCCGGAGCAGCAGGATTACCGCTACCGCCTGATGCTGGAGACCGTGTTAAAAGAAGAGCAGGCCTTCTACAGCGACCTGCTCAATAAGAATTTCAGCTACCAGAGCGCGGAGCTGCGGCTGAGAAAAGCCCACTGCGGCGACTAGGCGGGGCTTAGCCGCCGGCGCCGGCTTTCTCCGCCAGCAGCCGGTAGCGCCGGCTGAAATCCTCCATGCCGGTGTTCTCCTTGTAGCGGTGCGTCTCCAGCCAGAGCAGGTAGCCAGCGTCCGCGGCCGCGTCCAGGCCGCCCGGCCCCGGCAGCTGGAGGGCTTCCATGCCGGCGGCATAATCTTCTTCTATCCTGAACAATTCAGCCGTATACTCTCCGGCGATGCCGAAGCCTTCCGGCTCGGGCTTGGCGCCCATGCGGGCGAGCAGCGCCTCTTTGCCGGCCGTATAATCCTCAAGCAGCTTGTCCGCAACGGCGGTCTTGGCCGCGAAGCGGTTGGCCCGCGCCGCCGCGCTGCCGCTTTCGTTCTGCGCGGACGGGGACAAGAGCCGGAAGGAAATGAACAAGGCCGCGCCAAGCACGCCGGCGACCGCGGCGGCGCGCAGCAGCAGGTCTTTTGCGCTTAATAGGGGCGCCTGGGCGGCCGGCGCCGCGTTGGCCTGGGCAGGTCTTTCTTTCTGGGTCCTCTTGGCGAAAGGTTCGTAGCAGAGCCCGCAGTAGAGCGCGTCCCACTTGTTCCAATAGCCGCATTTAAAGCATTTCTTCTTGTTCACGGTTTTTTATGATACCAAAAATGCGCGGCGGCTTAACTTTGCCCGCTGATATTTGATAAGATATTTTCACGGCGCGGTGGCCAAGTGGTAAGGCGACAGTCTGCAAAACTGTTATTCGCGGGTTCGATTCCCGCCCGCGCCTGTCTTCTTTTTTAGCTCATTTAATCTGGAGGAGGGGCCCAAACCCCTGACACGCCCATGAACCTCAGCAGATTAGCCCTGTCCCTCGGCCAGTCGGCCACCCTTAAGCTCAACGAATTAGCCAACAACCTCAAAGCCGAGGGCAAGCCCGTCATCCACCTGGGCGGCGGCGAGCCCGAGGAAAAAATACCCCGCGGCGCGCTGGAAGAGAGCGGCAAAATGCTCGACGCCGGCTTCGTGCGGTACACGCCTACGTCGGGCACGGCCGCGCTGAAGAAAGAGATAGCCGCTTACACCGAGCAGCATTACGGCGTGAAGCCCGGCCCCAAGAATATCTGCGTGGCCTCCGGCGCCAAGCAGGCCATTTACAATTTCCTCGTCGCGGTGACGGACCCCGGCGACGAAGTGATCTTCCCCGCGCCGTACTGGGTGAGCTACCCCGAGATGGTGAAGCTGGCCTACGGCAACCCGGTGATAGTGCGCCCGCGCGAGGGCGAGCTGCTGGCCAAGGCCGCCGACATAGAGGCCCACATCACCAGCCGCACCAAGGCCATCCTGCTCAACAGCCCCAACAACCCCTCCGGCCAGGTTTACGGCGAGGATTTCATCCGCAGGATGGTGGAGGTCTGCGAGGACCGCGGCGTCTACCTGCTGATGGACGACATCTACAACCGGCTGGTCTTCGACGGGCTCAAGGCGCCGTCGGCTTTTAATTTCTCCCGCAAGCCCCTCAACGAGTCGCCCATCGTCTCCATCAACGGCGTGTCCAAGACCTTCTCCATGACCGGCTACCGCATAGGCTGGAGCGTGGCCAACGAAGCGATAACGCAGGCTATGATCAAAGTGCAGGCGCAGATCTCTTCCTGCCCGTCGGCGCTCAGCCAGGCGGCCGCGGCCGGCGCGCTGCGCGAGGGCAGCGGCTTCGTGGAGACGCTGCGGGACGGCCTGCAGAAGAAGCGCGATACGATGGTGGCCGAACTGTCCAAGCTCAAGCGAGTGAAGCTGCACAAGCCGCAGGGCACTTTCTACAGCTTCGCGGATTTCAGCGCCTATGAGGAAGATTCCGCCAAGCTCTCCGCCCTGCTGCTGGAGAAGGCCATGGTGGTGGCCGTGCCCGGCGTGGAGTTCGGCCTGGAAGGCCACCTGCGCCTGAGCTACTGCGGCGCCGAGGCGGACATAGTGGAAGGCGTGAGCCGCATACGGAAAATTCTGGACTAGGAGAGAAACCATGATAGGAACCGAGAACTCCGCGACGAACGAGCTGAAAACCTCCAAGACCGTTTATAAGAACCTGTCCGGGGCCGCGATCTACGAACACGCGGTCGCTAGAAAAGAGGCCGAGATCACCGCCGGCGGCGCGCTCTGCGCCCGCACCGGCAAGCATACCGCCCGCTCCGCGAACGACAAGTTCATCGTCAAGGAACCTTCCAGCGAAAAGAACATCTGGTGGGACAACAACGCCGCGATCGACGAAGCCACTTTCGACAAGCTTTACGCCAAGGTGCAGAACTACCTGGCCGACAAGGAAGTCTACCAGCGCGACTGCTACGCCGGCTCCGACCCCAAGAACCGCCTGAGCGTGCGCGTGTACACCGAGCTGGCCTGGCACAGCCTGTTCGCCGGCCACATGTTCATCGAGCCGCCGGCGGCCGACCTGCCCGGCTTCACGGCCGACTTCACCGTGATCGACGCGCCCGGCTTCCACGCCAACCCCCAGGCCGACGGCACCCGCGGCGCCGCGTTCATACTGCTTAATTTCAAGCGCAAGGTCATCCTGATCGGCGGCACCGCCTACGCCGGAGAGATCAAAAAATCCATCTTCTCCGTGATGAACTACCTGCTGCCGCTCAAGGGCGTGATGCCCATGCACTGCTCGGCCAACGTGGGCAAGAAAGAGGACACGGCCATCTTCTTCGGCCTGTCCGGCACCGGCAAGACCACGCTCTCCTCCGACCCGCTGCGCCGCCTGATCGGCGACGACGAGCACGGCTGGAGCGACAACGGCGTGTTCAACTTCGAAGGCGGCTGCTACGCCAAGGTGATCAACCTTAACGCCGAGGCCGAGCCGCAGATCCACGCCGCCACCGGCCGCTTTGGCACCATCCTCGAGAACGTGGTGTACGACAAGCATACCCGCGCGCTGGACCTCAACGACGGGTCGCTGACCGAGAACACCCGCGCGGCCTACCCGCTGGAATTCATCGACAACGCCATCAAGGGCGCCGCCTTCCCGCATCCCAAGAACATCGTGATGCTCACCTACGACGCCTTCGGCGTGCTGCCGCCCATAGCGCGGCTCTCGCCCGAGCAGGCGATGTACCACTTCATCAGCGGCTACACCGCCAAGGTGGCCAACACCGAGATGGGCATCAAGGAGCCCAAGGCCACTTTCAGCACCTGCTTCGGCGCGCCCTTCATGAGCCACCACCCCTCGGTGTACGCCGAGCTGCTGGAGAAAAAGATGAAGGCCAGCAAGGCCGAGTGCTGGCTGATCAACACCGGCCTCTGCGGCGGCCCCTACGGCGTGGGTAAGCGCATGAGCATCAAGCACACGCGCGCGCTGCTCAATTCCGCCCTGGACGGCGCCCTCTCCAGGGTGAAGTTCACCAAGGACCCGGTGTTCGGCTTCGAGATCCCGGCGGAATGCCCCGGCGTGCCCGCCGAGGTGCTCAACCCCCGCGACACCTGGGCCGACAAGGCCCTCTATGACGCCAAGTGCAGGGAACTGGCCGGTCTGTTCGCCGAGAACTTCAAGAAGTTCAACGTCACCAGCGCCGCCATCAACGGAGCCGCCCCTAAGATATAAGAGCGGCCCGGACAAAAGGCCCCCCGGCAGCGGGGGGCTTTTTTTTGCCCCGCCGGAGTAAGGGCGGGGGGGATTTTGTTATCATAGCGGTATCCAGCGGCGGGGGACACTACGAATGATCTTGCTCAGACTTTTTCTTCTTTTGCTGCTCGCAGGCGCGGCCTCGGCCGCCAGCCTGGCGGACAGGACTTTCTATCTCACCGACGGCGAAAACTGCGAGGCCGGGGCGGCCGCCAGGCGGCCGGCCGGCGACCTGGCCGCGCTCAAACGCGACCTGGTAGGCAAGACCGGCATCTACTGCGTCGGCTGGGACATCCTGCCCGAAGACACCGCCGGGCTCAAAGACCCCGCCATCTACCTTGGCCGGGTCGGCGACGTCAGCGAGCTGTACCTCGACGGAAAAAAGATAGGCCTGACCAGCGGCATCCCGGCCGGCGGCTGGCACTTGCACGCCCTGCACAGCTATTACTACCTGCCGCCGTGGCTGGTCGGAAAAGGCGCGGCCGCCACGCTGAAGGTGCACAAGTTCTTCCGGGCCGGCTCCGGCCCGCTGGACGGCATAGAGATAGGCGGCTGGGACGAGATCCGGAAAAAAGGGCGCCTGCGCAACTACATCCAGACCGACCTGCTGCTGCTCCTGTCCATAGTGTTCGCTTTCGTCGGCGTTCTGATCTTCGGCCTGTTCCGCCGGCACCCGGCCTTCTCCAGCTACCGCACCTTCTCGCTGGCCTGCCTTACCGGGGCTATGTTCTCGTTGTCGCTCAGCCGCGTGCTGTATTTCTTCATCAGCGACTACGCGGCCATCTACAAGTACAACTGCACGGTCGGGGCGCTGTTCTTCTACTTCTTCCTGACCTATTTTTACGGCAACCTGCGTTCGGCGCGCTACTTCTCAGGCATCAACGCGGCCGGCACGGCCGTGTTCCTGGGCGGCATACTCTTCAGCCCCACGCTCAAGGGTACGGCGGATTTCTACGCCGCCTGGCTGTTCTTCGTCTACCTGAACCTGCTGCTGGTGCTCGGGCATACGGTATACAGCCGCCGGGAGCAGCCGGGCTACCTGAGCCGGGCCGTGGGCACCGGCATCCTGCTGGCGGCGCTGACGCATGACATCCTGGTCTACGCCGACCTCGCTTCCGGAGCCAACTGGATCCCTTACGCCATCTTCCTGGTGCTGTTCGCCTTTGTCTTCATAGTGCTGACGGACATGGAGCAGATCTACCTGGCGGCCTCCAAGATGGACTTCGCCGTGCGCGAGCGCAACAAGCTGCAGGAGGACCTGACGCGCGTGGCCAGCATCGCGGCCGTGGGGCAGATGGCCTCGCAGGTGGCCCATGACATCCGCTCCCCGCTGGCGGCGCTGGACGCTTCGCTCAAGAGCGCGTCGCAGCTGCCCGAGGAACAGCGGGTGATGGTGCGGCACGCCGTCAACCGCATCCGCGACATCGCCAACAACCTGCTGGAGCGCACGCGGCCCCAGCCGGCCGCGGCCGCCGGCGACCCGCTGGAGCTCCGCCTGCTGTCGAGCGTGATAGACCCGGTAGTTACCGAAAAGCGCATGCAGTTCGGCTCCAGGACCGGGATACACATAGATTTCGAGCTGACCCGGGAGTCCTACGCCCTGTTCGCCAGGGTACAGCCGGTGGAGCTGGGCCGCGTGGTATCCAATCTGGTCAACAACGCCGTGGAGGTGCTCGGCGAAGCGGGGCAGGTGCGCCTGGGCCTGACCGCCGACGACGGGCATGTGCTGCTTACGGTGGCCGACGACGGGCGCGGCATACCGCCGGAGCTGCTGGAAAAGATCGGGCAGCGGGGGGAGACGCACGGCAAGGCCGGCGGCTACGGGCTGGGGCTCTACCACGCCAGGACCACCGTGGAAGGCTGGGGCGGTTCCATAGCCATAGCCTCGCAAGAGGGCAAGGGGACCACGGTAACGGTGCGGCTGCCCAGGGCCGAGGTGCCGGAGGATTTCGTGCGGGGGCTGGAGCTGGAGCCGGGCCGGGCGGTGGTGGTGCTCGACGACGACTCCACCATACACCATGTCTGGCAGGGGCGCTTCAAGGCCGCCGGCGCGGCCGCTCACGACATAGACATCATCCACTTCATAGAGCCGGTGCGGCTGCGCAAGTGGGTCAAGGGCAACCCGGATAAGGTCGCCGGCGCGCTGTGCCTTTTCGACTACGAGCTGCTGGACTGCGCCGATACCGGCCTGAGCCTGGCGCGCGAACTGGGCCTGGCCCGCCAGGTGATACTGGTGACCAGCCGGCACGAGGAAAAGCGGGTGGTGGAAGAGGCGAAGCGCCTGAAGATACGCCTGCTCCCGAAGGGCCTGGCCGGCCTGGTCCCGATCCGCATAAAGCCGGCCGGGAGCGCTCCCCGCGCGGTGCTGCTCGACGATGACATGCTGGTGCAGATGAACTGGCGCCTGGCCGCCAAGGCCGCCGGCGTCGAGTTCAGCGCCTTCGAGACCCCGCAGGAGCTGTACGCCGGCCTGGCGGAGCTGCCCAAGGACACGCCGCTCTACCTGGATTCCGAGCTGGGCCGCGGCGTGAAGGGCGAGGTCCTGGCCGCGGAGCTGAAGGAAAAAGGCTTTTCCAATATAACCCTGACCACGGGGCACGCCCCCGAAAAGTTCGCCGGCCTGCCCTGGCTGAAGGTGACCGGAAAAGAGCCCCCCTGGGCCTAGGCGGGCCTCCGGCCGCCCGCCGACAATTCTATTGACACCGCCGAGGGAAAATAGGTTATATGTACTTGTAATTTAGAAGTATATACCACAGGAGGAAGTACAATGCCCGCTGCAAAAGCTAACTCGAAGTTCATGGCCCCCATCACCCCTAACGAGACCCTGGCCGCGGTTATCGGCGCCAAGCCGGTTCCCCGCACCGAGATCGTGAAGAAACTGTGGGCTTACATAAAGAAGAACAACCTGCAGGACAAGAAGAACAAGCGCAACATCAACGCTGACGAGAAGCTGCTGAAGCTGTTCGCCGGCAAAAAGCAGGTCACGATGTTCGACCTGGCCAAGATCATCGGCAAGAACGCGAAATAAGCCGGTAAACGAGTTAACGCCGCCCGCTTCAAACGGGCGGCGTTTTTATTTGTAAAAAAGGCCGGTCATAGGTCTAAAGACCTAGAAGGCTCTAGGCCTTTGGGGATTGACATTTATCAACTCTTGTTTCATAATATATACAGGTAAACATTATGAAACGCGCGCTGAACATACTGATGACGCTGACGCTGGCCCTGGGGGCCGGTTCCGCCGCGCGCGCCGGCGACGGCGACCCTTCGGTAACCCCCGCGGCCTACCATGGCGACAATGACCTGCGCGAGGCCTACGAGGCCAGCCAGCGCATGCGCATGCTGTCCGAGTCCACCGTGGCGCTTTTTTCCCCCAGGAACCTGATGCTGGACGAGGCCACCGGCAACTACAATCTCAAGAAGCTCAACGTGAAGCAGAAGTTCAACCTGCGCGACGGTGAGACCTTCAACGACCAGCCCTCCGGCGCCTTCTGCTCGGGCGTCCTGGTGGGCGACGACCTGGTGCTGACCGCCGGCCACTGCCTGGCCCCGCACCCGAAGGGCGGCCCCTGCGGCAGCGTGCTTTTCGCTTTCGGTTTCGCCTACAGCCGCGCCGGCGGCGCGCCGACTTCCATACCGGCCGAGGACGTTTACGGCTGCTCCGAGGTGGTGGTTCAGCATGTGCGCGAGCAGGATAAAGAAGGTTTCGGCCAGCACTTCACCTGCCGCGGCGGCAGCTGCCAGAACTTCGCCGTGAACGGCAAGGGCGCCGACTACGCCCTGGTCCGCCTGAACAGGCCCGTCCGGAACCGCGTGCCGCTGGCCATAAGCCGCGCCGCCGTCAAGGCCGGGGCCCGGGTGGGCGCCATAGGCTATCCCAGCGGCATGCCCGTGAAGGTGCAGGAAGAGGGCGCCAGCGTCAGGAGCCTCAACGCCAACGGCTACTTCGTTACCGACCTCGACACCTTCGGCGGCAATTCCGGCAGCCCCGTCTTCAACCTGGACACCTACAAGATAGAGGGCATACTGGTGCGCGGCGATCCCGATTACGCCTACGATTCCAATACCCCCGGCGGCGCGGCGGTTAACGACCCCGCCCGCCCCTACCAGTACGCGCCCGGCCGCGCCAACTACTACGCCCAGGACGGCGGCGACGGCGAAGAAGTGACCCTCATAGGCGAAGTGCAGGCCCTGATCCCCGTCACCCGCTTCGAGGCCGCGCTGGACCAGGCCGCGCGCCAGGTCTCCCGGCCCGCGAGCTCCGCCCCCAAAGCGGTGCCCGCCATCTACTCTCCCGGCCAGGGCGGTTCGGTGCAGCCCGCCGTCTACTACGCGCCGGAGCCTTCCGCCCCCCAGCCGGTGCGGATCTGAGGCCTTATGAAAAACATCCTCACACTGGCCTTCGCGCTCGCGCTGCCCGCGCTGGCCGCCGCGCAGAATAAGACCATCTACGGCGAGGACAGCCGCCTGGACTTCTATGAGGTCACCGACCGCGCGGAGCGCGGAGCCATGATGTCCGCCGTTTCACTTTTCCGCGACACCACTCTGGCCGGCGAGGGGGCCGTGCTGACCGTGAAAGGCGCGCTTTTCGGCGACGAGCGCCGCGCCATCTGTCCCGGGCAGAAGTTCTTCGAGCAGCGCAGCGCGGCCTTCTGTTCCGGCACGCTGATAGCGCCCGACCTGGTGCTTACCGCCGGGCATTGCATGGGAGACAAGAACAAGCCGGCCAGCCGCTGCGAAAGGACGAGGTTCGTTTTCGGCTACGCCGTCCCCTCCGAGGGCGCGGCCACCGATACAGTCGCCAAAGCTAACGTCTACTCCTGCGGCAAAGTCGAGATCTACGCCAACGGGGCCGCCGGCGACTATTCCGTGGTACGGCTGGACCGGCCGGTGCAGGGGCGCGCCGCCGCCCGGCTGCACGCCGGCGCTTTCCCCGCGGTCGGCAGCGGCATCTTCACCGTGGGCGGGCCCTACGGCCTGCCGCTCAAGGTAGTCAACGACGCCGAGGTGCGCTTCATCAACGAGGCTGGAACCTTTTTCGGCACCAACCTGGATACTTCTGGCGGAAATTCCGGCGGCGGCATTTTCGCCGCTCGCGACGGGGCGCTGATCGGCGTGCATACCGCCAGCTGGGACCCGGACCTGGTAGAGATCCCGCTGCCGCGCGGCCACGGCCTGCCGGCCGAAGACGCCCGCGTGAAAGCGGGCAAATGCAAGACCATCACCGCCCTGGAGCAGGACGGCGGCAGGGGCAAGAAGGGGTATGTGCTTTCTAAAATTCCCGGCCTGGCAGCCCTGCTGCGGGGCGACGCCCGCGGCGCCGCGCCTGAAGTCGTGGACATGCCGGTAACCGATATTCCCGCCGGCCGGGCGGACCTGTCCCGCTTCGGCGCCTTCCCGTAAAACCCGGAGGACAAAAAAGAGCGAGGCCCGGTTTTTAGCCGGGCCTCGCTCTTTTGCGCCGCGCGCTTAGTCCTTGCGGCGGTCTACTATATAGTGGCTCTTGTCGGAGGCCTTGGCGGCCTTCTTGAGCTCCGTGCCGATATTGCTGACGTGCGCGAAGGACTGCAGCGGGCGTACCGTGTTGTGCACGATGCCGATGGCGATGGACAGGAAGGGGAACTTCCTGATATTGCCCTGCCGGTCGGTGGCCACGATGTGGCCGCGCTCGCGGTCGGCCTTGCTGTAGAAGGAAGGGGCGATCTCGTCGAAGGCGTGCACGATGCGCTTGGCCAGTTCCTCCGAGCGCTCGTAGGTGGTGACCACTATGAAGTCGTCGCCGCCGATATGGCCGATGAAGTCCTCGGAGTTCTCGTTCTGGATGGTGAGCTTCACCAGCAGGTTGGCCGTGGCCTTGAGGATGCGGTCGCCGGCCTCGAAGCCGTAGATGTCGTTGTAGGCCTTGAAATTGTTGAGGTCCAGGTACAGCACGGCGAAGGGCCCGCCCTTCTGGATCTCGCGCTCCACCCGGGCCTGGATGGACGGGTTGCCGGGCAGGCGGGAGAGCGGGTTGGTGTCGAGCACCTGCTTGTTGCGCTTGAGGATCATGCGGATGCGCGCCACCAGCTCGTCGGCGTCCACCGGCTTGATGAGGTAATCGTCTATGCCCATGCTCAGGCCCTTGAGCTTGGCGTGCTTCTCGCCGAAGGCCGTCACGATCATGATCGGGATGTGGGCGAACAGCGGGTTGTTCTTGAGGTCCTGCGCTACTTCCAGCCCGTTCTTGCGCGGCATGTTGTAGTCCAGCACGATGATATCGGGGTGGGTCTCGAAGACGGCCTTCATGGCCTCCACGCCGTCGGTGGCGGTGACGACGTCGAAGCCGGAGTATTCCACCATCTCCTTCATCAGGTACAGCAATTCGGTCTGGTCGTCGGCCATCAGCACGCG
>Ga0209066_10002489_pt1 | contig 22297 bp, 28 predicted proteins | sample All_14_2_FD_187198 | JGI IMG/M metagenome (GOLD analysis project Ga0209066, IMG submission 187198) | Freshwater microbial communities in response to fracking from Pennsylvania, USA - Allegheny Zone_MetaG_DW_15 (SPAdes) (version 2) ... | reverse complement strand
TCAGGCCAGTAGTCCAGTCGAACTTGTCAGCGATCTTGCGGAAAGCCTTGACCCGATTGGTGCTGCTGTTCTTCATCTTACTGATCTCGTCCCAGACAATCCCGTTAAAGGGCATCGGGCGATCCTTCTTGACGAAGTAAGTCTGTAGCGTTTCCGCGAGCCAGCCGAGGTTTTCGTAATTAATTAGGAAAATATCAGCTTGGCGCAGCAGGGCGCGGGTGCGCTGATCTTTAGTGCCAGCCACCATGCTGAACGTGAGTCCTTTGGTGTGCTGCCACTTGGCTGCTTCCTGCTTCCAGACAAGCCTAATAACCCGAATAGGGGCAACGATAATCACGCCACGCAGAAAGCCCGTGCTGAGCAGATGCGATAGGCTGGTGAGCGTGATAACCGTCTTGCCAAGGCCCATATCGAGCCAGAGCATCGAGTTAGGATGCGTGCATTGGAAGTTTACTGCTTTCTTCTGATAGTCGTGTAGCAGATCAGGAGTTAGCACAATGACCCCCACTGAGCAGCCATAGCGTCAGCGACGCCCTGATAGGTAGTGCTGCGGATCTTCCACCGGTCAGCCGATGGTGGTAAATAGTGCAGTCTCTCTCTCACGTTCTTGGGCAGCTTCATCATTTCATCTTTGACATTATTAGTCGGCTGAAGCGGTGGCAGATTGTGCAACCACAGGCATGTAGCCTTTTGCTCCATGTGACCAAACATCCACGGCTGAATGATTTGCGATTGCTTTACTCCACCGATACGCTCTTTAGCGTACTTGTGCATGATCGGGTTTTCAATGGCTTTGCGTGGGATAGGCGCTTCCAGCAGTAGCTTAAAAAAGGCAGCACCCTCGTCAAGCTGCACCCAACGAGATGGATCTTTGTGCAACCAACTCACCCCGCTATTGGTCAGATAAGTACAGGGTGGGTGGGCAATCATCAGATCCCAGTCTTGATCCAGAATATCCATCACGTCACCGCAATAGTGATTGCCCAGCTTGTCAGATGGCAACAAGTCGCAGGACATGGCGAAATGCCCCAGCTTGGCAAAAGCATCACGGACTGTGCCGCTGTATTCACACGCTACCAGTATGCGCATCGACAATTACCTTTCCATCATTTACGTTATCAATTACATACACAATGCAGCCTTGATTACGGAGCTTCTCGTGCTCCCGCAGCTGCCCTGGGGTTGGTTTAGCGCCTTCCCGCTTAAACTCGATAAAGATCACATGGCCGTAAGGCGTGATGAATATCTGGTCAGGGACAAACATATGTCCTGGTGATGTCCACTTACGGGTCAACCAGCCTTTCGATTCGGCATAGCGTTTAACAGCTTTCTCAATATCTTTTTCAAGCATCATGACAATCCGAGAGTGAGTTTTTCTACTTCTGCAATGTAATAGTCGTAGTCCACAGGCAGCGTGGCATCGGCTATATCGTTGCAGACTTGTACATTCCAGCCAGACTCCACGCCAATCTTGCGCCATTCAGTTGGCTTCTTGGCTAGTGGCGGCATCCACTTGTTAAGCGGTTTCCCACCCTTGGTGATGTAATACCTAGAAATATTTTGCACCTGCTCATCGCCCCATTGCAGATAACTAGAGCGTGGAACCTTGGTACGCAGCATGAAGTCCATCAGCTCAGGCCAGTTCTCCACAGTCTCACGGATAGGCGCACCCTCGATCAGCACCTTCTCGGCTACCTTCGGGATCACCAGGCCACCAGCGTTCTGGTGCCAGCTCAGGCTGTACTCGTAGGCACCCTTACGCTTGACCTTACCGGACTCATATTGGGCGATGTAGTTGTTGACATCGCGGATCATCATCGACTTGTAGATCGCCTCCTCCAGCTCCAAACCGGTCAGGCGCTCCCACCACTGGCGAACCTCTTGCAAATGGTGCATCTCGCTACGCGGCAGGCGCACAGTCACACCGTCCGTGTTGATCTGGATTAAAGTCAACCCACTGATCTTAATCAAGTTTTCTGCCAGCACGCACAGCAACAGTTGCCCGTTAAGTGTAATCGACATGGTAAACAGCGGGTCGTAGAACACGCTGAACTTATTATTGCTGTCTCCGTACACACCGTTCAAGGCCAGCTTTAGCATGGCGTTTTCGGCTGAGTCTTTAGCGTATGTCTTACGCTGCTCGTACAGGTTCTTGTAGATGTCGCAAAACTCTACACCCAGATGTTTAGGATGAAAGCGATTAGAAATAGCCAGATTGGGGTAGTAACTAGAAACATCCAAGTCCACGATGACTGCTTCTTCAGATGAATCGAGAATAACAGATTCCACAGAACCGTGAATACCACCCAAACCAAACACAAAATCGAAACCATCGATTCTAGCCACAAGATCATTAAATACCCCCTTTGTCTCTGTAATCGTTTGATTTTTAAGCCAATTTAACACGCGGACAAATTCTGGCTGCTCAAACTGAATCCAAGGCAAGATGGCATCCCGCAGTGCCAACTGAGGGCGCGGGGTCTGACGGGGCTTGCGTCCCTTGTCAGAATAGTCATAGCAGGGCACGCCTGCCTCTTCCAGCTTCATTACAAAATAGTCTTTCCCGATCTTAGTGTCGTTGTGATTCATAAAGTCACGCTTGTACTTAACCGTCAGCTCCTCACGGAACCGAATCATATCCAGCGTTTTGTAGTAAAACAGTTTGGTTTGGGCTACATCATGCCGGTTGTACTGCTTCAGCTTTTCTACCTGCTCACGGGTCAGATAGGTGCCCACCTTGAACGGCAGATCCTGAATGTCATCGGAGCGCATATTAAACTCCAGCACTTTTAGGCTGGTGGCACGAGCTTTATTGTCGAAGTGATGGATCTTGAATAAGTCGATCTGCTCGATGAACCGATCAGACGGATTAACCTGGTGCGCCCAACGATCCTCATTATCCTGCAATTGAATGATGGCCTGAGCCTTGTCGTACAAAGTTTTGGCATCACCGTGACCCATACGGATCAGGGTGTGCAGCACCGGATAGTCAAAGCCCAGCGAGTTAAACCCGACCAGACGGGCATTGGTTTCCTTCAGATGCTGTAGAAAAGCGATGATCTCTTTAGAATCATTGCGCCAGTCACTGATCTCAAACATCCACGTTAGCGGCGCTTCAGCGTGCTCCACGGCCAATGTAAACACATTGGGGTACGTCTCAATATCATAAATCCAATCATTAGACATAGTTCACACCCTTGCGAAGATTATCAATAGCCCACAAAGGTTGAAAGTTAGTGTAATGATTCAATCGAATAACTTCTTCTTCAGTCTTAGCAATAGCAACTGGAACAATATGATCAAGATGCCATTCACCATGATTTTCCCAAGACATACCATCAGAAAATTTAGACGAGATGTGTTCAAGAAATTCATTGTATTCACAGCCAAGAATCTCAAACGTCTTAGATCGTTTGGTATATCCTTGATTCTTTAATTTGGTGTAAATCAATGTACGGATTCGTTTTTTAAATCGAGAAAGTGGATCTACAGAATACTTCTTTTTTATGTATTCACGTTTTTTATGATTTAGTTCCGTAGCATTGATTTTTCGATATTCTTTGCGATACTCGATTAATCGTTCAAGATTGGCAGCGTCATATTTTTTAATAGACTGCTGCCGTTTTTCACGATTCTTTTGATAATATTCCCGCTGCCACTGAAGTCGTGCTTCGCGGTTTTTTTGATAATATGTTTTATCAGATTCTGATCTAGTTGACATAACATTTACTTTACAAAAGATGGGGTGGCTGCATTTCCCGTGCACGATCTCCAGTTAGTTGATCGACGCCACCCCGTGGAACTTAACCCGCCATGAATGGTGGCAAAGGCATTGATGATGGTTCAGTTGCAATTACTGGTGTGCTAGCAACAGAGCCAAACATGGCAGATGCGTCAACTGCACCCTCACCGAATGGTTGTCCGTCTTTGGCAAACTGCAAAGCTACTAGATCACAACGTACACCGCGTCCGTGACGGTTATCTTGTAACCACGGTTTAATAGCTGCGTTTACATATGCGCCCCCATACATCTTGCGGGTCAGTTGCTGGTAAGCCATCGTATTATTTGGGTCGATTGCCGAGCCATCAGCTTGGATAATCTGCGGCTGGGAGTCACGACCAGCAGTGATAAACACATTGCCAGCGTAGCCGTCATACGGCGTAAAAGTCTTTTTGTTGACCTTCTCTTCACCGCGACCGTAGCAGCGTGATTTGCGATCATTTTGGATCATCCCCATAACGGTTTGTGCGTGCTCTGCCCACTTAGCCAGTGCCAGTTCGCCATACTTAGCCATGAACTGCTGAAAGCCAGCGTGATCTTGGGGCATGATAAACTCGCAGTTGTAGCTGATACGCTCTTTACCAGTCTCGGCATTGACCTGCTTCTGTGGCTCAGCGATATGTGGAAACGAAAGGCGAACATTGGATAGAAAGATTACGTCAGACATTTGTATTACTCCTTGTGATTTACTTTAACCAATCCGGCAGAGAATCCACCGGATCATTTACTGCACCGAACATCGGAGCAGCATCCAACACCACGGCAGCGCGGTGATCAGATTCTGGAACGATTGTCAGCTTACCCTGTGACTTCTTAATGTACTCAGTCTCAAGGGTTTTCAGTTGACGATCGGATAGCTGCTTCTTCTCACCATCACGCTTTTCCCATGTCAGCTTCTCAGCCTTGGCGGGTGTCACGAGTTTGGTTTCAAAGATTGCAGTCTTGGGGATACCCATCTTAACCAGCTTATCGGCCATCTCTGCTTCAGGTAGCGCCCAGCTACGGATACCACGACCATAGACAGCCTTGAGGCCGGGAATGGTCACACCTGCTTCAAAACGGCGCAGTGCTTCAGCTTCCACGGCTTCGAGTAGTTGGCGCACAAGCGGTGCCGACTCCACGATCTCGCGGATCTGCTGGTCAGATAGTTCATTGGGGTTTTTGTCAGCGGCTTGCTGAGCGATGTCAATTGACTGGAACATATCGAGTGCCTCCATTACGTTACTAGCCAGAGCAGAACAGCTCCCTTTGGCTTTACAGAATTTACATTGACTCTCACCAGGTACCAGCGGTGCATCAGGACTATCTGTAGCAGCGGCGGCAGCTTTGTACTGGTCCACACGCGCTAACAGATCAACAGCCATCATATCATAAGATGTGATTGCCTTCATGCCACGCATCGCCAGCTTAGGCTGGATAATCGTCATGCGAACCGACTCAATATGCGGATTGTCAGCCAGCACACCTAGAGCGTATAGCTCCAACTGCTGATTATCCTTGGCGCTGACGATACCCATACCGTCCTTGTAGTCGATAATGTCCACATGGGTACGGGTGTGGATCTGCACGTCCACGGTACCGCTGCAATCATCACGACCCATTAGGCCAGCAGGATTGACACGCGACTCAGCCACCACCATAAACGCATCCAGCTCTTCAGCCCGATGCTGCACATGACTATAAGCCAGCGCCACACGGGTAGCGCGTTCCTTATCAACGGTGAAGGTGCCCTCGTGGTCAGTCAGCTCATAACCAATGTACTCCATCGGGTCACGACGATCACGAATCGCGTGCTCCAGTAGCGTATGGCTATGCGTACCGTCCACAGCAGCTGGGCCCGATGTGTCTGGAAATTTAGATTCTTCTCTAATAGATCCAGGGCAGGCGACCCAGCGGTGCGCCTTACTGGGACTTAATTGGGCGTGAGTGGTCACTTGAGCGCCTCTACCTTGGTGTAGAACGCATCGTACTCAGTCGGGCGCAGCTCGTTAACATTCTGCAAACCCAGCTCAGTCAGCACACCCTGGATCTTGGCACCTTTCTCAGCACCCATCTCCTTATAAGCCGACATGACATACTCGATCAAACCCTTGCCATCGGTAAACGGTGCTTTGACACCAGCAGGCGCTTCCACTACAGGCTCAAAGGTGGGTGCAGCAGGCATAACCGGTGCAGCGGGTGCAACTTCTACCACCGGAGCTGGTGTAGTTACCACCGGAGCTGGTGTAGTTACGACCGGAGCTGGTGTAGGCTCAGCAGTTTCTTTAGCCTCAATCTTTAGGATTACTTCAGTTAGTGCGATTACGGCTTGTGTCAGGGCTTCAATTTTAGTTTCTAACATGGTATTACTCCTTACTGGTTAAAAAGGGTCTTACGGTTGGGGTTGGGCTGCACTGTCAGACGGCCATCAATGAAGGCTTCAACGATCTCTCGCATCACCTCAGAAGTGCCGCCATATTCCTTAGCTTTGGTTCTGAAAGCATCGGCTGTCTTGCGATTCAGCCGCACTGTCAGGAAAGCTGTAAAGTTCTTTGGTAGAGTCATAATTTGTAGAAAATGTGTTTTAGTGCTTGCAGTGTAGTTTATTTGTGCTATGCTTGTCAACACTAAATCACAAAAATTTTCACCGAGGCGCAAATGAACACCGCACCGCAACCACAGATCCTACAGTCACCCGCTTCAGTCGATGCTTATATCCGACACGGTTGGTCACTTGTACCGATCCCACCGAATACCAAAGGTCCACGATCACCAGGCTGGCAGCTCAAGGAAAACGCACTTAAGTCGCAATCCGATCTACCCGTAGGCTATGGTATCGGGCTTGCTCATGCCTATTCAGGCACGATGGCGTTTGATATTGATGAGTGGGAGCTATGCGCTTCCGTGCTTGCTGCTAAGGGTATCGATCTCAATGCTTTATACCACGCTCCCGATGCTGTTGTAGTCGATAGCGGCAGGGCAGGGCATGGCAAACTGCTTTACCAGATGCCATTTGGTATGGCTCCTGTGACGAAAAAGGTCATTTTAGAGGGTAAAACCGTTTACGAGCTGCGTTGTGCGAGTGCTACCGGCTTAACCGTTCAAGACGTATTACCACCCTCTGTGCACCCAACTACAGGTAAGCCCTACACCTGGGCAGGCACGGGCCACTGGTCACGCTTACCGATGATCCCTGAAGCTCTGATGGACCTATGGCACGAGCTGCTGGATCTGGACAAAGAGCGATCAATCAAGGTATCCGGTGAGGCTATTAACGCGTCATGGGAAGAGATCACCGCAGCCCTGGAGCATATCCCTGGCGATTGCTCCCGCGATGAGTGGATCGCTTGCGGTATGGCGCTGCACTGGGCAGGTAGTCAGACTAACCAACTCGACCAGGCGCTATACATCTGGAACGACTGGAGCAAAGAAGCACCGACCAAGTACCCCGGTGAGCGTGAGATTTATACGCAGTGGCAGAGCTTCAAGTCCGACAAGGCCAATTCGGTCAAGCTGGGTTCGCTATTCCATATCGCCAAGCGTCACGGCTGGGTACGCCCTGCTGTGGATGTGACCGAACTGTTTAAGAATCACGTTAAGCTGTCCGCACCCGAACAGGTGTTAAAAAGTCTCAACCCACCAGCACCCCGCGCCGACTTATCCCTCTTTCCTTCTGTCCTTGCTACTCGCGCAGAACAAATCAGCATCACGGTAGGCTGCGACCCGATGGTGCCGCTATGGTCAGGACTCGCTGCCGTATGCGGTGTGGCTAATGCTGAAAGCCGATTAGAACTAATCGAAGGGTTCAAAGTGCCACCAGTTTTGTGGCTTATGACCATCGGTGAGCCAGCCGATAAGAAAACCCCTGGCTCTACGCCTATGTTCGCCACCCTGGGTGATCTTGAGCAAGAAGATCGACCACGGCATAAGAAAGCCCTGCTGGACTGGGAGGGGCGCGAAGCCATGTATGCGTCAGCCCATAAAGCCTTTATCCAGTTCAACGAAAGCCCCGAAGCCTTATTAGGCGGTCAAGCTCCCGCTGTACCCGACCTGCCACCGCAGCCCGTTCCCTTACGCATCAAGGTCAGCGACATCACCAGTCAAAAACTCGTGCGTCTCGCTGCCGACCGCCCCCAGGGTCTGCTATGTCACCTCGATGAGATGGCAGGCTGGGTGCGTAAGCTATGCGATCGTAGCAGCGGTGAGGATCGGTCAGCGTGGACAGTCAGCTATGAGGCCGCGCCTTATGATATGGATCGAGTTGGTGCAGGTACGATCCACGCGGAGAACATGGCCGTAGCGATCTATGGCAACATCCAGCCTCGCGTATTGCGTGAATCTATGGCTGCATTGTCTGCCGATGGTCTGCTTCAGCGTTTTATCCCTGTTGTGCTTGACGGATCACTTACGCGCAAGCCTGAGCAAATCCCCGCTTATATGCGAAACGATGCCGAATGGTCGCAGGCTTTACGCGCCATCTTTAGCCTTCCGGCTATGACGTACCGACTAACACCCGAAGCAGCATCCGTTTATAGCGACTTCCAGGACTGGTACGCCATGCGCCGACAGGATGAACGGCTATTACAATCCGATGAATCGTTTATGACCGCCTTCGGTAAGCTCGAGGGGCTTACGGGCAGAATCGCCCTGATCTTTCACCTTATCGAAGCCCCATTTGAACCATTCGTAACCGCTGACCTTATGCGCCGCGCTGTGGCTTTTGCTAAAGCCTATATCGTGCCAGCTTTACGCGCTGCCCTGTGCGACATCGGGGGCAGTTCTACCCTTGAGCGTTGGGTACACGATTGGATTATCCAGCACGCGGACAAGCAGACGGTGACCATGTCCGACATTAAACGGGCAGGGCGCAGACAGCTTGACCATATCCACCCGAACCAACAAGAAGCGCGGGTCATCGTTGCCATGATCCCGTTAGAGGATGCAGGCTATGTGCTACGCATTGATGACCTAAGTGGTACGCATCGCGCTCAATGGGCCATCAATCCCGCGCTGGTGGATCAGCACGCCGAATATAGGCGCGAGGTTATAGAAGCGCGTCAGCGTCAGCTTGATGAGATTTACACTCTATCAAGTAAAGAGAAACCGAAAGTATACGGCAACAAATAAAAAACGCCCCGCAAGGGGCGTTTTCGCATCATGGTGCAACGATCAGGGCTTACCCGCCATGTAGCTATGAATATCAGGCGCAAGCGTCTCTAATAGCGATAATAACGTGACGATGCGGTGCGCTGACGTACTAGGGGCACGCGCCCCCGTTTTCCAGCTATATAAGGCCGACTTAGTAACGCCTAACAAGTCGCACAGTTTATCATCGGTTATATTGTGTCGGTCCTGGTACGATAGGATAAAAGCGGCTTTAGATAATTCCGTGGTCATAATGATTCCTTTAGTCAATACGATAATAAAACCATTTGCCAGAAATCATTTTCCTAGCAGTTCTTGGGCTAGATATACCACCAAGTCCAAGCCATTCTCTTTTTGAAATACGCTGCATGATTACACCTTCAAAACGATTGATAAAAGAAACGCTGCAAGGGCAGCTAGTGCGGCAATCATCATTGACCCCCTTGATCAGTTGGTGCGGTTAGCAGATTCTCCGCAAGCTGCGTTTCATTGATTATGCTTCTACAGGTGCGCGGGTAACGCATCCACAAAGTGAGGGCTAACCTGCTCATATCATCATCGGATAGCAGTGACAAACTAAGGGCCAATTCATCTATCCGGTTCATGCGTCACCCCCAGGCAAAGCGTTGGCGGTTTTCTTTGTCACTGCTTTGTAAAACTGGGGCCATTCGCCAACACTGGCGCGGCCATAAGTAACAGTAAAAAACCCATTGTTAGATTCTCCCGCGATAACGTCACATTTACGTTTTGTTGGGTACATTGTGAAAAACTTAATTGCTGCGTCTTTTGGCGTTGTTGCCATAGCACTGCATCCTAATGCGTATGCCTTAAATCCTTGCATGATCATTCCCCTTTAAACAATGCGATTAGCTTATCAGCCAGTGGATCGGCTTGGTACATTGTGAGGCCGTGATCCATTAGCAGCCACATTACGGCAGACTTATCTGGCATTACCTTTGCTGCTTTCTTGGTGCGCTTAGGTTTAACCGGTGCATCGTCCAGGCCCGGCACATAGTCCGGGTTAGCATCTTCTACGCATAGCGGGACCGTTGGGTCGTATTGTGTCGCCGGGGCCGCGTTAAGGCGTTCGTATGGGCTAACCATCCCCAGGTGCTGGGGGTAACGCATATTGTTGGCCTTCTCGAACGCACGCACATATTCAAGCGTGCTCATGCCGGGTTTATACGTTGGATAAGTCCGGGCCATTTCACGCGGGGCCGGTAACTTATAGCCGGGTTTAACTTTAGCCAGTAGCGCTTCACGCTTTGCCAGGTTTTCAGGGCGCACTAATGCGCGGAAGTTACCCGATTGAATTTGTACAAAGTTTGTCATTTTATTTGCTCCCTTGATATTTGCGTGCAGCGGCATAAGCGCCAGAATAGCTAGACCATAGGCGCATATCGCCTGAGGTGTTGTGCAGGTGGCCGTAGTCTGTACCGAATACGGCAAACTTTGTGTAATGGTGCGCTTTGTCGCATTGGCAGTTTTCCGCGTGCGTCAGATATCCGTGATTGTTGCAAAGTGTAAGTTTTTTAACGTGCGCCATGATCATGCCCCTTGTTGCGATTCAATGCCGCGAATGAATGAATGGATTTGATTGAACAAATCGCGCTTTGTGGTATGGCCGGTATGCAATACGTCACGCACGCCACCGGATTCGTTACAGACGCGCTGCAACTCGGCACCACCATAAGCAAAGCTTAGGCAATAATGATCCACGTTTGTGCGACGGTCCGCGCCCATGTATTCGGCAGGACTATTGGTTAGTTTGTTAAGATATGCGACAAGGCAATGCAGTTGGGCATTAGTGATACGTTGCATGATTAATTACTCCTAACGATTACAGAAGGAAAGCGATAACAAGGGCGGCAAGCACTACACCAGAACCCCAGGCGATTAAATTGTTTTCACGGTTTACATTGTGCGTGGCACGTTTGGTTAGTGGATTCATTTTGTTGCTCCTAGTTGATTGACTGTTACCTGACTGCATGATTCACATTGTAGCACCTGTTTTCACATTGTCAACACTATTTTGCACCACAAAGTGAAAATAATCTACATTCCACAATGTGAAAAATGATCTGAGCTCAGGGTTTAATACGATGGGGTTTACCCTTTTCACCTTGTCAATGTATCACATTGTCAGACTGTGCGTGATGATCAACTGTGACAAGTGTGACTGAAATCGGGGGTATCCACTTTTGAGAAATATCGCGGTAAGTATCAAAAAACACCCCCCTCGCCTGCGGAGGGACAGTTGTCACAGTTTGCCCCTGCTCACAATGTGTGCTAATTCATTGGTTCACATTGTGTATTGGTCATGGTCACATGGTCACATTGTGTATTGGTCATGGTCACATGGTCACATGGTTCACATTGTCTACTGTGACAAGTGATCCGCCTAGTTGTGGTGACTGTGACAACTGTGACAACGTGAAGCTGGGAAAATCCGGATTCCTGATTAAGGGGTGGGGTGGGTCCGAGGGAAATGGGAAAATGGCAGTAAGGTACCCCAAGAAAATTTTATTATTTTTTTCAAATGACACATTTACACATTGTGAATCACCTAACTCACTTGCATCTTACTTGCCGATGTGATACATAGAAGCACGTTCAATGAATGGCGCTATCATGCTGACAATGACACAACCAATCGAATTACCATCGTGGCTTAACCCATCGACTCAAGTTAAAGAGTTGAGGGAAACCCAATTCAGCGTATTTTTTGAAACCGTTCTCGATAAGCTATCTCGTGGAATCAACCTAAAAGAGATTCTGCGGGACGACCAGCGTGATTTTGACTATCCGCAACTGTTGCGCTGGATTCACAAAGACCCACAGCGTAAGTCGAGGTATTACGAGGCTCAGGAGATTGGTAGCGAAATGATCGCCGCTGAGATCCTGGAAATTGCTGATGGTGTGAATGACAGCGGTGTACCAGAGGATGTTCAACGATCTAAGCTGCGTATCGACTCGCGCCAGTTCCTGATTAAGACTTGGAACAGGAAACGCTACGGTGACATCAAGACGCTGGAGGTGAACCAGAACATATCGATCACGGCTGCGCTGGAGCAGGCTAACCAGCGGTTAATTACCGGAAGAATTATTGATCACGACGAAGAATGATGTATAATGATAAAGCCCTGACGTGCTGAGAACAGGTCAGGGCTTTTAACCACTGATGAATGGAGCATCAAATGGCTGACAACATTATATCGCAAGACCGTCTTAAAGAATTATTGGACTATGATCCTGAGACTGGTGTGTTTACTTGGATACACACGAGGGGATCAAAAGCATTAGCTGGATCTATTGCCGGTCACGCTGAACCTGATCGATATGTCAATATCATGCTGGATCGAAGATTGTATAAAGCTCATCGATTGGCGTGGTTGTATGTGCATGGCGCGTGGCCTACAGAGATTGACCATATCGATCAATGCAAACACAACAATCGAATAAGTAACCTGCGTGAGGTTGACTCTAGTGAAAACAAGCAAAACATTGCATGGTTTTCACACAACACCAGTGGGCATAAAGGTGTGACATGGCATAAAGCCAATCAAAAATGGCAAGCACAGATTAAGGTACACGGAAAAAATATCTATCTGGGTACGTTTTCAACAATCGAAGATGCTGTAAAAGTCAGACAATCCGCACTTTCCGAGTATCATACTCACAGACCAGGAGTTTAATTTTGCAAAAGCCTATATATTCGCCCGATGACGAGCAAATGCTGATGTCGCAGTTGTGGAGTCCAGTTGTAAAAAACGATCCAGAGGCATTTGTGCTTTTTGCTTTCCCATGGGGTCAAAGAAACACACCTTTGGAAAAACACGCCGGTCCCCGTAAATGGCAACGTGAGATTTTGCGCGACATCGCCCGACACATCAAAGAGAACGATGGTCAGTTGGAAATGGATTCAATGCGAGAAGCTGTTGCATCTGGACGCGGAATTGGTAAATCTGCCCTTGTCTCGTGGCTTATTTTATGGATGATGACCACCCGAATCGGTGCTAGTGTGGTTGTATCGGCCAATAGTGAAAATCAGTTACGTTCGGTCACATGGGGCGAACTTACAAAATGGTCAACAATGATTATTAACGCTCATTGGTGGGAAATTTCAGCGACTAAATTGATACCTGCTCAATGGATGACCGAATTAGTAGAACGAGACTTAAAAATTGGTACGCGGTATTGGGCGGCAGAAGGTAAATTGTGGAGCGAAGAAAACCCAGATAGTTACGCGGGTGTGCATAATGAACGTGGGATGATGGTGATATTCGATGAGGCAAGCGGTATTCCTGATGGTATTTGGTCGGTTGCGGCTGGTTTCTTTACAGAGAACATCCTTGACCGTTACTGGCTGGCGTTTTCCAACCCTCGTCGGAACACGGGGTATTTCTTTGAGTGCTTCAACTCTAAACGCGACTTCTGGAGAGGTCGCCAGATCGATTCGCGTACAGTCGAGGGGACTGATAAGCAGATATACCAGCAAATCATCGACGAGTATGGTGAAGATTCAATACAGGCGCGTGTGGAGGTATACGGTGAGTTCCCGTCGGCGGGTGACGACCAGTTTATTTCGCCGAGTTCCGTTGAGGCTGCGTTCAAACGAGAACGATACAAGGACATTACGGCACCTATTGTGATCGGGGTTGACCCTGCACGGGGTGGTAACGATGCCACGGTGATCGTGGTGCGCCAAGGTCGTGACCTGATCGCCATCAAGCGGTATCGTGGTGAGGATACGATGGAGGTGGTGGGTCGGGTAATTGACGCCATTGAGGAATACAAGCCGACACTGACCGTGATTGACGAGGGTGGTTTGGGCTATGGCATCCTGGATCGACTTAACGAGCAGCGTTATAAGGTGCGGGGTGTCAACTTCGGCTGGAAGTCGAAGAATCCGGTGACTTGGCTCAACAAAAGGGCAGAGCTTTGGGGTGCTATGCGTGATTGGCTCAAAACTGCTAGTATTCCCACAGACAGACAGCTTAAATCTGACCTGACTGCCCCTGCCATGAAAATCAACTCATCTGGTGCGATCCAACTAGAGGGGAAGAAAGAGATGAAGTCGCGTGGATTAGCGTCACCAGACTCTGCCGATGCGCTGGCTGTGACGTTCGCCTATCCTGTGGCGCATCGTGAGTCGCGTATTGACAAAGTACCACGCCGTACTTATGATCGATCAATAATGAACACATCATGGATGGGAAGCTAAAATGCCCCTCGTTAAAAGTGCAAGTAAAGCCGCGTTCCGTAAAAATGTCGCCGCTGAGGTAAAATCCGGTAAACCGGTTGACCAAAGCGTCGCTATTGCATACTCCGTGCAGCGTAAAGCTGCCGCTAAACCTGCGAAAAAGGGTAAATAATGAACATCAAGCCAATGTTTGACTGCGTGTATATCGAGCAAGAAGTCGAGAAGCACGATGGCTTACTGGTAGTACCAAGTTCTGAAAAAAAGCTGTCGCAAGGTGTGGTAGTCGCTGTTGGACCAGGTGTTCGCACGGATAGTGGCGATTGGATTAAATTGTGCCTAAATGTCGGGGATCGTGTATTATTCGGGGAATATAGCGGACAGCCGATTAAGCATGACGGCAAAACATACCTCGCAATGCGCGAAAAAGACGTGATCGGAGTATTCGATGCCTAATGGTGACCTTAATCCTGTTGCAAAAGTAGCCGATGGTGGCACTCCTAAAAAGGAAATGCTGTCCACGATGCGGCAGCGATTGAATGTTGCCATTTCCGCACTTTCCGATAGCCGCGAAGATGAGCTAGACGATCTCAAGTTTTACGCTGGTAGCCCAGACAATCAATGGCAGTGGCCGTCTGATGTTCTGGCAACCCGTGGTGCTGTGCAGGGTCAGACAATCAATGCACGCCCTACCTTAACCATCAATAAGCTGCCACAACATGTTCACCAGGTTACTAACGATCAGCGTCAGAACCGCCCATCGGGTAAAGTTATCCCCGCCGACGATAAGGCTGACGTTGAGGTGGCCGAGATTTTCAACGGCGTCGTACGTCACATCCAGTACATCTCGGACGCGGACGTAGCCTACGACACCGCCTGTGAGAACCAAGTGGCTTACGGTGAGGGTTATATCCGTATCCTGACCGAATACTGCGACGAAGCCACTTTCGAGCAGGACATTAAGATTTGCCGCATCCGTAACAGCTTTAGTGTGTACATGGACCCGCTGATTCAAGATCCTACGGGTGCTGATGCCAAGTGGTGCTTCATTACTGAAGATGTCACCAAAGAAGAATACGAGTATATGTACCCAGATGCAGCGCCAATCTCAACGCTGGCAACGCTGGGTGTAGGTGATCAGCAGATTAGTCAGTGGATCGGGCAGCACACGGTCAAGATTGCTGAGTATTTCTACATCGATTACAAGAAGAAGAAGCTGAATCTGTATCCGAATGGTGAGTCGGTATTTGAAGGTACACCGGAAGATAAGGAACTGAAGGTCATGTATGGCCGTCCGCTTCGCTCACGCGACTCGGAGATGAAGAAGATCATGTGGTGCAAGACCAACGGCTACGAGATCCTTGAGGAACGTGAGTGGGCTGGTAAATGGATTCCTGTAGTCCGCGTGGTCGGTAACGAGTTTGAAGTGGAAGGTCGGATGTATGTGTCCGGTCTGGTCCGCAACGCCAAAGATGCCCAGCGTATGTACAACTACTGGGTATCGCAAGAAGCTGAGATGCTGGCACTTGCACCGAAAGCCCCGTTTGTCGGCTACGGTGGTCAGTTTGAAGGCTACGAAATGCAGTGGAAAACGGCCAATACGAATAACTGGCCGTATTTGGAAGTCAACTCTGATGTAACTGACGGTAATGGTGCTGTTTTACCGCTGCCACAGCGTGCTGCGCCGCCTCTGGCGCAGACGGGACTCATTCAGGCTAAGATGGGTGCTGCGGACGATATTAAGAGCGCCACGGGTCAATACAATGCCTCCTTGGGTATGCAATCCAACGAGCGTAGTGGTAAAGCGATCCTCGCCCGTCAGAAAGAGTCTGATGTCGGCACTTATCACTACGTCGATAACCTAGCCCGTGCTGTGCGCCATGTGACCCGTCAATTGGTGGACCTAATCCCGAAGATTTACGATACTCAACGTATCGCCCGAATCATTGGTGAAGATGGTGAAACCAGCATGGTCAAGATGGACCCGATGCAGCCAGAACCAGTTCGCAAAATTCAAGATCAGAACGGGATAGTAATTGAAAAAATCTACAATCCTGGCGTTGGTAAGTATGATGTGGTCGTTACCACTGGTCCTGGTTATGCCACCAAGCGCCAAGAAGCTCTGGAAGCTATGGCTCAGCTGCTGCAAGGTAATCCGCAACTGTGGCAAGTGGCTGGCGATCTGTTCGTTAAGAACATGGACTGGCCGGGTGCTCAGGAGATGGCGAAGCGTTTTGCCAAGACCATCGATCCTAAGATTACGTCTGAAGCTGATGAATCGCCTGCCCTGCAAGCCGCCCAGCAGCAAATGCAGGCAATGGGTCAGGAAATGGAGCAGATGCATCAGATGATCCAAAATGCCGCTAAGTCCATTGAGGCTCAGGAACAGCGCCGTAAGGACTACGAGGCTGAGATTAAGGCTTACCAAGCTGAAACGCAACGTATTGCTGCTGTTCAAGCCGGTATGTCGCCTGAGCAGATCCAGGACATCGTGATGGGTACGATTGCCGCAGCTCTGGACACGGGTGATCTGGTCGGCGGTGAGTTAGAACCACGCGAGATGCCGGGTCAAGAAGAACCGGGAGAAACTAATGAAATGCAATGATTTTATTGGGATGTTGTTTTTGGCACGGGATGTAACTCATTCCGTTCACTTGAACACCCGCAGTTACGCTAAACACAAAGCCCTTAACGGGTTTTATGATAAGATTATTGAGCTGGCAGACGGGTTTGCTGAGGCATATCAGGGCCGTCATGGTCTGATTGGTCCGATTTCTCTCATGTCAGCCAAGAAAACAGGTAATGTGGTGGAGTTTCTGCAAGATCAGCTTGCTGAGATCGAAAAAGGGCGCTACGATGTCTGTGAGAAGGACGATGCCCCCCTTCAGAACCTGATTGATGGTATCATTGAGCTGTATCTTTCCACACTGTATAAGTTAAGGTTCCTTGCGTGAAACGAAAAGAAGCAAAAAACCTCGGACTAGATAGATATAACACGGGTAAGCCGTGTAAACGAGGTCATTTTGCAGATCGGTATGTTAAAGGCGCAAAATGCGTAGAATGTACCAAACTTCAGTCAGTAGCGTGGCGTATTGAAAACCCAGAAAAGTATTCGCAGTCGATGCGAAAATGGTTAGAAAATAATCGAGAACTTCACGGAATCCGTGTAAAACGATGGCAAGCTGCCAACAAAGACAAGGTTAAATCTGATCAAAAGGCATGGGAAAAAGCTAATCCAGATAAAGTGACAGCTAAGCGTAAACGATGGATTGCTAAAAATCCGGCAACATACACATCACTTGCTGTTGCAAGTGTTGCCAGACGAGCCAAACGTGTGCCAAAATGGCTTACATCGGATGATCGATGGATGATGCGTGAAGCGTATAAACTTGCTAAACTGCGAACCGAGATGTTTGGTTTTGTTTGGGAAGTTGATCACATACTTCCACTACGCGGTGAAAATGTTTCAGGATTGCACGTTCCTACAAATTTGCAAGTAATACCTAAAGCAGATAACCGAGCCAAACGAAATCATTATTTGATTTAAAGGACTTAACATGGCGAACTATACTCAAACCAACGCTACCGAGCAGGTTAAAGTCGGTGCTGGCAAGCTGTACGGCATCTTTGTTTCAACGACATCCAGCGGCACCCTGACTGTATATGATTCGGCTGCTTCCAGTGCGTCTGATCCTAAAATCCTAGATACGATCACCGTTGCAGCAGGTACAACCTATGCAAATTTCCCAGCTGGTCTGTATTTTAATAAGGGTCTGTACATCGTTCTGGCTAATAGCGCGTCTTATACAGTGGCTTACGACTAATTGGAGTAATACTATGGCTGTAAATCTTTCCCCGATCTGGGGCGCTGGCGCTCAGCTCCTCGACAATAGCGGCAACGTCCTTTCTGGCGGCAAGATTTACACATACGCCGCTGGTACCACGACTCAGGTGGCAACGTACACCAGCAATAGTGGTCTTACAGCCAATAGCAATCCAATTGTTCTTAACTCCGCTGGCCGTGTACCTTACGAAATTTGGCTGACTGACGGCCAAAACTACAAGTTTGTCCTCAAAGACAGCAACGATGTGCTAATTGGCACATGGGACAACTTGAGCGGTATCAACAGCAACTTTATTGCTTACACCAATCAGCAAGAGATTCAAACAGCTACTGCTGGTCAGACTGTGTTTAATTTGACAACCATGCAATACCAGCCAGGAACTAATAACCTGTCGGTTTTTGTGGACGGTGTGAATCAATACGGTCCAGGTGCTCAATACGCATTTGTGGAAACCGATTCAGACACAGTTACATTCGTATCAGGTCTTCATGTAAACGCTTCTGTTAAGTTTACAACAAGTTCTGCTCAAAACGCATTTCCTTTTATTGCGCCAAATGTAACAACTGCTCAGAAAAACGCAATCACTGGCGCATCTGAAGGATTGGTGGTATTTGACACAGATTTACAAAAATTATGTGTCAATACATCAACAGGTTGGCAAACAATTACCAGCGTATAAATCATGGCCGCTACAGGAAAAACACCTATTCTGCTATACGGTAGCACAACTCCGACCAATGCGCCGACAGCAGGAAACCTAACAAACAGTACAGATGGTTGCGAAATTGCAATCAATGTTGCTGACAAAAATCTATTTTTCAAAGATTCGACCAACGTCGTTAATACTGTGCCGATTCGGCAGTCTAGTGCATCGTCAAATGGTTGGTTATCATCTACTGATTGGAATACGTTTAATAACAAACAACCGGCAGGCACTTATGTAACATCTGTTACAGGTACTGCTCCCGTTGTATCCAGTGGTGGCACAACTCCTGCTATCAGTATGGCTGCTGCAAATGGTAGTACAAACGGTTATTTGACCAGCACTGATTGGAGCACATTTAACAACAAAGTTTCTAGCCAATGGACAACTTCTGGCTCTACCATTTATTACAACACAGGCAATGTAGGAGTTGGAACAACCCCAGCTTTTAAGCTGGACGTAAGCGGTCCAACTGGTGACGGTATTAGATATACCGGCGGTTCTATTAGCACAGTTATGGGATGCAGCGCATCTGCGGTTCAAATAGGTTCAATATCATCAACGGATGTATCGATTTTGGTCGGTGCTGCTGAAAAAGTACGTTTTTTTACATCCGGCGGCGTATCCATTGGCAACACCACTGATCCGGGTGCAGCAAATTTAAGCGTAAACAGTAAATGCATAGTAAGCGGCACAGCAATTACTAATATTGGCGGGTCGTCTTTAAATCATGAGGTTTATTCAAACGGTAACGGTACAATTGGTGGTTATCAATTAGGTGCTGGGGGTTACGTTTACAACTCTTATGCTGTAAGCAATGGTGGTACTTATTACCATTTTTATTTTAGTGATGCAGGAACTTCTCATGGCTCTATTACATCAAATGGAACAAACACAACTTATGCAACATCATCAGATAGTAGATTAAAAGAAAACATTGTTGATGCAAAATCAGCATTACCTTTAATTAATTCTGTAAAAATTAGAAGTTTTGATTGGATAGGTAAAGAAAAATCACAAGATTTTGGCGTTATAGCTCAAGAACTTATTGATATTTGTCCTGACGCTGTTGTAAAAGGTATAACAGAAGAAGATACATGGGGCGTTGACACCTCTTTTTTAATTCCAGCGGCAATCAAAGCATTGCAAGAATTACAAATCAAAATTGAACAACTGGAAACAGAAATTTCCACATTAAAGGGAAAATAAAATGTCTTTAACTAAAGTATCTTATTCAATGATTAACGGAGCGCCTGTTAATGTTGTTGATTTTGGCGCTGTTGGTGATGGCACAACGGATGATACAGCAGCACTTCAAGCAGCATTTAACGCAGGAATTGTTATTGATTTTGTTCCGGGTGCTACATACAAAATTACAGATACTATTACAAAATCTGGAAACATCATTGTTAATGGTAATGATGCAATTATCAATGTATATAACGATGTTCATGGTTTTTCTTTTGGTAACGGTGAATTAAATGTAAATGATTTATTCATTATTCGACAAGGGACTCCTCAAACATCAACTAAATCTGCTATTGTCACAACAAATCCTATTTCCACGCTTTTTACAAATGTAAGAATGTCGTATTTCAACATTGGGTTAAATTTGGCTACAGTAACAGCTTTAACTCTTGTAGAAAGTTGTGAAGCATTAGAATGTAATACAGGGTTTCAAAATTCAAGCACTCCAGGTTCTGCAACTACTACAGTCTTTGACCGTTGTTATGCACTTTCCTGCGGTATTGGGTATAAACTTTACAATGTAACTGATGGCGAATTTAGAAACTGTGCTGTTGACATTGGAGAACTCGATAATTCCGTTGTAAACACAACAGCTTTTGCTTTGGATAGTTGCGGTTCTATTAACTACTATGTTAGTCATATTGAAGGCAATCCATACGCAGGTAATTTTACTTGCTATGATCTTGTTAATACAGATGCAGTAAACATTATTGGTAGCGATATTGATATTTATGAAAATGCAAACACAACCGTATTGTTTAATGTTTACAACACAAGTCATGTAAACATTTCCGGTTGCCGTCAAACGACTAAAGGAACGCAACCAACAACGATTCGTTATCAAATGATCACTGATAACGTGGCAAATACAAATTATCTTTACTCGTTCAATAACAAATTTGTTAATACAAATTGCACCATTCGCAAAGGTAATGCTGGTTCTGGCAATGTAGGCGTAAGTTGGGTAACTGAAAACAATACACCTAATAACACTAATCCAAATGCTTACAAGCTAACTGGAACAAATGATGGAACTGCAACAAACACGTTTGCACCTGGTGACGGAACTCCTATCTGGACCAGCGGTACAGGTTCTCCAGAAGGTGTTTTGACCGCCGTGGTAGGTTCACTTTATACTAACACAACTGGTGGAGCAGGAACTACGCTGTATGTAAAGCAATCCGGTACAGGTAATACTGGTTGGGTTGGAAAGTAATTCGCAGGTATTGACACCTGCGGAGTAATGTGTAACATCTGCATTAACTGTACTGGTGCAGCACACCAGGGATTCTCAGGAATCAACAAATGAGTGAAAATGAACTAGCGGGTGAAATCCCCGTGCCGGAACAGGATGTAACGGCTGCACCTGAACCCGAAGTTTCTTCGCCGGAAGTAATTGCTGATGAACAGCAACCAGAAGAACAACCTGCTGCGAAATCTTTCACACAGGAAGAACTGGACGCTGCAATCGGTAAGCGACTTGCTAGAGAGCAACGCAAATGGGAACGTGAGCAACAACGTCGTGTAGCGGAAACGCAAACGACCAAAGCTCCTGCTGACCTGCCGCCTGCTGATCAATTTGAGTCAACTGAAGCCTATGCAGAAGCACTGGCTGAACGTAAAGCTCAGGAATTGGTTGCCAGACGGGAAGCTGAACGTCAACAATCAGAAATGATTGAGGCGTATCACGATCGTGAAGAAGAAGCTCGGAATAAGTATGATGACTTTGAACAAGTCGCATATAACCCGCAGTTGCGAATCACCAACGTGATGGCCGAGACAATTCAGGCTTCGGATGTTGGCCCCGATGTAGCTTACTACCTCGGATCTAATCCCAAAGAAGCGGACCGCATTTCCAAACTAGCGCCTTTTTTGCAAGCCAAAGAAATCGGTCGGATCGAAGCCAAACTGGCAGCTGAACCGGTCACAAAGAAAACCTCTAGTGCTCCAGCTCCAATTGCACCTGTAACAGCCCGTACCTCTGGTACACCGTCTTATGACACGACTGACCCACGCTCTGTTAAAACCATGAGCACGTCTGAGTGGATTGAGCAGGAACGGCTGCGTCAGATCAAGAAGATTGAAGCACAAAGAAACCGCTAATTTCATTTTTGAAAGGAAATAACTATGTCAAATAGCATTTTGACCATTGACATGATTACCCGTAAAGCTCTTGAGATCCTTGAGAATAACTTGGTAGTCACCCGTAACGTAAACCGTCAGTACGACGACAGCTTCGCTGTTGAAGGTGCCAAGATTGGTTCGACTTTGCGTATCCGTCTGCCTGACCGCGCTCTGGTCACTGATGGTGCCGCTCTGCAAGTTCAAGACGACAACGAGCAGTACACGACCCTGACTGTTGCTTCGCAAAAGCACATCGGCGTGAACTTCACGTC
>Ga0209066_10002488_pt1 | contig 22306 bp, 14 predicted proteins | sample All_14_2_FD_187198 | JGI IMG/M metagenome (GOLD analysis project Ga0209066, IMG submission 187198) | Freshwater microbial communities in response to fracking from Pennsylvania, USA - Allegheny Zone_MetaG_DW_15 (SPAdes) (version 2) ... | reverse complement strand
GACCAGCACGCAGAAAGCGGCGGAGGAGCTGAGCCCCTTCTTGACCGGCAAGGTGGTCTTGTAGTTGTCGATCTCCAGCCCGTCCACGCCGAAGAAGTCGAGCATGTAAGCGGCGACGCCTGCGGCGTAGCTGAAGAACCCGCCCGCCGCCGCCTCCTGCTGCAAGCGCGCCAGCTCCATCGGGACCCGGAACGTTTCCGTGACGGTTCCGTCGGTCAGCGTTGAGCGGACCACCAGCTCGCCCGGATGCTTGCGGCACCGGGCGTACATCCCCTGGTTGGTTCCGGAAATGATGACCAAGCCGGGGACGATCGCCGAGTTCGTGCGGCGATGGCCGCCCGCCCAGTCGGAGTGCTCGCCGAAAAGACAGACGCGGCCGGGGACGAAGAGTTCGAAGAAGTTCATGTTGGCGGATTGATGTCAGAGGACTGAGGGCGGAGGACTGCTTAGTGGCCATGGCAGAAGGAATCTGCGCTCTGAATCATGCGACCTAATTTGTTTCCGAGGAGAGTTTCATCTGCTCTAAGCTGTTCATTCGTTTCGGAATCAAGATACGAACACGCAAAAGCGGTTTCGCGCCAATGCATGGATTCTTGGAGTTCACCATCAGCATCGGTGAGTTTGCTTGTAAAATGTGCGATATACTCGCGTTTTGCCCAAGCTTCCGCCGTGTTTGCCGCAATCGACCGCGAAGATCGCCGCCATTGATCAGTAAGCGCATACCGCTCTTCAGCGGGAAAGCTTTTCGAGAGTTCAAAAACTTTCTGCTGATAGGCAAATGATAACTGATATGTCTCAAGCTCTCTGTAGCTCAGGATTTTCATTATCCGGCTGCCCTCCGGTCTCAGTCCTCCGTCCTCAGCACACTTCCCCTAGGCTTTAACGTAGCGGGCTGAGGGCGTGACGAACGGCATCGCGTTGCGGGTGTCGACGATGAGCTGCGCCCAGCCTGAGAGCTGCTTGTAGTCCACGCACGCGTGCGCCGTGGCGATCAGCACGCAGTCGTAAGAGGCCACGAACTCCCTGCCCCACTCGATGGAGCGCGTGCCCGCCCACTGCGGGTGTTCGCGCGTCGGCTTGATGACCGGCACGAACGGGTCATAATAGGAAACCTCCGCGCCATGCTGCTTGAGCAGCTCCATCAGCACATAGCTCGGCGACTCGCGGTCGTCGTCGACATTGGCCTTATAGGCCAGCCCCAGAACCAGCACCTTGCTGCCGTTGAGCGGCTTCCGGAAAGCGTTCAGCGCCGCGGCGACGCGGGTCACCACATGCTCCGGCATCTTGGTGTTGATCTCGCCGGCCAATTCGATGAACCGCGTCGACTCGCCGTACTCGCGCGCTTTCCAGGTGAGGTAGAAGGGGTCGATCGGAATGCAGTGCCCGCCCAGGCCGGGGCCCGGATAAAAGGGCATGAACCCGAAGGGCTTGGTCTTGGCGGCGGCGATCACTTCCCAGATGTCGATGCCCATTGCGCCGTACACCATCTTGAGTTCATTGACCAGCGCGATGTTCACGCACCGGAAAATGTTTTCCATCAGCTTGGTGGCCTCGGCCGCACGGCAGGAGGAGACCGGCACCAGCGTCGTGATCGCGATCCCGTAAATCTCCTCCGCCTTCTTCAGGCAGGCCGGCGTGAGGCCACCGACGACTTTGGGAATCGTCGCCACCACGCTCTGGGGGTTTCCGGGGTCCTCGCGCTCCGGAGAGAAGGCCAGCGCGAAGTCGGCCCCGGCCTTCAAACCCGAGCCGGCCTCCAGCACCTGGCGAAGGTCTTCGTCCGTCGTGCCCGGATACGTGGACGACTCCAGAGAAACCAGAACCCCTTTGCGCAGGTACGGCGCAATCTCTTTTCCGGTCGCGACGATGAACGAGATGTCCGGCTCGCGGTTTTTGTTCAGGGGCGTGGGCACGCAAATAATCACCGCGTCCACGGACGTGATAACCGAGAAATCGACCGAGGCCTCGAAACGCCCCGTGGCCATCTGCTCGCCGATGCTTTCGGCCGAGATGTGCTTGATGTACGAGCGCCCCGCTTGAAGCGCAGTCACTTTGGACACGTCGATATCGAGGCCCACGACCTTGGCGCCCGAGCGGCAGAACTGCAAGGCCAGAGGCAGTCCGACATAACCAAGACCGACAATCGCGATTGTTTTCATTTCTAACCTTTGTTAATGAGCGCCGTTTCGCATTCGCGGAGATTCGCGGGGAACCCCTTAACTTTTTCGGACGGCGGGCAGGAAGCCGGCGGCGCAGACGAACGACAGAACCCAGACGATCAGCACGGCGGGGTCACGGAAGGGCAGGTCGCCCAGCGAGTGGCACACCGTCGCGCCGGTGCCGACGAACACCGCGACCAGAGGCGGCGGCAGACGATACAGAAAAGCCGGCTTAGGCGGGTGTGTCGCCTCGGCATCCGCCCGCGCGGCTGCGCGGCACGTCTTGAACCCCTGGACAAGCAGCGGGATCACCAGAATCAGCACACACACAATCAGCAGGCTGTAGCCGACGAGCCCCTGTTCGGCCAAGAACTGCAACGAGTCGTTATGGACGTTGGCACCACCCTGGATCTGCATGATTTTCGTCTCTTCCGGAGTCAGGTACTGCATGAGGTAATGCGGATAGCCCCACCCCCCCACGCCGAAGACCGCGTGGTCGCGGTAGATCTCTTTGGCCACGCGCGCATGGTAGTACCCCCGTCCCGAGACCCGTTCAAACACCGCCGCCGGCGTGATGGTGGCGATCTCATTCTTCAACGCCCTGGGCGCGAAAACCGTGACGGACAGCGCGATGATGAAAACCGTGATTCCAATCGCGGTCGTCAGCATGGCCTTTCCGCCGCTCTCCACTTTCTGCCAAACCCCCACGATCATGTAGATGCTGAGCACGAGAAACACCACGGCGCACAGCACGATCGCGGCACGGCTCAACGAAGCAAAAGCCGCAACCAGGTTGAGCAACACCGCAACCAACAGATAGTGCTGACCCAAAAAGGAGGATTCGTCATGTCGCGTGCCGCTCCCGGCGGAAGTCCCGATGATTTCGACACTCGCACGGCTGAACCAGAGCCCGGCCGAAAGGGCAAACGTCAGGGTGAAGAACGCGCCAGCGAAATTCGGGTAGCCGAACGTTGAAAAAAATTGGGAAAACGGCTCGTCGCCCCAGAAGATGCTTTTCGCGCCGGTCGCCTGCTGGACAAGGCCGAGCAGCGCCAAGGCAGCGCCATTCCAGCAGAGACCCTCAAACAAGATGCGCTTCCCTTTTTTAAGCAGCCCGTGCTTGGCAGCCAGCGCCGCGATCAGAACGGGCGGGAACCAGAGCAACAGCACGGCATGTTCGTCGGGATTGACGCACCAAGGGAGCCCGGGCAGAGGCGGGCGGGGATTCACCCACTGCTTGGCAGCTTCATCGAAAACCGGTGCGCCCGCGACATTAAACAACGGGACGACCAACAGAGCCGTCAGAACCAAGGCGGCGTAGAGCAAAGGGTCGCGCGCCAGCGCACGCCAGACACGGCTGCGGGCTTCGGACAGGTTTTCTGTGCTTTTGGCCTGCGGGAAAACCAGAAGGAACTCGAGCGCGAACGCCGCGAGCCAAGGAATCACCGGCAGGAGCAGGTCCGGCCGCGTGCCGCCATGGATCCAGCCCAAGGCGAGCACCAGCGCGAAAACATGAAACAGCACGACGTTGCGGACAAAAAAGTTCATGGTCGTATCCGTTCGTTAACAAACCTCTCCAGCGCCTCTTCCCAGTGCGGCATCGGCGGAAAGCCAGCCAGGCGCAACATCCGCTTCTCCAGCCGCGAGTTCGCCGGGCGCGGGGCCGGGCGGGGAAACTCTGCCGTCGAACAGGCTTGGATTCCGCGTTTGATTCCGGCGAACTCAAAAAGCTTCCGGGTGAGCCCGAACCAGGTGGCCTCGCCTTCGCATGAGCCGTGCACCACGCCGGGGATCGGGTTTTCCAGCAGACGGCCGATCAGCTCCGCCACGGCGTCGGTCGAGGTGGGGTTGCCGACCTGGTCGTCCACCACCTTGAGCGGCGAGCCCGCTTGCGCGCCCAGCTTCAGCATCGTATGCGGAAAGCTCGGCCCCTCTTCGCCGTAGAGCCACGCGACGCGCAGAATCGTGTGGTCCGGACAGTGGCGGCGGACCGCCTCCTCGCCCGCACGTTTGCTCGCCCCGTAGACCGTCGAGGGGACCGCCGTGTCGAACTCGTGGTACGGACGGTCCAGTTGGCCGTCGAAAACATAATCCGTGGAGAGAGCGATCAGCCGCGCGTGATGACGCTCGGCCGCGCGCGCCACATACGCGCTGCCGAGCGCGTTGACCCGATAGGCTTTGTCGCTGTCCGTCTCGCAGGCGTCCACCTGCGTCATGGCCGCGCAGTGAATGACGGCGTCGGGCTTGAAAGCCGCGACGGCCCGCTCCACGCTCTGCCCGTCGGCGATGTCGACTTCGGGCAGGTCGGCGATGAACAGGTCATGCTGCCGAAAGTGACGTTGCAGCGTCCGGCCAAGCATCCCCTTACCCCCTGTGAGAAACAATTTCATGAGAGACAACGAAATACTTTTCCCCGCGAATCTCCGCGAAGGGGAGGTTGGCCCCTGCAAAGATCAGAGAACGGATGTTTAGGCACATGCGGTCGCGGCACTCATTTTTTAGCGATCAGCGGCGGGCGTAGCCCGTAAAAAATGAGCGCCGCTTCTGATTCGCGGAGATTAGCGGGCGATCACTCCGAGAAGTTTAGTACCGGTAATGCTCGGGCTTGTAGGGGCCGTTGACCGGCACGCCGATGTAGTCGGCCTGCGCCTTCGACAGGGTCGTGAGCTTTGCGCCGAGTTGGTCCAGATGCAGACGGGCGACCTCTTCGTCCAGCTCTTTCGGCAGGCGGTAGACGCCGATCGCCAGCTTCTCGTTCCAGAGCTTGATCTGCGCCAAGGTCTGGTTGGTAAAGCTGCTGGACATCACGAAGCTGGGATGCCCGGTCGCGCACCCGAGGTTGACGAGCCGGCCCTCGGCGAGCAGGTAGATGCAGTGCCCGTCCGGGAAGATATACTTGTCGACCTGCGGTTTGATGTTCACGTGCCGAATGCCGGGCCAGGCCTTGAGCCGCGAAACCTGAATCTCGTTGTCGAAGTGGCCGATGTTGCAGACGATGGCCTGGTCGCGCATCCGGCTCATGTGTTCGGCGGTGAGGATGTCGCAGTTGCCGGTGGTGGTCACGTAGATGTTCGCGTGAGGCAGCGCGTCCTCGACCGTCGTCACCTTGTACCCCGCCATGCAGGCCTGCAAGGCGCAGATGGGGTCGATCTCCGAGACCCACACCTGGGCCTTGTGCTCTTTGAGGGACTCCGCCGACCCCTTGCCGACATCGCCGTAGCCGCAGACAAAAGCGACCTTGCCCGCGATCATCACATCCATCGCCCGCTTGATGCCATCCACCAGCGATTCGCGGCACCCGTAGATGTTGTCGAACTTGGACTTGGTCACGGAGTCGTTCACGTTGATGGCCGGGACCAGCAGCTTCTTTTCGGCTTCGAGCTGATAGAGGCGGTGGACGCCGGTGGTGGTCTCTTCGGAGACGCCCTTCCAGCCTTTCACCGCGCGGGCAAACCAGCCGGGCTCTTCCTTCAGGATTTTCTTGATGAGCGCATTGATGATCTTCAGCTCCTCAACGTCGGTCGGCTGTTCGATGACGGACGCGTCGCGTTCCGCATCCAGGCCGCGGTGAAGCAGCAAGGTGGCGTCCCCGCCGTCATCGACGATCAGCTGCGGGCCGGAGCCGTCGGGCCAGGTCAGCGCCTGCTTGGTGCACCACCAATACTCTTCCAGCGACTCGCCTTTCCAGGCGAAGACCGGCACGCCGGCGGCCGCGATGGCGGCCGCGGCGTGGTCCTGCGTCGAGAAGATGTTGCAGGAGCACCAGCGCACGTCCGCGCCAAGCTCGACCAGCGTCTCGATCAGCACCGCGGTCTCGATGGTCATGTGCAGGCTGCCCATGACGCGGGCGCCTTGGAGGGGTTTCAGCTTGCCCTGCTTGGCGCGGGTCGCCATCAGGCCGGGCATCTCTTTTTCGGCGATTTCAATCGCCCGGCGGCCCCAGTCGGCCAAACCGATGTCTTTTACTTTGTAGTTCATTTTATTTCAATCCCGCCGCAGAGCGCAGCGCTGCGACACGGTCGGTCTTCTCCCACGGGAAGCCCTCGCGGCCGAAGTGACCATAGTTGGACGTCTTGCGGTACGACCACCCCTTTGGCTTGGTCAGGCCGAGGTCCTTGATCAGCATGCCCGGCCGGAAATCGAAGATCTCGTTCGACATCAGGATCTTCTCGATCTTTGCTTCCGGAACTTTGCCCGTCCCGTACGTGCTGACGTTGATGCTCAGCGGCTTCGCCACGCCGATCGCGTAAGCGACCTGGATCTCGCACTTGTCGGCCAGCCCGGCCGCGACGATATTCTTGGCGGCATAGCGCCCGTAATACGCCGCCGAGCGGTCCACCTTGGAGGGGTCTTTGCCGGAGAAGGCGCCGCCGCCGTGCGAGCCCACGCCGCCGTAGCTGTCGACGATGATCTTGCGCCCGGTCAGGCCCGAATCGCCGCAGGGGCCGCCAATCACAAACCGGCCGGTGGGGTTGATGTAGAACTTGGTCTTGTTGGTCAGCATTCCCGTGTCTTTCAGAAACGCGCGGGCCGCCTCTTCCAAATCCTTGCGGATGCGTTTGATCGACACCTCACGCGTCTGATGGGAGATCACGACGGCGGTGATCTCCTTGGCATCGCCGCCCTCGTGCAAGACGCTGACCTGCGCTTTCGAGTCCGGCCGCAGATACGCGATCTCGCCGTTCTTGCGCAGCGTGGTGAAGAACTGCAGGAGGGTGTGCGCATAGACAATCGGGGCGGGCATGAGCTGCGCGGTCGCGTTTGACGCGTAGCCGAACATCATGCCCTGGTCGCCGGCGCCTTGGTCTTCGAGCTTCATTTTGCTGACGCCCTGCGCGATATCCAGCGACTGCCCGTGCAGCGCGCTGACATAGTTGAAGGTGTCAAAGCTGAACCCTTCCGAGGGCGTGTCGTACCCGATGTCCTTGACGACCTCCCGGGCGATCAGTTGCGGGTTGATCTTTTCCCAGTTCTTGCACGTGACCTCGCCAACGTTGACGACCAGATTCGTTCCGGCGGCCGTTTCGCAGGCCACATGCGCCGTGGGGTCATTCGCGATGCAGGCGTCCAGAATCGCATCTGAGATTTGATCGCAGACTTTATCCGGGTGCCCTTCCGAAACCGATTCGGAGGTGTAAACATGCCGCGTTGTCAATTTGCTCATTTGATTTGTTCCTTAAAAAGCATCCCGGCCCCGCCGACCCGCCCGACTTCAGGGCGTCTCCGAAAAAGCGGAATGCTAAAAAATCAGTTTAAGAAAGACTCCGTCCCCGCAAAGTATGCAGGTTTTTTCCGCCTCATACTTTGTAACTTACTGTTCACAAACGAATTATACATTCAGAAACCGATCTGTCCGTAAACATCGAGTCACGGTCCTGTTTGAGTTGTAAAAATTACCATAGGCCGCTCAATGTTGCAAGGCGCAAGCCGATAAAACACACAAAACGCAGACGCCCTTGGAGATAACAAAAAAGCCCCTCCTCTTCCGATGAATCTCCGGAACAGGAGGGGACTTTGGGGGCCGCCGTTTACGCGAAACGCGGATCGTCGATACCCGGAACAGCCGCCGTATTCTCGGCGGGCAGCCCCACATCCGCACTGCCTTCGAACTCGATCGCCGAGGGCTTGCAGGCCATGTTGTAAAACTCGGAGTCCTTGTTCTCGAGGATGTCCGACATGCGGACCGTGCGGCCGGTGTAGGCCGAGATGCGGCCAATGATCGCACAGGCGGTGGACAACGCCACGTTCTCGCCCTCGTTCAGCACCTCGCCGCTCAGGATGCCCTTGAGCAGATCCTTATGCTCGATGACATACGGGTTGCCCTCTTCGCCGGCGTTCTCGAGCGCAAGCTCCTTGCCGTCCTTCATGATCTTGCCGCCGCCGGAGATCTCGCCGTCGGTCGCGCGCAGGCGCTCGCCCACGAAATCGGAGCAGCCCTTGATCTGGCGGCACATGCTGTGGATATGCACGCCCTCGCCGTAATCGAAGTCGATGCTGAAGAAGTCGAACTGGTTGCCGCTCTTGCGGCGCGCACGGCCGCCGAAACCGGTCGCGGTTTTCGGCATGCGCCCGATGAACCAGTTCGCCACATCGAGGTTGTGGACGTGCTGCTCGACGATATGGTCGCCCGACAGCTCGGTCCAGTTCACCCAGTTCTTGCAGAGATAGGCGGCGTTCGTGTCGGTCGCCTCGCGTTTGCGCACCCACGGCACCGTGCCGTTCCAATAAACCGCGCCGCCGACCACGGGGCCGATCTTTCCTTCGGCCAGAGCCTTGGCCTGCTTCAGGTAGCCCGCTTGATGACGGCGCTGCGTGCCGGCCACCAGCGAGAGCTTCTTGGCCTTGGCCTCGGCTGCCGCCGCGAGGAACTGGCGGACGCCGGGACCGTCCACGGCCACAGGCTTCTCGGCGAAGACGTGCTTGCCGGCCTTAATGGCAGCCTCGACGTGGATCGGGCGAAAATTGGGAGGCGTCGCGGTCACGATGATCTCGCAGTCGCTGGCGACCACATTCTTGTACCCGTTGGCCGTGCCGAACGCCATCTTCTCGTCGCAGCCGAATTTCTTCGCCGCGTCTTTGGCCTTGTTTTCGAAAAAGTCGCAAACGGCCACCAGCTTGATTTCGTGGCCCATGCTCTTGGCCGCCTCGATCAGATTGGCCATCGCGCCCGTGCAGCGCCCGCCCGCGCCGATCATGCCCACCTTAAAGGTGCGCGCCGCGCCCTGACCCACGACAATGGTCGGCGCCGCCGCCATCATGGCCGCGAACACCGTTGACCCCTTGATGAATTCTCTACGATTCTGCATCTTTCTCTCCCTCATTATTTCGGGCAGACACGGGGCCCGCCCCTACTCACTAACGAAATCCTGCACGAGCGCACGCATGAAACGCTTCAGGCCATCGCCCACTGCTCGCGCAGCAGCTTGACCATGTTGAGAATCAAGCGCGTCTTCTGCTCTTGCGGAAGGCCCTTCTTCGGGTCCGCCGGGTCCTTGGGCCAGCCGCCTTCGAAGCTTACCGCGCCGCGATAGCCGATCAGCTTCAGGCCCTTGAAGCCCTCCACATAGTTGTCCGCGTCCGGATAAATTCCCGGAATGATGCGTTCCTTCAGCCCGGCGATGTGGACGTGCGTCAGCAGCTTGCCCGCGCAGATGAACGCGCCCATGAAGCTCGTCTCCTCCAGCCCCATGTGCCAGAAATCGCCCATCACGGTCGCGCCGGGGCCGATGTCCGCCGCCATTCGCGCGCCATCCGCCACCTGACGCAAAAACGGTGTCTCGTTGCGGCGCAGCGGCTCCAAGACGATCGAGGTGCCGTGCTTGGCGGCCTGTTCGGCCAACCGCTTGCCCGTGTTCTCGACGAAATCTTTGCGAAGCTCTTTCGCGCTCAGTCGCCCCGGCTCGCTCAATTTGCCGCGGGCCGGACAGATGATCAGGCCGACCGACTTCATCTTGCCCAACGCCTCGATGATCGGCAGAAACTTCTGCACCTCCGCTTCGCGCTTCTCGACTTCGGCGTAGGAGAAATCGCTCGGGCCGCACGCCGTCGCGATGAACAGCTTGCGCCCCTTCATCGCCTCGACCATCGCATCGCAATTCTTGATGGGCCAGTCTCCGGACGGGATCTCGATCGCGCTGAATCCGTTGGCTTCGAGAAAGTCCAACTTCTCTTTGATCTCGCCGCCGGGGATCGCCCCCCACTGCAGGCAAAGGTTCAACTCGGCCGGCTTCTCCGGCGGCGTCAATTTCGGCATCCCGTTCCCCCCCTGAGCCTGCTCCTGAGCCGAAGCACGCTGTGTGCCGCACACCGATGCGAAACCGGCAACCGCAGAGGCTGTCAGAAATTCCCGTCTTTTCATGTCGTATCGTCTCCCTTGATCGCGTCTGCATGGCCCTCAGGCATACGCCATCATTTGTATGATGGCCTATACCAATAACACGTATGATGAGACCCGTCAAGGTCACAGTCGCGCCTGCCGGGCCCTGAAACACGCCCCGCCCGGGATCATGCGAGCGGCACAAATCGGCACCGTCGTCCAAGCCTCGTGCGTCTGTCGCAAGGGGACGAACTCCTTTTGAAGGTGGCGCATCACTTCTTCACTTTGATTCTCAGCACCGTCAGCGAGTGCGGCTCAAAGCGGAACCCCGCCGCCGCTCCGGCGATTTCCACCGCGTCCTCTTTGGGCGCCACGCGGGAGGGATTATCGAGCGTGTTGACGTCATCCGGAAGACCGGACAGCGTGACGCGCCGGACCTTCTGCGCCTCGATCTTCACGCCGGCGATGTTGAACGTCAAGGCCGTCTGCTCGGCCAGCGGGTTGACGCATTTGACAACGATCTCGCTAGCCTGCCTGTCCAAACCCGCCACGGCATAGAACCGCTGCATCATGTCGTTCTGCACCGCCTGATCAAAAAGCGGCTGCCCATCCAGCCACACCTTCACCCGTTCGCCTTCGACCTGCACCGTGATGTCATACCAGCGGCCGGTCTCGATGCTTCCCGGCTTGCGGGCGACCGGGCGGCTGGGGCCTTTCTCAAGTCCGTGCTCCTTGTTTTTCCAGCCGCCCAGGTTCAAGTGGACGCACTGCTGCCGTCTGTCGCGGAACCGGATGATGAACCCCTCCTGCCCGGAGAGTTTGCGCGCCTTGAGATCCAGCGTGTAGTTATCCCATTCGGCTCCCGGCATGAACGTCGTTGCCGTGTCCTGCGCCGCGTCGTCCGCCTGCCGGAGAACGCCATCCATCACACCCCAGGCGCCTTCTTTCGCCTTTGACCATCCCTTCAGGCCGTTCTTCGGATCAAACGCGTAGAGCGTTTCGCCGCCCCGCGTCACGCGGATGTCCTTGAATTCCGCAGCCGTGTGCCAGGTATGAAGGCCAATCGAACCCAGCGGCGGCAGCGGCTTAATCGTCGAGGGCAGCTCAAGCGGAAGCAGCACATCCGGCAGGTTGTTCATGAACAGCTTCTGCACATGGTAGGACGGCGTGCCGAACGCCCGCATGTTGTCGAACCAGATCAGATCGATGTCCCACTGCGTCTTGACGCCGATCTTGTTGAAGAGCGGCGCATAGGCCGACATGCGGACGAGGTCTGAGTTGCGCTCGAAGCCGGTCATCACCGCCGCTTCGGCCAATGCGGCGGCCAGGTTGTTCTTGCGGTCGTGCGTGTGGCAGGCGTATTCGCCGACATACACCTTGGGCCCTTTGCGGTCAAAAGAATCATACCGGCTGACCTGCGCGTAGAACCAGTCGGGGGATTTGTAGTAATGCTCGTCCACCAGTTCCGCCTTCATTTCCGGCAGGCGCTTCCACGCCGCTTCGTAGGTCTCCCCCTCAGGGAAAGGCCCGGCGGAGGAAATGATCGTGATCTCGGGATGCTTGGCCTTAACGGCTTTGGCGATGACCGCGTAGCGGTTCAGGAAGACGTCGCCGTGGTTCTCGTTCCCGATGCCGATGTATTTGAGATTGAACGGGGCGGGATGCCCCATCTCGGCCCGGACCCGGCCCCAGGCCGTGTCCGGCGCGCCGTTGGCAAACTCGATCAGGTCGACCGCATCCTGAACCACGAGGTCGAGGCTCTCCAGCGGCAGGCACTCCAGGGGCTTCTTGAACTGGCAGGTCATGCCGGCCGCCAGGATCGGCAAGGGCTCCGCGCCAAGGTTCTCCGCCATGAGGAAGTATTCGAAATACCCCAGCCCGTGCGACTGCCAGTACCCCCAGCGGTTCCAGTTGACGGCACGGCGCTCGAGCGGGCCGACCGTGCGTTTCCAATGGTAGAGCGTTTCCATATCGGCGCCCTCCACCACGCATCCGCCGGGGAAACGCAGCGTCGCGGGCTTCATCTCCTTCAGCATCTGCATCAGGTCCTTGCGCATGCCGTTCTTGCGCCCCCCGTAGGTGTCCTGAGGGAAGAGCGAGACGAGGTCGAGGTCGACCGTGCCCTTCGCGTCCAGCAGGACGACGAGCTGACCGTTGGTCACGGTTTCGCTCGGCGTGAGAACCGCCTCAACCTTCGCCCACTCCGGCGGCGCAGGAGGGTCCAAGGTGGCGCGCGGCGTCCCCGCCGCGCGCCCGCTTTTCCACGCGCCTTTCTTGATGCGGCAGGAAGCCAGCGTCTTCTTCCCGGCATCCTCCAGGCTCACCGTCAGGCCACCCGCGTAGTCCGCATGGGCCCGCGCGTAGAACGACAGGTCGTACTTCGCCCCCTTCTTCACCGCGATGCCGTTGAAGCCGCCGTTGGCCACACCCGCTCCCTCGCCCGGCGCATAGCACTCGATGCGCAGGTACTGGAAGGTGTTCGGGTGCACCGGATCGCCCCCTTGCAGCGAGACCCGGCCCATGGCTTCGCCGCGCCATTCTCGCGCCCAGCCCTCCGGCTCGCGGGTGCGCCAGTCAAAGCCGCGGTTTGCGATCAGTTCGGGATATAAGCCGCCGTCAGCCGCGAAATTGATGTCCTCGAAAAAGAGGCCGTACAGCGTCTTCGGGATCTCATGTGCCGGACGGTCGGCATGAATCGTCGCACTCAGCGACGGTTGCTGCGCGCGAGCCGAGAGCGACGCCAACACGATCATCGTGCCAAGAAGCGTTCTCATTCGAGGGTCTCCTGTTGTCATCTGGCGGATCACCATTGGTCCAACCATACTACACCGCCCCTCAATCAACAAGCCGTTAGTCTCGCCGCGTTGCGCGCCGAATTTCAGAATTGCGTCCACCTCGGAGATATCCTACACTCCCCCCGTTTCCGCAGACTCGACGGGGCGTTGCACAGCCTGGTAGTGCGCCAGCTTTGGGAGCTGGATGTCGGGGGTTCAAATCCCTCCGCCCCGACCACTTTTTATCCCTGATTTTTTTGAATACGCCCATAGAAGAGGGCCGTGCTATATTGGGGAAAAGCGCTCCTCGTCTGTGTGCTGCGAAAAGGTGTTCCTGACGGGAACGTGTTCCATCAGGAGGTTTTGCGGAACAGACACGTTTTTCTGTTAACCGTCTGCACGCACTAACGCACGCATGAAACCCCCTTACTACGCCGATCTTCACATCCACTCGCACTATTCCCGTGCGACCAGTCCGGCCTGCAAACCCGAAGAGCTCTTCCGCTGGGCGCAGCTCAAGGGCGTCGGCGTCTGCGGCACCGGCGACTGCACGCACCCCGGCTGGCTCGCCGAGCTTCAGGAAAAGCTGTGCGAGGCGGATGCGCCCGGGCTCTACGCGCTCAAGCCCGGCCTGCGCGAGGGCGCCGGCCGCGACGTGCCCGACGCCTGCCGCGCGCCCGTGCGCTTTCTCGTCACCGGCGAGATCAGCAGCATCTACAAACGCGACGGCAAGGTGCGCAAGGTCCACAGCATCGTCCTCCTGCCTTCGCTCGAAGCCGCCTCCCGGCTCTCGACTCGCCTCGCGCAAATCGGCAACATCCTGTCGGACGGGCGCCCCATCCTCGGCCTCGACCCGCGGAACCTGCTGGAACTGCTGCTGGAGACCGACCCGCGCGCCGCCCTGATCCCCGCACACATCTGGACCCCGTGGTTCTCCATGCTGGGTTCGAAGTCGGGCTTCGACTCGCTGGAGGCGTGCTTCGGCGACCTCTCGCCGCACATCTTCGCGGTCGAGACCGGGCTCTCGTCGGACGCGCCGATGAACCGCCGCATCCGCTGCCTCGACCGCGTGGCGCTGGTCTCCAATTCGGACCTGCACTCGCCCGCCAACCTCGGGCGCAACGCCAACACGTTTTTCGGCGAGCCTTCGTATGACGCGCTCCTGAACGGCCTGCGCTCGAAAGACCCCGCCGTCTGCGGCGGCACGGTGGACCTCTTCCCCGAAGAGGGCAAATACCACCTCGACGGCCACCGCGCCTGCCGCGTGCGCCTGAATCCCGAAGAGAGCCTGGCCCGCAACAACCTCTGCCCGGCCTGCGGCAAAGAGCTTACCATCGGCGTCCTCCACCGCGTCGTCGAACTCGAGCGTCAGCAGAGGTCGGAGGACGGAGGGCCGCAGCCGGAGGGCCGAGGACAGAATGCGGACGCTCAGCCTTTCCACCGCAGTCCTTCGCCTCTCGAACTCCCGCACTCCCTCACTTCAGAACTTCCCCCCCGTCTTCCCTACCGGTATATCGTGCCGCTGCCCGAACTGCTCGCGCAGCGGCTCGGCGTGGCACCGGCCTCGAAAAAGGTGGCCGCCGCCTATGCTGACCTTCTCGCGAAGGCCGGTCCCGAACTGCCTCTGCTGCTGGATGCGGACGCCTCTGCGCTCGACGCGCTCGGCGCCGTCGGCGAGTCCCTTCTCAAAGTCCGCAAAGGCCAGGTGCTCCGCGAGGGCGGCTACGACGGCGAGTATGGCACCATCCGCGTGGTGTGACACATTTTGTGGTTCATTTTTCCGGCGCCCGCTGGCATAATCTTTTTTCTTTTTTTCATCAGGACGTTTCTTTATGCGCTTGCTTTTGCACACCTGCTGCGCGCCGTGCGCAACCCACTGCATCCTCACTCTGCAGCAGCTCGGTTATGAGGTCACCCTTTTTTTCTCGAACGCGAACATCGCGCCGCAGGACGAGTTTCTCAAACGCCTCGACGCGGTCCGCCACCTTGCGGAGCGGCTGAAGGTCACCGTGCTGACCGAGGAGCCCGATCATGCCGGATGGCTCGCGGCGGCGGCGAAAGGCTTTGAGAATGCGCCGGAGAAGGGAGCGCGCTGCGAGCGCTGTTTCCGCTACAGCCTGAGCCGCGCCCGCGCCGCGATGGTGAAACACGGCTTTGACCTCTTCACCACCACGCTCTCGGTCAGCCCGCACAAACACACGCCGACGCTCTTCAAAATCGGCCGAGAGCTGGACGCCGAGCGCTTTCTCGCCATCAACTTCAAGAAGGATGACGGCTTCAAGCACAGCCTTCAGCTCGCGGCCGAGTTCGGCCTCTACCGCCAAAGCTATTGCGGCTGCGAATTCAGCAAGCGCCCCTATGCGGCGGTGTAAACCAGGCCGGTCTGGCAGAACAGCAGGGTCAGGATCCACCAGCGGACTCTTTGAACAGACACCCGTTCACTCCGCCTTAAGCCACTGCGGCGGCGCGAGCAGGCCGACCTCGGCCTTCGCCGCGGCCGGCGGCACCCAGAACTTCTTGCTCCAGATCGACCCCAAGGCGTTCACGTCCCCGAACAGCGGCGCGGCGGACGTCCAGACCGTGACCGTCAGCTCGACCCGCTTTCCCTTGAAGCCCGCGGGGACCTCCCACTCGAACGGGTCCCACGCGCGTTCGCCCAGCGAACGGCCGTCCAGCGAGACAGCCGTGTAGAGCCCGCCCGTGTCCAGCAGAAGCCCCAACCCGCCGTCCGCGTTCGGCACCTCCGTCTGCGCGGTGTAGGTGACGCTCCCCGCATAGTCCGCGAGCCCCAGCCGCCACAGCGCCACAGCGCCGGCCTCCCGCGGCACAGGTTTGACGACGCGGTCCTCGACGGCAAAAGGCCCCGTCAGCCACGCCACCGGAAAGAAATAGATGCTGTCTTTCACGTCCGAGGCGAGCGTCACCTCATGCTCGCCCGCTTCCAGCCGGAACGGCGCGGTCTGCCGGCACAGCTCGTTGAATCCCTGCACCAGCGAAGCGCACGGCTGGTCCGCCTGCACGGGCGTGCCGTCCAGTTTCAGCGCACACGCCTCGGGCCAGCACCTCACCGCGAGCCGCAGGCCGTCCAACGGCTGGCCGACCTTCAGACGCGCCACGCCGTTCGAGCCGAACGCCAGCCGCAGCGTGTTCGCGTTGTTAAGCAAAAAAGAAAATTTCGTGCAAGGAACCTGTTTAACGGACGGGCTGTTTGCAGCAGCGTCCAGCGGTAGGGACGCTTCCCCGAAGCGTCCGCGGACATCTCGGGGAGATGTCCCTACCTGATGCACAAACACGCCCTGCGCCGGCAGTTCGAAAGGAACCGCTTCGCCGCCCCGCCGCTTCAGAACCAGCTTGCCGGGCACTTTTTTCCCCAGCGCGAGCACCACAACGCTGCCGTCTTGATAGTGGCGCAGCAACAGATCCTCGGCGGGCTTGCCGTCTGCCGACTCCACCCGCACGGCAGGCGGACAGGTGGACACCGCGAACGCCGCAGCTTCTTCCGGTTTTCCGAACGTGCGGCCGGACTTCTCCTCGCGGAGCCCCGCTCCGTCGAACGCGAACACCAGCGGTTTGTCGCACGCCTCGTCCTCGTCGTACAGATCGTACGTGAGCTGCCGTCCGGAGAAGCACCGCAGCGTGGGGATCAGCAGCGGGTGGCTCTTCTTCCGCATCGCCAGTTTGGCGCTGGCGGACTGCGGGTAGCGGACCGCGACATCGCACCGCACCGGCTTGGCCGCGTAACGTGCGGCGACGCGTGCCTCGTCGCCGAGCAGCCGGAACGCCGGGAACCACGGCTGCGCGCGGGTAAGCGGATTGAAGTAGCCGTTTTTCTCCACATTGCCCCGCATGTCCAGCGGCGCGATCGCCAGCACGTAGCGGTCGATTTTGTGCAGCGCGCTCAGCCAGATCATCTGGCGCTGCGTGGCGTGTGACATGTCGCCCGGCCCCAAGGCGAACAGCTCGACCAGCCCGCCGTTGCCGCACCTGCCTGCGGCGTGCTGCGCCACGGCGAACGTGATCCATTCCATGCTGTCTTGCTGGCTGCGGGTCCCGATCTCGTCTATGCCCGGAAGCGTCAGCCCCTTTAGAGCGTGCAGGGGATTCCCGTTGAATTTGGCCGAATCCGCCGTGCTGTTTTCGGCAATCATGTGCCCGGTCGCGAGCAGACCGACACGGTCGCACCACGCGCGGATCGGATCGAAGTAGGCCTTGCGGAACCGGCGCCCCAGCACGTCGCAGTAAACGGCCCACACCTCATCGCGCGCGGTGTCGGCGATGTAGGCCTCCACATCCCCGCGAAAGGCCCGCCCGGTCGCGGCTTGGTACTCGGCCTCCAATCCGTCGAAGAGCCGGAAGGTCAGCGCCGGTTTGCCGTCAAACTTCACCGGCGTGGGGTGCGAGGGCTCATCTGTGAAAATGCCGACCACGGTCGAGCCCAGATACGGACCGAGCCGCCGCTCGTACTGCTTGTGCGTCAGCTCGATGAACCGCTCCATGGCTTTAAAACTGTAGTTGTCCACCCACCCCGGCGAATGGGCCACCTTCCAGTCGAAGGTGCCGTCCGGCTTCTTATAGACCGCGTACTGGCGCGACTCGAATTCGGGATTCTCGGCAGGCACGCGCCCCTTGCACGAGCCGCTCGGCCAGTTGTACTCGTCGTACAGCCAGATTTTCATGTCCAAGCGCTTGGCGTGCTTGCAGAACCACTCGCACATCCGCAGCCACTCCTCGCCCATGTACTCGTATTCCAACCCGCTGCGGGGATAGATCAGATACTGGTCGATGCCGACTGACTTGTAGGCTTCCAGCGTTTCCCGCACCGTCTGCTCGTCCGGCTTGCCCGTGATCGCCCCCATGGGGATCAGCGGGCAGCGCGGCTCACCCGCCGCGTACGCGGCCAGGATGCCCGCGAGGCTCGCCATGCAAAGCCGTGCTGCGAATCGTGATGTGCTCATTCCGTATCCCTTTTGTTTGGCCACCTGATCTTTTTTTCAAAACACTCTGAGCAACGTTCCTTTAGCTTTCGTGCGATTTAACGAATATCACGATTATAGAAGCCCCGAGGAAGGATGAAATGGCATAACCGCCTTTTCTTTTAACATTTTCGCTTGTATTCATTTGACGGAACCCAGGCGCTTCCTGTAGTTTCTAATATTTATTTGACGGTTTTCCGTATCCGTAATGGCCACCCCCCTTTCAGCGAAGAGTACCCTATGCCCAAGCCGGAATTCTATTCGAAGTACTATCCCGACACGCCCGTCATGCGGGAGTGGCCGTTCCGCGTCCGCTCGCTCGGCTACAACCGGTACGCGCCGCACGGGAAATTCCCGGATGGCTCGCATCCTGACGACCATCTGTTCTCTTGGCAGAGCGGGCGCGTGCTGCCGACCGTCACGCTGGTTCACGTCGTCAGAGGCAAGGGCCGTTTCCGGTCGGAGCCGTCCGGCACCATCGAGGTGCCCCGCAACGCCGTCCTGTTCGTCCATCCGAGCCTCCGGCACGTCTACGGCCCCGACGCCAAGACCGGCTGGGACGACCAGTGGCTGGAGCTGGACGCGACGTATGCGATGCCCCTGATCCAGCAGGCCGGCGTGACGCCGGAGAACCCGCTCCGCGCATTCAGCGCCGCGCCGCGCCTTTCTCAGCTGTTCCAAGAGCTGTTCGATCTCTCGCGCGTCGAGGCGTTCGGCACCGAACAGGAGCTCGCGTCGTGCGCCTACCGCATCCTGTCCCATGCGCTCGCGCTCTGGCAGAGCCATTCCGCGCACGCCCAGAATTTCGCCGCGGTCGAGCGGATGCGGCAGTACCTGCTTTCCGATCTCGCGCACACGCCCTCGGTCGCTGCCGCTGCCGATCAAGCCGGACTCAGCGCCTCGCGCCTGCGCGTGCTCTTCCGCAATGCCACCGGCCTCTCGCCCAAACAGTTCCAGCTGGAGGCCCGCATCAGCCGCGCCGAGCGGCTGCTCGCCGACAGCGACCTCGCCATCGGCACGATCTCGGAACAGACCGGCTTCGAGTCGATCTACCATTTCTCGCGGCAGTTCAAGCGGATGCGCGGCGTCTCTCCAGCCCGTTACCGCGCCACCCTCGCCGCCCACGTCAACAAGGGCTGAAGGCCCTCTCGACGAGCGGGAGTCTTGCGTCTGCGCGCCCGCGGGAGCCCGGTGATTGGGGTGCCCGTTTATAAGAAAAAGCGGCGGGTTTCTCGACCTTGTCCGAATGCAAAGTCATAACCGATTTATTGACAGTATGTTGTATATGTTAGCCATAGCTATCTTTTCTTGTTGACTTTTTTTGCCCGGTGATAGATATTAATCACTATCAAAAAACAAGAGATTCCATGTAGACCCACGAGCGGAGGTGCAGCCATGAATAAAGACACTCAAAAATTTCCTGAACCGGCTCCTGAACGGCGTCTCCGGTCACGGTCGCGCCCCAACTATTCAGACCGGCGCGCCGTCGAACGCTACTTGGCGGATTTCCCGGCCCGGATCTTCGTCGGACAAGGAAAAGACGCGCGCGAGTATGCCGCGACGGTTCACGACATCTCCAGCGGAGGACTGCTGATCGAGGCGCCCGGAGTGCCGCCTGAAGAGACGCGCATCCGCGTGCAGTTCCGCATCCCCGAAGGCGTGATGCCGGAGGCCTTCATCCAGGGCATCGTCTCGACAAACGCCGAGGTCCGCCACCGTGAAGACGGCAAGCCGCTGCTGGGGCTGGCTTTCGAAGAGGACCTCGGCGCCCGCTACCAGCGGACCGCCTGGAGCTACCTGCGTTGGCTGGCGGCCGCGGTCCTGTTTGTCGCGGCCAGCCTGATCCTGGTGATCAAGTACGAGAACCTCTACTATTTCTGGTTCGACGTGCCGGTTTTTCTCTACAGCCTGCTGGTGGGCGCCTACCTGCTCAGCCGGTTCATTTTTGCCGCCTTCTATGACGACTCCAAGCCGCTGGCCGAGCTGCCGACGCTCTCCGTGATCGTGCCCGTGCGCAACGAGGAGGAGAACATCGCCCGCACGCTCCGGCAACTGATGGAGGCGGACTACCCGCGCGACCGGCTGCAGGTCATCGCCGTGGACGATTGCAGCACGGACCGCTCCCTCGAGGTCATGAAGGAGTCGCAGAAGATCTACCCGGAGCTGGTGGTGCTGGGACTGGCCAAGAACGCCGGGAAGCGGCACGCGCTGGCCGCGGGCGTGGGCCTGGCCACCGGACAGGTGATCGTGTTCATCGACTCCGACAGCTTCCTCCAGCCCGACGCCTTGCGCCACCTGGTCAACCGGCTGGCAGACCCCCAGGTGGCCGCCGTCACCGGGCACTGCGACGTGGAGAACATCTGGACCAACCTGCTGACCCGCATGCAGACGGTGCGCTACTTCGTCGCGTTCCGCGTGATGAAGGCCGCCGAAAGCGTGTTCGACTCCGTCAGCTGCCTCTCCGGCCCGATCTCCGCCTACCGGCGCGAGGTGCTCCAGGAGATCATGCCCGAATGGCTCAGCCAGATGTTCATGGGCAGGCCCGCGACCTTCGGCGACGACCGCAGCCTGACCAACAGCCTGCTGCGGCGCGGCTACAAAGTCGTCTACGAGGCCAAAGCCCGCGTCACCACCCTGGTGCCGGAGGACCACGCCACGTTCCTGCGCCAGCAGCTGCGCTGGAAGCGCTCCTGGTTCCGCGAGAGCCTGATCGCCTCGTCGTTCATGTGGCGGAAAGAGCCGCTGATGGCCTTGTCCTTCTACCTCGGCTTCCTGCTGCCGCTGATGGGTCCGGCGATCGTGCTGCGGGCCCTGATCTACGTGCCGCTCGTGCAGCGCACCTCGCCGCTGATGTACATCATCGGCATCACCCTGATGAGCGCCCTGATGAGCAGCACCTACCTCCTTTACCGGCGCTCGCGGCTCTGGTTCTACGGAACCGTTTTCTGCTTCTACTACATGTTTGTCCTGGTCTGGCAAACACCGTGGGCCGTGCTGACGTCCTGGCGTAACGAATGGATCACAAGAAGCTGAGGTGCACCATGAAAAAATATTCTATTCTCGCTCAATGGTTTGTGCTGGCCGGGCTCGCCGCCTTCGTGACGTACGTGCTCGTGCGCCCGACGCCCCAGCCGGTCTATGCTCCCGAGGCGTGGCAGGACTGGAACGGCGTGACCGTCCTCTCCTATGCCGGCATCGCCCGGAAGGACTCGCCCGTCTACCCGTCGGTGAAACGGCTGGAGGCCCAGTTGTCCGCCCTGCGTGACGCCGGCTACCGGACGGTCCGCCCAGAGGATGTGAGAGCCTATCTGGAGGAGCGCGCGCCGCTCCCCAAAAAAGCGCTGCTCCTGATCTTCGAGGGCGGCCGCAAGGAGGCGTTCATCCGGGCGACGCCCGTGCTCCAGCGGACCGGCTTCACGGCCGTCATTGCCGTGCCGACCACGGTCATGAGCCAGTGGGGCGGGTTCTATCTGAAGTCGCCCGACATCCGGCGCATCGTCAGGCTGCCCCAGTGGCAGGTGGGCAGCATGGGCCATCAGGCCATTGAGCCGCTCCCCGGCAGCGAGCCCGCCAGACAGGGACGCTTCCTGACGCAGCGCGCGCGGCTGAACGGCAAAGAGGAGTCGGCCGACGCCTTCCGCGACCGCATCCTCCAGGATTATGCCCGCTCCGCGCAGGCGCTGGAAAAAGCGGCGGGCAGGCCGCCGCTGCTCTATCTCTACCCCTTCGCCGAAGCCGGCCAGAGCCCCGGCTCCGACCCGCTGGCCGAGGCGGCCAACCGCGACGCCGTCACCCGCCATTTCGCCTTGGCTTTCATCGGCGGCTCAAACGCGTTCAACGGCCCCGGAAGCGATCCCTGGACCCTGACCCGGCTGCGCGTGCCCGGCGACTGGACGCCCGAACAGCTCCTCGCGGAGCTGGCCTCCAGCCAGCCGCGCGGCCAGCCCCACACCGCACTCGGCACGCCCCGGGACTGGGTGTTCGAGCGCGACGGCGAGCTGCGGGACTCTGGGCTCCACCTTTCCGGCGGCGCCGCCGCTTGGCTGCGCGGCACGGACGCCTGGACCGACGTGGACGTCAGCGCCGACCTGCATCCGGCCGCTGCCGGCACCGCCGCCCTGTACGCGCGTTACACCGGCGAACGCTCATGGCTGCGGGTGACCGTCGACGCCGAAGGGCTGCGCGTTCAGGAGCGTCTGGGAGGCCGCCTCTTCACACTGTGCCGCCGCCCGTCCTCCGGCGAGACGCCGGCCGCCGGCCGCATCCGGCTGCGCATTCGGAACAACCGGGCGTGGGTGTGGCAGGACGACAAGCCGGTCGCCGAAAACCTGCCGCTCGCGCCCGACACCCGCCGCGGCCGCATCGGCTTCGGCTGCGACCAAGGCGAGCTGCGCGTGAGCGCCTTCAGCGCCCGCCCGCTCCCGGCGCGCTGGCTCCTCGCCAACAGCATCCGGTTGATACCGGAGAGCAGCCGCGAAAACGTGCAGGCGGTCTTGCCGAACTGGTTCCGCGCGGGCGAAACCCCCGCCCTGTCGCAAACCGCGCAGCAGGAGCTGCTGCAAACGGCCGCAGCCGGCATTCACA
>Ga0209066_10002487_pt1 | contig 22306 bp, 20 predicted proteins | sample All_14_2_FD_187198 | JGI IMG/M metagenome (GOLD analysis project Ga0209066, IMG submission 187198) | Freshwater microbial communities in response to fracking from Pennsylvania, USA - Allegheny Zone_MetaG_DW_15 (SPAdes) (version 2) ... | reverse complement strand
ATTTCATGAAGCGCATCCCTGTTGGAACTTTCTTGTCGTCCAGCACGGTATGGGCTTTTGAAGATTGCGCAATACTATGACGGGAACGCATTGGCCTATGCGTTGGTGACGTTTCCAAACAGGCTTGTGTTCCGCGTGCCCGCCGCTACCATCGGGTCCATGAACTTTAAGCAGATGGAAGTCTTCAGGGCTGTGATGGAGGCCGGCTCGACGATTGCCGCGGCCGCCGCCCTTGGCCTGTCGCAGTCAGCGATCAGCCGCCAGCTCACCGCGCTGGAGGAGGAGATCGGGCTGGAGCTGTTCCTGCGCGACAAGGGCCGCCTGATCCCCCGGCCCGAAGCCCATCTGCTGATCAAGGATGTGGAGGATATCAGCCGGGGCGTCTTGCGCCTGCGCAACAAGATCGGTGATGCCAAGGCCGGGGCTTATGACGATCGGCTGATCCGGGTCGCTTTTCCCCACAGCCTGGCGACCACCATGCTGCCTGCGCTGCTGGCGCGATTCTCGGCGGAGCATCCCCAGGTCACGGTCGAGCTTCTCTCCGGCCCCTATGACGCCATCGAAGCCATGGTGCGCGGGCGGATCGCCGATATCGGCTTCGTGCGCCTGCCGCCGGAAGACGGCAGTTTTGATGTCCGCCCTTTGGTCAGCAGCGGGACGAGCTGCGTCATGCCGCTTGGCCATCCCTTGGCCGAAAAGCGGGTGGTCACGCTGCGCGATCTGGCGCGCTATGATCTGATCCTGCTGGGGCGCCAGCGCGTCAACCGCAATGAGCTGGAGCATGAGCTGCGCCGCTACGCGCCAAGCTATCGCTGCCGGCTGGAGGTGCATTCGGTCGAGACGGCCTGCGCCTGCGCCGCCGAAGGTCTTGGTCTGGCCATCGTGCCGACGCTGATCGCGCGCTATTTTCAGAACCGGCCGATCGCGCTCAGGCCCTTCCACCCGGACAAGCCCGTGCAATACGGCATCATCACGGCGATGGGCATGCCGCTGTCGCATGTGGCCGAGGCGCTGGTACGCCATCTTTCGGTCCTGGCGGAGGAGCCGGTTGCCCCGGCGCAGGCCGGCCCGGCCTGAGCGACGCGGCGCTTCACCCCGCCTGTCGGGTCGGGACGGGCGGCTTTGGAAGTGTCACCAGCACCTGCAGGCCACCTTTCGGAAGGTTCCGCAATGCGATGTCGCCGCCATGGGCGTGCAGGATGTTGCGGGCGATGGACAGGCCCAGCCCCGTCCCCCCGGTCTCCCGGTTTCTGGAGGCCTCCAGGCGCTGGAACGGCTCGAAAGCTCTTTCGACCAGCTGTGGCGGAATGCCGGGGCCGGTATCCTCGATCATGACCTGGATGGCGTCGGCCTGATCCGTCAGCGTCACGGTCGCCCGTTCCCCATATTTGCAGGCGTTTTCAATCAGGTTGTTCATGGCGCGGCGCATGCCGACGGGCTGGCAGATCAGCTGTGCATGGTCGGGTCCGAGATAGAGAGCCAGGCTGCCGGCATCGGAAAGCGTGTCGCATACACTTTGAAGAAGCGAAGCGATATCGGTCTGCACATAGGATTCCTGATTGGACTCGTTGCGTGCAAACAGAAGATACTCTTTTATTATCTGATCCATTCCAGAAATATTCTTCAATAATTCCTGCTTTGCCTGGGCATCTTCTATGCCATCGGACACGAGCCTTATCTTCGTGAGAAAAGTCCGAAGATCATGAGATATCGCCGCGAGCATATTGGTTCTGTCATCCACGAACCGCTTTATCTGCGTCTGCATTTCAGAAAAGGCATTGGATATGCTTTTGTATTCGGGAATGCTCATGATCGGCAATTCGGTGACATGACGCTCCCGCCCCAGTTTCTCCACGGCGCTGGAGAGCTGCTGCAATGGCGCCACCAGGGACCGCGCGGTCCATGTCGCGGCCAGCAGCACCATCACGATCCCAAGCGCGGGCGCTATGAATAGCTGCGCCATCCGCCAGACGGACGGCGGGCTGCTTTTCGTGCGGATCGTCAGCCAATCGCCGCCTGCCAGCGGGACATGGATCGTCAGGCCCAGGGTTATCGACACATCGCCCATGCCTTGATCGTCCAGTTCATCGACCAGCCGGGCAGGGCTCTGCTTCGCTACGACCGTGATGGTCCTGATGCGCTTGTCGCCATGGCGAAACGGAAACTTGTTGCTGAGGATAATGGCCTCATGGCTGTTCAGAACGTCCCGCAGATCGCTCTGAAGCAGGCGCAGTGTCTCGTCCAGCGGCTCCCCTTCAGGGGCGGCGCCTGGCCCCGGCGTGATGGAAACATCCAGCCAGCTTTGCTCCAGGGTCATCTGGCTGGCCATCTCCGCCCAGTTGTCACGGGGGCCACCGGCGAAGGCATCGCGCGTTTGAACAACCTGATCGATCAGCCAGCTGCGTTCGAAGAACTGAACCTCGGGCATGGTGGTAAACTGCCTGGAAATGAGGTTCACCACCACGATCGTGAGTAGAACGAACAACATCACGACGATCAGGCGCGGTGCCAGTCGCAGTCTGGACAGGTCGGGGAAGGGAATGCGCGGCATCATTCCTCTCCCATACGCGCGACATGGGGCGTGAAGAAATATCCTTCATTCCGAAGGGTTTTGATCAACTCCGGATTCTGCGGATCCTTTTCCAGCTTGCGGCGAAGGCGGCTGACCTGCACATCCATGGTACGGTCGAATGGCTGCGCCGAACGGCCGTGCAGCGCCTCCAGAAGTTGATCCCTGCTCAATGCCTGTCGCGGGTTTTCGACAAACAGTGCCAGCAGGTCGAATTCCGTACTGGTCAGGACGACCAGCGAGCCTTCCGGAGAGACCAAGTCGCGACGATCATGGTCCATGGTCCAGCCGGCAAACCGGAAAGACCTGGACAGCGGGGCAGGCGCGCGGTCTTCGCCCTTGCTGATTCTGCGCAGCACGGTGCGGATACGCGCGAGCAGTTCCCTGGGGCTGAATGGTTTGACAACATAGTCATCCGCTCCGATTTCCAGCCCCAGGATTCGTTCCACCTCGCCATCCACCGCCGTCAGCAGGATGACCGGAGGGGCGTGATTTTGTGATTGCAGCCGGCGGCACAGGGAAAGCCCGTCTTCGCCCGGCATCATGATGTCGAGCAGGATCAGATCGGTCCTGCCCCGGGCAAGAGCAGCGAACATGTCCCGGCCATCGGCCGCAGCCGTGACCGTCAGGCCGTGGTCACCCAGGAACTTCGACACCATCGCCCGGATTTCGGCGTCATCGTCGACAAGGAGAATATGTGCTCGCTGCCCAGCAGTCCCGGCCATCATGATGGCGGAACATGTATCACGCGCAAAAGAAGCATCGGAGCAGAAAAGCCGTATCGTTACATCTTGTTACATATCGTAACGGGCATCCCGCGGCTGCCGGACCTATGTTCAGGACATGGTTTGAAAATCTTGAAGGAATGTGGTGATGAACACAGTAAAGTCGATCCTCGTGCTGTCCGTGTGGCTGGTGGCCGGGCAGGGCCTTGCGACCAAGGCCCAGGCGGCCGATGGCGCGGTCAGCGGTCACGTGATGGTCGGTGCCGCCTTCGTTCCGGACTATGAAGGGTCCCAGGACTATACCGCAGCCCCTGTCGCGGCGGCGAAGGTCGAATATGATGGCTATTATGTGGAAACCCGTGGGCTGGGCCTGCGCGCCAATCTGTCGCCCAACCGCGCGTTCGAGATCGGCCCTGCAATCTCCTTCAATGGCGGGCGCGACGATGATGTCGATAATGCACGCGTCGCACGCATGCGCGAGATCGACAGTACGATCGAGGCGGGCATGTTCCTGAAGGTTCCGCTCCGGGGCCTGGTCAGCGAGACGGATGAGCTCGCTTTCAATTTCGACTTCCTGACCGATACCGGGGATTCCCATGAGGGTTACAAGATCGGGTTTGGCCCGTCTTACGGTTTTGCGGCGACGGAGAGGCTGCGGCTTGGCGCGAGCCTGTCGGCCACCTATGCCAGCGACGACTACACCCAGACCTTCTTTGGCGTCGATGCGGACAATGCGGCCCGCTCCGGTCTGGCGCGCTATGACGCGGAAGGCGGCATCAAGGATGTCGGCATCGGCGTGAACGCCATGTACAGCCTGACCAGGAATTGGGGCATTACCGGCATGGCACGCTATACCCAGCTGGTCGGGGATGCGGCCGACAGCCCGCTGGTCGACCAGGAAGGGTCCGCCGGTCAGGCCATGGTCAGCCTTGGCGTCCTCTATCGTTTCTAGGGCCTGTGGACAATTAGGTCTCGGGCTTGGGCCGCGTGTCGGATTTTGGTTCTGAACAGGAGGGGCGGGTGCGATGGAGTGGTTTTCCACAAGCCCGGTCCGACACCTTCAGGGCCGAAATCCGCCGCGCCCCAAAAAGCTCCTGAAACTGGGCGATCTGTGCTCAAACCACGCTCCAAATCGGAATTGTCCACAGACCCTGGAAGACACTCTGCTGCGACTTCACATCTAGCCAAAGCTTGATGGGCCAAACCCATCGAGCCTTGGCGGCGCGCCCCATGCACTGTTTGCAAACCGCCGGCGCGCAATTCGATAGCCACATAAAAATTTCCTATATTTTTTATCCCGATTTGACGGCCGCGACCCGCAACGCGTATCGCGATTTGATGCCCGTAAGGATCATGGTCCAACTGCGGCCATCGGGGCCGCTTTTGCCAAGACCCGGTTCGGATGGGAGGTTCCCATGGCCCTGGATTACGTCATCGGTGGCACGGTAGCGGCCATTCTGCTGGCCTATCTCGCCTATGCGCTGTTCTGCCCGGAGCGCTTCTAGCGCTTTTCCCGGCATTCATTTTCGGAGACATCACCATGCTTTCGACACGCAGCATTCTGCTGCCGGACGGAAAGCTTGTGCGCGAGGCGCTGAAGGCTGCCTTCGTCAAGCTTGATCCCCGTCGCATGTTTCGCAATCCCGTTATGTTCGTGGTGGAAATCGGCGCGGTCCTTTCCACGCTCGCCTTCCTGCGCGATCTGGTTTCCAGCGGCGGGGAGGTGGCCCTGACCGGACAGATCGCCGCCTGGCTGTGGTTCACCGTGCTGTTCGCCAATGTCGCGGAGGCCGTAGCGGAAGGAAGGGGCAAGGCGCGGGCGGACAGTCTGCGCTCCACCCATCAGGAAACCCAGGCCAAGCGGCTGGAAAGCCCGGCCGCCGAACGGTTCGACCTGGTGGACAGCGCCGCCTTGAAAATCGGCGATCTGGTCCTGGTGGAGGCGGGCGACATCATCCCCGCCGATGGCGAGGTGGTGGAGGGCATCGCCTGCGTCGATGAAGCGGCCATCACGGGCGAATCCGCACCGGTCATCCGGGAAAGTGGGGGTGATCGATCCGCCGTCACCGGTGGCACACGTCTGGTGTCGGACTGGATACGCATGCGCGTGACGGCCCGGCCGGGCGAAAGCTTCCTGGATCGCATGATCGCGATGGTGGAAGGTGCGACGCGGCAGAAAACACCGAACGAAATCGCGCTGAATATTCTGCTGGCGGGTATGACGATCATTTTCCTGATCGTCGTGGTCACGTTGCAGCCCTTTGCGGCTTATGCCGGTGCCTCCATTCCGGGGGTCTTCCTGATCGCGCTTCTGGTGACCCTGATCCCGACCACCATCGGCGGGCTGCTATCGGCCATCGGCATAGCGGGCATGGACCGGCTGGTCGCGGCCAATGTGATCGCCAAATCCGGCCGCGCGGTGGAGGCGGCGGGCAATATCGACACGCTCCTGATCGACAAGACCGGCACCATCACCTATGGCAACCGCATGGCCGATGCCTTCCTGCCGTTGACCGGTGTGGCGGAACGCGATCTGGCGGAGGCGGCTACGCTGGCATCGCTGAGCGACGAGACGCCGGAGGGCCGCTCCATCGTCGATCTGGCGCGGCTGCGCCATGGCCTTTCCGCCGATCCGCGCCGGGTGGTGTCCTTCATCCCGTTCCGTGCCGAAACCAGGATGAGCGGCGCCAGCCTGCAGGATGGCGAGGTACGCAAGGGCGCGGTGGATGCGATCCTGTCCTATGCGGGACAGAACAACTCGCCCGAATTGCAGCGACTGGTCGAAGGCATCGGCCGGGCGGGTGGCACGCCCATCGTGGTGGCGCGCGACCGACGTATCCTGGGCGTCGTGCATCTGAAGGACATCGTCAAGCCGGGCATCGCCGAACGTTTCGCGGAACTGCGCCGGATGGGCATCCGAACCGTGATGATCACCGGCGATAATCCGCTGACGGCCGCGGCGATCGCGGCGGAAGCCGGGGTGGATGATTTCCTGGCCGAGGCGACGCCGGAGAAGAAGTTGGAATGGATCCGCAGGGAACAGGCGGGCGGCCGGCTGGTCGCCATGTGCGGTGACGGGTCGAATGATGCGCCGGCTTTGGCCCAGGCCGATATCGGGGTGGCCATGAATGACGGCACCCAGGCCGCGCGCGAAGCCGCCAATATCGTCGATCTGGACAGCGACCCCACCAAGCTGATGCAGGTGGTGCGCATCGGCAAGCAGTTGCTGATCAGCCGGGGGGCGCTGACCACCTTTTCCATCGCCAATGACGTGGCGAAATATTTCGCCATCCTGCCGGCCCTGTTCGTCACGGCCTATCCGGCCCTGCAGGGGTTGAATGTGATGGGGCTGGCCAGCCCGCAAAGCGCCATTCTGTCGGCCGTCATTTTCAACGCGCTGATCATCATCGCGCTGATTCCGCTGGCGGTGCGCGGGGTGCGCTTCGCGCCGGCCAGCGCGGCGGCCCTGCTGCGACGAAACCTGCTGGTCTATGGGCTGGGTGGGCTGCTGGTCCCCTTCATCGGCATCAAACTGATCGATATGGCGGTGTCCGCGCTGGGCCTGGCCTGACGCGACCCTCGCCTTCTTTCTGGAGAGAACACATGCTCCCGGACTTTCTATTCGTGGCACTTCTGCTGGGCGGAACCGCGCTGTTGTCCTGGCCGCTGGGGCGCTATATGCGCTGGGCGATGGACCCCGCCGGCAAGCGGGACGGTTTGACCAAGCTGTTCCAGGACATTGCCGGGCCGCAGGCCCGCAACCAGCAGGGCTGGAAAAGCTATGCCCTGACCATGCTGATCTTCAACGCGGTCATGTTTGCTGCGGTCTTCACCCTGCTGGGCCTGCAACAATACCTGCCCCTGAACCCGGACGGGATGGGTCGGATCAGCCTGGACCTGTTGTTCAATACGGCCGTATCCTTCACCACCAACACCAATCTGCAGCATTATTCCGGGGAAAGCACATTCAGCTACCTGTCCCAGCTGGGCGGGCTGATGTGGCTGCAATTCGTTTCCGCCGCGACGGGGCTGGCCGTGCTGGCCGCGATTGCCCGTGCTTTGTCCGGGCGGGAGGTGATGGGCAATTTCCTGGTGGATGTGCAGCGCGCGGCCTTTCTGGTGCTGCTGCCGCTGGCCTTGGCTGTGGCGGTGTTGCTGGTCGCGGGCGGCGTGCCAATGACGCTGGACGGTGCGGTGCAGGCCACCACGCTGGAAGGTGTGGCGCAGACCATCGCGCGCGGGCCGGTGGCGGCCTTTGTCGCGATCAAGCAGCTTGGCACGAATGGCGGCGGTTTCTTCGGCCCCAACTCCACCCATCCGTTTGAGAATCCCAGCTTCTGGACCAATGCGGTGCAGATGGTCTGCATCATCCTGATCCCGATGGCCTGTGTCTGGATGTTCGGCCGGATCCTGGGAAAGATGCGCCATGCGGCCGTGATTTTCACGGTGATGGGGCTGCTGCTTCTGCTCAAGATCGGTACCGCCGTCTATTTCGAAGCCGCCCCGACCCAGGCCTTCGCGCAGCTTCCCATAAGCCAGGACATGGGCAATCTGGAGGGGAAGGAGCTGCGCTTCGGCCCCATCTCCGGCCCGGTCTGGAGTGTGCTGACCACCGCCACCTCCAACGGCTCCGTCGGTGCGATGCAGGACAGCCTGAACCCGATGACCGGCCTGGTGCCGATGGTCGGCATGTGGCTGAACGCCACCTTCGGCGGGGTGGGCGTCGGCATGGTCAACATGCTGCTCTATATCATTGTCGCAGTTTTCCTGGCCGGGATGATGGTCGGGCGCACGCCGGAATATCTGGGCCGCAAGGTGGAGGCGTTCGAGGTCAAGCTGGCCATCCTTGCCATGCTCGCCCATGCCCTGTTCATCCTGGGCGGAACGGCGCTGTTCGCGGCCACGCCCTGGGGGCAGGACGCGCTGGCCAATGCCGGCCCGCATGGCTTCTCGGAAATTCTGTATGAGTTCAGCTCGGCCAGCGCCAATAACGGCTCCGGCTTCGAAGGGCTGGGCGACAATACACCGGCCTGGAATGTCGCCACCGGCATCGTGATGCTGCTGGCCCGCTTCATTCCCATCGTGCTGCCGCTGGCCATGGCCGGGGCCTTGGCCGCGAAACGCCGCGCGGCCGATACGGCCGGCACGCTGGGGGTGGAAGATGCGACCTTCGGCATCATGCTGATCGCCACCATCCTGGTCTTCGGCGCGCTGACCTTCTTCCCGGCCGCGGCCCTGGGGCCGGTCGCCGAACACTTCACCTCTATGCACTGATGGAAAGGAAGGGCCGACATGTCCAACCTGCTTGCAAGTCTTCGTGTCACCATCGCCACCATGCTGGTCTGCGTGCTGGGCTATAGTGCCGCCGTGCTGGGGGTGGCGCAGCTTTTCCCCGCAACCGCGCGGGGATCGCTGATCACGGCTGCCGATGGCAGGGTGATCGGCAGCCGCCTGATCGGGCAGAATTTCAGTAGCTCCCGCTATTTCTGGCCGCGCCCTTCTTCCGCCGGAGGGGGCTATGACGGCATGGCTGCGGCGGGCAGCAATCTGTCGCCGACCAGTGCGAAACTGACGGCGCGGGCGGAAGGCTTGATTGCCCGCTACGGCGCGACACCGGAAAACCCGCTGCCGGCCGATCTGGCGGCGGCATCGGGTGGCGGGCTTGATCCGCATATCAGCCTGCAGGCCGCCCTGTTCCAGCTTCCGCGTGTGGCGACGGCCCGGGGCGTGCCTGCCGGACAGGTGGAAACCCTGATCCGGGGCATCGCCATGCCGGCCGGGGGCCTCCTGGCGCCCGACAGCATCGTCAATGTGCTGGAACTCAACCTCGCCATGGATGCAGCTTTCCGGCAATGATGCGGTGGGGTGCCGGGCAACCGGCGCCCCTTTTCAGGGGAATGCGATGTCGGATGACGCAAGACCGGAACCCGATGCCCTGCTGGCGGAAGCCGGGAAGGAAGGGCGGGGTCGGCTGAAAATCTTCCTGGGCGCCTATCCCGGCGTGGGAAAGACCTATGCCATGCTGGAAGCGGCCCAGGCGCGCCGGTTCGAAAAGGTCGATGTGGTGGTCGGCGTGGTGGAAACCCATGGGCGGGTGGAAACGGAAAGGCTGCTGCATGGTCTGGACGTGTTGCCGCGCCGGCGCATGTTCTATCGTGGCCGCGTCTTCGCCGAGATGGATATCGATGCCCTGCTGCAGCGCCGCCCCAAGCTCGCCATCGTGGACGAGCTTGCCCATACCAATATCGCGGGCAGCCGCCATGTGAAGCGCTGGCAGGATGTGGACGAGCTGCTGGCGGCCGGCATCGATGTCTATGCCACGCTGAATATCCAGCATCTGGAAAGCCTGAACGACGTGGTGGCGCGCATTTCGCGCGTGCGCGTCCGCGAAACCCTGCCCGACAGGGTGCTGGAACTGGCCGATGAGATCGAGCTGATCGATCTGTCGCCGGATGATCTGATCCAGCGGCTGCGCGACGGCAAGGTCTATATGCGCGACCAGATCGGCCGGGCCGTCCGCCATTTCTTTTCCAAGGGCAATCTGACCGCCTTTCGGGAACTGGCCATGCGGGTCGCGGCCGAGCGGGTGGACGCCCAGCTGATCAATTTCATGCGCGCCCATGCCATTCCCGGCCCCTGGCCGACCCAAGAACGGCTGCTGGTCTGCATCAATGAATCGCCCATGGCCAAGCAGCTGGTGCGCACCGCCCGGCGGATGGCGGAACGGTCGCGCATTCCCTGGATCGTGGTCAATGTGCAGACGCCGCGCCATGAAACCCTGCTGGATTCCGCGAAGGACCGGATCGCCGAAGCCCTGCGCCTGGCCGAAAGCCTGGGGGCGGAGGTGGCGAACCTGCCGGCGGAATCCGATCTGGCGGGCGAAATCCTGCATTTCGCGGAGTCCAGGAACGTGACCCGGATTCTGCTGGGCCGACCCCGCAAGCGGCACTGGACCAGCCTGTTCCGCGAGAACGTGGCCGACCGTCTGCTGGAACGGGCCGACGGCTTCGAAGTCACCATCGTCTCGCCGGACCGGGAGCAGGCGGCAGCCCACCGGATGGAGGCGGAGGCGCCGCGCGGTCCCCTGGATCTGAAGGCCTATGGCTGGTCCAGCTTCGCCGTCGGCATCGCGGCGGCCATTGCCTTTGGTGTGGAGCAGGTGCTGCCGCTGCCCAATATATCCCTGGTATTCATGACGGCCGTGCTGCTGGTGGCGACCCGGTTCGGATTATGGCCGTCGATCTATACGGGGCTGGCCAGCTTTCTGGCCTATAATTTCTTCTTCACCACGCCGTACTATACCTTCTCCGTCACCTATCATGGCGAGTTGCTGACCATCCTGTTCTTTCTGGCCGTGGCGGTGCTGGTCGGGAATCTGGCGGGTCGCCTGAAAGCGCAGGTGGAGGCGATGCGCAGCACGGCCAAGCGCACGGCCAATCTGTTCGATTTCAGCCGGCGCATCGTGGCGGCCGCCTCGCTGGATGACGTGTTATGGGCGGCGGTGCATCATGTCGCCTCCACCCTGCAATGCCAGTCCATCGTGCTGTTGCCGAAGGGGGAGGGCGGGCTCGAGATCGCCGCCGGCTTTCCGCCCGAAGACCGGCTGTCCTCCACCGATCGGGGGGCGGCCGACTGGGCCTGGAAGCATGAACGCGCCGCCGGCTGGGCAACCGATACCCTGCCCGGCGCCGGCTGGCACTTCCTGCCCTTGAAGACCCAGCGCGGGCTGGTAGGGCTGCTCGGCGTCTCCTTCAAGCAGAACCTGCCTGACAAGCCTGGGCTGGCCCCGGATCAGCGCCGCCTGCTGGATGCCCTGGTCGATCAGGTCGCCGTTGCGGTAGAACGTGCCAATCTTGCCAGCGATATCGAGGAGGCGCGCGTCCTGACGGAGACGGAGCAACTGCGATCCGCGCTTCTGTCGTCCATCTCGCATGATCTGCGTACGCCGCTGGTGTCCATCATCGGCTCGGCCACCACCCTGGCCGGGCACGAGGTGACCCTGACCGAGGACGGGCGCGACGGTCTGGTCCAGACCATATTGGAGGAGGGGGAGCGGCTGAACCGCTTCGTGCAGAACCTGCTGGACATGACGCGGCTGGGCTATGGTGCGCTGGTGCTGAACCGGGAATGGGCCGATCTGCGGGAGATCGCCGGGCGGGCGATCCGGCGGCTGGACAAGCTGTTGCTGGCCTATCGCCTGGAACTGGATGTTCCGCCCGACCTGCCGCCGGTGCGGGTCGACCCGGTGCTGATCGAACAGGTGCTGGTCAATCTCTTGGACAATGCGGCCAAATATTCCCCGCTTGGCGGTCGCATCGTGCTGCGTGCCAGGCGGCAGGGGGATGATCTGGTCACGGAAGTCTGCGATCAGGGGCCGGGCATCCCGCCGGACTTTCGCGAGGCGGTGTTCGAACAGTTCTATCGGGTGCGGGCGGGGGACCGGCAGACGGCGGGAACGGGGCTTGGCCTGTCGATCTGTCGGGGCTTCGTGGAAGCCCATGGTGGCCAGATCCGGGCCGGGCAGGCGATAGAGGAAGGCGGGGCCATGATGTCCTTCACGCTTCCGCTGGAACCCGGTCCCCAGCTAGAAGCAGATGCGATCTCCGACCAGGATGGAGTGGATGGTGAGCGAGCCCGGCACGCGCATTCTGATCATCGATGACGAAAGCCAGATCCGCAAATTCCTGCGGATCAGCCTGTCCGCCCATGGCTATGGCGTATTGGAAGCCGTGCGGGGCGAGGACGGTATCGCGAAATGCGCGACCGAAACTCCGGATGCGGTGATTCTTGATCTTGGCCTGCCCGACATGGATGGGCGCGAGGTGATCGCGCGCATCCGCGAATGGTCGACCGTGCCCATCGTGGTGCTGTCGGTTCGGGCGGGCGAGGCGGAGAAGGTGGCGGCGCTCGATGCCGGGGCCAATGATTATGTCACCAAGCCCTTCGGCATCGCCGAGCTGCTGGCCCGGCTGCGGGCGGCATTGCGGGCCAGACGCCGCGCGACGGAGGAGGCACCATCGGAAATCCGCACCGGCGAATTGCTGGTGGATCTGGCGCGCCACGAGGTGCGGCTGGCGGGGGCGGTGGTGAAGCTGTCGCGCAAGGAGTTCGATATTCTGCGCGTCCTGGCCCAGAATGCCGGGCGGATCGTCACGCATCAATATCTGCTGCGCGAGGTCTGGGGGGCGGCGCAGGACCAGGAAGTACAGTATCTGCGCGTCTATATCGGCCATCTGCGCCAGAAGCTGGGCGATGATTCCGCCCATCCCCGCTACATCCTGAACGAGCCCGGCGTGGGCTATCGGCTGCTGACGCCGGAATTCTGATGGCGCCATGGCTGCCGCGGCAATGCGTCAGATGTTGCCGTTGGTCCGACGAACAGATGACGTCCCTGTTCACGGCACCTGCACGATGCTGCCGCTGCCTCTGATTTCCGCGCGTCGCATCGTGGGATGCCCCGACAGCTCGACACGGCCGCTCCCGGAAATCGAAACATCTGCATCGGCTTGCGCGGTTAGCTTTGCATCGCCGCTGCCATGGATAATCACGGTCACCGATTGCGCAGTAAGGCCTTCAAACAGGGCCTCGCCGGAGCCGGAAATGCTGAGGCTGACGTTGTCCGCGCGTCCGGTCGCGGAGGAATTCCCGCTGCCCTGGATATTTACCTGAAGCTCCGGCTGGTCGATCCGCGACAGGTTCAGCGCGCTATGGCCGAGCAAATCCCATCGGGTGATGGCCGGTCCCGATAGTCGGATATCAAGCCGCGGCGCGGACAGGCCGGGTGCGCAATCAAGTCCCAATCGGCCGGATTCGATATGGACGTGCCCGATCAGCGCGGAATCGCCGCTGATGACCATCTCCGCCTTTTCCCCGGGCTGATAGTGTACGGAGCCGGGCAGGTCGATGATCAGCCGATCCTCCGCAACGAATGGCAGCGGAACCCGCTGCTGCGCGCCGGTCGCAGGCCCGCAGGTCGATCCTGCATTCCATAGATAGGCCATGCTCAACCAGCCGGCCCCGGAAAGCATGGTTCCGAGCGTCAGAAAGGCGGCAGCACCGATCAATCCGCCCGTCGCGACAAATGCCAGTCTTCTGCTCATCGTTCGTCCCTTTGGTAATTTGGCTGACGTGTTTAGAGCGGGTCGGACCCGGCCAGTCGGAAATGCAGGCGGGCATAGCTGCCGAGCAGGCGGGTACCGGCTCTCAGCCCCAGCAGCAGCAGGGCGCCGCCGCCAACAAATCCGCTGACAAGCCCGGCACCGATACACAGACGCGCCAGCAGAGCCGTGAACGCATTGTCCGGGCTGGCAAGCAAGGCCGTGGCAAGCACATTCAATCCTGCCGCACCAATCGCCAGCACTCCCGCTGCAAACCCTGCTGCCAGCAGAATGGCAAGGATCAGCAGGGGCAGCAGGAGGAAAAGATCGACCACCGCCAATCCCGCCAAAGCCATGGCGGCGGCAACAAGGTTCGGAACATTCCAATGCGCTTCAAGGCGCTTCAGTCCGATGTCGGCCTTCAGTTCGCGTGCGATCCGGCCAGGGTCGCCAAGCGCCGAAACCACGTCCGCCTCGCTGCGCCCCCGGCGCTCGGATTCGGCGAAATGGGCTGCATAATCGGACAGGATCTCCTCGATCTCATCGCCCGGAAGACCAGCAAGCCCACGCCGCAGCGCGGTCAGAAAGGCGTCCGTTGTCATGACAAATCCTCAAGCAGGGTATCAACGGCGGCCGCAAAGGCGCGCCAATCGTTGCGATGCGCCTCAAAGACGGTCCGGCCGAGTGGTGTCAGCCGGTAATATTTGCGCGGCGGCCCGCTGCTGGATTCCACCAGACGGGTGGCTACAAGCCCATCATTCTGCATCCGGCGCATCAGGGGATAGATGGTCCCTTCACCCATGCCGACCGCCGCAACCAAGGTGGCGGCGATCTCATAGCCATAGCTCTCACCGCGTGACAGCACGGCCAGCACGCACAGATCGAGCGCGCCTTTCCTCAGTTGAATTTGGATCGTGTCAACCATGTCCGTTCCACTATTTACGATCTATTTATAGCATGCTACCTGTTAATGCAAGGTAGCTGTCGAACAGCGATGACCTTTTCGCATTACGGCGCCTGCGCGTGGCGAAATGCCAGGTGGTCACATCCTTATCCAGGATCGGAGTAATACCCATGACGCGGATAATCCCTGCCTTTGCGGCCGCATTCCTGCTCGTCCTGTCGAGTGCGCAGGCGGCGGGCCTCAGATATCTCCATATCCCCGGCGGGCCGGACGGGCCGGGAATCGATGCTGCCATGTGGTCGCCCTGCAGCCAGGCACCGGAAGAGGTGCAGATCAGATCCCTCACGGTTCCTGCGGTTCCGGATTGTCCGATTGCCGGAGAGAGCCTGCCGCTCGTGATCCTCTCGCACGGATATGGCGGCTGGTATTTTGGTCACCATGACACGGCGGAAGCCTTGGCTGATTCCGGGATGATCGTGGTCGCCATCAACCATCCGCACGCCAACTATGCCGATATGAGCCGCGCCAATGGCTTGGGCGCCCTTGTCGCACGGCCCGCCGATATCAAACGAACCATTGATTTCATGCTCACCGCTTTCCCCGATGCCGCCAGAATCGACCCGCACAGGATCGGCTTCTACGGCTTCTCTCAGGGCGGCTATACCGGTCTTGTCCTTGCCGGGGCGAAGCCGGATTTCAGCAAACTGCCGCCGCGCTGCGCCGACCCGAATGCACGCGGCTGCCCTCAGGCTGATCAAGCCAGATCTCCGCAACAACCGCCCTTGCCTCAGACGCTGACGCATGATCCCCGCATCAGGGCGATGGTGATCGCAGACCCTCTCAGCATCGTCTTTCAGACGATGGATAGCGTGCGGGACCTCAGGATTCCGCTTCAGCTATGGGGATCGGAACTGGGAGGGGGGAGCGGTGCATCACCGCGGGATGTTGCGACACTGGCACGTCTATTGCCGGACCAGGCAGACTTCCGGATCGTACCCAGTGCCGTCCATCTGTCATTTCTGACGATGTGCCCCAAAGCCATGCTGTCTTTGGAACCCTGCATCGATGCGCCGGGGTTCGACCGCGCCGCCTTCCACCGGGACTTCAATGCTGAAGTGGTCGCGTTTTTCCGGCGAAAACTGGGGTACTGAACTGCCTTGTGACAGGAGCGACATATCATGGAATGAAGATGGTAGCCTTTTCTCACCCTTCCGGGGGCGAGGGCTGCTGAGAAGCAGTATGGGCGGGCGGGGAACGGCCGGTCAGATCTCCAGCGTCCGGTCGAGCACTTCGCCTGCCTGAAAGGGCAGGATCGCGCGCGCGATCGGAGCGCGCCGCCTTGATCGCGAACATTACGGCTTGGATGACCGGGGGAAAGGCATGGCCCTGGATCAGGGTGGTGAAATTGCCGTTCAGGGCCAGGAACCGACGGCCATCGATATCGACCAGACAAGCCTTATCTGGCCATTTGATCGTCCTGATCTACGAATGAGGGGATGCTGACGACGGGGCGTCGGCCCGGGTTCCGGTGTTTGATATTGGCTGGCTCGGCATTGTGGGGCGCCGATCAACGCCTAGGTCAGCCGGTGGGTTTCCTTCAGATAGGGCAGGAAACCATCCAGGAAGCGCGTCGTGGCGGGCATGAAATAGCTGCCATGGTGGTACATCGGGTCGAGTGCGGTCACCAGCATGCAGCCCGGCGTCGTCACCCGGTCTTCATAGAAGACGGAGCCTTCCCCCGTCACCCCGATCAGCGATTGCGCCCCCTGCGGCGGGGCATATTGGCCGTGATAGTGCCAGGTGGCGTCCGCAAGCCCGATATGGCCGAACAGCGGATGGCTGGGGGCCTGCACTTCCAGCCCCAGCGTGCCGCCTTCCTTCCACCACCAGAAATTCGTCGGCAGATCGGTCCACGCCACGGCGGGCAGCCATTGCTGCGCCCCGGTGGAGCCCATGGCGACCACGGTCTTGCCCTGATCCAGCAGTCGACGGATCGCTGCGCCCTGCGGCACCAGCACGGCCGGATCGGTGCGGCAGGAGACGATCAGCACATCGACATCGGAAAGATCAGCTTGCGCCAGCTCCGGCGCATAGACAATGCGGTCGAAGAAGCCGCGATAGCGGTCCTCGTACAGGCTGCGGTGATGGTAATAGGTGCCGGCATCCAAAGCCGCGATCCGGTTCGTCATGTTGCTGCCCCCAAGGCCCAGTCCATCAATTGCGGCACGATGCGATGCGCCGTGGTTTTGTCGCCCGCATACATCCACAGATCATTGCCTGCATGCATGAAGATGCGCCCGCCCCGGGGCCGGTCATAGACCCAGTCGCAGGGCACGCGCTCCGGCCCCACGCCCAGCACCGGCACCGCGCCTGCGGGCGGAGGATTGCAGCCGCGCGCATAAAAGCCCGCCACGCCCCGCCGATAGGTGAGGTCTGCCATATCCACGCCTTCGAAGATGGGATGGTCGGCGATGCGATGGATCTGCAGGTTTTCCAGGCTGCGTTTTTCCAGCGCCACGAAAGCATTGAATTCCGGCAGCATCGGCCAGGCGACATGGCCGTTGAAGACCAGCGTTCCGCCCTTATCCAGCCAGTCCGAGACTTTTCCGCTCAGCGTGCCGAAATAGCGCTGGTCGAGATGGGCCGGCAGCAGCAGGGCTGCATAGCCCGACAGATCGGTGTCCTGCAGCGCGTAATGCTCGATCTCCTCGGCATTCCGGACGAAGCCCATGATGCTGGGCAGATCGCCGCCCGCCCCCTTGATCGGCTTCAGGAACAATGCACGGGCCATTCCGGCCTCCTGTTTTGGACCGACATGCAGGGGCTTCGCCCCCGCATGTGTGGGTTTCGCTCAAGCGCCGCGCGGGCTTTCACCAACCGCCCAAAAGGGCGGTTGGTGTCCCTCCCCGGGGAACGTCCTCGCGCTCCCCATCCGGCTGCGAAGTTATTTGCTCAGGCTGACGGATTTGAAATTGTAGAAAAAGCCCGACGGGTGCACCCGATAGCCTTCCAGTCTCGCGGTGGAGGCGGCGGTGAAGACGTTGTGCACCAGGGGGATGATCGGCGCGTCATCCTGCAGGATGGAGAGCGCTTCCCTGTAGGTCGCATCCCATTCCGGCCCGGCATCCAGGCCACGGCCCTTATCCACCAGCGCGTCGAAGCGCGGATTGGCCCAGCCCTGATAGTTCATGCCGGCCTTGGAATGGAACTGCGACTTCAGGTGCAGATCGGGATGGCCGGTCATTTCCGGGGTCCAGAACACGACGGAAATGTCGTACTGGCCGGGCCGCACCAGATCGAGCATGCCTTCCCAGGTATAGAGCTTGACCTCGCTGGCGATGCCTTCATTGGCGAGCAGGGCGGCCAGGGCTTCGGAAATCGCGCCCATCTCCGTCCGGCTGGTATAGGACAGGATGCGCAGCGATAGCTGCTTGCCATCCTTCATCCATTTGCCGTCGGTCTTTTTGTACCCGGCGTCCTGCAGCAGCTTTGCGGCCTTGGCCTGATCGACCCTGTAAGGTTCGACCTTCGGTGCCCAGGTGAACTGGGGCCCGAAGAACTGCCAGGCGGGCACGCCCACCCCATCCAGCGCGGCCTTGACGATCAGATCGCGGTCAACCAGCGCATTCAGGGCCTGACGCACGCGCCTGTCGGCCAGCGGCGTGTCGCCTGCCGTATTGAAGGCGCCATAGAACAGGCCGGATGCGGGTTCGGCATAGACCTTGAACTTCGGGTCCGTCTTCAGGCGTACGGAATCGGCCGGCAGCAGATTGTCGGCATAGTCGATTTCGCCCGTTTCCAGCGCCAGGGTGCGGGCGTTGTGATCGGGGATGAAGCGGTATTCGATGCGCGCCAGCGACGGCGCCTTGCCCCAATATCGGTCGAAGCGTTCCACGATGGTGCGGTCCTGCTTCTTGTATTCCACGAAGCGCCAGGGGCCGGTGCCGATGGGCTTGGCGAATTTGCCTTCCGCATTGAAGGAGGAGGGGGCGTAGACGCCGGTGAAGGCGTCGGTCAGCTGGTTGGGCAGGGCGGCGAAGGGCTCCTTCGTCTCGATCTCCAGCGCCAGCGGGCCTTTGACCTCGATACTGGCGATATTCAGCAGCTCCGCCGCATAGGGCAGCAGGGCAACCACGCGTTCCAGCGAGTTTTTCACGGCTGCGGCATCCAGCGGTGCGCCGTCATGGAACACCACGCCTTCGCGCAGGGTGAAGGCCCAGCGGGTGGGCGTCAGGCGCGTCCAGGCGGTCGCCAGCCCCGGCTGCATCGTCATCTCGTAATCAAGCTTGATCAGGGTATCCAGGATCTCGCTTTCATTGAAGAAGCGGCTGCGGCGCGGCGCCATGGCCAGGGGCAGGGCTTCCCACATGGTGCCGACGATCAGCGTGTCGCTGCGTTCCGCCGCGAAAACCTCGCCATTGTGCAGAGGCAGGGTCGCCGCCAGGGCGGTGGACAGGGCCAGGAATGCCCGGCGCGTCAGTTTCATTCGCGATCTCCTTCAGGTTTGGAAAGCAGGTTGAATTTGCGGCCGCGCTCGACGCCCCAGCGGTCGGCGAGCGCATCGCCCAGCAGATTGACCAGGATGACGAAGCCCATGATCGTCAGGCCCGGCGCCAGGACGAGGCGGGGATGGGTGCGCAGATGGGTGCGGGCTTCCGCGATCATGCGGCCCCATTCCGGCGTGCCTGGCTCGACGCCGAGGCCGAGAAAGCTGAGCCCCGCGAAAGACAGGATCACCCAGGACAGGGAATAGGCGCCCAGCACCAGAAGCGGGCCGCCGATATTGGGCAGAAGATGGCGCAGCGCGATCCGCCAGCCGGGCACGCCCATGGCCTGGGCCGCCGTGATATAGGGCTTGGTGCGCTCCACCATCGTCACATTGCGCACCACGCGGGCATATTCGGTCCAATGTACGGCGGCGAGCGCGATGATCACCGCCTTCAGGCTCAACCCCAGCACGCCAGCAACGACCAGGCTGATGGCGAGCGCCGGCAGCACCGAAACGCCTTCCACCATGCGCATCGCGACCCGGTCCGGCCAACCCCCCGCATAGCCCGCGACAAGTCCTATCGTCGTCCCGACGAAGGCGGCGGCCAGCACCACCGCCAGCGCCGCCAGCGTCGTCAATTGCGCGCCATGCAGCAGGCGGCTCAACAGATCGCGGCCCATGGCATCGGTGCCCAGCGGATAGGTCAGGCTGATGCCGGCGAGGCGGTGCAGGATATCGGCGCGATAGGGATCATGCGGCGCGACCCACGGGCCGCAGACCACCACGACCAGCAGCAGTCCAACCACCGCCGACAACAGGCCCGGCCGCAGGGTTTTTGCCCGACGCCAGGATGTGGCGAAAGGCGCGCCATAGGGGGTGGACAGGCTCACACCGCCTCCTTCCCGCGCGGATCGAGGAGCGCGATCAGGATGTCGACCCCCAGATGGATCAGCACATAGGCGACACCGATCACCAGAAAACAGGCCTGGATCACGGGGAAGTCGCGCGCCATCAGCGATTCCACCAGCAGCCGGCCGATGCCGGGCCAGGCGAACAGGGTTTCCACCACGATGATGCCATCGAAGATGCGGGCGAATTGCAGCCCGACCAGGGTCAGGAAACCCGGAAAGGCATTCGGCCAGGCATGGCGCAACAGCGCAGTCAGGGGCGCAACGCCCTTGGCGGCTGCGGTGCGCATATAGGGCCGCGCCTTTTCATCCAACAGCAGGCTGCGGGTATAGCGCGAGGTGATCCCGGCCGCCGATGTGCCGATCACCAGCACCGGCAAGACCAGATGGGCCGGCGTGCCATGGCCGGAGGAGGGCAACCAGCCCAGGATCAGCGAAAACAGGATCGCCAGCAGCAGCGCATACCAGAAATTCGGGATCGACATGCCGATCACGGCCAGTGTCATGCCGCCCCGGTCGATCCAGCCATTGGGATGGCGCGCGGCGGCGAAGGCGAGCGGCAGGGAGATGGCGAGCGACAGCGCGATGCCCAGCACCGCCAGTTGCAGCGAGCTTTCCAGCCGCAGCAGGATTTCCTTCGCGACAGGGTCACCCGTTACCAGGGATCGGCCCAGATCGCCCTGGAACAGATTGCCCAGCCAGGTCAGATATTGCACCGGCAGCGGACGGTCAAAGCCGTTCTGGGCGGAGAAGAGGGCCAGTGCCTCCGCACTGGGAATATGCCCGTCCATCTGGGCCATCAGCAGCACCTCGGCGAAATTGCCGGGCATCAGATGCAACAGGCAGAAGCTCACCAGGGACAGCAGCAGAAGCAGGCTGCCGGCATAGGAGGCGCGGGAGAGAAGCCGTTTGCTCACGAATTGCCGCCTGTAGAGAGGCCGCCGCCGCATCGCGGGGCATGCGAGCGGTTCTCATATTAGCATCGAAATGATAATGCAAGTGATTTGCAGTATTATATTATGATGTCATTACCTAAATGATGCATGTCGGTGCGGCGGCATCCATCGGGGATTGTTTCTGGCGGCGGCTTAAGCGGAAGCCCGCTCTAGGATCGGCGGGCACGATCAGACAGTCTTGCGGTGTCCCGCGAGGATTCGATGAATATCTGATGCCGGCCTTCAATATAGTAGGTCTCAGAATAGATCATCGGGTGTCCGTTTGCGCGGTGATACTGCTCCAGCATGACGTAAAGTTGCGGCTCGTCGGCTTTGTCTGGCCCCCAGCCGATGTCTTTCGACGACACGGCATGGATTTCGACATGGGCCTGTTCCACCACGATACCCTGGCCTTCCAGGATATCGAGAAAGGACAGGCGCCATTGGTCATCCTCGGGCAAGTGGCTGAAAATCGCCCTTGGGTAGCGATCATAGCAGAAGCTTATGACGCGTTCGTCGACGAGGAGCGCGCGTTCAATATGCAGAAGAGGTGTTCCCGCTGCGAGTTCCAGCTTTTCCGCTTCCAGCGGCGTGGCCGGGCGCTCCAGTTTCCGGTGCAGGGCCATCCGGGCATTCTTACCCTGCTCGCCCAATACATCGATGATCGAATGCAGGCGCCGCAGGTCATAGCGTGCATTGGGGGGCGGTGTGGCGACCATGGTTCCCACGCCCTGTCTGGCCGTCAGCCGTCCTTCGGAAGCCAGCCGCCCGATTGCCTCGCGCACGGTATTGCGGGACACGCCATAGGCTGCGGCCAGCGCCGTTTCGGATGGAATGACGTCGCTGTCCTTCCACTCCTCGCATTCGATGCGGCGGCGGATGTCGTGCGCAACCTGCTCGGAAAGGGGCCGCCGGCGCTGCAAACGATATCGTTCGATTGTCTCGCTGCTCAAACGCGACCCCATCCAAAACGAAACTGGCGCACCAACGGCGTGGCCGGTGCGCCAGGTCAACTCAGCTTGCGGCTTTCTGCCAGGATACACGTTGCTTCATGAAATTTGAATAGACTTGGTCGCCTGCAACGATAGCCTCGAACTTCGGTTCCTGCCCCTCGCTGAAATCGCGCGGGTTGATGACCTGGTGATAGTTCGGGTGCACGAACAGCGGGATCGAGTATCGCTCCTTGCCCGAACTATTGATGACCCTATGCAGGGCGGAACGCAGGCGCCCATTGGTCCAGCGGGTCAGGAGTTTGCCCACATTCAGGACGATGGCCCGTTCGTCGGGCAGCACCGGAAGCCAGTTGTCGTCCGGACCCAGGACTTCCAGGCCGCCATTGTTGTCTTGAAAAAGCAGCGTAATCAGCCCCTGGTCTTCGTGCGCATGGACGCCGACATCGGTTACCGCCTGCACCGCTTCCTTTGGCGGATAGTGCAGAACGCGCATATTGGAATAGGTGTTCTGCGATACCTGGGCAAAGAAGGAGGGATCCGCACCCAGATAGACCGCAAAGGCTTCCAATACGGTTTCGCCCACCCCGAACAGCCCATTATAGCACGCGACTAGTGCTTCCCGGAAACCGGGCATATCCGGCCAGGGGGTTTCCACATAGAAGGGCAGGGACAACAAAGCCGGATCGCTCGGGCGCTGCGGATGGCCCATGCTGAACGCCTCGTGAC
>Ga0209066_10002486_pt1 | contig 22322 bp, 16 predicted proteins | sample All_14_2_FD_187198 | JGI IMG/M metagenome (GOLD analysis project Ga0209066, IMG submission 187198) | Freshwater microbial communities in response to fracking from Pennsylvania, USA - Allegheny Zone_MetaG_DW_15 (SPAdes) (version 2) ... | reverse complement strand
GCTCCTGACATCTCGGTGAGCGCACGATTCACCACGTCTGCCGCGCGCGAGAGGTCGGCGGGAGCGAAAAGTGCCGCGTGCTCGCGCATGCGCTGCAGTTCGTCAGCCGGGATTCCGTGCAGCACAGCCTCGGCCTCCGCTGCCGTCGCTTGAACCACGATGAGGTCGCGCAATCGCTCGAGCAGATCGTCGACAAAGCGGCGAGGATCTTGACCGGTCTGAATCACCCGATCGACAGCTCGAAAGGCAGCTGCCGCGTCACGCTCGGCGATCGCCGTGACGACCTCGTCGAGCAGTGAGCCGTGGGTGTAGCCGAGCAACGCAACAGCGCGCTCGTACGTCACTCCTTCGTCACTACCGGCGATGAGCTGGTCGAGCAACGAGAGCGTGTCACGCACCGAACCGCCACCGGCGCGCACGACGAGCGGGAGAACACCCGGCTCGACAGCGACCCCTTCGCTGTCGCAGAGCGACTGCACGTAGTCGATGAGTTGAGCAGGCGGCACGAGCCGGAAGGGGTAGTGGTGCGTGCGCGAACGAATCGTGCCGATGACCTTGTCAGGCTCGGTCGTGGCGAAGATGAACTTCACGTGCTCTGGCGGCTCTTCGACGATCTTGAGTAGCGCGTTGAAACCCTGAGGCGTCACCATGTGCGCTTCGTCGAGGATGAAGATCTTGTAGCGGTCGCGTGCGGGCGCGAACACCGCGCGCTCACGCAAGTCGCGCGCATCGTCGACCCCGTTGTGGCTGGCGGCGTCGATCTCGACGACGTCGAGAGACCCACCGCCTGCTCGGCTGAGTTCGACGCAACTCGGGCAGACCCCGCAGGGAGTATCGGTCGGCCCCTCGACGCAATTGAGGCAACGCGCGAGAATGCGCGCTGACGTCGTCTTGCCGCAACCACGCGGCCCGCTGAACAGATAGGCGTGGTTCACTCGATCGCCGCGCAGTGCAGCACGCAGAGGATCGGTCACGTGAGCCTGGCCGATGAGCTCGGCAAAGGTTTCGGGCCGATAGCGGCGATAGAGGGCGGTGACCACGTGCCCAGCGTAGTCGCGACCTCTGTCATGGATGCTCGCTCTCAGGCCGCACGGAGCCGCACCTGATGGTCTGGACTCATGCGCATCGCCATTGCCGGAGGTCACGGCCAGATTGCCCGCCTGCTCGCCAGACGACTCGCCGCAGCTGGCCACGAGCCGCTCGCCCTCATCAGAAACCCCGAGCAGGTGGGCGATGTCGAAGCGGATGGTTCGACCGCCGTGGTCATCGACCTCGAGCAGACCGACGACGCAACCCTCGCCGAAGCGCTGACCGGTTGTGACGCCGTGGTGTTCGCGGCGGGCGCGGGGCCACACAGCGGGCCCGAGCGCAAGCTCACTCTCGACCGCGATGGCGCGGTGCTTCTCGCCGACGCGACGGTACAGGCGGGCATCCGCAGGTTCGTCATCGTCTCGTCGCGCAGAGCAGACAGCTTCGACCCCGAATCGAACGACACCTTTCAGATCTACTTGCGCGCCAAGTCGGAGGCCGACGCCGCTGTGCGGGCTCACGACGACCTCGACTGGACGATCGTGCGGCCCGGTGCACTCACGCACGACGACGCAACCGGACTCGTCGAGGTGGGCGAGAGCGTCGAAGGCAGCATTCCGCGGGCCGATGTCGCGCATCTTGTTGCAGAGCTCGTCACGAGCGATCGCGGCGTGCGTGCTCAGTTCGAGGTGGTTTCGGGCACGACGCCGATCAGCGAGCTCGCACTCTAGTCAGACAGAGCACTTCGGCTCAGCCGACGAGCTGTGCCGCTGCCTGCGCGATCGCGAGCTCTTCGTTCGTCGGCACGACGAGCACGGCGATGGGGGCTCCTTCGGGCGAGATGAACCGAGCCTCGCGGGCAGTCGACGTGTTGCGGCTCTCGTCGAGCGCTAGGCCGAGGTGGCCGAGACCGTCGAGCGCGCGCGCCCGAAGGTCGGCAGCGTTCTCGCCGATGCCCGCCGTGAAGACGAGAGCGTCGAGGCCGCCGAGTTGCGCGAGATACGCCCCGACGTAGTGCCGAATGCGGTGAGCCCAGACGTCGAGCGCGAGCGCAGCGTGCTCATCGCCGGCTGCGGCCGCCGCCGTGACGTCGCGCATGTCAGCTGAACCCGCGAGGCCGAACAGTCCGCTGCGTGAGTTGAGCACGCGATCGAGCTCGTCGACCGACAGCCCGCCGCGCAGTAGATGCAACAGCGCGCCGGGGTCGACGTCACCCGAGCGGGTGCCCATGACGAGCCCCTCGAGCGGCGTCAAGCCCATCGAGGTGTCGATCGAGCGGCCTGCGTCGATTGCTGCCGCTGATGAGCCGTTGCCGAGGTGCAAGACGATGAGCTTGAGCGACTGAAGCGGCTGGCCGAGCAGTGCCGCTGCTCGTCGCGCGACGAACTGATGACTCGTGCCGTGAAAGCCGAAACGACGCACCCCGCGCTCCTCGGCCACGACGCGGTCGATCGCATAGGTGTATGCCGATGGCGGCATCGACTGGTGGAAGGCGGTGTCGAAGACGGCGACGTGAGGCACCCCGGGCAGTGCGGCACGGGCCGCGCGAATTCCTGCGAGGTTCGCCGGGTTGTGCAGAGGGGCCAGAGCACTCACCGACTGGATGCCCTGCTCGACCCGCTCGTCGATGACCACCGGTGCGGTGAAGAGTTCTCCACCATGCACGACCCGGTGCCCGACCGCGCCGATCGTGGTCGACTCGGCACCGAGGCGGTCGAGAACAATGCGCATGCCCTCGTCGTGATCGCTCGCGTCTCCCGGTGTTCCGTCAGCACCGCGCTGGCCAATGCGTTCGAGCAGACCCGAGAGCACGACCTGCTCGGTCGCACCATCGATGAGCTGGTACTTGATCGAACTCGAGCCGGAGTTGACAACAAACACACGCACTAGGAGGACGCGCCCTTCGCCTCGGCGCTCGCCGTACCACCGATCGTCGAGATCGGCATCGTCGGCGGCGGGGGTGTGCGCTGCGCTTGAATCGCCGTGATCGCCACAGTATTGACAATGTCGCTCACGAGGGCACCACGGCTGAGGTCGTTGACCGGCTTGCGCAGACCCTGCAACACCGGCCCGATCGCGAGAGCACCCGCCGAGCGCTGCACCGCCTTATACGTGTTGTTTCCAGTGTTGAGATCGGGGAAGACGAAGACCGTGGCGTGGCCCGCGACGGGCGAACCCGGCATCTTCGCCGCTGCGACGCTCGGCTCTGCAGCGGCGTCATATTGCATGGGTCCGTCCACGAGCAGTTCGGGCGCTCGCTCATGCACAAGCCTCGTCGCTTCGCGCACTTTCTCGACGTCGTCGCCCGAGCCCGACTCACCCGTCGAATACGAGAGCATCGCCACTCGCGGCTCGATCGCGAACTGTCTTGCCGTCGCTGCAGAGCTGATGGCAATGTCGGCGAGTTGCTCGGCCGTGGGGTCAGGAATCACCGCGCAGTCGCCGTAGACGAGAACGCGATCGGCGAGCGCCATGAGGAAGACGCTCGAGACCACGCTCACCCCAGGGTCGGTCTTGATGATCTCGAAGCTCGGGCGGATGGTGTGCGCCGTCGTGTGCGCCGCACCCGAGACCATTCCGTCGGCGAGGCCGAGGTGCACCATCATCGTGCCGAAGTAGCTGACGTCGGTGACGATGTCGAGAGCGGCATCCATCGTCACCCCCTTGTGCGCGCGCAGGCGGGCGTATTCCGCCGCAAAGCGCTCGCGCAGCTCAGGATCGAACGGGCTCACGATGTGAGCCTCGCTGAGGTCGAGCCCGAGCTCGGCGGCACGCGCTCGCACTTGCGACTCGTCACCGAGAATCGTGAGGTCGCACACGCGACGACGCAGTAGCGTGCTCGCTGCCCGCAACACGCGGTCGTCATCCCCCTCCGGCAACACGATGTGGCGGCGCTCGGCGCGGGCACGCTCGAGCAGCGCGAACTCGAACATGAGCGGCGTCACGACCGTCGAGGCGGTGACGTCGAGCCGATCGAGGAGCGCGTCGGCATCGATGTGCTGCTCCCACAGCCCGAGCGCCGTGTCGTACTTGCGCTGGCTGTCGGCGGCGAGACGCCCGCGGGCTTCCATGATGGCGAGCACGGTGTCGTAGGTTCCGGTCGAGGTGCGCAGGATTGGAAGCGCGGGATCGATGCCGTCAACGAGACTTTGCACGGCGTCGGGGGTGTCGAAGCCGCCATAGAGCAGCACGCCCGCGAGGCTCGGGAAGGTGTCGCTCTCGTGCGCCATGAGCACAGCGAGCAGCACTTCGCTGCGATCACCGGGAATGAGCACGATCGCACCCTCGGTGAGGCGCGGTAGCACGTTCTCCATACTCATGCCGGCGACGACGGCCCCCAGCACTTCGCGTTGCAGCAGTGCGCGATCTCCGCGCACAAACTCTCCATCGCACGCTTCCATGACGGCTTGCAGCGTCGGCGCGATGAGGTACGGGTCTTCGGGGATGCACCCCACGACAGCCTCGGGAGCCGCGAGCTGCACGTGCTCGACTGTCTCGGCCAACTGTTCGGGGTCGGCTCGATTGACGATGATGCCCAAGAGCGCCGCGTGCTCATGATCGAGTTCGGCGACAGCGACCTCGGCTACGCGCCGTACATCGTCGGGAGTGCGTGCCGCCGAGTCGGCGAGCGCCCTACCTCCCGCGGCCCCGGCCTCACGCCCTCCCAGCACGAGCAGCACGGGTGCCCCCAGGTTGGCAGCGATGCGCGCGTTCGTGCTGAGCTCTGTGGGGCTCGCAACGTCGGTGTAGTCACTGCCGACGATGACGACGGCGTCACACTGCTCTTCGACGGCCTTGAACCGCTCGACGATACGGCCGAGGGCCGCCTCAGGGCCTGCGTGCAGTTCGTCGTAGGTCACGCCGATGGCCTCGTCGTAGTCGAGGTCGACTCCCGCGTGGGCGAGCAGCACCTCGAGTACGTAGTCGCGCTCAGGCGCGACGGCACGAGGCGCAGCATCCCGAAGCTCGGGAGTCTCGGTGGTGGAACGTTCGGTGCGAGAGTCTGCCCGCGAGATCGGCCGGAACACTCCTACCCGTTGCACACGATGGCTGAGCGCGTCGAGAACGCCCAGGGCGACGGTCGACTTGCCCGAACTGCCTTCGGCCGAGGTGATGTAAATGCTGCGCGACATTGGGCACAGCCTAGGGCGACAGCCTGACCGGGTGCAGGGTCGATAGTCCTTGCCTGCGCCATGCGCAACCCCTGGATGCTCGAGCGACCCCGCACCTAGCCTCGGGCACGACGAGAGGAGATTCACCCGTGACCTCACTATGGCTCGACCAAGCACCCGCCATCACGACCGACCATTTCGAGTCGGGGGCGCGCTACGACGTGGCGATTATCGGCGCAGGGCTCACCGGCCTCACAAGTGCGCTGCTGCTCAGCAGGGCGGGCAAGCGAGTCGTCGTGCTCGAGGCAAGGCACGTGGGCGCGGTCGCGACCGGCAACACGACGGCCAAGCTCAGCTTGTTGCAGGGGTCACGCTTGTCGAGCATCCACCGGGTCAGCGGCCGGGGGGTCGCCGGTGCGTACCTCGCCGCCAACCGAGCGGGTGCCCAGTGGCTGCGCGACTATCTCGACGAGCGCGGCGTCGCCTACGACCGTCGCCCCGCATACAGCTACGCAACGACGCCACGCGGCATGGCGACTATGCAGCGTGAATACGAGGTCGCGCGCGAACTCGGGTTGCCGGTGGAGCGAGTGCGCACCGACGAACTGCCCTTCACCACCCACGGTGCCGTGCGGCTCGACGACCAAGCACAGTTCGACCCCATGCTGGTGCTCGCCGCCCTCGCCGACGATGTGCGCGAGCTGGGCGGAGTCATCGTGGACGACGTGCGCGTGACGGGCGTTGCTGCCCGCCACGACCCCGCCGTCGTGTCAACGAGTCGCGGCGAGGTGCGCGCCGGGGCGGTTGTCGTCGCGACCGGTAGTCCCGTGCTCGACCGTGGACTCTATTGGGCGAAGCTCACCCCTCGCCGGTCGTACGCTGCGGCGTTCCGTGTGCTCGCGCCCGTTCCCAACGGCATGTATCTCAGCGTCGACCCGACCACACGATCGCTGCGCTCTGCCGCTGATCCCGCCGAGGCCGGCAGCCAGCTGTTGCTCGTCGGCGGCAACGGCCACGGCGTGGGCCGAGTCGACTCGGAGGCCGCGCACCTTGACGACCTCACACGCTGGACCCAGCAACATTGGCCCGCCGCGGAACGCACGCACGTCTGGAGCGCCCAAGACTACGAGACTCCGCACCTCGTTCCGTTCACCGGCTGGATGCCGCGAGGCGCCGGACGCATCTACCTCGCGACCGGCTACGACAAGTGGGGAATGACCAACGCCGTGCAGAGCGCATTGCAACTCACGGCGGAGCTCACGGGAGCCGAACCCCTGCCCTGGGCGACGCGACTGGGGCACCGCATCACGACGCCACAGGCACTCGCGCGCGGTATCGGCGCGAACGCGGCCGTCGGCTGGTGGTACGCCAAAGGCTGGGGGCGGATGCTCGCCTCGCGTCTTCCGGAGCACCCAGTTGCAGAAGGCACCGGCGTCACGGGCCGCGACGGAACTCGGCCTACCGCCGAGTCGACGGTAGACGGCGAAACCTGCCGAGTGTCTGCGCTGTGCTCACACCTTGGGGCAGCACTGCAGTGGAACGACCTCGAACGCTCGTGGGACTGCCCGGCGCACGGCTCGCGTTTCACGCCTCGAGGCGAAGTGCTTGAAGGCCCGGCAACGCGACCGCTCGGCGCCCGAGACCCCCGTTAACGGCAAAGGACTCCTCGCGCACCCGCCAGAGCCCGGTTACCCTTGCTGCGTTTCCGCCCTGGGGGAGTTGGCCTGGATGGCGCCACGCGAGGAGCCGCCTCCAGTTTACGGGTAGGATTCCCCGAGTCGAACCGCACAGCGGAACGACCGCCAGGAGGATTCGCCTAGTGGCCTATGGCGCACGCTTGGAAAGCGTGTTGGGTGCAAGCCCTCGGGGGTTCGAATCCCCCATCCTCCGCCAGCACTCCTTCTCACGCGACGCCTCGAGCCAGTCTCGCGAACGCACGGTGTGACGACCGCATGCTCGCGTTGCGCATCCCTTCATGTATCGTTTGTCGATAGATATCGCCCGACAATCGATAGGACCACGATGCACCGGCTCACCATCGTCTCGCTCAAGGCACTAATCGCCGTACTGCTCGCCCTGCTCCTGATCTGCCAGACCGTCGTCGTGCCGACGATCGCTGCGAACATGGCCACGATGCTGCCCCCGCTCGCCTGGCTGCAATGGCCCGGCGTCATCGCGGCAGGCATCTTCGTGCTGTGTCTGCAGGTGACGCTCGTGTGCGTCTGGCGCATGCTCTCGCTCGTGCGCGAAGGCATCATCTTCAACGCGCGCGCCTTCCGCTACGTCGACATCATTCTCGGGTCGATCGTTGTCGCGACCGTCATCGTGCTGGGCTCCCTCATCACCATTTCGAGCGCGCAGGCAGGGTCACCGTCGATCGCACTCCTCGGAGTGCTCGGCATCATTGTCGGGAGCATGCTTGCTCTGCTCGTCGTCGTACTGCGCGGCCTGCTCCGCAAGGCCTCGCAACTGGAGAGCGACCTGGCGGAGGTGGTCTGATGCCCATCATCATCAACATCGACGTGCTGCTCGCGCAGAAGAAGATGTCGGTCGGCGAGTTCGCCGCGGCGATCGACATCACCCCCGCGAATGTCGCCGTGCTCAAGAATGGGCGAGCGAAGGCTGTGCGGTTCTCGACCCTCGACGCGATCTGTCGTGTGCTCGAGTGCCAGCCGGGAGAGATTCTCGAGTGGGTGCCCGACGACGACGAGCGTGCACACCGCGGCGACGACGCCGCCACCGCATGAGCGTCACGACGCGCGAGCACTGTAGCCACACGGCGATTGCTCACTTGCGTGACGCCACCCTGTGCCCGGTGTGCACGACCGGTCGCCTCGCCGACGGTCGTTGCCCGGAATGCCGAGCCGACCTCGCCGACCGCGCGGGCGCGGATGTCTGGGCGGCGTCCACTCGCGCCGCGAGAACGTGCCGATCGGGACGGGTGCGTTCGAACTCGCGGTGAGCAGACCCCGCACGCTCTCGGTTGCACGTGCACACCGCTCCATTCAGTGGACCACGGTGCTGCTCGTCGGCGGCATGATTCCGGTGTCGACGGCCATCACGGTGACGGGCGCTGCCGATCTCATCGCGTCGAGCCTGCTCTCGCTTGTCGGCAACCTGGGCCCTCTTGTCGTGCTCACCTCTCTGCTCGTGGTGACCCTGATCTTCGGTCAGCTCATCAGCAATACCGCCACGGCGCTCATCGTCGCGCCGATCGCCATTTCGGTCGCGAGCGAGCTCGGACTCTCTCCGTTGCCCTTCCTCATGGGCGTCGCGGTGGTGTCGGCCGCCGCGCTGCTCACGCCCGTCGCCACCCCCGCCAACCTCATGGTGATGGCACCGAGCGGCTTCACCTTCGGCGACTACTGGAAGTTCGGGCTGCCCCTCATGGCGCTCTACCTCGCCGTTGCCGTGTTGCTTGTGCCGCTCATCTGGCCGTTCTAGCCGCTGCTCACACTCACGAGAGCGTCTCGCACAGTGCGCACCAGCGTCTCCGTCGTGAAAGGCTTTGCGACGAAGTACTGAACCCCCACATCGCGTGCACGTTCGACTGCCGCAGCGGCATTGAGCCCGCTCGTCGCGATGAGTTCGACCTGAGGGTAGTGCTCGGCGAAGAATGCGGCGGTTGCGGCGCCATCCATGATCGGCATCATCATGTCGGTGATGATGAGCCGCACCTCGTCGGCATGCTCGCTGTGTGCCTCGATTGCCTCGCGGCCGTTGCCCGCCGTGATCGTGCGGTAGCCGTGCAGTTCGAGCGTGCGACAGATCGCCGAGCGGATGCTCGGCTCGTCGTCGACGACGAGCACGAGTTCACCCGTCCCGTGCGGCTGTGCTCCACTCTCGAGCACGGTGTCGCTGCCGTCTCGTGTGTGGGCATGCGCCACAGGGAGATACAGCGTGAACGTCGTGCCGACGCCCACTTCGGTCTGCACGTCGAGGTATCCGCCGTGGCTGCGCACGATTGCTTCGCTGCTCGCGAGCCCGAGACCTGTACCGTCGCCGATGCCCTTCGTCGTGAAGAACGGTTCGAAGATTCTGCTGCGCACCTCGTCGCTCATGCCCGTGCCCGTGTCGGCTACAGAGATTGCGACGTAGTTCGCGGGCATAAGGGGCAGGGTGTCGGCGCTCCCGTCGATCTCGACGGCCGTTGCAGAAATGCGCAGCACTCCCCCCTCGGGCATCGCGTCGCGCGCATTCGTCACGAGGTTCACCAGAACTTGTAGCACTTGCGTCGCATCGCCCGAGAACGGGGGCACGTCGTCGATCACCCTCTCGACGGTGATCGACTTCGGCAGCACCGCGAGGGTCATAGAGCTGAGTTCGTCGAGTAGCTCGGCGACCGCAACCGACTCGCTGGCGCCCTCGACACCTCGCGCGAACGACAACACTTGCTTGATCATCTCGGCGCCGCGCAGCACGCTCGACTCGATGCCGGCGAGCAACTCAGCGTGCTGTTGGGTAAGCGGCTCCATCTTCATGAGCTGCACCGACATGAGCACGGGGGTGAGCATGTTGTTGAGGTCGTGGGCAATGCCGCCGGCGAGGGTGCCGAGGCTTTCGAAACGCTGGGTGCGAGCTTGCATCTCCTGGTGCCGCCGCAACTCGGTCACGTCGGAGTTGACGGCGAAGAGGCTCGTCGGCCGACCCTTCTCGTCGACGATTGCTTGCCAGCGGCACGCGATGATGAGGGATCGGCCGTCTTTGCCCTGCTGGTGCAGCTCTCCTGACCAGCGACCCGTCTCGAGCAATTCAGCGTTGGCGACCTCGAACTCCGACGTGTCGGTGTAGATGAGCTCGCGGATGTTACGCCCTAGCGCTTCCTCTTGTGTCCAGCCGTAGATGTCTTCAGCACCGCGATTCCAGTACTGCACGTTGTTGTCAAGGTCTTCGGTGATGAACGCCTCGTGCGATATATCGAGCAATGACGTGAGGGCGAGTGCGCGCTCTGCGAGTGAGGTGAACTCGCGCTGTCGTTCTTCGTCAGCGGTCACGTCACGGATGAACAGAGCGATGCCGTCTTCTACCGGGTAGGCCGTCGCCTCGACCCACCGGTCGAACTGCGACAGGAATGCACGTGTCGTCGAGCTTTCGCGGTGGTACATCGCCCGTTCGTACGCTTGGCGCAGCGACGTGGCCGCGATGTCGGGAAACAGGTCCCAGATCGTGTTGGTGTACAGCCGCTCAGGCTCGGTCTGGGCGAAGGCGATCGTCGGCGCATTCGCGAACGTCAACCGCCACTGCGTGTCGACGAAGCACAGCATGTCGGGGATGTAATCGAGCGTGCGGCGCAAAGCGTCTTGAGCGGCGATGCGCTCTTCACGCTCGCGCACGATTTCGGAGATGTCGTAGAACGCGCCGTGAATGCGTGCGATGCGTCCGCTATCGTCAAGTTCAGCCTCCCCGAGCGCGCGAACGTGGAGCGGCTCTCCCTCACTGTTGAGGATGGTTCCTTCGACATCGAACGGAGTCCCCGCCTCCATGCACCGGTCAATGAACTTCTCGATACGCTCTCGATCCTCATGTGGGTACAGATCCATCGCGCGCTCAAGTGGAGGAGTACCGAGCGACTCATCGAAGCCGAGCAAGTCAAACATTTCGGACGACCAGTAGTGCTCCCCGCTGGGAACCTCGATCGACCAGCCGCCGAATCGCGCTAGTTGACCAGCGATCTTTAGTAGCCGGGCATCGCGCTCCGCCCGCCGGTCGCCTGGGTCAGGGTGGGGGCTCACGTTCGTCCGCTCTCTCGCATCGTGCCCTGACGTCGGCACCCCGCACCTGTGGGGCGCCGTTCCGGCCACGCTGCCGCACTCTCGTCACTGAACTCGTTCACGTCGGAACTCTCGCGCCGAGCCTAGACGACGAGCTCCGCTCATGCACTAGCGGCGGCCCAGAGTTCCGAAGATGCCCCTCACGACCTCGCGAATGACCGTCTGGCCCGTGCGCGAGCCGAGAACATCGCCGATGACGTCGCCGATGCCCTCCTGCTTCGGGGCGCGGCGGGTCGTTGTGCGCGACCGCGTGCGCGGAGCATCCTTCTTCTGCAGCTCGCGCAGCGCCCGCTCATACTCCTGGTGCGCCTTGTCTTTCTGCAGCTCGGCCTCTCGCTTGGCCTCCGCGGCCGCTGCCGCATTCATGCGGGCGCTCAAGAGCTCGTACGCCGACTCGCGGTCGACAGGCGTGCCGTAGCGCGCCAGCAACGGCGACGCCGTGACCGTGTTCTGGATGACCGACGCAGGCGCGGGATCCATCGAGCCCTGCGGTGCCCTCAACCGAGTCCACGCGACCGGTGATGGTGCGCCCTTCTCGTTCATCACAGTCACGATGGCCTCGCCGATGCCGAGGCCTGTCAAGACCTGCTCGAGGTCGTAACCCGAGGTCGGATACGTGCGCACGGTCGCACGCAGCGCCTTCTGATCGTCGGGAGTATGCGCGCGCAGTTGGTGTTGAACACGCGAGCCGAGTTGCGCGAGCACGTCGGCGGGAACGTCTTTCGGCGTCTGGGTGACGAACACAATCCCGATGCCCTTCGACCGAATGAGCCGCACCGTCTGCGTAATGGCGGCGAGAAAGTCTTTGCTCGCGTCGCGAAACAGCAAGTGGGCCTCATCGAAGAAGAAGACAAGCTTCGGCTTGTCGAGATCGCCGACCTCGGGCAGGTCGTTGAACAGGTCGGCGAGCATCCACATGAGGAAGGTCGAGAAGAGGGCCGGCTGGTCGTGCACTCCGGGCACCTCGAGGAGGCTCACGATTCCGCGGCCGTCGGGAGTCGTGCGCAAGAACTCGGCCGTGTCGAACTCTGGTTCACCGAAGAACGCATCTGCACCCTGAGCCTCGAAGGCCGTCAGCTCGCGCAGGATGACACCGGCGGTCGCCTTGCTCACACCACCGAGACTCGTGAGTTCGCTCTTGCCCTCGTCGCTCACGAGGAACTGTACGACCGCCTTGAGGTCGTCGATACCGACGAGCGGAAGCCCTTGCTGGTCGGCGTAGAGGAAAATCAGGGCGAGGCACGACTCTTGCGTCTGGTTGAGCCCGAGCACCTTGCTGAGCATGAGTGCTCCGAACGCCGACACAGTGGCGCGCACCGGTACGCCGTGGCCAGCGCCACCGAGGCAATAGAACTCGGTGGGGTGTGCCGTCGGCACCCAGTTCTGCCCGATGCCCGTCGTGCGTGCCACGAGCTTCTCGCTACTCGTGCCCTCGACCGCGATGCCGCTGAGGTCGCCCTTGATGTCGGCTGCGAAGACCGGCACCCCCGCAGCGCTCAGCTGCTCGGCGAGCACTTGCAGAGTCTTCGTCTTGCCCGTACCGGTTGCTCCGGCGACGAGTCCGTGTCGGTTGAGCATGCCGATCGGAATGCGCACGGGTACGTCGGCGAGCGCCTCACCGTTGACGAGGGCGCCCAGGTCGAGCACGGCGCCCTGCATCGCGTAGCCCTCGCGAATCGTGGCGACCTGGCTTTCATCGAGCGGCCCCTCGCTCGGGATGCCCCCCGCAGGCCGCGAGGATGCGGCGGGCGCCACGGATTCGGCGGCGGACTCGGCGGCTCGTTCAGTGGGTGCCTGCTCGGCGGCCGCGGCAGCGCGCTCGGCCGCCGCGAGCGCCGCTTGCGCCTGTTCGAGTGCCTGCTTCGCGGCCTCGACAGCCTCGCTCGCATCAGTCATGGCGTCAGCCTAACGATGCGTTAAGGGCCCCGGGGAAGAAGCGAGGAGCGCCCCTGCGTGACGAAGGTGCGGCAGCGGATCAGCGATGGCCGCCTCGCTCGAGCCCGCGAGATCGGCGAGTGCGTGCGCTGCCGCAAAAGCGTTGGTGGGCGCGTCGATCACTCCGGCGATGAGGGCACACGGCACTCCCGCAGCCTCGGCGAGGCGCGCAACCTCGAATGGCGCCTTGCCGCTCGCTGACTGCCCGTCGAAGCGCCCCTCGCCCGTGACGACAAGGGCGGCACCAGCGATGGCCTCGGGCAGTCTGATGGTCTCGGCGATGGCGCGTGCTCCCGAGGTGATTGCCGCACCCCAGGCGAGCATCCCGAAACCGGTTCCCCCTGCCGCACCGGCACCGGCACTCTCCGCGAGCGCAGTGGCGTCGGGCCCCAGTGCCGCGACGAGGCGTTCGAGCGCGCGTTCGGCCTCCGGTGCCAGGGTCGCGTCGAGTCCCTTCTGGGGGCCGAAAACGGCCACTGCCCCGCGGGGGCCGAGCAAGGGGTTGTCGACGTCACTGAGCACGAGCGCCCCGTGCACCGGCACGGGAGTAGCAGCCTCAAGATCAGCGGTAGCCAGGCGGAGGAGGCCCGCGTTGCCGAGCGGGACGGAAACACCATCGGCGTCGAGAAGAGCGGCGCCCAGCGCGCGAAGAGCGCCAGCCCCGCCATCGGTCGAGCAACTGCCGCCGATCGCGAGCAAGAGTCGGTCGGCGCCCGCCTCGACGGCGGCGGCAATGAGCTGGCCGAAGCCGAGAGTGTGTGCTGCGAGCGGAGACGGTGTGGCGAGAAGAAGAAGCCCCGAGGCCTCAGCGAGCTCGATAAGAGCGGTGCGCGGCCCGTCGCCGTCGGAGGGCAGGAGCAACCATCGCGCGTCGACATCGCGCACGTGCTCATCGCTCGCCGGCCCGGTGACCCTCGAGCACCTCAGCTCGGCTTCGGGCAGCGCGGCCGCCACGGCGTCGACGGTGCCTTCGCCGCCGTCGGCCATCGGGGCGAGCACGAGGTCGTCGCCAGGCCGGATGCTGCGCCAGCCCTCGGCGATCGCACGTGCCGTCTCCGCCGCGGTCGCCGAGCCCTTGAGCGAGTCCGGCGCGATGACGACGCGTCGGTGCATTGTGTTCTGCTCGACGGTCACAACCCGACGCTAGCAATCACAAGCTCGTGTGCCAGCCCGCTCGCGAGGCACCGGCGCCCGTGGACAGCGTTCACACCCACGGCCGACCTCAGAAGCCCCACTCCCGCACGAGCGGATTGCAGAAGACCCCGCGGGGGTCCCACAGCGCCCGCAGGTGAGCGAAGTCTCTCCACCGCGGGTAGACGCTCGCGAGGCTCTCGGGGCTGGATGTGAAGACCTTGCCCCAGTGCGGCCGCGCACCGTACTCGGAGAGCGCGTCCTCGATTGCCGGCAGTGCGGCGCGCACTTCCGGCTCCATCGGCTTCCACGTGAAGTGGATTCCGACGACATCGCCTCCGTAGGCTCCGCTCAGCCACAGCTCGTCGGCACGCACGCTACGGATCTCACCCACGAAGAGCAGGTCGGCGATCGTCGGCCCGATTCGGCGCATCAACTCGAGCGCCTCGACGGCACGGGCGCGCGGTACGAAGAACTCGCTCTGCAGTTCGTCGCCGTGCGACGGCGTGAACTCTGCGCGGAAGTGCGGCAAGCGCTCGAACCACGGTCCGGCCGCTCCGGACTGGTCAGTGCATGACTCTCCCGATTCTCCCTGAAGCGGATGCTGCGCAGTGGTCGCTCGCACGGTGCCGGGTAGCGGCGGCGGGGGGTGCAGAGCCGTCCCGGCATCAGCGAGCGGAACGCGCGACTTGCGCCAGACCTGGTCGATGCGCCGGGCATCCCGCCAATTCGTGAACAGGCTCACGCTCGTGGCTGAACCGAGAACGGCGTCGAGATCGGCCAGCGCCGCTTCCCAGTCGAGGCCTGTGTCGACTACCTGGGTCATGGCGTATGCGGGCTCGATCTGGAGCTCGACGCGTGTCACGATGCCGAGCATCCCCAGGGAGACCACCGAGCCGTCGAATCCGTCATCGCCGCGAGCGATACGCATAAGCTCGCCGTCGGCACGCACGAGTTCGAGACCGACGACGGCGCTCGCGAGCGAGCCCGTCGTGTCGCCCGAGCCATGAGAACCGGTCGCGATCGCTCCGGCTACCGAGATGTGCGGCAGCGACGCCATCGCTCCGAGGGCCCAGCCGCGGGCATCAAGTTCGCGCGCGAGTCTGGCGTAGCGCCATCCCCCGGGTACGGAAGCGACTGCCCTGTCAGCGTCGATGTGCAGGCCGCCCGGTAGCGCCGCCACGGAGATCATGAGGTCGGCGCTGTCAGCGATACGCGTGAAGCTGTGCCGAGTGCCCACTGCACGCACCGAACTCGCGCCCTTGACGAGCGTCGACAATTCGTCCACGCTCGTCGGCTCAGCGAACCGCGGCGCGTCGAAGTGAATGTTGCCCGCCCAGTTGCCGCCGACCGCGGAAGTCGTCACCTCTCGATGCTACGCATCGGGCCGGGCCCTGCCAGCGCGCCGGCACACGCTACTTGGCTGGCGTGCGCTCCTGCATGCCCCAGGCCTGGCCATAGCCGCCCTCACTCTCGGGCGCGGCCATGAGCTCCAAGAAAGGCTGGGCATCGAAAGCTTCGGGGCCGAGCACGCCAGCCCCGCTCCAGGCGCCAGTCGCGAGCAGCTCGAGGGCGACGACGGGGTTGAGGGCGGTCTGCCACACGACACACTGTGCCTCGTACTCCGCCATCGTCCACTCGTTGTCGCTCACGTGATAGAGGTAGACCTCGCGCGGCGAGCCGTCGACCCCCGTGCCGGTGACCCAGAGCCCCGCGCAGGTCTTGCCCGTCATTCGCGGCCCGAGAGTGGCGGGGTCGGGCAGTCCTGCGGCGACGACATCGCGAGGAGCAACCTCGACGGGACCGTTCTTCGATCGAACGCGAATGGGCTCGGTCTTGTCCAGACCGAGTTGATTGAGAGTCTTCAAGATGCCGATGAACTCGTCACCGAGCCCGTACTTGAAGGTCACGCGCTTGGCATCGACCCAGCGAGGCATGAGCAGCACTTCTTCGTGCTCGACGTTGACGCACTCGACTTCACCGATGCCCTCGGGGAAGTCGAACACCTCGGGCTCGCTGAACGGCGGCGTCGTGTACCAGCCCCTGTCTTTCTCCCAGATCACCGGCGGGTTGAGGCACTCTTCGATCGTGGTCCAGATGCTGAACGATGGGGCGAAGATATCGTTGCCCTCGTCGTCGCGCACGACGAGATTGGCACCGTCGCGCGTGCCGAGCTCGTCGATTTCGCTGAAGAGGTGGTCAGCCGCGTAGCGGGCGAAGACATCGCTCAGCCCCGGCTCGACACCCATGCCGACGAGGGCGAGGCGGCCGGCAGACTCCCACTCCTCGGCCACAGCGAACTGCTCGTCGCCGAGCTTGACACCGGTCTGGCTGTAGGGGTGCTCGGGGTGGGGCTTCGAGAGGCTCATGGCCATGTCCATGTAGTCAGCGCCCGCGGCTTTCGCACCCTCGAAGATCGGCATGACGAACTTGGGCTCGACGGCGTTCATGACGTGAGTGGCGCCGTGCTCGCGCGCCACCCTCTCTACGACGCTCGCGTCGGAGGCGTCGATCTGCGCGGCAACGAAGCGACCGCCCTGCGCGCCGTGCTTGTTCTCAATCCACGCGATCGTGCGCTCGGCGCGGGCGATGTCGTAGTCGCTCACGATGATCTGCTCGAAGAACGAGCGGCGGGCGGCGATCTTGGCGATGGCATCTCCGACGCCACCGGCGCCGACGAGGAGAATCTTCATGGGGTCATGTTATCCAGATGGACAACTCACGCGCTAGACCTCGCCTGCAGTCTGACCCGCGGTGCTCACTCTTCTCGACCGCGTGCTTCGAGTTGGAGTCGGCGCGCGAACGGCAGCCACACGAGCACCGCAACTCCGGCACCGAGAACGGCCCCCGCGATCGTGTCGGTGAGCCAGTGCACCCCCAGATACGTGCGGCTGAGAGCCATCGCGACGATGTAGGCGAGGCCGAGCATCCACACCCACCACCGATCGCGACGCATGGCGAGGATGAGCGAGAGCACGACCGCGAGCGTCGCCGCGTTCGCCACGTGACCGGAAGGGAACGAGCCCACGTCGGAGGCCACGAGCATGTCTTCGGGTCGGGCGCGCCCGATGAACCCCTTGAGCACCTGCACGGCCGCCGCACTCAGCACGCTCGCCAGCGCGAACACGAGAGCACCCCAGGGTCGATGCGCCATGAGCAGCGCGATGATGATCGCGAGCGGCACGACGACGATGCCCACGACGCCCCCGCCGAGCCAGTTCATCAAGAGAGCGGGAACGTCCCACCACGGCCCACGTTCCTCGAGGAGCTCGGCGAGCCACTCATCGTCGATGCCGACGGAAGTGCCGCGTTGCACGATGAGCAGTCCGAGCACCACGACGAGAGCGACCGCGGTGGTGGCGCCCGTCACGAGCCAGCGCTTTCGCATCCTCAGCGCTCCAGAGCCGGAACGGTGCGAGGGCGCACGATGAACCACAGCGAACACACCGCGGCGAGCGCCATGGTTGCCATGACTGCGCCCATGGGAAGTGCGGTGTCGACGCCGAGAATTCCCACGATCGGAGACAGTAGCCCAGCAAGCCCGAAGTTCAAGGCGCCGAGGAGAGACGCCGCCGTTCCCGCCTCCTTGCCATGCTGGGCGAGCGCGAGCGCCTGCACCATCGGAAAGCCGAAGCCGCACGCCGTGATGAAGAACCACAGGGGCACGACGGTGCCCCAGAAGCCAGCGCCGAGCAGATCGAAGACGACAATCGTCAGTGCCGAGACGAGCAAGACAGCCGTCGAGACCGCGAGAATCCACTGCGGGGGAATGCGCTTGGCCAGTCGCGAACTCACCTGCACTCCCGTCACGACGCCGAGCGAGTTGATGGCGAACAACAGACCGTAGCCCTGAGGGTCGAGGCCGTGCACCTCTTGGAAGAGGAAGGGTGACGCCGAGAGATAGGCGAACAATCCCGAGAAGCTGAAGCCTCCGATGAGGGCGACGCCGATGAAGACGCGGTCACCGAACAGCGAACGGTAGCGCTGCGCGATCGTTGAGTGACCGGGGTCGAGCCGTCGTGCGGGAGGCGAGGTCTCGACGATGAAGAACGCGGCGGCGAGCACCACGGCGAAGCCGTAGATCGCCAACACGATGAAGAGACCCCGCCACGGCATAACGAGAAGCAGTTGCGAACCGATGACGGGTGCCGCGATGGGCGCGAGTCCATTGACGAGTGCGAGCCTCGAGAGCATGCGCACGAGCGGGTAGCCACCGAAGAGGTCGCGCACGGTGGCCATCGCGACGACACCGCCCGCCGCAGCGCCCACGCCCTGGAGCACCCGAGCAGCCATGAGCAGCGCAACATCGGGAGCGAGAGCGACACCGAGGCTCGCGATCACGTGCACGGCCGTTGCGAGGATGAGCGGCAACCGGCGACCCACGCGGTCGCTCCACGGCCCGACGACGAGCTGGCCGAGCGCGAAGCCGATCATGGTCGCGGTGAGAGTGAGCTGAATCGCGGCCGTCGACACGTCGAGGTCGGCTTCGATCTGCGGGAACGCCGGCAAGTAGAGGTCGATCGTGAACGGACCGAGCGCGGTGAGCGCGCCAAGCACGACCACGTAGACCGCGCGCTGACCTCGACTGAGCGAGTCGCCGGGATGCACGACGGTCGTCACGCGAGTAGCCTCCGCAGGGCACGTTGGGGTGAGTGGCCGAGCGGCCGGGCGTCCAGCTTAGGTGCGCAGAGCATCCGCTGTCGAATCGATTCGAGATGGATGCTCGCCCAGCGCCGCGCGCACGCGAACGGCCCCGGTCGACCAGGTCGTCCGGGGCCGCTCGCGTGCCGATGTCTGCGCTAGCGAGAGGTGCTCGCGCCAGCGCGGCGCTTGTTGTAGACGTCGAAGGCGACGGCGAGCAGTAGCACGAGGCCCTTGACGGCCTGCTGCCACTCGATGCCGATGCCCATGATCGACATGCCGTTGTTGAGCACACCGATGATGAGACCACCAATGATTGCTCCACCGATGGTGCCGATTCCGCCCTGCACTGCCGCGCCACCGATGAAGGCCGCCGAGATCGCTTCGAGCTCGAAGCCATCGCCCGCCTTCGGGCCGGCGAGGTTGAGTCGCGCCGTGAAGACGAGGCCAGCGAGGGCAGCGAGAAGGCCCATGTTCACGAAGAGCCAGAAGTCAACCGATCGCGTCTTGACACCCGACAGCTCGGCGGCGCGACGGTTGCCACCGACGGCATAGATGTGGCGACCGAAGATCGTGCGGTTGGCGACGATGCCGTAGGCCATGACGAGCACCGCGAGCACGATGAGCGTCACGGGGATGCCCTTGTGCACGGACAGGGCATAGGTGAAGGCGCCTACGCCGACCGCGACGAACACCATCTTTGCCCAGAACCACAGGGCAGGGTCGACAGCTTGCCCATACTTCACGCGGCCCGCGCGGCTTCGCACCTGCTGCACGATGAGGCCAATGATCGCGATCGCGCCGATGCCGAGCGTCACGAGGTCGATCTGTACATCGCCGAACATCGTCGGGAAGTTCACGAAGCCATTGCCGAGCGCACGATACTCCTCGGGGAACGAGCCGATGTTGGCGTTACCCAGAGTGATGAGCGCGAGACCCCGGAAGATGAGCATGCCCGCGAGCGTCACGATGAACGCGGGTATGCCCACGTAGGCGATCCAGAAGCCCTGCCATGCGCCGACGATGAGGCCGACAATGAGCGCGCCCAAAATGGCACCCCACCACGGAAGACCGAGGTCTCGCAAGAAGACACCCGAGATCGCGCCGATGAATGCTGCTATCGAGCCAACCGAGAGGTCAATGTGGCCAGCGACGATGACGAGCACCATGCCGATGGCGAGGATGAGGATGTAGCCGTTCTGCACGACGAGGTTCGAGATGTTCTGCGGCCGAAGCAGAATGCCGTTCGTCGTGATGGAGAACAGCACGACCACGGCGACAAGCGCCAAGAAGATGCCGTTCTTGCCGAGGTCGCTCACGATGTGCGAGAGCGTCGACGGCAGGTGGAATCCGCCCTGCTGGGCTGCGGGGGCCTGAGTCTTGGTGTCGGACATTAGCGCTGCTTCTCCAGGGTCATGAGCTTGAGGAGTGATTCGGGGGTGGCCTCGGACACGGGCATCTGGCCCGTAATCCGGCCCTCAGAAAGGGCGTAGATGCGATCACAGATGCCCAGCAGTTCGGGCAGTTCGGAGGAGATGACGATGATCGCCTTCCCCTCGCTCGCGAGCCGGTTGATGATCGTGTAGATCTCGTACTTCGCGCCGACGTCGATGCCGCGCGTCGGTTCGTCGAGGATGAGCACGTCAGGGTTCGAGTAGATCCACTTCGAGAGCACGACCTTCTGCTGGTTGCCGCCCGACAGCTGGCCGGTCTTGGCGAGCACGGTCGGACTCTTGATGTTCATGCTCTGGCGGTACTCGTTCGCAACCTTGTACTCCTCGTTGTCGTTGACGAGGCCGAAGCTCACAAGCTTGCGCAATGACGCCATCGAAATGTTGCGCTTGATGTCTTCGATGAGGTTGAGGCCGTAGGTCTTGCGGTCTTCGGTGGCATAGGCGAGACCGTTGCGAATCGCCTCGTCAACCGAACGCGTCTTGATCTCTGTGCCGCGCTTGTAGACCGTGCCGCTGATGCGACTGCCGTAGCTGTGGCCGAAGAGGCTCATGGCGAACTCGGTTCGACCCGCGCCCATGAGGCCCGCGATGCCGACGATCTCGCCCGCGTGAACGTTGAGGCTGACATTGTCGACCACGACTCTGTTGACGTCTTGAGGGTGGTGCGCTGTCCAGTTCTCGACGCGCAACACCTCTTCGCCAATGTGGGGGGTGTGGTCGGGGTACCGGTGCTCAAGATCGCGACCGACCATCCCCTTGATGATGCGGTCTTCTGAGACATCGTCGCGACGCATCGTCTCGATGGTCTTCCCATCGCGGATGACCGTGACCGAGTCGGCGATCTTCTTGATCTCGTTGAGCTTGTGGCTGATGATGATCGACGTGATGCCCTGCCCCTTGAGGTGCAGGATGAGGTCGAGCAAGTGGTCGCTATCGCTGTCGTTGAGCGCAGCGGTGGGCTCGTCGAGGATGAGCAGCTTCACTTCTTTCGAGAGGGCTTTCGCGATCTCGACGAGCTGCTGCTTGCCGACGCCGATGTCGAGAATGCGTCTCGTGGGGTCTTCCGTGAGCCCGACCCGAGCCAGAAGCTTCTCTGCCTCGTGGTTCGTCTGGTTCCAGTCAATGAGTCCGAGCGGGCCGGTGACCTCGTTGTTGAGGAAAATGTTCTCGGCGATCGAGAGGTAGGGGCTCAGCGCAAGCTCTTGGTGAATGATGACGATGCCCTTGGCCTCGCTGTCGCCGATGTCGCGAAACTCGACGGTCTCGTTCTCGAAGACGATGTCGCCCTCGTAGGTGCCGTGCGGGTACACGCCCGAGAGCACCTTCATGAGGGTCGATTTGCCCGCGCCGTTCTCGCCGCAAATCGCGTGGATCTCACCGCGGGCGACCTCGAGGGTCACGTTGCTGAGCGCCTTGACGCCCGGGAAGGTCTTCGTGATCGACCGCATCTCGAGGATGTTCTGGGTCACGGGTTGCCCACTTCCTTAGCTTCGTTGGGAGGGAATGTGCCGGTGGTGGGGAGCCTAGTGCGACTCCCCACCACCGGCGAGGTGCTGCTGGATGCTGTTGCCAGGCTCTCGTTAGAGGCCGAGCTCCTCAGCGGTCCAGTAGCCGGTGTCGACGAGCGCCGACTGCACGTTGTCCGCGATCACGGGCACCGGGCCGAGCAGGTACGAGGGAACGACCTTCACACCGTTGTCGTAGGTGGTCTCGTCATTGACCTCGGGGGTACCACCCTCGAGCAGAGCAGCTGCCATGCCAGCAGCGACCTTCGCGAGCTCGCGGGTGTCCTTGAAGATCGTCGCGTGCTGTTCGCCCGCGAGGATCGCCTTGACCGAGTCGACCTCGGCGTCCTGGCCCGAGATGATCGGGAAGTCGACGCCCACCGTGTAGCCGGCGTCGGTCAGGGCCGAGATGATGCCACGGCTGATGCCGTCGTAGGGCGACAGCACCGCGTTGACCTTCGTGCCGTCCGAGTAGTTCGCCGTGAGGATGTCTTCCATGCGGCTCTGGGCGGTCTCGCCGTCCCAGCGCAGCGTGGCGACCTGCTCGATGTCGGTCTGACCCGACTGCACGACGAGAGTGCCGTCATCGATCAGCGGCTGGAGCACGTCCATCGCACCGTTGAAGAAGAAGAAGGCGTTGTTGTCGTCGAGCGAACCGGCGAAGAGTTCGATGTTGAACGGACCAGCAGGCGCACCGTCCACCGGGTTGCCCTCGAGGTCGGTGAGACCGAGGCCGTGCAGCAC
>Ga0209066_10002485_pt1 | contig 22323 bp, 21 predicted proteins | sample All_14_2_FD_187198 | JGI IMG/M metagenome (GOLD analysis project Ga0209066, IMG submission 187198) | Freshwater microbial communities in response to fracking from Pennsylvania, USA - Allegheny Zone_MetaG_DW_15 (SPAdes) (version 2) ... | reverse complement strand
AAGCCGCTCATCACCGTGGCCTGCAACGAAGACATGACCGCCAGCGACCTGGTGGGCCGCTTTCTGCTCGACGCCCAAGGCACCCGCTGGCAAGACGGCCCGCTCGCCCTGGCCGCGCGCCATGGCGCCATCTGCTACCTCGACGAGGTCGTGGAAGCCCGGCAAGACACCACCGTGGTCATCCACCCGCTCACCGACAACCGCCGCGTGCTGCCGCTGGAGAAAAAAGGCGAACTGGTCAAGGCCCACCCCGACTTTCAGATCGTCATCTCCTACAACCCGGGCTACCAGAGCCTGATGAAAGACCTGAAGCAGTCCACCAAACAGCGCTTCGGCGCGCTCGATTTCAACTACCCCGAGCATGCGGTAGAAACCGAAATCGTGGCCCACGAAACCGGCGTGTCGGCGGCTGTGGCGGGCAAGCTGGTGGGCATTGCCGAGCGTGCGCGCAACCTCAAAGGCCACGGGCTGGACGAAGGTATTTCCACCCGCATGCTCATTTACGCGGGCAGCCTCATTGCCCAAGGCGTGGCCGCACAAGCCGCCTGCCGCGTGGCTTTGGTGCGTCCCATCACCGACGACCCCGACATGCGCGACGCGCTCGACGCAGCGGTTGCGACCTTCTTTTGACCCCCACGCGCCTCCATGAGGCGTTGGTCCGCCAAGGTTTGTAGATATTTGCGAAGGCCTGTTTGTCATGAGCATCCACCTGCACGACCACACCGAGTGGATTGACCAGCTAGAACCTACCTCGCGTGAGCTGCTGGCGCACCGCTGGCCCGACGCCACCAAGGTGTTCTCAGCCCGTGGGCTGGACAACTATGTGAAAGGTGCCGCTGCGCTGCGCGGTCTGGGCCGTGGTGCCGCATTGGTCAACGCCTGGATCGACAGCGCACCGCAGGTGGCCCAAGAAGTGGGCGAAGACGTGGTGGGCGAGCTCGCCACCAGCGCGCTCATGCTGGCGTCCAAAACCTCGGGCGCGGTCATTGAACTGGTGCTGGCCACCGCGCCCACGGCGGCGCGCCGCCTGGCCGATGGCGCGCTGTTCCTGCAATACCTGCAATTTTTGAACACCCTGGTGGCGCAAGCCCCGCGTGGTCTGCGGCCCATGCTGGGGCAGTTGGACGCGCTGTTTGCGCAGCTCACCCTGGGCGGTTTGCGCCGCTGGGCCACCTGGGGCGCGCAAGCCCACCGCACCCACTACGAGGAACAGGTGCTGTACTTTGGCTTGCAGTCCAAAGAGTCGCTGGCCATGCTGCAACAAGAGCGCAAAGGCACGCTGCTGGTGGACGTGCAGCGCCGCATCAACATGTATTTGCGCGCCCTCTGGGGGCGCGACTTTTACATGAAGCCGACCGCAGGCGACTTTGAAAACCGCGACGGTTACCGCCCGTTCATTGAGGACTACTTCATTCACCTGCCCGACGCGCTGGACGCGGTACACGGCACCAGCGGCCCGGTGGACGCCGTGCAGTGCTACCGCGCCGCTGCCGCGCACGCAGCCGCCCACGTGGTGTTCACGCGCCAACCCATGTCCGCCGAGGGGCTGAACCCGTGGCAAATGGCCGTCATCGGCTTGGTGGAAGACGCTCGGGTCGAGTCGCTCACACTCGCCCGCTTTACCGGCCTGCGCCCGCTCTGGGCCAGTCTGCACACCGCACAGGCCACCCAACACGCCACGGCGGGCGACTGGCTGAACCGCTTGGCACGCGCCTGGATCGACCCCGCCTATGAAGACGCCCACCCCTGGATTGCCCAAGGCCGCGCCCTGCTGCGCGATGCCTTGCCCCGCATACAGGCCGCGCCGCACGACAACACCGTGTCGTGGGAACTGGGCGTGCAACTGGCTCACAGCTACCGCGAACTGACCCAAGGGCCGACGTTCCAGCCCCGCACCGACCTGCAAAGCGCCTCCTACCGCGACGACAACCGCTACTTCTGGGCCTTCGACGGCTTCGACTTTGAACATTCCATCGCTGCTGGTTACGAGCCGCCGCAGCAGGTGCGCAAACAAGTCAACCTGATGGAGTTTGTGAACGAGTTGGAAGTGGAGGGCGCGGGCGACGACGCGCAAGAAATCTGGGTGCTCGGTACCGAGCTGTTCCCCTACGAAGATCTGGGCGTGTCCTTCAACGATAGTGAAGGCCGCGAGCCGGTGCTGCCGCCGGTGTACTACGGCGAATGGGACCACCTGATTCAGCTGGAGCGCCCTGCCTGGGCCACCGTGCAAGAGCGCCGCCCCCAAGCGGGCGACGTGGCGGTGATCGACGGCATTCTGGCCGAACACCGGCGCCTGATTGGGCGCATGAAATTCATCCTCGACGCCATGCAGCCGCAAGGCGTGCAGCGCATCCGCAAACTGGAAGACGGCGACGACATCGACCTGAACGCCGCGCTGGCCTCGGTGATCGAGATGCGCATGGGCCGCCAGCCCGACCCGCGCATCATGATGCGCAGCGTGCGCAAGACGCGCGACATTTCGGTGCTGGTGCTGCTGGATTTGTCGCAATCCACCAACGACAAGGTGGCAGGCCAAGACCACACGGTGCTGGAACTCACCCGCTCCGCTTGCGCGCTGCTGGCCGACGCCATCCAGAAAGTGGGCGACCCCTTCGCCATTCACGGCTTTTGTTCGGATGGCCGCCACGATGTGAATTACTGGCGCTTCAAAGACTTCAACCAGCCCTACGACGACACCGCCAAAGCGCGCCTGGCGGGCATGACCGGCCAGCTCTCCACCCGCATGGGCGCGGCCATTCGCCACGCCGCCGCCGCGCTCAAGCTGCAGCGCAGCAGCAAAAAACTGCTGCTCGTCATCACCGACGGCGAACCGGCGGATGTGGACGTGCGCGACCCGCAGTACCTGCGCCACGACACCAAAAAAGCGGTGGAAGAGGCCGGGCGCAATGGCGTCATGACCTACTGCATGAGCCTGGACCCGCGCGCCGACCAGTATGTGCGCCGCATTTTTGGCGAGCGGCATTACATGGTGGTGGACAAGGTGGAACGCCTGCCCGAGAAGCTGCCGGTGCTATATGCTGGCCTGACCCGATAACCTGAAAGTCCCCATGATTCACACACGCACCCACTGCTACGCCGGCATGGACCAGGAAGACCACCACGGCATGACCATGACCGGGCGCATCATCCGCGACGCCTGGGTGTTCGGCGTGCTGCCCGAGGGCGATGGCTTTGCCGGCAAAAGTGCCGGCGACATGCAAAACCTGTTCGAGGCCGTGCACAAAGCCTGGGAACCCTACGGCCAGTTGCCCAGTCGTTTGCCGACGGAGTTGGCTCAGCGCCACGCACGCATCCACGCCGAGGCGGTGCACAAAGCCAAAGCCGCTGGCTGGAGTGCGGAGCTGGGCGACGACGACTGATCAGGCGCGCGCGGTCGCGGCGATCTGCGCCAATGGTCCAGTCACCGAAGCCGGGGTGGCCAGCAGGCCAAACAGGTTCTTCGGATCGGCCAACTGCGGAATCAGCGCCATGCGCTCACCCATGCCCAGCCGAACCGCGCTGTCCATCATGAAGCGCAGGGCCGAAAAGTCTTCCAGTGCGAAGCCCACCGAGTCGAACACGGTGACCTGCTCGGCGCTGTCGCGCCCGGCGCGTTCACCGCGCAGCACCCGCCAGAGTTCGGTCACAGCAAAGTCGGCTGGTTTGTGCTGAATTTCGCCCTCCACGCGCGACTGCGGCTCGTACTCCACAAACACCTTGGCCGCGTCGAGGATGTCGCCGTGCAGCTCGGTCTTGCCCGGGCAGTCGCCGCCCACAGCGTTCAGGTGTATGCCGGGTTCAATCATGTCGGGCGTCAAGATCAGGGCCATGGTCTTGTCGGCGGTCACGGTGGTCACGATGTCCGCACCGTTCACAGCCTCGGCGGTGCTCTGGCACACGGTGATGTGCAGGCCGCTGCCCTGCAGGTTGGCCACCAGCTTGGCGCTGGCGGCGGGGTCCACGTCAAACACGCGCAGCGCTTCAATGCCCACCAAATGCTGAAAAGCCAACGCCTGAAACTCGCTCTGTGCGCCGTTGCCAATCAGCGCCATCACGCGGCTCTCGGGCCGGGCCAGGGTCTGCGCGGCCAGGGCCGACATGGCGGCGGTGCGCAGCGCGGTGGTCAGCGTGAGCTCGCTCAGGAAGAGCGGGGCGCCGGTGTCCACGTCGGCCAGCACGCCAAACGCCATCACGGTGGAGAGCCCCAAACGCGTGTTGCCGGGGTGGCCGTTGACGTATTTGAAGCTGTAGCGGTGGTCGTCGGCCACGGGCATGAGCTCAATCACGCCGTCTCTGGAATGCGCCGCCGTGCGTGCGCTCTTGTCGAAATCGGCCCAGCGCAAGAAATCGGTGCGGATGTGCTCGGCCATGTGCTGCAGGCAGTGTGGCAAACCCAGGCGGCGCACCAGTTCGGCAGCTTCGGGCGCGCTCAGATACAGGGTACCGGAGTCTTTGAATCGGGTCAGGTCGGTGTTGTTCATGCTTGTCTCTTGGGGGTGGCGTCGGTTCGCCAAGCTGTGCACACAGTTTGCCTGGGTGGTGCAGCAATGAAAATCGGCAATAAAGTAGAAAAATGGCAGAAAATTGCACATTTCGGTAACCTTGATTGGCGTTTTGACCATGGACCAGCTCGATCAGCAACTCATCGCCCTGCTGCGGCAGGACGCCCGGCTCTCGGTGGCCGACCTCGCGCACAAGCTCCAGGTATCGCGCGGCACCGTTACCAACCGGCTGCGCAAACTGGAAGACACGCAGGTGATCGTGGGCTACACCGTGCGCCTGAGGCCCGAAGCGCAGCCTGAACGCATCAAGGCCTGGATGGGGGTGTTGGTTGAGGGCAATCGCACGCGGTTGGTCATCGCCAGCCTGTTGGGCGAGCCGGCGGTGGCCGCGCTGCACGACACCAATGGCCGCTGGGACCTGCTGGCTGAGCTGGAGGTGGGCTCCATGGCCGAGCTCTCCGAGGCGCTGGAGCGGGTGCGCCTGATTGCGGGCATTCGGGGCACCGAGACCAGCATTTTGCTGGCCAGTTACCGCTGAACCACCCCGCGCGGGCCGTGTGCAAGGGGATTTGAGACAACTTTGGGTTGTCTTGACAATAAATTGTGTCCTTATGGTTGTCTTGTGTTTTTTCTAAGATGCAGGCGCCAGTGTCCGATCCGCCCCGGTGGCGCGCGCTGGCAACCCTCCACCCGAACGAGACAACGAGGCCCCATGAAAACCCTTTCTCTTCGCCTGCTCGGCCTGCTTTGCGGCTTGGGCATGGCCGCTGGCGCTGCGGCGCAGCACGCGTTTCCTTCCAAGTCTGTAACCCTCATGGTGCCTTACCCGGCCGGTGGTCTATCGGACGTGATCGCCCGCAAGGTCAACGGCGTGCTGGCCAAAGAGCTGGGACAACCGGTGGTGATTGAGAACCTCGGCGGCGCCGGTGGCGCCATCGCCGCGCAAAAGGCGCTCAGCGCGGCGCCCGACGGCCACATGCTGTTCCAGGGGTCGCCCAACGAGCTGATTCTGGCGCCGCTGGCCATCAGCTTGGTGCGCTACAAGCCCGAGGACTTCCGCGCGGTGCAGCGTGTGGCGCTGGCGCCCATGGTGATCGTGGCCCGCAAAGACCTGCCGGTGAAAAACGCCGACGAATTGGCCGCTTACGCGGTCCAGATGGCCAAAGAAGGCAAACCGATCACTTATGCCAGCGTGGGCAATGGTTCCTTCTACCACCTGCTGGGCGAGCAAATGGCCAAAGCCATGGGCACGCAGATGCTGCATGTGCCCTACAAAGGTGGTGCACCCATCTTGCAAGACCTGCTGGGCAGCCGCATCGACATCTTCATCACCCCGTACGGTGCACCGCACATTGCCATGGACAAGGAAGGGCGTATCAAATTTGTCGCCGCACTGTCCAAAGAGCGCCAGCCGCTCATTCCCCATGTGCCGGCGGTGGACGAGGGCCGCGCGCTCAAAGGCTTTCACCACACAATCGGCACCGGTTATTTCGTCAAGGCCGATACGCCCGAACCGGTGGTGCAATCGCTCAACACGGCGTTGGGCAAGGTGCTGGGCGACCCCGAGCTGCGCACCGCGCTGGAGGCACAGGCGCAGATCGTCTCGGCCCCGCTGAGCCTGAAGGCGGCGCAAGACGCCTATGTCAAAGACATGACGCTGTACCGCGGCATTGCGCACAGCATCAAACTGCAGGTGCAGTGATGCCGGCACCCCTGCTGGACGCTTTGCAGGCGCAGGCCGGCGCATTCACCGCCCTGCGGCGCGACATTCACAGGCACCCGGAACTCGGGTTGCAGGAGTTTCGCACCGCCGATCTGGTGGCCGAGCGGCTGCAGACCTGGGGCTACGCGGTGCACCGCGGCTTGGCCACCACCGGCGTGGTGGGCACACTGCGCCGGGGCGCGGGGCGCCAGAGCCTGGGCTTGCGGGCTGATATGGACGCGCTGCCGATCCACGAAACCAACACCTTCGCCCACGCCAGTGCCACGCCCGGCGTTATGCACGCTTGCGGCCACGACGGCCACACCGCCATGCTGCTGGCGGCGGCGCAACACATCGCCGCCTCGGTGGATTTTTCAGGCACGCTGTACCTGATCTTCCAGCCCGCCGAAGAGCACCCCGGGGGCGCCCAGATCATGATCAACGAGGGCCTGTTTCAGCGCTTCCCCTGCGATGCGGTCTTTGCGATGCACAACATGCCCGGCCATCCGGCGGGGCACCTGGTGCTGCGCGAAGGCGCTGCCATGGCGTCCAGCGACGACGTGACCATCACCTTGCGCGGGCAGGGTGGGCACGGCGCCATGCCACACCAGGCGACCGACGTGGTGGTGGCCGCCGCCGCCATCGTGATGGCGCTGCAGACGGTGGTTTCGCGCAACGTCGATCCGCTGCAGACGGCGGTGGTCACGGTGGGCGCCATTCACGCCGGGCAGGCCAACAACGTGATCCCGGCCGAAGCCCGGCTGGCGCTGAGCGTGCGCGCGCTCGACCGCGGTGTGCGCGACTTGCTGGAGCAGCGCATCCGTGCGCTGGTGGTGGCGCAGGCGCAGAGCTTTGGCGTGTGCGCCGAGGTGGACTACCGGCGCGACTACCCGGTGCTGGTGAACACCCCGGCCGAAACCCAGCTTGCGCGCGACGTGGCGCTGGAGCTGCTGGGCCCCGAGCGCGTCACGTTGCAAGGCCCCGCCCTCACCGGCAGCGAAGACTTCGCGTTCATGCTGGAGCATGGCCCCGGCAGCTACCTGCTGATCGGCAATGGCGCAGGCGAGGGAAGCTGCATGGTGCACAACCCCGGCTACGACTTCAACGACGCCATCTTGCCCACCGGCGCAGCCTTCTGGGCCTTGCTGGTGCAGCGCTACCTGACCGATTGACCCCCCGCCTGGCCGCTGGCGGTCGGGCGGCACCATCCGCTCCGCTTGGCGGAGCCTGGAGACTCCCATGACACATGACATTTGGCGCCTGAGCGCCACCGCGCTGGCCGAGGCCATTCGCGCACGACGCGTGTCGGCGCGCGAAGCCACCCAGAGCGTGCTGGGCCGCATCGATGCGGTTAACCCGCGCATCAACGCACTGGTGAGCGTGCACCACGGCGCTGCCCTGGCCGCCGCCGACGCCGCCGACACCGCTCTGGCGCGCGGCGACACCGTGGGCCCGCTGCACGGGGTGCCGGTCAGCATCAAGGTCAACGTGGATGTGGCCGGCGAGCCCACCACCGACGCCGTGCGGGCCTTTCAAAACAACAGGGCGGCGGAAGACTCGCCGCTGGTGGCCTCGCTTCGCCAGGCTGGTGCCATCGTCATCGGGCGCAACAACGCGCCAGCGTTTTCGCTGCGCTGGTTCACCGACAACGCCTTCCACGGCCGCACGCTCAACCCGTTTGACGCGAGCGTCACGCCCGGCGGCTCCAGCGGCGGCGCGGCCGCGGCGGTGGCTTGCGGCATGGGCTCCATCGCGCACGGTAACGACTACGGCGGCTCCATCCGCTACCCCGCCTGGGCCTGTGGCGTGGTGGGCCTGCGCACCACCGTGGGCCGGGTGCCCAGCTACAAGGCCAGCGCGCCCAACCGCATCATCAGCAACCAGCAGATGTCGGTGCAGGGGCCGCTGACCCGCACCGTGGCCGACGCGCGGCTGGCGCTGCAGGTGATGAGTCAGGGCGCGCCGCTGGACCCGCAGTGGGTGCCCGCGCCGCTGCAGCAGGCCGACAGCGCGCAGCCCACCCGCGTGGCCCTGTTCACCGGCTGGCAGGGCTCGCGCGTGGACCCCGGTGTGGTGCGGGCCTGTGAACAAGCCGCGCGCTGGCTACAGGACGCTGGTTACACCGTGGAAGACGCCGAACCACCGCACTTTGCCGAGGTGTCGGCCCTGCAGTTCCAACTGGTTATGAACGACATGCGCCGGGCCGGCGTGGCTTTCATGCGCGAGATGGGCGACGACGCGTTGCGCACCGTGCTCGACCACTACCTGAACATCACCCCCGAATGGGACCGCGACCAGTACCTGGAAGCGCTCACACGCCGCTTCAACATCGCGCGCGACTGGGCGCTGTTCTTCGAACGCTACCCAGTGCTGCTCATGCCCAACTCCTGGGAACGGCAGCTGCCCATTGACGACGACCAGCGCTCGGCCGCCCGGGTGCAAGAGATCCTGCTGGCGCAGTCGCCGCTGCTGAGCACGGCGGTGTTGGGGCTACCGGGCCTGTCGGTACCCACCGGGGTGGTCCACGGCCTGCCCACGGGCGTGCAGCTGGTGGCAGGCCGCTTCCGCGAAGACCGCTTGCTGTGCGCGGGCGAGGTGATTGAAGCCGCTGCCCGCTACAGCGTGACCGACGCACTGGGCGGCTGAGCCACGGTTGGCCGGGGGCTACACCGGTGGCCGGCAGGCGTCTTTCACACAGCGGGCCAGAAACGCGGCGGCTGGCGTGAGTGGCACATCGGCGCGGTGGATCAACACCAAGTCGAAGGTGCCTAGCGACAGGTCGGGCACCGGCACGGGTACCAGCCCCCGGCATTCGAACTGTCCCAGCAACGGCGCGGGGACGACCCCCACCACATCGGTCTCGCGCAACAGCGTGATGCCGGCCAGTGTTTCGCAAATCACCACCCGCTCTGGTGCGGCGTGGCCGGTTTTTTCAAACAGGCGCCGCAGCCGTTCGCTGTGCCAGTGTGCGCTGGGCCCGGTCAAAATCCATTCGAGCTGGGACAGCGAGGGCACGTTGGGGTTCTGCAATACCGGGTGACCCTCGCGAACCACGATATGTTGCTGGCCCGTCCACAGCGTTTCGCGGCCAAATTCGTCGGGCGGCAAATCACCGGTGTCGGCCACCACCGCAAAGTCCAGAGAACCCTCGCGCAAACGCGGCAGCACGCGGGCCATCAGACCTTCCGCCACCTCCACCGCCACCTGTGGGTACCGGGCACGAAACCACCGAAATGCCTGTCCCAGGCTTTGCAGCGCCACAAACGGTGTCAGCGCCAGCCGCACCTGACCCCGTGGATCGCCCGAAGCCTGGCGCAGCTCATCGTCTGCCAGGTCCAGTTGCCGCTGCACCAGGTAGGCCCGGTCGTACAGGCGCTGGCCCACAGGGGTCAACACCACACCGCGCGGGCTGCGCACCAGCAGTGGGATGCCCGCGTCTTCTTCCAGCTGGCGCAGCGATTTCGTCAAGGCGGCCTGCGAGATGTGCAGAGCGCGCGCTGCAGCACGGATGCCGCCGTATTCAACGACGCCCACCAGTGCCCTGAGTTGATGCAGCCGCAGGTTTGTGTTCATGGGGCCAGTGTAAGCAGCCCAGGCCGTGTCAGCACCCCGACAAGACTCACTGCGACACCCCCGGCGCCGGCCCGCAGGTACCATGTTGGCCCACAACACAACAAGGAGACACACCGTGATCAGAACCTTGAAATGGCTGGTGGCGGCCGTGCTGCTGCTGGCGTTGGTGTCTGCGCTGGGGGCCTACGGATGGCTGCGCAGCGCGGGCCGCGCCCAGGTAGACGGCGAGTTAAAACTCAGCGGCCTCAGTGCGCCGGTGAAGGTGCTGCGCGACGGCCACGGCGTGCCCTACATATTCGCGGCCAACACGCCCGACCTGTTTCGCGCCCAGGGCTTCGTCACCGCGCAGCACCGGCTGATGCAGATGGAGCTGTACCGGGCCTCCTGGCGCGGCGAGCTGGCCGCCAGCTTTGGCGAAGCCGCGCTGCCCAGCGACATCCGCATGCGCGTGCTGGGCATTGCTCGCAACGGCGAGCGGCACGCGCAAAGCATTTCGCCCGAAACCCGCGCGTTTTTGCAGTCCTATGTGGACGGCGTCAACGCCTACGTGCAAGACCACAGCGCCGACCACCCGGTCGAGCTGCGCATCGCCGGGCTGGTGCCCAAGCCCTGGCGCGTGGCCGACCTCGTCACGCTGGTGCATTTTGTGCATTACACCCACGCCACCAATTTCAAAACCGAGGTGGTGGCACAAAAGCTGATTGACCAAATTGGCCCAGAGCGCGCCCGCGAACTCTTTCCGCTGCTCAACAACCCCGACTGGCCCGACAGCAGCGTGCGGCGCCAGGCCGCCACGCCAGCCCCCGCGTCTGAACCGGTGGCCGCGCTCGGCCTGGACTGGGACCACCTGCTGGTGCGCCCCGACACCCTGAACCACCAGGGCCTGGGCTCCAACAACTGGGCCGTGGGCCCCTCGCGCAGTGCCTCGGGCCAGGCCATGCTGGCCAACGACCCGCACCTGGACAACCGCATCTTGCCCGGCATGTGGCACCCCGTGGGCCTGTTCGCGCCCGGCATCCAGGCCGTGGGCGCAGCCCTGCCCGGCGTGCCCGGCATCCTGGTGGGGCGCACGCAACACGTGGCCTTTGGCGTGACCAACGCTTATGGCGACGTGCAAGACCTCTACATCGAAACGCTGGACCCGGCCAACCCCCAGCACTACCTGGACGGCGGGCGCAGCGTGCCCTTTGGCACCGTGAACGAAACCATTCGCGTGAAAGACAGCGCTGCGCCCGGCGGTGTGCGTGAGCACGCACTCACCGTGCGCACCACGAAGCGCGGCCCCGTCATCAGCGACCACCCCGGCCTGGGCCCCAAGGGCGACAAGCTGCTGGTGCTGCGCTCCACCGACGCCGAAGTGCTCGGCCCAGTCATCGGGCTCGAAGGCTTCTTGACCGCCCCCAACGCCGCCGCTTTCGACGCCGAGGTGCAAAAAATCGACCTCATGATGTTCAACTTCGTGTTTGCCGACGCGCAAGGCGCCATTGGCCACCGCGCCAGCGGCGCCGTGCCCATACGCGCCGGGGCCGACGGCAGCGCGCCCCGCCAGCCACCGGCCGACGGTGGCGACGACTGGATCGGCTTCATCCCCAAAGACCGCATGCCCGGCCAGCTGAATCCCGCCCGCGCCTGGGTGGGCACCGCCAACCACGACACCCGCCCCGAAGGTTTCCCCTGGTACTACACCAACTACGTGGCGCCCGACTACCGCTACCAGCGCATGCGCCAGGTGCTGGGCAGCGCCACCCAGATGCGGGTGGACGACCACTGGGCCCTGATGCGCGACGACCGCAACCTGCAAAGCGACGTGCTGCGCCCGCTGCTGGTGGCCGCCCTGCAAAACGACCCCGCCCACGCCGACCTGGCCGCACTGCTCGCCGCCTGGGACGGCGTGGACCGCGCCACCGACGCCGCGCCACTGGTGTACCAGGCGCTGTACCGTGAAGTGGCGCTGGGCACCTTTGTGGACGAACTCGGCGCCGACACCGCAGGCGACATGCTGTCGAGCTGGTATTTCTGGCAACAGCGCTTTGCCGCGCTGGTGGCCTCGCCCAACGCCGCGTGGTTCGACGATGTGCGCACCCCCGACCGCCAGGAAACCCTGACGGATGTGATCCGCAGCGCCGCCCCACGCGCCCGCGCCCTCATCGAAACCCAGCAAGGTACCGATGCGTCGAAATGGCAATGGGGCAAAGCCCACCGCCTCGCCTTCGTGAGCCCGCTGCGCCGCAAAGGCGCCGGGCAAGAGCTGGTGGGCGGTTTCTCCATCGACAAGTCGGGCAGCGGCGAAACCCTGAACCGCGGCGTGTACGACTTTATGGCCCCGTTCGACGCCAAGTTCTTCGCGTCCATGCAACTGGTGGTGGACTTTGGCGACCCCGACAAAATCGAAGCCGTGCTGGCCGGTGGCGTGAGTGAGCGCCACTTCCAACCCCACCAGAACGACCAGGCCCGCCTGTGGGCCGCCGGCCAGCGCACACCGTGGTGGTTCAACCCGGTGCAGGTGGAAGCGCATGCGGTGGCGCGGGCTGTGTTGGTGCCTTGAGATTTTTGTCTTCGATGACCGCCGCCGACTACCTCGTATTGCAGCGCTGCCTGCACAAACACCTGCAGGACGGTGCAGCGCAAAGAGCTTGCACGCGCACAGCCAACACCTGCGCCAACCTGTTCAAGATCGAGTCGGTGCTGTGGTACTTCCTGCGCAATGAGGCGGTGCCACCGACCAACAATGCCGCCGAGCGGGCGTTGCGTGGCTTCGTGGTCAAACGCAAGCTCTTGTTCTTCACCCGCTCGGGACGGGGGCTGAGATTTCTGGAGCGGATCTTCTCGACGGTGCAGACCTGTGTGCTGCAGGGACGCGAGACCTTTGACTTCCTGCGCGAGGCCATCGACAGCTGGCTGGCCGGCAAGACCGCCCCGTCCACTGGTGCCGAACCATGTCTTGGCGCGTCAGGCCTGCGCCTGACGGCTATGTGCCCCTGGGGGGCTGAATAGTTATGGCGTGGCCTGGCACCATTTGCCAGCCCTGCACTCGGCGGCTGGCGTGGACATCTGCCTGCCCTCCGGCAAGTGCAGCGCCACCGATCCGTCCAGCCTGGGCAAGATCCGCTATGCCAACGCGCAGGGCTTCCTGTTCACTGCCAAGTACCGGCAGGAATCGGGCGTGCGCAACCGGGTTCAAAGCTCGCAGTTGTTGTTGAAGGCGTGAACGCAAGAGATTCCCTTGGCGGCTGGCCGGACCACCACCAAGGGCTTCGACGAAGGCATGACGAAAGCACTGTTCGACGAACAAAAAACGATCTCAGGACAGCGGTTCAGCCAACAAAACGGCCGCCAGAACCAAGTACACCCAATTCCACGAAACGTGAGCCTACATATGGACTGGTTCCCATGTAGTCCACTGCAAAACCACCGAGATTGAACTTTTGCATGCTCGCCATTGCGCTCTTGAATTTGGCTCGGGTCAGGTCGGGTCCAGCGCGATCCAAGCCTTCGGCCATCACGCGGGTGTTGATATAGCCCTCAAGGCTGATGGCTGAGTATTCGGACTGATTGGCGGCACGCATGGCGGCTTGGTATTCACGAACAATCTGGTGGCTGGTGCGGTGGTGATCTGGAAAAACCATGGCAACGGCTACACCAGAGAGCGAAGCCCCCAGCATTTTGAACGAATCGGCTCCCAGCGCGACACTTAAACCTGCAATCGGCATCAACGGGGATGACTTTTTGAGTGCGGCAATGATGCTGGTGGAAGCAGTTCCTGCGGTAGCTATAAAGACAGCAGCCGGTTTGGCTGCTGAAACTTGGTTAACCACGTCGTTCAGATTTTTGCCATCGGTCGTCAATGCGCTTTGCACCACAGCGCGGGCACCCTTGGCTTGCAGGGCGGCGTTGGCATCTGCCAAGATTTCCTTGCCAAAACCGTTGTCCAAATAAACGATGCCCAAATCTTTGATGCCCATGTTGAGCAGCTGTTGCATCAACCGCTGTGTTTCGTCGGTGTAGCTTGCGCGAATATGAAACACATTGTTGGAGCCCGGCGAGCCCGGTTTGCGCAGCGAGGATGCCCCTGTGAGTGGTGCTAAATAGGGCATGCCTGCTTCATCAATCAAGGGCATGATGGCAGCGTTGTTGGGCGTGCCAATGCAAGACATCAGTGCAAAAACACCTTTGTCGGCAATCATTTTTTTGACGTTCTCTGCTGTCCGTTGTGGCACGTAAGCATCGTCAAGCAACTGAAATTGAAGCTGTCGGCCGCGCACACCGCCTTTGGCGTTGATTTCCATCATGGCGGCTTCCACGCCCATCTTTATCGATAAACCTGCAGCCGCCAGAGGGCCTGTCAGGGCGCCGGAACAGCCTATGTTGATGGTTTTTGTATTGACACCTTCTTGGGCGTAGGCGTTGCTGAACAGTGCAGGCGAAAAGGCCAGTGTGGACAGTGCACCCGCTTGTGGGGCGAGTGCTAAAAAATGACGACGGAGCATGGATATACGTTTGATAAGAGGGGTTTGACCATGGACACTGTGCGCATTTGCAAGTCTTGGTGGGACAGGCAGGAACTGGCGCAGACAAAACTAAGGGTAAACCAGGGGTCTAAAAAAGACTATCAACAGAGTGACAATCCGTTGTTGTCACTCCTCAAAACGCATGGCTCACGTGATTTTCTTGTGGTCGCTGTCAATCGGCTGTCAGTCTATTCACAGTTTTTTTGTGGAGATACGCCTTTTTTCGAGGCGAAAGCGGCCTTGGAGATGTCGCACCCATGGTGCGATGAACATTCTTGGTCGTAGGTTAGGTTCCGCGCTTTCCCCCAGAACACGCGGTACATGAGAATCGTGTAGCCGACGATCACAGGCAGTGTGAGAGCCACACCGATGCAGATCACCGTCAGCGTTTCGGTGCCGATGGTTGCTTCCCACACGGTCATGTTGCATAGTGGTTTCAGGCGCGGGTTTCTGCACGCCATCACGTCGGCCGCAGCCTCGAAGTATTCGCGCTTGTCGCCTGCCCGCAGGCACAGCAGGCTGGGCGCATTCAACCCAACAATCCAGGAGACAAGAAAACATGTTCAATCACATCATGGTCGGTTCCAACGACATCGAGCGTTCCAAGCGGTTCTACGACGCGGCACTGGGCGTACTCGGCGTGGGCGAGCCGGTGCGCAACGTGGCCAGCAGCGGCCACACCCGGCTTTTTTACCGCCATGCGGGCGGCACGTTTTGCGTGACGGAGCCCATCAACGGCGAAGCCGCCACCGGCGCCAATGGCGGCACCATCGGCTTCAAGTGCACGTCGCCCGAGCAGGTGCAGGCGTTTCACGATGTGGCCGTGGCGCACGGGGGCACGTCGATTGAAGATGCTCCTGGGCTGCGCCAAGGCGGCATGGGTACGCTGCACCTGTCTTACGTGCGCGATCCCGACGGCAACAAGCTGTGTGCGATTTTCCGGCCCTGAGCGCGGGCGTGCCGTGCAGCCCGGTGTGGCTGCTGCTGGTCTCAGCAAGCTCGCCATCAAGGGCCAAGGCGCTGCGCCACCATGCGGACCAAGGCCCGTGCGTTGGCGCCCGCCGTGTGCACGGGCAGGGTCAAGGCCTGCACGCAGTCGCCTTCTGCAATCGGTAACTCCCAGTCGGGAAGCAGGTTCAGCAATCGCCCGGCCGCCACGTCGTCGCGCACGCAGAAGTCGGGCGCCAGCACCACACCCTGTCCTCGGCGTGCCAGTTCGACCAACGCCTCCAGGTTGTCCGCGCTGATGTGTGAAGGCAGCTCCACCAGGGTCCGATGGTCGTCTTGCAGACGCCGCCATTGCAGGGGCCATATTTGCGCGCCGCCTTCCAGCATCAGCATGGGCCGCGCCTGCAGGCCTTGCGGGTCGTGCAACACAGGGCCCGCTGCCGCGTAGGCCCCGATGCGAAACCGCAGCACGGGCTGAGCCACACAGTCTTCAGGGGGTTTTCGGGTAACGCGAAAGGCCACATCCACGCCTTCCCGGATCAGGTCCACACGCCGCTCGGTGAACAGCAGCTCCATGGCCACGCCGGGGTGCTCACGCCCGAAATCGGCCAGCAAAGGGACCAATACGCTGTGCCCGAACGCGCGCATGGTGGTGATGCGCAGGCGGCCCTGCAAGGCATCGCCTTCTTTGCGCAGAACCATGCGTGCTGCATCGGCCGCTTCGTGCACGGCACGCGCCCGCCCGGCCAGCGCGCGTCCGGCTTCCGTCAGACCCAGCGACCGGGTGGTGCGCGCCAGCAAGGGTTGCCCCACCAGCTGTTCCATGCTGGCCACGCGCCGGCTGATGGCCGCCCGTGTCAGGCCCAGCTGCCGCGCAGCGCGCGAAAAACTGCCGGCCTCCAGCACGCGGGCAAACAGTTCCAGCGCGTTGGCGTCCAGTGCCTGCGCTTGACGTTGCTGATGCAACCGGGTGGCAGACAGTTCGGGTGTTTTTTTTGTCAATTTTTTCTCACCAGTATGGCAATCAAAGGCCCACTATTCAGATAGATGGTGCAAATCTAACATCCCAAACACCTCAACGCACCATCCCAAAAGCACATGACCTCTGAATGGCACACGGCCGTCGCCCCAGGCTCGCCCGACCTTGCACACCTGCACGCCCAACTGCCGCCAACGGACGCTGCCGACGCGGCGCCCGACCCGCAGACCCCGAGCACGGTGGCCATGCAGCCTTTTGTGTTCGGTGCGAGCGACGGGCATCCGTTGCACGGCCACTGGTTCGATCCGCTGCACCGTGCGCCCCGGGCCATTGCGGTCATGGCACCGGCGACTGGGGTGCCGCAGCGCTATTACCACGCCTTTGCGCGGTGGCTGGCCCAGCGTGGATACAGCGTGCTGTGCTTTGATTACCGGGGCATGGGTGTTCACCGTGCGGTCACAGGGCGGACGGGCATGCGCGAATGGGTGCGTCACGACCTGTCTGGTGCGTTGCACGTTGCTTGTAAGCGCAGCACCCGGCATGAGCGCCAGTTGCCGGTGCTGTGGGTGGGTCACTCGCTGGGGGGAACGGCCTGCCGATGGTGCAAGGGTTGGAGCGCATTGATGCCGCGATCACGGTGGGTTCGCAGCTCGGGTACTGGAGGTTGTGGCCGTTCGGGTGGCACCGCACGGTCACCCGTGTTTTTTTCGGGCATTGGGTGCCTTGGTGTGTGCGTTTGACGGGCAGGCTGCCCGGCTGGGCACTGGGTGGCGGCGAAGCGTTGCCGGGCGCTGCGGCGCTGGACTGGTCTCGCTGGGGTATGTCACCGGGCTACTTCAGGGACGACCCGGCCTGCGCAGGCTGGTACCAGCCGCACGCGTTTCGCGGTCACATGCAGATGTGGAGCATCGACGACGACAAAACGTTTGGCCCGGTCGCAGCGGTCGATGGGCTGGCCGCTTGTTTTGAAGGGTCAGCGGGTCGGGTGGAGCGCCTGCACCTTCATCCGCATGCGGTGGGGCACCGCAAGGTGGGGCACTTCGGGGTGTTCAAAAAAACAGCGGCAGCGCGCATCTGGCCCAAGTTGCTGCAACACATGGAAGCCCAGGTGCCCCGACTGGGAGGCGACTGAAAGGGGTTGTGACCACGGCCTGGCTTGAGCAGACTACAAATCCAGCACCAGCCGCCCACCCTTCGCCCGCGAGCAGCAGGGCAGAAACTGGTCATTCGCAGCTTGTTCTTCGGGCGTCAGGTAGTGGTCGCGGTGTTCGGGAGTGCCGGCTTTCACGCCGGTCAGGCAGGTGCCGCACACGCCTTGTTCGCACGACATGGGAATGTCAAAACCGGCGGCCAGCAGGGCTTGCAGGGCGGTTTGGGTGGGGGCCACGGTGATCACTTGGCCGGTGCTGGTCACTTCCAGCTCAAAGCTGCCGTCGCCTGTGGTGTCTACCGGAGCAGCGCTGAAGTATTCGTGGTGCAGGCGTTCTTCAGACCAGCCTTGGGCGCGGGCGGTGTTCAGTACCGCGTCCATGAAGCCTTGCGGGCCGCACACATACAGGTGGGTGCCGGGGCTGGCCTGTTGCAGCGTGGCGGTGATGTCGAGCTTTTGGCTGGCTTGGCCGTCGTCAACGTGGTGATGCACGTGGTTGGCGAAGCTGGACGCGGCCAGGCGCTCGGTGAACGGCGTGCGTTCGCGCGAGCGGGTGCAGTGGTGCAGCGCAAAGCTTTGGCCTTGGCTGGACAGGTGCTCGGCCATGGCCAGCAGCGGTGTGATGCCGATGCCGCCGCCCAGCAGCAGGTGGTGTTTGGCGCCTTCTGCCAAAGGAAAGTGGTTTTTGGGCGGGCTGATGTGCAGCACGCTGCCCTCGGTCACGGCGTCGTGCACGGCCACCGAGCCGCCGCGCGACTGGGCGTCGCGCAGCACGCCGATTTCGTAGCGGCCAGCATCGCTGGGCGGGTTGCACAGCGAATACTGGCGCACCAGGCCACCGGGCAGGTGCACGTCGATATGGGCGCCGGCCGTGAAGGGGGGCAGGGCGGTGCCGTCGGCGGCCACCAGTGCCAGGCTGCAAATGTCCAGCGCTTCGGTGCGCTTGCGCGCCACGCGCACAGTCAGCAGGGTGGGGCTGGACGGGCTCATGCGGCGCTGCCTTGTTCGGCCGCCAGCAGGCGGTCAATCACCCGGCGCGACTGCACGCCACCGGCGTCGATGTTGAGCATCAGCAGTTTGCGGTCGGGGAAGGCGAGCAGGTTCTTTTGCTGGCGCTCCAGCATCTCCAGGTCTTCCGAAAAAATCCCGCCCTGGCCTTCGCGGATCTGGTCGGTGAGCGACGGGTCTTGTGGCTTGAACTTGCGCGCCATGCCCCAGAAGTAGTGCATGGAGGTGTCGGTTTCGGGGGTGATGAAGTCCACCACCCAGCTGGCGGCTTTCACCGCGTCGGGCGCGTCATGGCCGCCGTGGCCAGCCAGCGCCACGCCCACTTCAATCATCACGTGGCTGGGCGGGGTGAAGTGGCAGATTTGCCAGCGGTCCACCGGCTGGTCGTCGGGCAGGCCGTTCATGCGCAGCGCCATCTTCCAGAAGGGCGGCGCCTCAATGCCTTGCATGTAGCGTTCGGTGACCACGTGGTCGCCGTCCACCCGCGTCTGGCACGGCACTTCGTCAATTTCTTTCTGGCCAATGCTGTTGCTGTGCACATAGGTTTCGTGCGTCAGGTCCATCAGGTTGTCGATCATGAGCCGGTAGCCGCAGGCGATGTGATACAGGCCGCCGCCGTAGCCAAAGGCGGGGTTGCCCTGCCACTCAAACTGGGGCACCAGGGCGGTGTCGGCCAGCGCCGCGTCGCCCGGCCAGACCCACACGAAGCCGTGCGCCTCGTGCACGGGGAAGCTGCGAATGGCCGGAAAGCCGCGTACGCGCTGGCACGGCATGGAAACGGTCTTGCCGTCGCCGCCCATGGCCAGGCCGTGGTAGCCGCAGACCAGGGTGTCGCCTTCGACCTTGCCCAGCGAGAGCGGCGCGCCCCGGTGGGGGCAGAAATCGAGTACCGAAGCCACCACGCCCGCGCTGTTGCGGAAGAACGCCATGGGCTGGTTGCAGACGCGTCGACCGAGTGGACGGTCGGCGGGAATTTCTTCGCTGCGGGCAGCGACATACCAGGTGTTGAGGGGGAACATGGCGTCTCCGGGGGTGTGTGGGTGATCTTCATTCAGTATGCTGAATGAGTAGAATTGTAGGGGTTTGAAGCGGCAAACCCAAGCGGTTCAATATGCGGGTTTTCCCTCGGTTTCAGAATCGGTGGGTGGGCTGCTGAGTTGCACGAATTTGCGCAGCAGGCGCAAAAACTCGGCCTGCTCGGCGGGCTCCAGTGGCCCCAGCAACTGCTGGTACATGGGCGCTACCCGGGGCAGCATGGCGTTCAGCATGGCCTCGCCTTCGGGCGTGAGCCGCAGGCTGCGCTGGCGCCGCGCCAGCAGCTCGCGCACGATCCAGCCTTTGGCCTCCAGCCGGGTGGCAATGTCGGCGGTGGTGGAGGTGTCCAGCGCCACGCGCTGCGCCAGCGTCACCTGGTCCAGCCCGGGCTCTTCTTGCAGCGCGCGCAGCAGGGCGTATTGCACCGGCGTGATCTGGCGGCCGTGGGTGTCGTGAAACGTGGCCACAGCGAGCTGGTGGGCGCGGCGGATCAGGTGTCCCGGTTCGGCGTGCAGCTCGATGCCGCCTTCGGGCAGGGGGCGGCCGGGTGGGGCGGTGGGGTCGTGGGTATCGGGCATCGGGTCGGGACAAAAGAAAGGCGCTCAGCCTATCAGGTGGCGGGCGGCTGTGACCACCAACGGGGCAGCAGCCGCTGCACACCGGGCTGGGCAAAGCGGTCGTCCAGCAGCCACACGGTGCCGTGGTCTTGCTCGGTGCGGATCACCCGGCCGGCCGCTTGCACCACCTTTTGCAGTCCTGGGTAGAGGTAGGCGTAGTCGTAACCCCGGCCAAACAGGGCTTGCAGGCGCGCGCGCATCTGCTCGTTCACCGGGTTCACCTGCGGCAGGCCGAGCGTGGCAATGAAGGCGCCAATGAGGCGCCGGCCGGGCAGGTCGATGCCTTCACCAAACGCGCCGCCGAGCACCGCAAAACCAATGCCCTGGCCGCCCTCGGTGAAACGGGCCACAAAGGCGTCGCGCTCGGGCTCGCCCATGCCGCGCGACTGCGCCCACACCGGCAGGGCGGGGTGGTGCTGTTGCAGCCGGTCCAACGCCTGTTGCAGGTAGTCAAAGCTGCTGAAAAACGCCAGGTAGTTGCCGGGCTCGGCGGCGTATTGCGCCGCCATCACCTCGGCCATGGGCGTGAGCGAGGCCTGGCGGTCGCGCCAGCGGGTGGAAATGTGGGGCGCCACGCGCACCGCCAGTTGCTCGGGCGCAAAGGGCGACGGCACGTCGACCCGCAGCGTGTCGGGCGGCAGACCCAGCATGTGGGCCACAAAGTCCATGGGCGCGAGCGTGGCGGAAAACAGCGTGGCGCTGTGCGCCGCTACCCAGCGCGGCGCCAGCAGCGGGCCGGGCACCACGTTGCGAATGGCGAGCACGGGGTGCTTGACCCGCCCGCCGCCGGTGTCGCGCGTGAGGTCGCACAACGAATGTTCGCCAAATCCTTCGGCCACGCGCAGGACGTGCAGCGCGTCAAACCACCAGCGCTGCAGCGGGCCATCCACCGCGTCTTGCGGGTGCTGCGCGAAGTGGTCGCCGATGTCGCTGCACAGTTGTTGCAGCGCGGTGATGAAGTCACCCGGCAGCTCGGGCAGCACCTCGTGGTCTTGGGTCTGGGTTTTGGCCAGAGCGCTCCAGCGGCGTTGCAGTTTGTCCAGCGGCTTTTTCAGGGCGGCGGGCGCGGCTTGGCGCAGCGCCTGGAAGGTGGCGGGTTCCAGCGTGGCGCTGTGCATGAGGCGGGCGCGCTCGATCAGGTTGTGCGCTTCGTCCACCAGCAGGCCCACACGCCAGCCGTTGGCTTCGGTCAGCGCGTGCCAGGCGGCGCCGTGGTCAAAGTAGTGGTTGAAGTCGCCCACGGCCACGTCGGCCCAGCGCAGCATTTCCTGCCCCAGGTAGTAAGGGCACACGCGGTGTTCCAGCGCCACGCTGCGCAGCGTGGTTTTGCTGAGCCAGCGGGCCTGCGCGGCGGCTTGGCGGGCAGCGGGCAGGCGGTCGTAAAAGCCCTGCGCCAGCGGGCAGCTGTCACCGTGGCAGGCTTTGTCGGGGTGTTCGCAGGCGGTGTCGCGGGCCACGCGTTCCAGCACCCGCAGCGGGATGGCTTGCGGGGTGTCGGCCTGGCTGAGCGTGTCCAGTGCGTCCAGCGCGAGCTGGCGGCCGGGGGTTTTGGCGGTGAGGTAAAAAAGCTTGTCGATGCCCGGGTCTTTCCCGTTGCTGGGCGCGGCTTTGAGCGCGGCAAACAGGGTGGCCATGGTTTTGCCAATGCCGGTGGGGGCTTGCGCCATCAGCACCCGGCCGTGGCGGTGGGTGCGGTAGACCGCCTCGGCCAGCGCGCGTTGCCCGGTGCGAAACGCCGGGAAGGGAAAAGCCAGCCCGCGCAAGGCCGCGTCGCGCGCCAGGCGGTGCGCGCGCTCGGCCCGGGCCCACACCGCGTAGCGCGTGCACAGGGCTTCAAAGTGCGCGCGCAGCTCGGTCGCGCTGTGGTGCTGCACCAGCGGTGTTTCGTGCGCGGTGTCGATGTTGAAATAAATGAGTGCGAGGTCCAGCCCGTCCAGTCCCAGTTGCGTGCACAGCAGGTGGCCATACACGCGGGCCTGCGCCCAGTGCAGGGCGCGCTGGTTGGCGCCGATCAGGGCCGGGTCGCCGCGGTGGGTTTTGATTTCTTCCAGCCGCAGGGCCACGGTATCGAACCCGTCGGCCCGGCCTTGCACGCGCAGCCCGCCCCACACCGCACTCAGCGGCAGCTCGCGCTGGTAGCCCGTGCCCCGGCGCGAGGTGACTTCGTTGTGACCGGCCACGCCTTCGCTGCCGCTGGGCGAGGGCGTGAAGCGCAGATCCAGGTCGCCCGCGCGCGCCGCAAAGTCGCACAGTGCGCGCACCGCCACCACGCCCAGCGGGGCGTCTTCAGCGGTTTCGGGT
>Ga0209066_10002483_pt1 | contig 22340 bp, 18 predicted proteins | sample All_14_2_FD_187198 | JGI IMG/M metagenome (GOLD analysis project Ga0209066, IMG submission 187198) | Freshwater microbial communities in response to fracking from Pennsylvania, USA - Allegheny Zone_MetaG_DW_15 (SPAdes) (version 2) ... | reverse complement strand
GCCAAGGAAAAGCTGGGCTGGACACCCAAGACCACCTTGCAAGAACTGGTGGTCGAGATGGTGCGCAGCGACTACACATCGGCCAAGCGTGACAGCCTGGTCAAACAAGCCGGCTATCAGGCTTACGACCACTACGAGTAAGCCGAGGCGCCCACATGAACAAGAACGCCAAAATCTTTGTGGCGGGCCACCGTGGCATGGTGGGCAGCGCCATCGTGCGCCGCCTCCAGGCCAAGGGCTATACCCAGGTGATCACACGTGGGCGCAGTGAACTCGACCTGCTTAACCAGCAGGCCGTGCAGGCTTTCATGCAAGCCGAAAAGCCCGACTACATCTTCATCGCGGCGGCCAAGGTGGGTGGCATTCAGGCCAACAACGTCTACCGCGCCGAGTTCCTGTATCAGAACCTCATCATTGAGGCCAACCTGATTCATGCTGCTCACGAAGCGGGCGTGCAGCGCCTGATGTTCCTGGGTTCGAGCTGCATCTATCCCAAGCTGGCACCGCAGCCGCTGAAGGAGGACTACCTCCTGACCGGCCCGCTCGAGCCCACCAACGAGCCTTACGCCATTGCCAAGATCGCCGGCATCAAGCTGTGCGAGGCCTATAACCACCAGTACGGTCGCCAGTACATCAGTGCCATGCCGACCAATCTGTACGGGCCCAACGACAACTACGACCTCAACAACAGCCATGTGCTGCCCGCGCTGATCCGCAAGGCCCACGAAGCCAAGCTGCGTGGTGACAAGGCGCTGGTGGTGTGGGGTTCCGGCACGCCGATGCGCGAGTTCCTGTATGCCGATGATCTCGCCGATGCGTGTGTGTACCTGATGGAACAAGGGTATGACGGTGCTTTGGTGAACATCGGCACTGGTACCGACGTGACCATTCGCGAGCTGGCTGAAACCGTCACCAAGGTTGTCGGCTATGAGGGCGATTTGACCTTCGATGCAAGCAAGCCGGATGGTACGCCTCGCAAGCTGATGGACGTGTCTCGGTTGACGGGTTTGGGCTGGAAGGCCACCACCAGTCTGTCCCAAGGCATTGGCCTGGCCTATCAGGATTTCCTGAGCAAACAAGGTTGATGAGCATGTCCAAGATCCGCACCTTTGTCCTGGCGCTGGGTATGGTCGCTGCCTCGTGGGTGGCGTTCGTGTACACACCCAAGCCCCTGTATGCCGCCAATTACAGGCCAGAGGTCACGCTGGCTCAATTGATGCCCAAACAGTTTGGCGACTGGAAGTCTGACGACATGCTGGCCGAAGCCATCATCTCGCCTGATCTGAAAGCCAGTCTGGCGCGTTACTACACCGATACCTTGTCTCGCACTTATACCAACTCAAAGGGTGAGCGGGTCATGCTGTCGCTGGCCTTTGGTGCAGACCAGGGACGTGCGATGCAGGTGCACAAGCCCGAAGTCTGCTACGTGGGCCAGGGCTTCAAGATCGGGACGGCCGAGGGCGTGCGCTTGAGCGCCATGGGCAAGGACATTCCTGCGATGCGCCTGGTCGCCACGCAGGGCCCTCGCATTGAACCCTTGACCTACTGGATCCGTTCCGGTGACGACGTGGTCCGTGGCTGGTGGGAACAGAACGTGGCCCGCGTCAAGTACGGTCTGCAGGGCTATTTGCCCGATGGCTTGCTGTTCCGTGTGTCTACAGTTGGTGATGATGTGGATACAGGTTACGCCTCTCAGGCCAAGTTCGTTCAGGAATTCATTCCCGCTTTGAGCCCCCAGGCGCGGGCCATGGTGCTGGGTCATGCCTTTTGATGTTGTAGGCCGTGATGAAAGTCAGTATCGTCATTCGCACGTACAACGAGCAACGCCACCTCGCTGAACTGCTTCGGGGCATACAAGATCAAGAGCGTGATGGGTTTGAAATCGAGACGGTGATCGTCGACTCAGGTTCTACCGATGACACGCTGAAAATCGCCCAGTCATTCCCGACGAGGGTGGTGCCGATCAAGAAAGATGAATTCTCTTTCGGCCGTTCGCTCAACATCGGCTGTGCAGCGGCCACGGGCGACATCCTGGTGTTTGTCAGCGGGCATTGCATCCCGGTTGGCCCGCGGTGGATTGCCGATCTGATCGCCCCTTTGGGTCAGGGCCATATCGCCTACACCTATGGCGGCCAGGTAGGCAACGACGACAGCCACTTCAGTGAATGCCAGATCTTCGGCAAGTACTTCCCCGCGACCAGCAAGGTGCCGCAAGAAGGCTTTTACTGCAACAACGCCAATGCTGCGATGCTCAAGCGCGTGTGGCAGGACCACCGTTTCGATGAAGACCTGACCGGCCTGGAAGACATGCACCTTGCCAAGCGCCTGGTGGCGCAAGGCTTCAAGCTGGCCTATGTGGCAAGCGGCGTGGTTTATCACCTGCACAGCGAAAGCTGGGCGCAGGTCCGCCGGCGTTTCGAGCGTGAGGCCATTGCCCTGCAGCACATCATGCCCGAGGTGCACCTGAGCCGCGCTGATGTGATGCGCTACTTCTTCAGCGCCGTTTTCATCGACATGGGCGCGGCCTTGCAGCAGCGTTGTCTGCGCCAACATTTCAAGCACATCTTGATGTACCGCTTCATGCAGTTTTCGGGCTCTTTCCGTGGCAACCATTTCCACAGGCAGATGTCTCGCGAGCTCAAAGAAGGCTACTTCTATCCCCGTTGAACCCCCTTCAAAACAAGACGCCCCATGAGCACCACCTCTCCCCGCATCGTCGCCCTGTTGCCCATGAAGGCCAACAGCGAGCGCGTCAAAGGCAAGAACTTTCGCCTGTTCAACGGCAAGCCGCTTTTCCAGTGGGTGCTGGACACCTTGCTGAGTGTTGAAGAGATCTCGCAAGTGGTCATCAATACCGATGCGCGCCACATCCTGGCCGACAACGGCCTGGTGGACCGCGAGCGCGTGCTGATCCGTGATCGCAAGCCCGAGATCTGCGGCGACTTCGTCAGCATGAACCTGGTGCTGGGTGATGACGTGGCCAATGTGCCGGCCGACATCTACCTGATGACCCACACCACCAACCCCTTGCTCACGGCAGACACCGTGCGTCAGGCCATTGCCTTGCAAAAGCAGGGCATGGCCACAGGCAGCCATGATTCGGTGTTCACGGTTAACAAGCACCAGACGCGCTTTTACCGTGCCGACATGTCGGCGGTGAACCACGACCCCAAGAACCTGATCCGCACGCAGGATCTGGAGCCCTGGTTCGAAGAGAACTCGAATCTGTTTGTGTTCACCGGGGCCAGCTTTGCCGCTGCCAATGCCCGCATCGGCCTCAAGCCCGCCATGCTGGAGCAACGCAAGACGGAGTCCATCGACATCGATGATGCCGAGAGCTGGGAGATGGCTGAAGCCATGTCCTACTACGTTGCACGCAAGGGAGCCTGAGCCATGAAGATTCTGGTGACCTGCCCCCCGATGCTTCGGATGATTGACGAGTTCCGCCCCATCTTTGCCAAGGCTGGCGTCGAGATCACCACGCCGGACGTGGTCCAGGTGCTGAGCGTTGACGAGCTCAAGGTGCTGGTGCCTCAGCACGATGGCTGGATCATTGGTGACGACCCAGCCACCCGCGAGGTCTTCGCTGCCGGCAAGGCTGGCCAGCTCAAGGCGGCCGTGAAGTGGGGCATCGGCGTGGACAACGTCGACTTTGCAGCCTGCAAAGACCTTGGCATCCCCATCATCAACACACCGAACATGTTCGGCGGCGAAGTGGCCGACGTGGCCATGTCGTATGTGCTGGCGCTGGCGCGCGAAACATTCCTGATCGATCGCGGCATCCGTGCAGGTGGTTGGCCCAAGCCGCGTGGCATCTCCACCTATGGCCGCACCATCGGCGTCATCGGCCTGGGGGACATTGGCCGCAACACGGTCAAGCGCGCACTGGCACACGACATGAACGTCATCGCCTGGGACCCGGGCTTCACGGCGGCGCCTGCGGGCATTGAGGCTGCGCAAGTGGCGGCCTGGCCTGAGCGCATCGGCGAGTGCGATTTCCTGGTGTTCACGTGTTCGCTCAATGACAAGAACCGCCACATGCTGAACGCCAGCACCCTGGCTCAGGCCAAGGACGGTGTGCGTGTGGTCAACGTGGCGCGTGGCCCTCTGATCAAGGAAGTGGATTTGATCGACGCCATCCGCAGTGGCAAGGTCTATTCGGCTGCGCTGGACGTCTTTGAGGTGGAGCCTTTGCCCATGGACTCGCCACTGCGCGGTTTCGAGCGTTGCATACTGGGTTCGCACAACGGCTCCAACACATCGGACGGCGTCATTCGCGCCAGCCACCGTGCCATTGAGTTGCTGTTTGGCTTCCTCGGGATCAAGGCATGACATCCGCCCTTGACCATGCGCGACATTCTGCACCCAGGCTGGTTCTGATCACAGGTTGTCTGGGTGGGATCGGTCGAGCGCTGGTCGAGGAGTTTTCTGCTTCCGGTTATGTGGTGCTGGGTACCGACTTGCCCGAGACGGCGCCTGTCGAGGGCGTGGTACCAGATGTGTATGTGTCGTGCGATCTGGCCCGATTCTGTGTGGAGGCCGACTACCGCGTCGCCGTTCTGGCACAGATCAAGGGGCAGGCCAAAGGGCGCTTGTCCACCCTGGTCAACAACGCTGCCTGGCAAGTGGTCAAGCCCATAGAGCAGTTGAGCGCAGACGATTGGGTCAAGAGCCAGAACGTCAATGTGATGGCGCCCTTTTTGCTGACACAAGGCCTTCTGGCTGAGCTGGAAGCCGAGCAAGGCAGCGTGGTGAACGTGGCCAGCATCCATGCCCAGCTGACCAAGCCCGAGTTCGTGGCCTACGCCACCAGCAAGGCCGCACTGGTGGGCATGACACGGGCGCTGGCTGTCGAGCTGGGTGCAAGGGTGCGTGTCAATGCGCTGTGTCCGGCCGCCATCGCCACGCCCATGCTGGTTGCGGGCTTCGATGGTCGACCTGCGCGGTATCAGGAATTGGCTGATATGCACCCAGTGGGTCGCATTGGGCAGCCGGCCGAAGCCGCTCGCGCGGCACGTTTGCTGGCAGATGGCGGGCTGGGGTTCATGACCGGCGCCACATTGCAACTGGATGGTGGCATTGGCGCGCGTTTGCACGACCCGGTATGACGATTTCCCTGCCGCGGTTTTTGGCGCGTTTATGGCATTCCCCGACGTTCACGACCTGGGGTAGTTTGCTGACGCGTCTGTTGTCGGTTGTGGCCGTCTTGCCGCTCGTCCTGGTCAAATTCTCTGCGCCTGAAGTCGTTGTCTGGCAGTTGTTTGCAACGCTTGCATCTCTGCTGTTGTTGCTTGATTTCGGCTTGGCCCCTACATTCGCGCGGTTGCTTTCCTACGCCAACGGCGGGGCGGACATCAACGAACTCAAGGACATGCGGCAAAAGCGTGAACGCCGAGATGCACTTGTCAACAATGAAACGTTGACGCAGGTGTTCTCGACGCTGCGCTGGTTGTACATGCGCTGCGGCTTGGCGACGACGGCGCTCCTCTGCGTCGGCGGTACATGGGCCTTGTTGCAACCAATGTCGCAATTGAGTGATGCCCGCCATGCTTGGATGGCATGGTTGATCGTGGTCGCGACATCGTTGGCTGCCGTGTGGGGCAACGTCTATGGCGCGGCGCTTCAGGGCCTGAACCAGATTGCAACCATGCGCCGCTGGGAGATCGCCAGCTCGCTGGGCCAGATCCTGAGCTCCTTCCTTGTGTTGACGCTTCATGGTGGATTGCTTGAACTGGTCATCAGCAATCAAGCTTGGCTGCTGTTCAATGTCTGGCGACTGCGGCGTCTGCTGTTTAGCACGCATCCAGCGCTGAGGGAGGCTCCAGCACAAGCTCAGCCCGAGATCATGGCGGTCTTATGGCCTGCAGCATGGCGCAGTGGCGTAGGCATGTTGATGAGCAATGGCATCATTCAACTCAGTGGCGTTTTCTATAGTCAGTTGGCGCCTGCAGCTGAGGTCGCTGCATATTTGCTTGCTTTGCGCATCATGACTGTGATCGCTCAATTCAGCAGCGCACCCTTTTATAGCAAATTACCCGTTCTGGCCGAATTGCACGCCTCGGGGCAGCGAGAACTGCAACTCAAGCTTGCTCGTCGGGGCATGGGCTTGTCTCTGTGGGTTTATACCTTAGGTGTTGTCACGGTCATGTGGTGCATGCCTTTGGTGCTGCAATCTATCGGTAGCCGCGTCACGTTCGTCTCGGAGTTGTTCTGGTGTGTCATGTCACTGGCATTTTTTGTAGAGAGACTGGGCGCCATGCACCTTCAGTTATACAGCATGACAAACCACGTGATATGGCATATTGCGAATGGGGTGACCGGTTTATTGCTCCTTGCGCTGGCCGTTGTTTTTTACGCATGGCTGGGGTCAATTGGATTGCCTCTTGCCATGCTGGTTGCATACGCAACTTTTTATTGCGTATACGCCATGGCGCACTCATCGAGTGCTTTTGACTTCAATGTGTTCACCTTTCAAAAGACGACCTCCCTTGGCCCTGTTTTATTGCTGTGTGGGATGTCCATTCTGGCTATCAAGTTGATTCATGCCTAATACCGTTCAATCCATAAAAGCCTTGGCCAAAATCGCATGCGGAAAGCTGGCGAACCTGCTTTCGCCTGACCACCGTGCCGGTCGCGTGAACATCGTTGCCCCGGGCATTCATGACGATGAATGGCAGGAAGTAAAACGGAGAGCAGAGTTTTATATGCCGAGTGCAAAGGGTCGTATTGTCCGGCACGAGGCATTCAAGCCCTCTCTCCTTCTTTCGCCCGCCCCGGTTCTCCTTTATGGGTTGGTGTTGGATGACCTGCCTGTTTGGGCCAAACTTCATGCGGGTATCTTCAACGTAGATCACAGGAAGAACCCAATGGATGGGTGGTACTGGTGCGAGGCCGCTACCTATGTCTATGGGATACAAGGCGCAGCTTTGGCCAAACCGCGCCTCATTCAGCGCATTTTGGCTTTGCGCAGCCTTGCCGAGTCTGCAAAGTGCTATGTTTTTGGAACAGGACCCTCCCTGGGCAAGGCTGCCGAGCGTGAATGGCACGATGGCATCCGGATCGTATGCAACACCATTGTGCGTGACAAGGACTTGTGGCGTCACATTGATCCCCATCTGTTTGTAGCCGGTGATGCCATCTATCATTTTGGCTTTACGGAGTTTGCTTGCCGGTTCCGTGCTGATTTGCGCGAACGGATGAAAGAGTCAGACGTATTGTTTATTTATCCAGATTATTTTGATTTTCTGGTGCAGCGTGAGTTCGCTGAGTTCTCCGATAGGTTGATACCTATTCCGAACGGCAAGCAAGCCAGCATTCACAATGATTTTGAGGATGATTTCGTGCTGCCCCCCCTGGGTAATGTGTTGAATAAACTTTTGCTCCCGGTAGGTTGCAACATCAGCAAGCATGTGTGCTTGTGGGGCTTTGATGGGCGGGCGCCTGGTGACCAGTTGTTCTGGTCTAACTCGCAAAAGCAGAGTTACACCGAACTGCTCCCTACTCTGCAAGCCGCGCACCCGGCGTTCTTTGACCATTTCGTGCCTCGAGAGAATCCGGAAAAGTACGTCCAATCTGTGCATGGTGATGTGCTTGAGTACCTGCTTTCTCAGGCCGAGAGTCAAGGTTGGCGGTTTGAGATGCTGCACAGGAGTTGGACACCAACTTTGGCCAAAAGATCGGCCGCGGACGTGATGCTATGAACGAGCAGCGCCTCTTGGTCGTCTACCACGAATTGCCGTATCCGATCAATCACGGCGGACGCCTCGATGTTTGGCGACGGCTTGAGGCCCTCGCGACAGAAGGGGTCAAGATTCACCTCGTCGCGTGGAAAAATGAACACCTAGGCGAGGTGGAGCCTGAACGAGACTCGCCCTTTTGGGCGGTGATCAATTCACTCACACTCTTCCCAGAAAAAAAACAACTAGCCTTTGCCGGTAAATTGTTTTGCCTGCCTACTTATGCCCGCAGCCGACTTTTAAATGAGCGTGAATGGCGGCGTGTATGTGCTGACGCACAAGCATTTCGCCCTCGAGCTATTTTGCTAGAGGGGCCTTTTGGCTACCCAGTAGCAAAAGGTCTCTCTAAACACCTTGGCATTAAATACATGTATCGGTCTCACAATGTCGAGTCCAGATATGCCAAGTTGATGTTGGCTAAGTCAAAGGGGCTCAGGGCTAAAACGAAAGCCTGCTTGAATATATTCGGTATTGAGCGACTTGAGCTAAATATAATAAGGGGGGCATATCGCTATTTTGATATCTCGCTTGAAGATCTAGGCTATTGGCAAAAACAAGGAATGAAACATGGGGAATGGCTGCCGCCAGTGGTCCTTCGCGAATGGGCCCAACAAGTTGGTGCCGAGAACACTTGGTCCCCAAGTTTTGACGTGGGTTATCTTGGCAACTTATATCAGCCCAATAATGTGCATGGCGTGTTGTGGTTTCTGCAAGAGGTTGTACCTGTGCTGCGACAAAAAGTGCCCGGCATCAAAGGTTTCATCGCCGGTTCCCGTCCAAGTGAAGCCGTTCTGGCTGCTGCGCGTTTCGCCGAATGGACCTTGATCAGTGATCCAACAGATACAGTCAGTGTGATACGGAATGCACGCGTTCTTATCAACCCAGTTTTCGCCGGAAGCGGCGTTAACACCAAGTGCATTGAAATGCTTTTCTCGCCTGCGGGGCTTGTCGCGACACCCATCGCGCTCAATGGACTTCCCAACGAAGCGAAAGCCTGCTTTGGTGTGACCGACCAACCTGAAGAGTTTGCCAGTTTGATCTGCGAACGCATAAAGGGCCCCCGCCGGGATGAGTTTATTTTGAGCAGAGACAGGGCTCGAGCATGTTACGGCGTCGCTCAGCTGGAGAGTCTGAGAGCTGTAATCGGGGCTATGGACGTAACATGAAAAAACTCAAGTTTTCAGTTGTAACACCCTGCTATAACGCCATTGGGTATCTGCCTCAGACCGTTCAGTCCGTCCTTGCACAGTCCGCTTTGTTAGAGGGGCGGTGCGAACTGCAATACATCATTGTTGATGGTGGCTCTCGAGATGGAACGAAAGAATATCTGGAGGCCCTTGCCCATCCTGACATAACATGGATAAGTGAACCAGACAAAGGTATGTACGATGCCTTATCAAAGGGGTTCGTCAAGGCGGATGGCGAAATTTTCTGCTACATCAATGCCGGGGATGCCTATTTTCCATGGGCATTTGAAGTCGCGGCTGAAGTATTCAGGGATGAGTCGATCAACTGGATAACTGGATTGTCAACCCTGATCAATGAGCGAGGTCATGTTTTTCAAGTGGCAAGAGCCCGTCGGTATTGGTCAAGCTTGATACAACGGGGCGCCTATGGAAAGTACTTGCCGTTCATCCAGCAAGAGTCTACGTTCTGGCGGCAGCGTCTTTGGTCATCCGTGGACAAAGATAGCTTGAGGAAAATGAAATTGGCGGGTGATTACTATATATGGGTATGCTTTGCGCTGAAGAATAAGTTGTATGCGGTGGATAGTATGCTGGCGGCCTTTCGCATTCATTCAGGGCAGTTGTCAGAGAATAAGCGTGAATACTTTTCAGAACTGAATGGCGTCTGTTCCAGTGGCCTGTCAGTTGTCGATCGTGCTGGAGCCTGGATGGATAAGTTGTTGGCATATTTTCCTGCCGGATTGTTGAGGAGGGTAGGATATGACAATAGCATAAGATTCAATCAGGAAAATCAGCGGTGGCAGAAGTAGGATGAGCCGCCGGGGGTGTTAAACAATGTAGATCACTTTGGTATCATTAATATGAGTGCGCTCTGGTATTCCTCTGGCCCTGTTGCGTGGTACACCAGGCCCCGTGCATTAGCTTATCGAGCGGCAGCCTATTTTTAGAATCGAAGCCATGACAATATGCAAAAGGCTTTGCCCGTCAAAATATGTCATCGCACAGATGAAGACTCCTCACATGAGCCAAGGGGTCGGTCGTGCGGGTGCGCCATTTCGTTGTCGAAGCCATGGTTCGGTGTGCTCAGTTTTGGAATAGGTTGAGGTCTGATGCTTATATATATGCGTAATGAAAAGTGGCGGAGCGATATCCGCCATATTCCTATCTTAATGGGCTTCTTGTTCCTGCCTCTTGGTATAGAGGTTTTGGGAACCAGTGTGTTGGTCGATCGTGTTGGTGGAGGTGTTCCAAAAATACTTTCCCTTATGCCGTTGCTGCTCTTGATGTATTTGTTATTTTACCGAGCTGTTGTTTTCAGGCTGGGCTATCTTCCTGCTGGGCAGTGGAGAAAAAATGCAGGAGGCGATCCATTGTCATGGGTTGTCTTCGCATTTTTTTTGCATATCTCCACCGCACAAATCGCATCGCTGTACACCATGGGTGGGGGCCTTGGTGTGATCGTAGATGGATTGACATACCTATCGTATTTTGGACTATTTGTTTTTCTTCGCGGTGCCGTGGTTTCGGGTAACGATACGCATGACTTTGGTGTGGTATTTCTTATTTCGCTGCTCCTTTTGATTGCCGTCAATTTTATTTTGGTGGCCGCTGGGCAGCAGGTTGGTCAAGCCGCAAGTGATTTTGGCGCGGAGGATGCATCAAACAAAATACTAGGCCTATTAGGCATCGTGTTTCGTCGAGTGCAGTTCCCTTGGATATCCGGTGGTCTAAACGGCTTCGCGGTGTTATGTATTGCTCTGTACTCTGTTGGAATATCGGCAATATTTAATGCAAAAATGAATAAAGTATTTTTGAGAGGCATAGGTGCTGGTGCCGTGTTCATCTCGATATTGGGTTTGGTGCTAATAGACTCTCGCGGTGGGGTTCTTGCGGTCGTTGCCTTGAGTTTGCTGGTTCCTTTTGTTGTCAGGCGCAAAAATGGTGGATGGCTCCTGCCAGTCGCAGTCGTGATTGTGCAACTTTTTCCGTTGGCGCTCATTTTCATCGCGCCGATTTTAGAGGGTACGCCTATTCTGGCGATTTTGAGTAGAGGGGTGTACTCAGATCCTGCTGCAGATATCACTACGGGGCGGAGTTACATTTGGCGCGCTGTGTGGGATGAGTTGGTTGAGCGGCCATATGGATTTATATTTGGATTCGGCTCAATGGGGCACGTTGTTTCTGGCATATCGTCCAAATATGCATTTGTTTTTGGTGGTGGCGGTGTAACTGCTCACAGCACACATAATGCGCTGCTTCAAACACTGATTGACAAGGGCTTGGTCGGTGTGATCTTTTATGTGATTTTGCTTTGGATGCTAACCAAAAGACTGTTGGCGTTGGTCAAGCAGCGCTTGATAGGTGGTGGTGTTGATGGCTGGATTTTGATGGCGTTTCTCTATATGATTGTGGGCTTGAGTATTCTGGCTCAAACCGAGGCCATTATGACGTCCTACTTTCCTATTTCATTGTATTTCTTGGCGATATGCAGTGCTTTTGCTACCCCCTCGATCAAGAGGGGCGGGCACTTGTTGTCGTAAGGGCAGAATTTGGTGGATGATGCGTTTGATGCAATAACTCAGGTTGATGTGCGCATGATGACTGGGGTAAATGGATGGCATATTTGTCAAAGTTGCGAATATTGCTCTATGGGCTGAATTTTGAGCCAGAATTGACCGGGGCCGGGAAGTACTCCGGTGAATTGGCGCGCTGGTTGACTACTCGTGGGCATGATGTCCAAGTTGTTACTGCTCCCCCATACTATCCAGAGTGGCGTGTTGGGGCTGGCTTCTCCGCAGCAAGATATAGTATTGACGCCAATCCGATGGCGCCCCATCTGTCAGTGCTCCGGTGCCCTATCTGGGTGCCAGGCAAGGTGACGGGAGTTCGCCGTTTATTGCACTTGCTGTCTTTCGCTTTTAGCAGCGCACCCGCATTGTTATGTATGGCTATACGCAAGCGCCCGAGCGTCTTGATGGTTGTCGTTCCTACGATGGCTTGTGCGCCGTTGGCATTGATTGTTGCAGGAATACTGAGGCTTCCTATTTGGTTGCATATTCAAGACTTTGAAGTAGATGCGATGCATGCCATGGGAATTCTCCCAGGCGCAAAATTCACCCAAAAACTCGTGCTTGCTTGTGAAGCATGGTTGCTTAAGCGGTTTGATCGGGTATCCAGTATTTCCCGAAAAATGGTTGACAGATTGCTAGAGAAGGGCGTTGCCAGCGATCGTGTCGTGGAGTTCCCAAATTGGGTTGATGTTTCGCTTATCCACCCCATGGATTTTGGCGCAAAAAATATAAATCCGGTTCGGGAGTTATTCTGTGTTCCTGAGGGCGCAATAGTTGTCTTGTATGCTGGTAATATTGGCCTGAAGCAAGGCCTGGAGGTAGTTGTCGAGTCTGCAAGGCGGCTATCTGATCGGATGGATATATTCTTTGTATTCGTCGGTGCAGGTTCGGCCATGGAAGGGCTGAAGAGTTCAGCCAAGGACCTGAAGCAAGTCAAATGGTTTCCCTTGCAACCCATCGAATTGTTGAACGACTTGCTGAATGCCGCAGATATTCATGTCTTGCCTCAAAAAGCAGGGGCTGCAGATTTGGTGATGCCATCCAAATTAACCGGAATGCTTTCAAGCGGACGAGTCATTGTTGGTACAGCTGAGGCTGAAACTGAGTTGGGCCTGGTTTTAGAAAAATGCGGCGTGCGGGTTCCTGCTGAGGATGCTGAAGCGTTGACGGTTGCGATTGAGCAGCTTAGTCAAGATGAATGTAAGCGCTTACAGTTAGGTGCTAGTGGCAGAGAATATGCGCTGGCGCATCTATCTCATGCGGTGATTTTTCGCCAATTTGAGTCGGAACTTTTGAGATTGATGGATAACGAGTCTGGCGTGATGCCTGATAATTCATGCAAAAAATAGTCGTGCTAATAGCCCCACATTCCCCTGATGGAGCCGCACAAAATTTAGGTGCAGCCAAGAAAATTGAGCTTGTGGTGAGCTTGTTGAATCAACTCGGTTTTGATATCCACTACGTAGACAGTGCTCATCCCCCTGGCCAATTTTGCGCTCCGATATTGGGGCGCGAATCCAAACTTGGACAGACGCCTATCAGGTTGTGGCGACCATTCTGCATTCCCAATCGCAAGCTTGGTAAGCTACTCAATATTATTTTTTCGCCATCCTTGTTCAAGGCCTTGAAGGACCTTAACCCAGCGCTGGTTTGGGTCTATAACTCATACGCTTTCGAGGCGCGGTTGGGCCTGTACCTGAAGCGTACAACGAAATGTAAGCTGGTGCTTGAGTTGGAAGACATGCCGATGGCACGCAGCAGGGGCATCAATCCCAAGCCGCTTTTAGATGGACTGTTCTTCAAACCTTTGCTGGCTGAGGCTGATCTGGTCACTTTTGTGAATGCAGCATTGATGCATCGGTTTGACGGCAAGGTATCTCGATCGCTGTTGTTTCCGTCCATATTGCAGAATGCTTTGGTGCAGATGCCAGAAGTCAGACGGTTTACTTCACATCAATACAAACTTGGGTACTTTGGCGGACTGGAAACTGATAAGGGCGTTGAGGTTTTGATGGATCTACTGCCGTTGATGCCTGCGGATTGGAAAGTGGTGATCACGGGTGTCGGCAGCTTGGCGCCTCGCTTGGAAGCGCTCGCTAAAAAGTATCCAGCCATACTGGACTTTCGTGGTGCGGTTACCCATGAGCAGGTGCTCTCCTTGATGCAAGGGTGTGATGCGATTGTTAATCCTCACACTCCGATATCCAGCATGGGCGATGGGGTCTTCCCATTCAAGGTGTGTGAGGCCCTTGCCAGCGGAGCCGTCTTGATTTCGACTGAGTTGCCATCTATTGATATGGATTTGTCTAAGTCAGTCAAATTCTTCGATGGCTCCGTTGTGGGCTTGGCGGACGCATTGAAAAGTGCCTCAGCTCACTATTTTCACAATATTGATTCAATTGCCAAAACAAGGATGCAGGTTTGCCAGAGCTATGGTGAGGCCAGCGTACAAGCCAGGTTTCGTCAATCCATGAAGGAGTTGTTGCCAACATGATGGAGAGATATCAAACCTTGAGCAAATTTGCTGTGCCTTCCGGGTTTCGTGGGCGCGGTGCTATTCAAGTTCAGCTTTGGTGGCTGGTTCAGGGGAGCGCGTTCAGGTGGTCGCCGCAATTCATGTATGGGTTCAGGCGATTTCTGTTGAGGCTGTTTGGGGCAAAAGTGGGGCGAGGTGTCCTCATCCGACCAAGCGCCACGTTCACATATCCATGGAAAGTAGATATTGGTGATTTTGCCTGGGTTGGTGATGATGTCGTGATTTATAGCCTGGGTAACATTTCAATTGGCGCGCACTCAGTGGTATCGCAACGCTCTTATATATGTGCAGGGACGCACGACCCTACCCTGGAGGCTTTTGACATACTGAGTTCTCCAGTTGTCATCGAGGAGCAGGTTTGGATAGCTACAGATGTGTTTGTTTCACCAGGCGTGACCATCGGTGAAGGGGCCGTTGTCGGCGCCAGAAGCACGGTGCTAAAGGACTTGCCTGCAGGTTATGTTTGTGTCGGATATCCATGTGTCCCCATTCGCAGCAGGAAAAATACCCCGGATCCTTCTCCGTCATCGCCATGAATATTCTTCACGTTATTCCCTCTGTTGATCCTCGCACAGGCGGGCCTGTTGAGGCCGTGCGGCAATTAGGTGTTGCGTTGCAGGCGAGGGGGCATCGTGTCGAGGTCGCGTCACTGGATGCGCCTGGGGAGGCTTTTACAAGTGATTTTCCATTGCCTCTGCATGCACTTGGCCCAGCCTATTTGGGGTATCGCTACTGCCCTAAGCTGGTTCCTTGGCTACGCGCTCATGCCAAGCAATACGATGCTGTCATCGTCGACGGGTTGTGGCAGTACAACGGCTTTGGCACTTGGCGTGGCTTACGCGAACAGGGTGTCCCTTATTTTGTCTTTCCTCATGGCATGAATGATCCATGGTTCAAGCAGAACTACCCATTCAAGCATCTCAAAAAGTGGCTGTATTGGCCTTGGGCAGAGTATCGGGTGCTGAGGGATGCGGCTGCAGTGATTTTTACTTGCGAAGAGGAGCGCTTGAAGTCACGCGAATCTTTTTGGCTGTATCAGTGTCATGAAGAGGTCACGGCTTTTGGTACGCGTTTGCCTCCGCAGGATGCCGCGGGGCTCAGCGCGCATTTTCTAGAGACCTACCCGGATTTGCAAGGCAAACGATTGTTATTGTTTCTTGGGCGAATGCATGAGAAGAAGGGGTGTGACTTGCTGGTTGATGCATTCAGTCAATTGTCTGGTCAGCATCCTGATGTTCATCTGGTTCTGGTTGGGCCCGACGATGAGGGGCTCGCTGCTCGATATCTCGACTTGGCTCGTACAAGAGGTGCCGAAGGCAGGGTTTCTTGGCTTGGGATGCTCAGTGGTGAACTCAAATGGGGGGCATTCCATGCATCAGATGCATTTGTGTTGCCATCACATCAGGAGAATTTTGGTATTGCAGTTGCTGAGGCCATGGGTTGTTGCAAACCCGTGCTTATTTCTAATAAGGTCAATATCTGGCGCGAAATAGAGCAAGGTGGCGGTGGGCTTGTCGAGGACGATACCCTCGAGGGCACCAGACTTCTTCTTCAAAAATGGCTCGCCATGAGCCCAGAGGCGTCGGTGGCGATGGGCGAGCGCGCCATGCGGGTTTTCATGCAGCGATTCACCGTGGATGCCATGGCGCAAGGTGTTTTGCAGATCATTGAGCGACGTTTGGCAGTCTGAATACATCGCGTTTGCTGTCATTTGGACTGCCAAGAGGTTAGCGCTGCCAGATTGCTGGCATTCTTGTATTGGGTTATTTCAACCATGTATTCCGGGTAGCGCGAGTCCATCCTGTTTTTGATCGTGTAGTAGCTATCGCGGCCCAATTTGGTGGTTGTGGTGGTGTCGTGATGAATAAGGGGGATCTGCTGCATCATTTTGTCATATGTGCTGCCGTCGATGCTGCCTGCATAGGTTTTCATAAGAAAGACGCACTCGTATTTTGAAGCAAGTGCTTCAGGTGGCAGTGGCTTGGATGAAAAGGGGCTGAGCACCCTGTATTTTTCGTGGTTTGCATGCCAGGCGAGGCCCACGTCATGGGTCACCACAAGCAGAGGGGCGGAACATTTTCTCCCCTCTTCACGCAAATACGTCATGGCCTGCTCTATGGGCATGTTCCAGCTGTTTTTTGTTGTGTTTTGATGGGTGGCTACATTGTAAATGCCCACTAAATTTCCCACGATCAAAAAGCCCATGAAGACAGGCAGAATTTTGCCATTAGGGTGCTTGGCGATTGCGCTGGCAATCCACATTGCTTGCCATGGCGAGACAAGAACCAGGTTGCGGAACTTGCCCGCCAAACCCGTTATCACCGTCCCGATGATGCCCATGGTATAGGCGATGAAATGGCTGTTTTGCAAGGTGGCGCGCCTGTTCAGGTGGACGATGGTGATCACCACACCCAATGTGCCTATCATGCTCATCAGCCCAGCCGGCGATGCTGGAAATACGCCCTGGTTGCCCAATTGTGCTGTGGCAATGCCGGTCAAGCTCTTCAGCACGGAGGATATTTGATCACCTTTGTGCTTGACATGGATAGTCAGAAATACATGGGCCTGGTGTGCATACAGGGCCAGCGTGAGGGCGCCATACTTGACGATAGATACCAGTTTTTCAGTGCTGGCCTGAGGGCTTCTGCGCCAATAAATGAACAGTATCGGTGCTGCCACAATGATGACGGCATAACCGAGATAGGCCAGTATGAGCAGGCCGCCAAAACATTTCGCCCAATGACGCCAGTCTTTGTAAGGCGCTGGCATGCTCAGCCATATGAGCACAGGTACAAAATATGCATACCACCTGATGCCGGTACACCATAGCAAGATAGCCGGATTCAGGCCAAGTAAAAAAAATGCGACCAGGCCTGCTCTCTCGCCGTTTTCCTTGCGGATCGCTTGAATGGCGTAAATGAGGGCCGCTGCAGTGAACAGCGCGGTAACCAGTCTGACAAGTGGCCATGTGCCAAGCGCTTGATACAAAAAATAGTTGATCAGATAAGACCCGGGAGGGTGGACATCTGTCGACTGTGTGTAAGCGACTGTGCTTAGCCCCAGCTCTTCAATCAGATTGATATTGAAGAACTCGTCGTCGTAACCTGGTGCAAGGTATCCAACGCTCCCATAGAGCAGACACAGAACAAGGTAAAGTATGTAATATTTTTTCATGGCGTTGTATGCGCTGTGCGGTGGCGCTCTACGCGGTTTCGGGCGCTATCTGTGCCCCGCGAGAATGTCAAGCGCAGTTGAATCACTGTCCGCATAGTATCGTCAACGAAGTTGACGCCCACATGTCTCTGAGTTGATCTTATGAATGCGTATTGTGTAAGGCTGAATCTCGCGGCTTCATTGGGTGAGGGGCTGCACTGGGATCCCGTTCGAGGTGGTCTTTTTCTGGTGGACATACATGGTCACCGCATCATCTTTTGGGATGCGGTGTCCGACGTTTGGTCCCAGTGGGCGACGTCACAGCGTGTTGGCTGGGTGATTCCTTGCGCCCAGGGGCCTGGTCTGATGGCCGGCCTGCAACAGGGGGTTGCCCGTGTCGAGTTGCATCCCGGCGCAAGCGCCGCAGAGTTCATCTCCTGGGTGGTGCAGCCCTTTGGCGCAGGTTCAGCGTTGAGACTGAACGACGCGAAGGCGGATGCCACTGGGGCCATCTGGGCTGGCAGTCTCAACAATGATGACGAATCCCAGGCGGAAGGCGCGCTGTTTCGACTGGGGCCCGATGGCGCTTGGAGCGTGCACGATCAGGGCTACCTGGTGGCCAATGGCCCGGCCATTCACCCCAATGGTCGATTGATGCTACACACCGACAGCGCACGCCGGATCATCTATGCATTTGATCTGGATGCTGATGCGGGGGCGCTTGTCGGGAAACGGGTCTGGCGTGTTTTCAGCGAGCAGGAGGGCTATCCGGACGGGATGACCTTTGACGCCGAAGGCTGTGTTTGGGTTGCCCATTGGGGGGCTGGCTGCGTGAGCCGTTTTGCCTTGGATGGATCGCTCATGCGCCGCGTCCACTTGCCGACCAGTCACATCACCAATGTGTGTTTCGGTGGGCCCCGCCTGGACCGATTGTTTGTGACGTCGGCCCGCGTGGGCCTCTCGCCTTCCGAGTTGGCGGTGCAGCCCCATGCTGGCGCCCTGTTCGAGATCGATTCGGCGGGTACACATGGACTGGCTGCTTCATCATGGGGCCAGCCAAGCCGTGTCGACGGCGTAGAGCGTGACGACCTGGCGTGAGCCGACGGTCATAGGCCATGAGACAGTGTTGCCCGTATCGTCTACGACATCACAGCTGTGCAGTGACAGCATGTCACAGGTATAGCTCGCGGCCGTAGCGCCGGTGTTGATGATGGAGCCAACGGTGGCGCGCAGGTTGAGGTAGTCAATCGATTGGACGCGGTGCAGCGTCACACCGCTAAGGTACGTCTCACCGCCCACTTTGCTTCTGAAGTCAAGCACGGCATTTTGGCCACCGGTCGCGGTGAAATAGGTATCGACTTTCAAGGTCTGACCAATGCCCAGGTCTGTGGCAGCCACACTCAGGCCATAGTTTTCGTAGGGGCTGGTTTGGCGGCGAATCAATGCGCGGCTGAGCCCGCCCCCGGAGCCGCCTGTGGCGGTGTAGCGCAGCAGATAAAGGTTTTGGCCTGCGGTGCTGTCCAACGTGAAAGCAGGGCTGGCAAGGTAGTCCGAGCTCGTGCCGGTGACCAGGCGACCGCACGGCGATGTGGCACACAGCGTGGATGTCGAGGCTGTGAAGCTCCCACCTGTTCCACTGGATGAGAAGTAGGTGGTCCATAGCGGGCTACCGGCGCCCAACAGTGCGTTGTCGATCAGTGATGGACCACTCAGAACGGGCAGAAATGGCTTGAACGTCACAAGATTGCTTTGCGTGTCTGTTGGCGCGAAATTACGCCAGCCGTTGATGCCATAGGTCGTGCCGCCCCCATTCCAGCCAATGCGCCAGCGGGCGTCTGAGACCGACTGTACCGAGCGTGCGTCATTGCCACTGACGACGTTGGGGTTGGTGCCGGCAAAGAGCCTGCTGGCGTCGGTGGCGTGGAACCAGTATTGCGCATACACCACATCGCCGTCTTCCGGGAGACCGCCAGTGCCCGACTTCATGCTGCGGTGGGTCTCGAAGGCATTGTTGATGACGGCGTTGCCACGCATGACATCGGCGTCAGTGCGCGTGAGTGTTGCCCTGAATGATGCGTAGGCGCTGCCACGAACCTTGTTGTTGCTGAAGACGTTGAAGGCCGCGTTGTGCAGCGCCAGACCGACTTCGGTGTCAACAATGATGTTGTTCGAGACCGTGGTACCCGAGGTCAGTTCATCCAGGTAGATACCGACGGCCTGGTTTGCAGCATAGGGGCCCAGTCCATTGGTGTTGCTCCGAGCGCCCACTACGATGTTGCTGTCAACGGTCGCCTTTGCACTGAATGATGGCGGTGCAAGTGCTGGGGCCAAAGCCGTGAACGTGTAGATCCCCGCGCAGTCGGTCAAGCGCACGCAGGGGGCCAGGACCGTGTTGTTTCTGATCATCGTGTTGGCCCGATTGCCAAAGCGGATACCCAGATTGGCTGACCGCTGAACGAGGTTGCCTTCGACAACACCCTGTGCAATCACGGACAGGCCTGAGTCCGTGGTGTCTGCCCGGCCAAACAGGCCCGTGTCTGACACCTTGTTGTTCAGCACATGCACGGACTGGCCTTCGCGCACGCTCAAGCCCACCCGTCCCGCAGCGGAGACCTCCGAGTTCTGAACAAGCGCGTTGTCCGCGCTCACCACAGAAATGCCGTACTCACCTGCATAGGCGCTGTAGATGCCGCTTGCAGCGACGCGCGCCGTTTCGACGAGCAGCAGCGCGGTGTCTGTCTGCTGCTCGAACCTCAGGTGTTCCACGCGCAGATCAGGTGTCCACCGGACCGTTAACCCATAAGGCCGCCAGCTGACCTCCACGCTGTCGATGGTGGATGGCGAGTCGCCGTTGGGTGACCATACAAAGAGTTGGCTGCTCGTTGTGTCGTGCCACCACTCGCCTGGTGCGTCCAGCATCCAGCGTTGTCCCTCCAGGACATAGCCCACGCCCGACTCAATGGGGGCTGGCAGCGCACGATCCAGGGTCACGCGGCCGGTGCCCGCATCGAACTGCGTCACCAGTGCCTTGTCGATCTGCCAGGGTAGCGTGTGCAGGTACACGGTGGCGCCGACCAGTGTCTTGCCTGCCAAGGTGGGGAGGTCGCTAGGTGCGACGGTGAAGCTCGACGTGCTGGCATTGCCAATGGCCAGCGCATATTCACTGCCGACGCCGCGATAGTTGGGGAACCGTGCCTTGAGCAAGGGCTTGCCGCCAATGAACACGCGCTCTGGCGTCTGGCTGTAGGCCCGCACGTAGACCCGATCCGAGCCGCCTGTGGCCTTCTGCCACCCGGTCTGGCTGACCAGATCGGAGCCCTTGATCACTGGGCGTTTGGCGTGGGTGCAATCGCCATATCCTCCGATCAGAATCCCGCCATTCTGGGCAAAGTTGGCCGTGGTGATTTCGAGTGACTCACGCCAGATGCCGCCGCATTTGAGCAGCAGTGCATCGCCTGCGCTGGCACGGGCACTGGTTGCCCTCTGCAAGGTCTTCCATGGCAGCGCCACCGTGCCTGGGTTGGTGTCCGCGCCGTTGTCCACATCAACATACCAGCCTCGGCCCGTGAACTGTGGCGTGTACGTGTTGCTGCTTGTATTCGGGGCGGTGATGGTGCTGGCCCAGCCTGGGCCTTTCAGGTAGCCTGCCGACACCAATGTGGGATAGGCAATGGCGCTGGCAGATTGTGCACTTGCCCACTCGTCAGGCGAGGACGCCTCTGGTGGAACCGTAATGCCTTCTGCCTGGTCGGCGACTCTGTCGCCGGCAACAGGTGATGCGCCATTGTTGGATGCATCGCTCCCACCTCCACCCCCGCCGCATGCCACCAGCGCCATGCTCAACACCATGACGCTCAGCTGGTACGAGTGTGTGGAAAGTAGCGCGTGAACGCGCTTGGTAACAACTGCAAATGACACTGGAAACCCCGCTCGAATGTCACCATACAGTGGCAACATGGGCGCAAGGTTAGGTTCAAGCTCGGATCACGTGTGCTCAACCTGCAGTGGTCAGCGTGACAAAATCACTGTCGTAACACCGCTTGCATTTGCGTGTGGCATTGCACCGCTCTGAAGGCGGCGCTCAGGGACTTGTATATGAAATCGCCCAAGGTTTTTCTTGCCACGTTGGCCGTGGTGTTCTTGTTGCTCAAGTTGCTTCTGGTCCGTGCCACCATTCCCGTCGAGCAGTCCATCTTTCAGTTGGACTTCGGCTTTGGCGAGTACATCCAATCGCTTCACACCTCGGAGCAACTGGCCTTTTGCAGAAAGAGCTATTGCACCTATGCCACCCGGATGCCTTTGATCCCGTGGCTCTATCATTTGCTGGGCTACCTGACCCTGAGTTCTGTACTCGTTGCGGTGATCAAGGGGGTGGCTCTGTCACTGATCACGGCCATCACCTTCAAGCACCTGCTGGGCTATCAGCTCAAATTGCACCGCAAGGCGCTGGCAAGTTGGTGCTGGATCCTGCCCTTGGTCGTGCTCTCGCCGGCTGTCATCAAACATGCGTCAGCCATAGCCTACGAAGAGGGCTTGCTGATTGAGCTCGGCTTGCTTTGGGCGTATGCGTTTCTTCTGTGCACCCGCATGTTGGCGAGCAATGGCGGGGAGGCCAAAGCTGGCCCCTCTGTTCTGGCTGTGCTGCTGTCAGCGGTCATTTACGCGGCCAAGTCGTCCATGCTGCCGCTGTTGCTGGCATCTCTTTTGTTGGGTTTGATCGTGGTGATCCAGCGCAAAAGCTGGGCCACGCTGCTTGCCATGGTGTGCGCCTTGAGCGTGCCGCTAACTTGGGGCTTGCGCAACGAGCATGTGACGGGGCGCTTCTCCATCATGACCAGTTGGGATGGCGAGAACATGTACCGAGGCGCCAGCGATCTGGGCTATCGCCTCTACCCTGACGTGGTGCTCGACCGCATGTTTGACTCAAGTGCCTTCCACATGCGAGATGGTCAGCTTGTGACCCATGAACAACTGCCAACAATCGGTGCCTTCAAAGATGAATGGGTTTGGAACGACCACTATCGCCAGCTGGCGATGGACTGGGTCAAGCAGCATCCACAGGATGCCTTGGGATACACCTGGCAGAAGGTCTTTAACTTCTTTGTGCGGATCGAAAAGACGCCTTATCAGTACAAGAGTGACGGCAGTGAGATCGGTC
>Ga0209066_10002482_pt1 | contig 22346 bp, 26 predicted proteins | sample All_14_2_FD_187198 | JGI IMG/M metagenome (GOLD analysis project Ga0209066, IMG submission 187198) | Freshwater microbial communities in response to fracking from Pennsylvania, USA - Allegheny Zone_MetaG_DW_15 (SPAdes) (version 2) ... | reverse complement strand
CGACGCCGTCCACGGTGCCGACAAAGTCGATCAGCAGTTGGTCGCCATCCTTGGCTTTCAGGCTCTTGCCCTTGCGGGGCTCATAGGTGCGGGCCTGCTTGGCCAGCTCGGCCAGGGCCTCGTCGACTTCGGCGTCGCTCACCTTGTAGACCGGCTTGACCAGCTCGATGCTGGCGGGGTCGATCGGCTCGAACTCGGGCATGATTTCGACAGCGAGGTCGAAGGCCAGGTCTTCGCCGCCGGCCATGACCTTTTCCATGTCCGAAGACGGCTTCAGATCAGGCTGGCCGGCGGGGCGCAGCTTGTTGTCGTCCAGCACCTTCTGGGTGGTCTCGTTGAGCGCCTGCTCAACAACTTCCCCCATCAGGGCCTTGCCGTACAGACGGCGAACGTGAGCGGCCGGCACCTTGCCAGGACGGAAGCCCTTGACGTTCATCTGCGGCGCGACTTCGGCGATCCGCGCTTCGAGACGCGTGGCCAGCTCGGCGGCCGGCACGGTCACTCCATAAACGCGGCTAAGGCCTTCGCCCGACTTTTCAACGATCTGCATCGACATTGTCATATTCTCGGACCTGCGACGCGCGCGTCGGGGGTCCGCCCTGGGGTCAAAAACATCGACGCCGCCCGCGAGGCCGGGGCGGCGAAAGAGCGCCCTTATGTCACGACGTGCGTGTCCATCCAAGAGCGCCGGCGGCAAAAGTCGCCCTCGCCGTCGTAGCGGCGGGAGCGACCCGTAGATTTGGTGCGGATGAGAGGACTCGAACCTCCACGCCTCTCGGCGCCAGAACCTAAATGCAGTGCTAAAAAGCCTCACTAGAGCAATTAGTTAGTGAAAACAACAGCTTTAACGCACGCTATTGGTTGCAAAGCCTAGACACATCGTGGACACACGTGGTGCGCCGTTAAAGTTGAAAACATGTCCAAGCTCGCCCTTGGGCAAGGAGGCTTTATGGCGACAACGCATGCGATGTTTGATGGGAAACTTCAGCTTTACCGCCGTGGCGACGGCAAAGTCTGGCAATGCGCCGCGCGCGTTGGCGGAGAGCGCTTTCGAGAATCAACGCGCGAAACCGAGTTGGGCAGGGCCAAGGATGTGGCCGAGGAATGGTACCTCGGCCTACGAGGCCAACTGCGCAACGGCGAGATCGTCCGCCGTGAAAAAACATTCGGCGACGCCGCCGAGCAGCATATGCGCCAAGCCCGCGTGCTGGCGGCGACGGTGCGCAGCCCCAAGTACATCGAAGGCATGGAGCTTCGGGCGAAGGCCCACATTCTCCCCTTCTTCGGAAAAACCCCGCTCTCGGAGGTCAATCGAGGCCTTGTGCAGACCTACCGCGTGAAGCGCGCGGAGGATGCGATTGCCGCGAGCTTGGCCAAAGCCATTGCCAAGATCGAGAAGGACACCGAGAACGCGCTCGAAAAGGCGACCGGGCGCGAAGAATGGAACCGCATTCTCGCCCGGGCCGAGGATCTGAAATCCAAAGCCAAGGGCAAGCCCCCTGCCCGCAGCACGACCGACCACGAGATGGTCTTCATCCGGCAGGTATTGAAACACGCCGAGGGCATGGGGTGGCTGAACTCCCTCCCCAACCTCGACATGCCTTACAAGAGCAGGCCGAAGCGCGAGCGCCGGGCGTGGTTTTCGCCCGAGGAATACAAGCGGCTCTATACCGCTACCGCCAAAAAGGCGAAGCAAGGCGGACGGCGCGGTTGGACGGAACGCTACGAAGATCTCCACGACTTCGTGCTGTTCATGGCCAACACCGGCTTGCGCCCCGACGAGGCACTACGCCTCGAATTCCGCGATGTCGTGATCGAGAAGGATTACGCGACGAAACAGACCATCCTCGTGATGGACGTGCGCGGAAAGACGGGCACCGGCTACTGCAAGAGCATGCCCGCCGCCGTGTTCACCTTTGAGCGCTTGCGCGAGCGCAGGGAGCAGCAGCTCGCCAACCCGCCGAAGGTCTGGCCGCGCCGTTCTCGATCCCTAAAGGTAACGCGCCACCGGCCAATGCCCGTGAAGGCCGAGCCGCGAGAACTGTTGCCGACTGACTTGCTGTTTCCATCCTTTAATCGCGATGCCTTTAACGCCATCCTCGCCGAGGAGGGCCTGAAATACGACCGGGATGGACGCGTGCGGACGGCCTACAGCCTCCGTCACACCTACATTTCCATGCGCCTCATGGAAGGCGCGAACATCCACCAGATCGCCAACAACTGCCGCACCAGCGTCCAGATGATCGAGCAGTTCTACGCTGCCCACATCAAAGACCGTCTCGACGCTTCCGCCATCAATGTGCAACGGCCACAGGCGGCACGTAAGGCATCCCGGAGCCGGAAACCGGCTGGGGACAGGGGTGAGATTTTCATGGAAAACGCTCCGCCTCCGGGATAGACCCACACCCGCTGCGGTTATGGCGGAATTGGTAGACGCAACGGTTTTAGGTACCGTCGGGCAACCGTGGGGGTTCGAGTCCCTCTAGCCGCACCATTCTCACTTCTCTTGTTGGACGAGGCGCAAAGAGGCCGGAACCGGCCGTGCGTTTCGTCGCGAAGGGACCACCCTGAAGAGGGTGGCCCGGTGGCCTCTGATCAGCCCGAACGGGCTGGGGCCATCGCATTGGAGGAATGGGGCGAACGCCCTATCCTGGCTACACAAACCTCTCTTTTACAAGAACCCCAGAACATGGACATAGAGGCGCTCGCAGCCTTCCTCTACACACAGCTTCCCGGCGAAATTGCGGAGCCCATCGGCGATAAGATTGATGGGTGGTCGCCCGAACCCGCCAAATGTCATGACAACGCCGCTGCATGGGTAGCCCTGAACTCGACACACCGCATGGTGCCGGGCTGGATGCCCACACCGGGTGTGACCACCCCCAACCGGCTGCGATTTGCTTCGCACACGGTCATTGAGACCGAAACCGGGCAACTCCTCGATGTGACGCTGGGCGCGCGCGACGCGGGCTACGGCTTCATTCGCCACCCATGGGCGGAAGACGAATTTTTCGCCGCAGTCCGCGATAACGGCATGCCCACGATTGATCACGTTATGGGGCCAGATCCAGAAATCGATCATAGCGCCCCGATGACCGACGCTTGGTCAAATTTCTCAGGCCATTTCTGACGCATCAAAATTGCGGCGGCGGTTCACCGCCACCACGCCCTTACCGCCAAAACAATTTGCGCCACGGCGGCAATGAATTGGGCAGCGGCGTTGATCAATAAGGCGATGTCGGTGGTTGTCATGGTTTCCTCCCTTTGCCTCGCGCGGGATGCGCGACGGATGAGGAGGCAGGAGCCGACCGCCCCAGCGGGCCGGGAACAGGTCGCGACAGCGCCGCGTAGCGGGCGAAGCTGCACACGCCGCAGGCAAGGAAGCAAAGAGCCTTGGACGGCACGCGCGGTCGGCTAGAACGCACGAAATCCTGAGCGCTTCCCTCGCGAGGCTAGGTGGCCCACACCGCCCACGGCAACGCTTGATACACTAACGGCAGCTACCCTGGCGCAGATGGACGACCACAATCTCGACCCGCTGCGACGCAAGATGCTCGATCTCATCGAGGTCGTCGCCGAGGCTGACCTGACGGGTGAGGTTGCCGTCCATTATGTGCGGCTGCTGCAAATCCTCGCCGTCGCCATTGATAGCTGCGAGCGGGCGCAGGATTTACAGGCCCTTGTTGGGGTCTGGCAGCGTGCGGCGCAGGAGACGCGCGGCCTTTCCGCCGCACTCGTCGAGCAATGGCCGCTCACTGGCGAGTACGCATCCCCGTCAATTCATTAATCGATATTAACGATTTTCTAACAAATACGCGCTATAGTTGAACTGTCGTCCATCACTCAGGTAGTCTATCTCTCTATATCCTACAGATACTCCGCCTTTGACCGCTCGACGGGCGCAGCCCGCCGAGCCGGAGACTAGTCTCCGCGCCGAATTGGTAGAGCAGATTGCCGGGGCGCAGGGCGAATTGGAATCCAACATCGAGGTGCTGCGCCGCGCGGCGGTCGCGGGGGGCGACGCCGGGGCGCTTGGGCAGGCGGAAGCGCAGGCGCACGCGCTGGCCCGGCTCCAGCACAGGATTGGCCGGGCCGATCCATCCACGCTCGCAGCCATCCGTGCCGAAGTGGTGGCGTCGGTCGCCGCATCGGTGGCGCTGACACAGACGGCGCGGACAACGGCGGCGAATGCGCAGACTGCCGAGGTGGCACTGCACGCTGCCCAGGCTGAAGCACGCAAAGTCGTGAACGACTTCACGCATGATTTTTATGAGCGGAAGATCTTCGATCCTTACCTCAAATTCGCTTCGGCGGAGGATGAGCGCGCCTATCGCGAGCGCGAGGAGAAGAACCGCCGCGAGATCAAGAAGGCCCGCGCCGAGGGCACGCCGGAAGGCGACCTTCGCGCTCTGAACCTGACAAGAGAGCAATTGCGAGATGCAGGCGCACATGGGGCCAGCGCGAGCCCGGACTATGCGCGGTTAGAACAGCAAACGGCAGCGGCCGAGCAGAACCTTGCGGCGCAGATTGCGGCTCGCCAAGGCCATGCGACCCAGCCCGAACCGGCAATAGACCCACTCGACGCCATTGCACCGAGCAAGAACATCCCTCCCAGCATCATCGCCAACCTTCGTGCGGCGGGCGTCAGTATTCCGCCGCCCGAGACGCAGGGGCACGGCGTGACAACGACCGCCGCTGCTGAAACCAATCGCGGTCGCGCCTAGTCGCCTACATCAGCCCGGCGGCTTTGCAGTCGGCGACGGCGGCGTAGAAGTACGCTTGATCGCGCACCATCGCGGGCAACTGTCGCGCCTGTGCGGCCTCGAAATCAGCGGTCATACGCGTGCGGGAAAGCCCGAGGGCTGCCCCCACCACATGCGCTGCGTCATAGGCCTGCGCCGCTTTGTTGCTGTAGTAATCAGCCTTCGCCGCATCACCCGCACGCTGCCGCTGTCCACGCGCATGCGCGTTGGCGATGTAGCATTTCACGGCCACATTGTAGGTGGCCTGTAACTGACTGCCTTCAGCCGATAAAACGGGCTGCGCCATTGTTGCCCCGGCGCAAAGCGTCAGAGCGACAGTCAACATTCGCAGATGGTACTTGTTCGCCACAACTTGACCCCGCCGAATGAAAAATCCGCAAGGGTTTTGTAACCGAATGGGCAATTCTGTTGCCGGGATGGGCCTGTACTACCAAGCACTTAGACATGATCTACTCACGCACCCGGCCCAGCGCCACCGCATGGCAAAACCATCGTTTCTCTAGGAAAAACGCCGGTTTCCGCGTGCGCCGTCTTGCTACGATATTGCCCATAGGGGTGCGGCATGATCGGGACTGACGCAGACGCGCTAGCCCGCCTGTTCGACGCCGAGGGCGCGCGCAAATATCTTTGCGCTTCGGAGTGGCGGCGGTTCGTCCGCGCGGCGCAGGACGCGCCTGTTGAGGCGCGCCTTTTCTGCCTGCTGCTGGCCTATACCGGGTGCCGCATCAGCGAGGCGTTGGGTGTGACACCCGCACGGTTGGATCGCGAGGCGGGCCGCGTGGTGTTCCGCACGCTCAAGCGCCGCCGGCGGATCTTCCGTGCCGTGCCCGTGCCGCAGGAGCTCATGCGCGACCTGGTGTTGCTCGCGCATGGCAAAGCGGACGACACGCCACTCTGGTCATGGTGTCGGCAGACGGCATGGCGGCGCGTGAAGCGGGTGATGCGCGCCGCGCGTATCACCGGCCCGCAAGCAACGGCGAAGGGCCTTCGCCACGGGTTCGGCATCGCCAGTGCTGAGAGCAACATCCCGACCGCGCTCATCCAGCGTTGGATGGGCCATGCACGGGCGGAAACCACTTCCATCTACCAGCACGCAGTCGGAAGCGAAGAGCGCGCCTTCGCCAAACGCATCTGGCAGCGCGCGCCGCACTGACTTAATCGCGCGGCGGCGGCAGCAGCGCCATGGGCGGCGCATCCTCTCTAACGGTAGCGGAATCTGCCCGGCGCTGCCGTGCTTCCGCAACGCCCTCCTGATAGCCCTCGACCGCGCCGGTGGCGATGGCATGGCCGAGATAGCCGAGCCACCGCCCCGCCCATCGGGCCAGGACGAGTACGCCGTAGAGGCCACAGGCCAGCACGACCCACGCCAGCCACGCCGCATCACCCAGGTAGGGCGCGGAGAAGATCAGGACGCAACTGGCCACCAGTAGCCAGGCGCTGGGTGGCGGTGTTTGAAAAGCCCGATCCGACATCGGCTTACTTCCGGCTCGCGGCGAGCGCGATGATGGTGTTCGTGGGGATAAACCCGTCGATCTGCTCGGTGGGATCGAGCACTTCCCAGAGGGCGAAGATCCCCTTCGGCCCCCACAGCAGGAACATGACCAGCGCACCGACCACGTCGGTGAAAATGCTGACGCCGAGCAGCAGCCGCCCGATGGTCATGTCGAACAGGTCGCAGCCGATGCAGAAGGCGATCTTGCTCCAGTTCGGCAGTGGCAAGCCGTGATAGTCGATCATCGTATCCCCCTCGCAGTTGCCCCGACCGCCACAGTGGCGGCGAGGTCGCCCCTGTGATTTCCTAGCGGTCGATGCCGCGCTCCGGCGCTTGCGCCTCCTGCTCCGCAAGGTCGCGCACCGCCCATTGCTCTTCAAACGACGGTGGCTCGCAGAGCCGTTCGGCTTTGCCCCACCACATGCCGTCGAGCGGACTCGGATCGAAGCGATGGCTTCTAAAGTCCGCCCAGAACTCTGCATCGGGGCGTGGCTCCTTCGTCCAATCGCCGCCGCCGCCATCGGCGCTGCGACGGCCAAACCAGCCCTCAAAAACGAGCTTGTCGCGGAAGTCGGCCACCGCATCGCGCACTTGGCCGAAGATGAAATCCAGCAGGCCGAAGCGCTCGTGTTGCTGGTCGCGCATTGCATGAACCCCGCAAGAATTTGCCCTCACAGGTAGTATGCAGTTGGAAGCTGTGCGGTGGAGTCGATTATCCCATGGGTTGAATATTCATTCGCGGGAGGGCGACCGGCCATGAGTTACGTCAGCAATCTCGACACGCCGTTGCTGCAACTGTCTGCGCGCGATCACTTCACGCTTCGCGACGCGGTGCAGGGCGTCCATGTGTTCGGCGGCATTGGCTCGGGGAAGACTTCGGGCAGCGGCAAAGCGCTTGCCAGTGCCTATTTACGCGCAGGCATGGGCGGTCTCGTGATGGCAGCTAAGCCCGAGGAAGTGCAGCTCTGGCTGGACTACGCCCGCGCCAATGGCCGGGCCAACTCCGTCATTTTGTTTGGTGAACACGGCGGCGGCTTCAACTTCCTGACCTACGAACTGGCGCGCCAAGGCATGGCGGGCATCGGCAGCGTCGTCGAATGCCTCATGCAGGTGCTTGAGGCGGCGCGGCTCGCTGGCCCGTCGCCGGGCCGCAGCGGCGACCAATTCTGGGACGACGCCACGCGCCAGTTGCTGCGCAACACCATCCCCGTGCTTTACGCCGCCACCGGCACCGTCCGCATCCCCGACATCATCCGCTTCGTCAGCACCGCGCCTACCAGCTTGGAGCAGCTGCGCAGCGTCGACTGGCAGGGCAACTCGTTCATGTTCCAAGCGCTCGCCGCCGCCCGGCGGCAGGCGGTCGTGCCGATGAGCGAGACCGACTTCGACAAGACCGCCAACTATTGGCGCGATGAGTTCGCCCAGCTCGATGCCAAAACGCGCGGCAACATCGCCATCTCGCTCTCGACCACGCTCGACCGCTTCAATCGCGGGCGGCTGCATCAGGCCTTTTGCACCGAGACGAAGCTCGTCCCCGAACTGACGTTCCACGGCGCGATCATCATCATGGATATGAGCGCGCTGACATGGAACGCGGACGGGATTATCGGCCAGCAGCTTTTCAAGTTCATGTGGCAGCGCGCCGTGCTGGCGCGCAACGGGCTGGAGCAGCGCCACCGCGACCGCCCCGTGTTCTGCTGGGCCGACGAGAGCCAGTATTTCGTCAATTCATTCGACGCCGAGTTTCAGTCCACCTGCCGATCGGCGCGAGCCTGCACAGTGTACCTCACGCAGTCGCTGCCAACCTATTACGCCCGCATCGGCGGCGATAATCCGCAGCACCGCGCCGACATGCTGCTGGCAAACTTCGTCACGAAGATCTGGCACAACAATGCCGATCCCGTCACCAACCGCTGGGCCTCGGACACCATCGGCCGCAGCCTCCAGCGGCGCGGCAGCTACAACGAGGGCCAGAGCTACGGCTCCTCCAGCGGCCTGAACGATGGTGGCAGCACGAGCTGGGGCAGCAGCAGCGGCTATAGCGGCTCAGCCGATTCACGCGGCGGCAGTTCGTCCGGTTGGAACAGCAGCACCAACCGTGGCGGCGGCGATAGCTGGGGCCGCAACCGGGGCCGCAACAGCGGCGAGTCCACCAGCCACGGCTTCTCCGAAACCATGGACGCCGAGCTAGAGCCCGCCGTCTTCAGCCGCGACCTGCGCACCGGTGGCCCGGCCAATCGCAAGCGCGTGACCGGCGTCTGGTTCCAAGCCGGAAAAACCTTCGCCGACAGCCACCGCAACTACCTGCATGTGAGCTTCCAGCAATGAACAAGCCCAGCGCCTTCACGATGTTCTACGGCCACATCCTGACCGTGACCGCGCTCGGCGCGCTCACCTTCTATCTCGGCTGGCAATGGATCACCGTCGATGCCGACGTGGGGTGGCTCTGCATCCCAACCCTTATCGCCACCGCCTCTAGCCGCACCGCCTACAACAAGGCGCGCAGCTACCAGCTCTGGAAGCGCGAATGGGACAGCATGAACGGCGGCACGCCGGGCCTGAAACTCACTCCCGCCCAGCGCCGCATCGTCGGCACCCTCGCGTGGCTCGCCATGGCGTGGGTCTCTGTCACCGTCGCCGACGATCCGTCAGCTCAGGTCGGGGTGGGGTTATTCTGGCTCGCCTCCCTCGGCGTTGCCATCATCGCCCTCATTCGCTGGCTCCTGTGTGCCGCCACCGGCGGCGCACAGCGGGGCGGCAAACATATCGCGGTGCGTGTGTGCCTGCCGGTGGCCCGGCAATCGGCAGCGCTGGAGCAGGCCTATCAAGCGTTGCCAGAGCACTATTGGCCGTTGATGGAGCGCACTTAGACCGCGCCAGATTGGGAGCTCTGCTGTCCTTTACCAAGCAAGCTTATCAAGGCGGTCGCCAGTGCTACGCCCGCTACGGCCATGACGGCATATCTGGAATGTTTTTCAATTGTAGCGGCCTTTTCGGCCGCGAAGGCCGTGGCTGCGCGCTGATGTTCGCGCTCGCTGAACCAACTACGCCACCGACTGATAATCCGATAGCAGAGTGCACCTATCGCGAGAGCGAGGAGCACCATGACAAAACAAGCCCAGAGCGGCCAATCGCGTGGATCCCATCCATGCGATTGGACAAGGTGGGTACCCAATTCCTTCCCAACATCAGCACCGAGAATCAGGCTGCCGTGCTCGACGAGTTGACCCATGTAGCGAACGATGGCCCGCATGGCCTCATCTCCCGCAAGGGCACGAGGATCGCGCCCGACATGGCAAAGGTCTCACCGTTAACCATCCGTGTCAATCTGCGAAGCACTTAGACACGGCTAGTTCTTTGAGATCCTCCGGCGCAGCACACTCGCCTGCCTTGTCATTTCTCGCATCTGCGCGGAGGCATCGACATCTTGCCCAACCCGCACGACCCATTGATCGTTTAGCTTCTTCTTGGTGGGCAGATCGAAATCGGGCTCACCATGGCGGCCAACCCAAGTTTTGAATGCCCGGTAAAGCTTCGGATCAAGATCATGAAGATGAGAACGTGTCATACCCTTACCGAGCCACGGTTCGTAAACTCGCAACACAAATTCGGCTGGATTTTCGCCAGTCTTTCGGCCGACTTCGCCGCTCTCATCTATTATAGACCACTGCTTCGGCGCCTCACTGGGGATACTTAAGGTGACCTCGGGTGACAAATGTACGGTCGCCGTTGATTCTTCTCTCAAAGCGTCGTCAATACCCGGGAAAAGCGCGCGCAAGGCCTCGCCTATTGGGACATTTTTTCCCAACGGACGATAGTTTTGCTCGATCAATTCCAATTTCTCACGAAAACTTAAATTAACCGCAGATCTGTAATCTATTGGCGAAATAAATTTGAAACCATCTATGGCTCCAAAATTTAGCCTATATTTTGAGTCAAATAAAGAATATTCATTTTCGGACTCTTTGCTGACGCCTTCGCCCCGGCGCGCTCTCATTTCTCGAAGGTATTTCGCAACCCCATAGGATTTTTTATAACCTGATCTTTGCGGCGGACTATAATCCCGAGCAATATTCAGGATCATTCTGTCAGGGGCTAGGTACCGGTTTACATCACTGATAGGCAAGCCGAGCTTGGTCGCGATTTGCTCAGCCGAAAGCCCGCGCTCGCGCAATACGCGACATTCGCGCTGTCGATCTGCATCCGCTGAGCGATGAGGCGATGAGTCCATACGCTAGGATATTAGCCTCTTTCTTGTCGGTTGAAGAGCCCCTCCGCTTTTTAGGGGCGTATGAGTTCGATATGCTCGATGAGCGCCTCGCCGTGAGCGGACTGTGCGTTCCAAATGCGGCGGTTGAACTGCTGCATGAACGTCACCTGTTGACGTATCAACGCCTGTCGCAGCGGATCAAGTTTATGCCCGGTCAAAACGATAATCGTATCGGGCAACATTAGGCGGAGCTCGTCCTCCCCGGTGAAACCAATCTGCATCAGCAGGCGGTAGAAGAACACCGTGCCTTCCGGCACGTCCGTCCCGTCCAGCCAGCGGCGCACCTCGCAGGCTTGGTTCAGGTTGCCCGCTGGCATGAAGCCGAATGCCTTGTAGACACCGGGCTCCGGCCCAGTGCTGGCGGCTTCCGCCGCCAGCACTGGGCGCGGATCAATGCGGCCGCCGAAGGCGTCGCCGCGCGCCACGCGGTCGGAGAAGTTGGGTCGCCCCTCCATTCGACGCCCGAACACGCTGTCGAAATCCTCATCGCTCATGGTCGAACTCCGGCGATGGGGATCGTGTCGGTTTGCGGAACTGCGCCGCAAAGCTCTCGGCCATGTCGCCGAGCTGCAGCACGAACTCCGCCAGCTTCACCGGGTCGCGGCGCTTGTAGGCTTCTGCCTCATGATAGAGCGCCGCCCTCTTTTTGACGCTGATCCACTGCGTCACCCTCTCACGCACGTAAAAATAGGCTTGCTCTATATGCCGGGCGACGCCGAGATAGGGCAGCGGCGGTCGGAAGATGCCTTGCGCCTCCAGCGTCCGGTGATCGATGCGCGCCGTCGACCCCGCGTCGGCCAGCGCACGGTTTGCTGCCTCACCCCACGCCCGCCTCCATACATTGACGTTGCGCTGGGCTTCAGCGGCGTCCAGCGCTTCCTTGTCTTCCGGTGAACCGGTGTCGTTGAACCGCTTTCGCGCCTCGGCTACGAGGCGCGCGATTTTCTCCGACTCGTTCCAGTCGCGCTCCTTCGTTGCTGAGAAGCCGGTCGGCATCGTTGGATCGAGCGGACGGAGCGTCAGCATGACGTGGGCGTGCGGCTGCTCGCCGCCGTCCGCCGCGTCGGGCGTGTGGATGGCGATATCCGCCACCATGCCACGCCCGACAAACTGGTCACGCACGAACGCGCGCACGAGGTCGAGCCGCTGCTCATGCGTCAGCTCACGCGGCAGCGTCAGTTCGATCTCGCGGGCGAGCTGGGCGTCGTGCCGCTTCTCGCACCGCTCCACGATGTTCCAGAGGATTTGGCGATTGAAGAGCCAGTCCGGTGCGTTAGCGCTCGGAGCCATGATCTCGGTGTGCACGACATCAGGCTTATCGAACTGGAACCATTTGCCCTGAGAATCGTCGTACAGACGGTCACCGGAACGGTACGCAGCGGCAGCAATCGCCGAGCGACGGGTAGCACCGCCCTCCTTGGCAGCACGGCCAAGAGAACGGGAAATCACCTTGAGTCTGAGGTGATAGATCGCCAACCCGAACCAGTCCTTTCCGCCAGCCAAAGTCGTGAACAAGAAGAAGAAAAAGCAACAGGTGTGCACTTATACATTCTTGCGAATGTGCACCCTAAAATGTTCACGCAATGGTTGTTTCTCATTATTGAAACTCAACCATTGAGGCTTGGCGGCAACAGACCGGCGTCGGGTCATCGACGGGGGTTCTACGCCACCCCCACACCCCGGCGATCCACCGCTTAGGCAGGCTCCCAGCGGCGGAACGGGACCAGTCCCCCACCCAGATCAGGGCGTTCAGCGCACCCCCGACACCCCCGCGCCGTGCGCCCATACATTGCGATGTATGGGGCATTGGGTGTGAGCAACCTGCGCCCAATTGTCGAAATGGATCCCGATCCCGTCTAGCGTCCTACAACACGCAGGGAGGTCGGCTATGTCGAATGAGGCACCGGAAGAACAAGCCGACGCAAGGACGGCGATCCCGGCAACGCAGTTTGTCGAGTGTCAGTTCGAGGCCCCGATCATTGACAGCAAACAGGTGGATGCGCACGCGCTGGCGTCAGCATTCTGGAAAGCCCATCTGGACGCCGAAGCACGCGGCGCGGCCAATGAGACAGAGGTGTTCAGCCTATTGGCCACGCTCTGCAATATCATCCTCCGCCCAGCCGATGTTGCTGATCCATGGGGTGGGCGGATCGTAGCTCGGAATGGGCGAACGCCGTTGCCCTCCGATCTATCCCCCGATCAGGCAGATGCCCTTTGCGACCTACTGCCCTCGGTCACCCACCCGGCACTCAGAGCGCGGCTGGCTGACATTGTATGGACATGGGATCGATCCCGCCGTGCCGTCGGCGAGATCGCTATCGACAGCTACCGTGCCTGCGTGGTCGGTCTCCTGGATGGGTGCTACCGCCCTGCATACGAACACGAAAATTCGTCACTAATGGACGCGGTGTTCTTCGCGCAGCGCGGATTGCAAATTGATCGCGCCGTGACGAAGAAGCGCGACCGCCCCGAACGCATGCGTTCGGCGCTCCAAACACTCTACGAAGCAACCCGAGCGGCGAAAACTGCCTTTGTCGCGTTCGACCACATCGCGCAACTCGGCCTGAAATACGATCTTCTCGATTCGCGCACTGTTGCCGTCGATGCAGAGGCGTTGGCTGATGCCGCTGAACCTGGCGTCTATCCTATGGCGGCCAAGGTCGTGTGGGATCTCGCTGCGTATCTCTATGGGCATGTGGGTGACGCCGACGGCAAACGCCGGTGCGAAATAGCGGCGGTGCATCAGCTTTTACAAATGCGCAAGCAGGTCAGTACGGCAGGCGCAGAAGCGTCGTGGGTGATGGATGCCCTCCAGGCGCTCCTGCACATTGAGGGCATGGAGGAGCTTGAAGGCGAATTACTTCTCGATCTCCGCCGCCTCCAACGCTCCTCGCTTAGGGAGATGGGGACGTTCCGCATCGAACTGGGTGTGGAGGACATCCGAGAGAAAGTAATCGAGCGCTTTTCATCAATGCCGCTCGCCGAGGCGCTTCGTGAGTTTGCGATCCTTACACGGTCGCGCCCAGTCGCTGACTTACGTGATGAAGCTTTGCAGACCATCGAGACCAGCCCGTTGATGGCAACGATGGCCGCTTCTCTTATCGATCATAAAGGACGGACGGCCACTCGCGTGCCGGGTGCCAACGGGCCTGATGAGCCCGCCGAAGCGTGGTTCAACCAAACCATCGATAGGAGCGAGGGCTTTCGGCGAACACAGGTCGTCGCCGGTCGTATCGAACCGGCCCGCATCGAACTGTCGCAGCGGTTCTCCATTGGTGAGCGGCATTTTCTCGCAATCGTGAGGCGCTCGCCGTTTGTCCCTCAATCGCACGAATCCCTTATGGCGCTTGGCTTCGCGCGGTTGGTCCAAGGAGACTATATGTCAGCGGCACATTTGCTAATCCCGCAGATGGAGCCCTGTCTCCGCCATGTCCTCACCATCGCAGGCGAAGATCCAACCAAGCGGTTTCCAGACGCTACCGAGGAGGACAGGTCCATTGGCGGGCTCTTTACTCACATGCGCCCCGCGCTTGAATGCATCCTGACGCCTGATCTCGCGAACGAGATTGAGCGCCTTTTCGATATGCGTCCTGGCCCTCGGCTACGACATGAACTGGCCCATGGGCAGATGGCCGACGGCGGATGCTTCCAGCCCACCACCATTTATGGGTGCTGGTTGATGTATCGGGTGTGTTGTCTCTTTGTATTACCCGAGTGGGACGCGGTGATTGCCCCTGCTATCGCCGAGATGGCGTAGCTCTGTTGAGCCAGGTCTTTCCCCACTGTTAGACTCCTTCCCCTCACGACCACTCACGGCTTCTGTGTTGAGCGTTCTGGCGCAGGCCCGGCGACGGTCAACCCAGCTCGCTTCCTTCACCTTCGGTTCCGTGCAGCTCCGCTCCCTGCGGGCACGCTGACGCGCGGGGTGTGACCGCCGCCTCGATGGCCTGCGCCCCCTGCTCCCCATGAAGCCGCGGAATGGTCCGCGGAAACCATGAAGGAGAGCACGATGGCCAAATCCCAACCCCAACCCAAACTGCCGGGCCGCAAACCCACGCACCGGCTCTACCGCGTCATCGGCGAAGGCGACGCTGCAAGCTGGACGCCCATCGGCGCAGCCTGGCCCAACAAAGACGGCATGGGCTTCTCGCTCACCTGCGATGCCGTGCCTCTGCAAGGCCGCCTGATTCTACGCGCCATCACCGAGCGGGCTCCGGCCGAGGGAGGTCAGCAATGATCTCCGTCAAGCTCTCCCAGCGCATCCGCGATCTCAACGACGCGCTGCGCACCTCTGGTTCGTCCGCTGCCGGGCAATGGATGATCACCGATGGCGTTCAAGCCGAAGGCCCGGATTTCGTGGCCCTCGCACTCGATGCCGTCCGCCGGTTCGACGGTTTCGACCGCCACAACGATCCCTATGCCGAGCATGATTTCGGGTCGCTCAACATCGCGGGCCAGTCGCTGCTTTGGAAGATCGACTACTACGACCGGGCGCTGCGCTACGGATCGGATGACCCGTCCGACCCCGCCGTCACCCGGCGCGTCCTGACTGTCATGCTGGCTTCAGAATATTGAGGCAAGCCATGGAAGCAGACAGCCGCATCATCACCGCGCGTATCGACTGGCAGGGCTTCACCCTGTCAGTCACATACGACCCGGCCTCCTTCTGCACCGGCGCGCACGCCGTCGCGCACCTGGAGCTGCGAAGCATCGCGCCCGCTGGCGCGGCGCTGCCCGTCACGGAGACGGGCTACCGCTCGCATTTCCTATCGCCGGTCTATGTCGATCAGGCGGGCGGCCCCGTAGCCTACGCCATCGCATGGCTGGATCGCGAGGCCACCAAGTCGGAATGGCAAAGGCACGTCGCGGCGGCGCGACAGCTATCGTTGTTTTAGGCCGCTGGACCTGGCGTCCGGCGGTGCTTTTCGCAGCCGTTCGAGGTTTGAATGTAAACCGATACGTCAAATCGAACTTTACATATCAGCCCCAACTCAAACTTGACCTTGGTTTGATAAAATGCCATAATGTCAAATGTGGCTACACATAATGACAGCAAGATAAACCAGCTTGCGCACCAACTCCCCGAAGGATTGGTGGTCGATGCTGCATGGATGGAGCGCAAAGGCTACTCCAGAGCCCTGCGCCGCCACTACGTGTCGGCGGGCTGGCTGGATCAGCCCACCAGCCGGGTCTATCGACGCGGCCAAGGCCCCCTGAGCTGGGAGTTTGTTGTCATCTCCCTGCAAACGCTGCTGGAGCTGCCCCTGATCGTTGGGGGGCGCACGGCGCTACAGGTTCAGGGCGTTAGCCACTACCTCACCCAGCATATGCGGGAGGTGCATCTTTACGGTGCCTCTCCCCTCCCAACATGGGTCGAGAAGCTCCCGCTCGACGTGAGGTTCCGCCGCCACAACAGCGAACGCCTTTTTTACAACGACCCGGTGACGCGTGGCCTGACAAGCGTCGGATACAATCTCGAATCCAAGCAAAGCTGGAGCAACGACTCCCTGCATGGATTCCGCCAGATCGCCTGGGGCAGCTGGGGCTGGCCGCTCACCATCTCGACGCCGGAACGGGCGCTTCTGGAACTGCTCGATGAACTACCTAACCACGAGAGCTTCCATCAGGTGGACAAGCTCATGGAAAGCCTGCCGAACCTGAGCCCCCGTCGCCTAACCAAGCTGCTCATCGACTGCCGCAGCGTGAAGGTGAAACGGCTATTCTTCTTCTTTGCCGACCGCCACCCACACAGCTGGCGTCGCCAGTTGAAGGCAGATGACTTCGACCTCGGCTCCGGCAACCGCGTCCTCGTCAAGGGCGGCAAGCTCGACGCTCGCTATCAGATCACCGTACCGGAGGACCTCGATGGCAACGCGTGATGTCTACAACGAGCAGGTTCAACTCCTCGTCCGTGCCCTCCCCTACATCGCCGAGGAACAGGTCTTCGCCCTAAAGGGCGGGACGGCAATCAACCTGTTCATTCGCGACCTGCCGCGCCTCTCCGTCGATATCGACCTCACCTACCTACCGATTGAAACCTACGACGCGTCGGTTGCGGGCATCGATGCCGCGCTGGAACGGATCACCGCGCGTATCCGCGAAAAAATCCCCGGCTCTCAGGTCAACCAGCAGCGCACCGACGACGGGCATATTGAACGGATCCACGTTCAACAGGGCCGCGTCGGCATCAAAATCGAAGTGACGCCGGTGCTTCGCGGCGTCGTCTACGATCCGGTCGTGATGCAGGTGTCAGCGGTGGTGGAGGACACGTTCGGCTTTGCGGAAACGCAGGTCGTTTCCTTTGCTGACCTGTATGCGGGCAAACTCGTCGCCGCATTTGATCGCCAGCACCCGCGCGACCTCTACGATGTCCGCCTGCTGCTCCAGCAGGAAGGCATCACCGACGACCTGCGCCGCGCGTTCATCGCCTACGCCCTGCAAAGCCGAAAACCCCTCAACGTCCTCCTCTCGCCGCCACGCCGGAACATCGCCGCGAAATACGCCCAGGAATTCGAGGGCATGACGTTGGAGCCCGTTTCGCTCCAGGATCTTGAAGCTACCCGCGAAGCCATGATCTCCACCGTCGTCGGTGACATGCCCCAAGACCATCGCCAGTTTCTAATGACCTTCAAACGCGGCGAGCCCGATTGGGCGCTGCTGGGCCTGCCCAAGGTCGCAGAACTGCCCGCCGTGAAGTTCAGGATTCAGAAGCTCGACGCCCTCCCCGTCGACGCGCGCGCAGAGCAGCTTGAACTATTGGAGCGAGTTCTGTTTCAGGCTTAGAAAATGCAGGCAGCCGCCATGGACACCGCCCCGCTCTGAGCCACTGCTACGGCGAAGGACGTCAAAACCCCTCCAGCGTAAGCACGTACCCATCCGTGACGAAACTACACGGGATCGTCCCCACGATCAGCGCCATGCACGATTACCAGACGGCGGTTGTAGCCGCCGCGTTCCGGCTTGCCCCAATCGTCACGGGTCAAACGGATAGTGGCCTGGTCGATGCTGAAGGTCACGGTATCGGCCGACGCCAGACGCTGCATAATTCCATCGACGCTTTCCTGATCGAATGCCCGATCGACAAGCTCGCGCGCGATAGCAAAGAACCGCGTGTCAGCAGCAGGCTCATCACCCGGTCGGTTGGCGTTCAGGGTCAGCTTGAGGCGTGTTGCGGCCAGCTCGTGCCCCTCCACGTAGTAGGTAATCCAGTCACGCATGAAGTGGTCGCCAAACTTCAGCGACGGCGACTCCGCGAACCACTCTGTGAAGGATCGGTGGTAGTCGCCTGCCTGCAATCCTTGGGCGGTCAGAAACTCTATCGCCACATACGGCGACCAGCCGGATGACGGCGGCACAACAGGAGGGTTCTTCTCCCTCTTTCTGATCGCTCTCAGCTCGCGGATGGAGCGCTTAACGTGGTCACGGCCCGTCACGTCATTGAGCCGTATGTTGCGCGTCCAGCGCCTGAAATAGTCGAGATTGAGGCCAAAGGCGAAGACGGCCCGGCGTTTTGCATAGCCGAGAAGTCGCCGGTCTTCGATACGGAAGCTTAGACCGGTGAATGCGCTTTCATACGCCATGAAGATCGCCATAGCGTACAGGAACGGCAGGAAGAGCAGTGACAAAACGATGGGAACGATGAATTCCCGCAATGTGTCCAGCGTGGCGAATGCCTTGAAATCACTGATGATGTGATAGGCGCTGAAGATCAGGAAGCTCACCCCGATGATCGCCTGCAGGCTCGTGAGCGGCTTGACGATGATTGCGTGCTCACGCCTGCTTTCGGCAAGAGCAAGCATGCCGCTGATCAGCGCTAGCACCGGCAAAAGCATCAACTCCGCCCAGACGTTGAACGTGTGCAATTCAGCGACGAACACGACAAATACGGTCGGGGCCACGATTTCCCGTAGCAGTTTCCCGAACGATTTTTTGTCCTCGGTGAGCTTGGCGGCTTCCATCATCGTCACCAGGGCGAAGGTCAGCACCCAAACGACGGTTGTCTTGAGGTTGCTCGTCCCCCAGAGCCCCAGCTTAGCAAGCACAGCGACCCAGCCAGCGGTGTAGATCGCCATGAAGGCGACCCACTGCAAAATCTTCCACTGGATGAAAGCGCAGACGACACCCCAGAGCGATCCGCGAATATCTCTTTTTACCAGACAGAACAGAAGGACGGCTGCAAGCCAGATCAAGATCGCCGCTTCACGACCATTGAGATCAATCAGCGCCGCAAACTTCTCAGCTGCACGCCCAATGTCGGACTCAGCCCACCATTCCACCAGAGACATCGTCACCCCCTAACCGCGCCCTAGCCGCAAAACCGCCGCAGAATGGCGACCGCTTCGTTGACATCCGCCGTTGTGGCGCAAGGATTCAGGCTTACGAGCCCTGTGTGCTTCGCGTTCACGAGGTTGGATAGAAAGCCCTCGGTGAAGAAAGCGTCGCAATACGCCAGCGCCCCGGCTGCGTGCTCGAAATCATAGTAGTGATTGGCTGTGAATTTGGCGGTCTTCTCCCAGCGCATTCCAGCATGGAGGCTGGCCATGATGTGCATGGTGCGCAGCATCGATTTTGTCGTGGGATTCTGCTCGAAGGCGGCAATAATGAGGTTGCGGCACATCCTGCCGCTTTCTTCCCAGGCCGCTGATCCTCTCTCCGGCGGCGGATAACCTGCGCGCTCCGCCATGCCCGACATGGCATCAGCCGCAAGGTCTTGGCAGACATCGGCAGAGCCGACGATCTCGTCACGGTAAGTCTGTTGGTAGCTGACCGTCGTATGCTCAGGCCGCTTCATTTCCTCGTTGAGGCGTGACGCTGATTGTTGTCGCTCTTCCGGGTCCGGTTTCCAGGCGTCGCCGATGGTCGTGACCATATGGGTCAACGTCATCCGCCACATTTCGTCAAAGACGAACTTCTGCGCCGATAGCTCCGTCGCCTTGTCTAACTCTGACGCGGACGGGTGGATGTAGCCCATGGCGTAGGCAAGCTTGGTCCACACCAACTCCTGCATGTCGTAGAGATTGGTCTGGCCCGCGCCCTTATAGAAAAAGTGGCTTATCTCCGTCCCTATCCGCGTTCGCCCGGTCGTGAACGACACACCCAGGCTCAACTCATCGATAATCCGAGCCGTGGCGATCCGGCGCGTGGTCGTGTTGACCTGCTTCATCACCTCGAGGAAGGTGCTCTCGCTGATCGGGCAGACGAGTTGCCCGCGCTCGACCCCGCGCTTCAGAAGATGAAGCAGCTTGCGGTTGGCCGGATCGGCGCTCTCATCCGCAGCAGCCTCACGGGCGTAGATCCAGAAACGCAGGTCGAGGTATATCTTCTTCCGGTGCTGGATAGAGCGGGCCAGTTCGATCTGCCGCTCTCGCACGTAGTGATCCAGCGGGCGCATGGGCCGAACCGGCTTCGCCGTCATACATGCACCAGCCGCAGGAAGTCCGTCTCGCGCAGGATGCGGATAGGTTGCCCCTTGGCGATCAGCGTTTCGGCCTTGATGTGCTTGCCGCTCTTGGTCTGGCCTTCAGCGAGCCGCGTGACATCCTGATCGCCTACGACAAGCAGCGTCGTTTCCTTGGTCACGCCGCCATCCACGGTGATCCCGGCACGCGCCGCGAGGTCTGCCGCTTCACGACGTGGCATCGATAGCGCGCCGGTGAACACGGCAACTTCGCCCGCCATCACACCGTCAGGATCGCCATCGCGCTCGATTCGGGCGTTCGTATCGGGCGAGAGCGGCTGGAATGCGCGCACCAACCAGCTCGGTAGATCCATCCCGGTTTCGCGGATCGCCCGCACCAGAATGAGCCCCGTCGCCCGTGCGTCCTCAGATGCGTCGTGGTGGGTGAATGCGATCCCGAAATCCCGCGCCACATTGCCAAGGCCGTAGCCTGATCGCGCATATTGCGGCCAGGTCCGGCGGACCACCCGCATGGTGTCCAGCCATTCACAGTCGAAGCGATCAAGCCGGTGCCGCTCGGTCGCCCGATGGAGCGCGGCACGATCAAAGAGGCTGTGGCAGACAACAACAGCGCCTTGAGCGCGGCTGCAAATCTCCGGGTATAGGTTAGCGAAGCGCGGCGCACCTCTCACTGTCGCCTCGGTGATGCCGTGGATCGAAACATTGATTGGGTCGAAATAGTCATCGGGATCGACCAAGCTGGAAAAGCTGTCGGTCAATTCGCCGCCACGAAAAACGGCCATACCGACTTGGCAGATACTGCTGAGATCGGCGTTGGCTGTTTCAAAGTCGAGCGCAACAAAATCCATATGATGGTCCTCCCCGAGAACCATCCAACCAAAACTACTCATACTTGAAAAGAAAACTCTTCTCGCCTCGGTCGAGGACCAGAGTCTTAGGGCTTCGCCCTCGGCGTACTGCGCATCACCTTCCGCCCAGCCTTAGTCGCTTACGCGCCCTGCGGCCGGTTCCCCGCGAAGGTGCCACTCCGCTTGCACACCCCTGTTCGCCACGAGGCAGGGGTGCAGGCACCCGTTTAGAACATCCAAGCATACGGGAACGGCGTTACGACCCGACAGTTCGTGCAACGAAATGACTCAGTTAGGACAATCCTGCTGGCGTTGTGCGTGGTGACATTCACCGGCGTCCTGCAATCCGGACAAGAGAACTTGGGTGTCAGCGTCTTTGTCAGGTACTTCAGTACGGATTGAGCGTTTTCTCCTCCCTCGACGAGATAGAGCCCAAAAATCGAGCGAACCTCGAATGCCCGTTTTGCGCCTGGATCCATCGCCTTCATCCGCTGAAACAGCTCCAATAGGACGTGCATCAGGTAGAGCAGCAGCCCCGGAAGTTGCTCGTAGACCCCGTGATAGGTGTCGTCGTCGCTATGCGCCTTGAAGATGAAATTGAAATTCTCGGGTGAGGTTCGGAGTTCTAGCCGATCCACCGTCACCAAATGCACGGCGTGCTGAAACAGCCCGTATAGCCCATGTTGGTTCTTTGGATCGAAGATGGCCTCAAGCATGAGTTCCGGCGTTAGCACATCCGCCACCTCGGTTTTCGCCAAGGCCTGCGCGATGATTTTTGGCCGAAAATTGCCGAGCTTTCTTGGTGACAATGCCTCGGGATCGCCCGACGAGAAAGCTTGATAGAAAGCGTCCTCATCGCCCAGCATCCACGACAAGTACACGAGATTGTCGATCAACGGTTTTCGCAGCAGGTTGAGCGCAACGACAGACTTACGCTTCTCGAAACAGCGCAAAGCCTCGAAAATGTGGTGCAGGCAATCTGACACCATAGCCATCGTGATCGTATTTAGAACGACGCGCCGAGCATCGGCCGAATAGCCGATCTCACGCATGGCGCTGACGGCATCCGTCTCCTTCGCCAATTTCTGGAAGGTCTTTGCCTCAGCCTTGTTCTTGAATTTGGTCGTGACGATGTGGGCTCTCGCGGCCTCGTACTGAGCCAGAAGATGGACGCCCTGATCGTGCAGGAAATAGCAGTACTCATGCGCCAATCGCAGCTCACGAGGAATCTTGGCGAGGCGTCTACGAGGAATGCGTCCGGTGGCCGTCATGGCTAGAATCTAGCAGCCCATGTACCACCGCGCCGCAGCAAATGCCTCAGATGTGGATAAGACGGACACGCGTTTTGGACACAAACTTGGACACATAGAGCTTTTGAAATCTAATCATCCATTTGATTTTGAATGATTTTCAGAAATTACTTGTCCAAACCTAAATCTGGTGCGTCTACCAGTTTCGCCACATCCGCGTGGAGGCAGGCCTTACGGATTTCGCCCAGCTGACGCAAGCCCGCCGCCCGGCTGGTGGGCGCGCCGGGCCAGAAGTCGGGCGAGTA
>Ga0209066_10002481_pt1 | contig 22352 bp, 18 predicted proteins | sample All_14_2_FD_187198 | JGI IMG/M metagenome (GOLD analysis project Ga0209066, IMG submission 187198) | Freshwater microbial communities in response to fracking from Pennsylvania, USA - Allegheny Zone_MetaG_DW_15 (SPAdes) (version 2) ... | reverse complement strand
CTACGCGCCCCTGCGCACCGTGGAGCCGCTGCTGCTGTTGATCAGACGCACGGCGGTGACCCACTGGTCTTCCAGACGCCACGACGCGAGCGCGACCGCGCGCACCGGCAGCGTCGGGATCAGCGTGCCGAGGTCGAGGTCGCGGCGCAGGTTCACCCGCATGACGCCGGGCAGCGGCTCCACGGTGCGCAGGGGCGCGTAGAGGTTCTGCGCAGCGAAGCGCGTCAGGACGACCGGAATCGGCGTCTCGCGCCGCGCAGCCCGAGCGACTGCCTGGCCCTGGGCGCGCGCCGGGGCCTCATCGGCACCGCCTGCCTGATCGCCATAGCGCGTCAGGGTGCTGCTGCCCTCGACGATGCGCACCGGCTCCAGCTCGGCTTCGCCGTCCTTGGGCGGCTCGGCCGCGATGTCGAGCAGGATCAGCGCGCCCGTGTCGGCGTCCTGCAATTGCAGCCGTGTGGGCTCGATCGGCTCGCTGGCCCGCAGGTACACCGCGCCACCCGCGCTCTGCACGCGCAGGCGTTCGCCCACGCCCGCAGGCACGCCCACGCGGACGTTCCGGTCGATGAACACGATGCGCTCCTGGCCGACCTTCAGCGGCACCGCCAGCGGCATGCGCTCCCAGCGCAGAATCTCCACAGCATGGGAGACGGGTGCCGCGGCCGCGGCCAGCAGCCCCAGCAGCACGAGTACAGGATGCTTCATGGGGTGTTTCCTCCTTGGGGCGCTTGCGGAGACAGGCCGCCAGGCGCCGGGCGCGTCGGCTCCGGGGCGCTGATGCGCTGGGGCGCACCGTCGTAGCAGTCCAGCGCCAGGCCGAACGGGTTGCGGGCGGGATCGACGTCCACCCGCGTGACCTTCACCGGGTAGCGCACGAGCGCGCGCTTGACCTGCTCGGCGCCGTAGTACTCGTCGGCGGTGATGTCGAGCGTCACCACCCAGTCGCGGTCAGAGACCACGCGCACGCGCGCCGTGGGGTCGTCGCCGTAGCCGCGGCCGGGGATTTCATAAATCCCGCGCACGCGCTGGCGCAGTTCGCCCGTGCTGCGGCGGTAGTCGTAGTCCGCGCGCAGGAAGGCCTGGCAGGACGGGGTGAGATACGGCGAGAGCGTATGGAGGTTGCGCGGGTAGTCCTCTTCGCCGTTCGTCGGCCAGCGATTGAGGGTCTGGAACACGTAGAACGTGAACGCATAGACCGATTCGGGCGGCACTTCCCACCACTTGCGGGTACTGCCGGAGCGCAGGTCGGGCGGGACGTGGATGGTCAGGTCGCGCGGCGCGCTCCACCATCCACCGCCCATGACTAGGGCGACGATGACAAGCGCGCCAGCACCCAGGCGAAGCGTCTTGATGTGCGCCTGCAGGTGGGTGATCTCGTTCTTGAAGCGGCTCATCGTGTCCCCCTTGAGGCAGACCTTCGGGTGGTCCAGAAGCCGGAGCGCGAGATCAGCACGTGGCCGCTCACCCAGCCCGCCATCAGCGGATGGCGCGTGGCGATGCGCCATTGCAGTTGCCGGTACAGCCAGGTGTCGGGACGCCCGCGCTTGAGCCGGCGCAGGATGCCGCCGCCGATGAAGACGCCCAGGGCCACACCCAGGACGACGAACGTCGGCGCGATGGCGATCGTGCGGAACGCCCAGGACAGCGGCGCGCCGACCAGCAGGCCGGCGGCGCCGGACAGGCCGCAGCAGATCCACAGCTCGTCGGCGGTCAGGCCGCGCACAACAACGGGATGGCGGTTGAGCCGGTGCGGAAGGAACGTGACCGTCCCGTCCGCACGGACGTGCTGCTGCTCGGACATACCGGCCTCGCCTTACAGGATGCCGGTGGCTTCGGTGAGCAACCAGATGCCGATCACGAGCAGCACGGCACCGATCGCGACGGTGAGGCCGAACTGGCCCCAGGTCTTGCGGCCGGTGTGGATTTCCGCGTAGGTCCCGTAGGCGTGGTAGCAGACGCCGATAAACATCGACGCCACGACCAGGAGCGCCACGAGCATGATGATGTCGTAGCCGTAGTTCCTGATCGTTTCCATGATGCCGTTGCCGGTGCCGCGGGTCGGGTTCTCCAACTGCGGCAAGCCTTGCGCAAACGACAGCGCGGGCAGCGCGGCGGCGCCCAGTGCCACAGCGGCGCGCTGGGCAAGACGGGAATGGAGGATGCGGTTTTGCATGGTCGTGCCTTTCAGGTCAGGAGAGGAGGAAGAAGCTCAGGACGAGGTACATCGCGACGAAGCGGATGCAGACTCCGAGGAACTGGCGTTGGTTGAGGCGGCTCTCGGACCACCCCACGTAGGCCGTTCGGATGGCCCAGACGCCCCACACGAGCAGGACCGCGAACACGACGCCGACCAGGACGGTCGCCATCGCCGAAGGTGCGATGCCGCTGTTGGCTTGAAATGCCGAGACCTGGGCGCCGTTCATTGCTTGGCTTCCGTAGTCGTCGGCGATGGCGAGGCGGCCCGCTCGGTGCGGTAGTCGCCGGCCAGTTCGGAGGGGTCGCGCGGCTGGGCACGCGACGGTGTGAGATGGGCCTGGATGCCGGCGCGCACGCGCGCCAGGTCAGCCAGCAGCCGCGGGTAATCGAAGTGGTAGCGCTCGCCCGGCTGGATGGGGGCACGCGCGGCGCTGTCGGCTACGGTGCGCTCCAGCGCATCGAGCTGGCGCAGCGCGGCGACCAGCTCCTGGCGCTGTGCGGGGGACTCGGCCAACGCCATCGGGGACTGACCCAGCAGCAGGGCCGTCACGAGAAAAATGGGCACGCCGCGATGCGCGGCGCGCTGCCAGACCGGAGCCAACATCGCGCCATTCCTGTGTGATCAGCAATGGCTTGATCGTGGAGATCAGGGCGACTTCATGCTGCAAACAATAGGAACTGCGCGGTAACCGGGTTATCGAGAGCTTCGAAACTCGCCAACTGAATAGTGGCCTGCAACAAGTGTTCGTTAGTAGAATTGAGCAGACTTGGCAAACTAAGGCTATGAAAGACCAACCGAGAAGGTTTGCAGATGACTGATGCCGAAAACGAAATCCTCACACTTGAAGAGGTGGCGGTTTACCTCAAAGCAGGAAAAAGGACGGTCTATCGCCTGGCTCAAAAGGGAGAGATTCCCGCGTTCAAGCTGGGGGGAACCTGGCGCTTCTGTCGTTCTGATCTTGAGCGCTGGATTGCCGAAAGCACCAACAAGCAGAAGCCGGGGGCTTGAGTGAGTTTTTGCCACACTTGCCACCACATCAAGTCCGGGACAGGACAAGGGGAGAATCACCGTTGACGACGCAGCAACCTTTGACGCCGTATCAAAGCCAGTACGTCGCGTGGCTGCTCACCCGTCGCGCGGCGGGCGACACCGTTGAATCGCTGGCCTCGACACTGGTCGATTCGCAGGTCGATCTCAACCCGCATCAGGTTGACGCCGCCCTTTTTGCCTGCCGCAACCCGCTTTCGCGTGGCGTCATACTGGCCGACGAAGTGGGTCTTGGCAAAACCATCGAGGCAGGCTTGGTGATTTCACAGCGCTGGGCGGAGAGACGGCGCAAGGTGCTCATCATCGTCCCGGCCAACCTGCGCAAGCAGTGGCATCAGGAACTGCAGGACAAGTTCAGTCTGCAGGGGCTAATCCTCGAAGCCAAGAGTTACAACGCGGCCCGCAAACAGGGGCAGCAGGCCCCCTTTCTGTCGGAATCCGGCCCGATCATCTGCTCCTATCAGTTCGCCAAGGCCAAGGCCAAAGATATCAAGGAAATCGAGTGGGACTTGGTCGTCTTGGACGAGGCCCATCGCCTGCGCAACGTCTACAAGACCAGCAACGTCATCGCCAAGACGCTCAAGGACGCAATGGCGCACGTCCATTCCAAGGTGCTGCTCACGGCCACACCCTTGCAGAACTCGCTGGTGGAACTCTATGGTCTCGTCAGCATTATCGATGATCGTGTATTCGGCGACCTTGACAGCTTCCGCGCGCAATTCACCTCCAGCGGGCGCGATCAAGCCTTCGGAGCATTGCGCGAACGGCTGGCCACCGTCTGCAAACGCACCCTGCGCAAGCAGGTGCAGCCTTACGTCTCCTACACGGCGCGCAAGGCCATCGTGCAGGAATTCACCCCGTCAAACGAGGAGCAGGAACTGTCCCGCCTCGTCGCCGACTACCTGCGCCGCCCCAACCTGCAAGCGCTGCCGCAAAGCCAGCGGCAACTGATCTCCCTCGTCTTGTGGAAGCTGCTCGCGTCCAGCACGCACGCCATTGCGGGCGCGCTGGAAACGATGGCCAAGCGCCTGCAAGGCGTGCTCGATGCATCGCCGGTGGTCGATCTGACGGACGAGCTGGACGAGGACTACGAGTCGCTCGATGAGGTTGCTGACGAAAGCGGCGCAGAGGATTTCGCCGACGGCGAGGACGACCCGGCAGCGGATGCGGCCGGGCCTAGCCAAGAGGAGCGCACCGCCATCTCCAACGAGATCGACGAGCTGCGCCACTTCAAAACGCTGGCCACCAGTATCCGCGACAACGCCAAAGGCAAGGCGCTACTCACGGCCTTGGACAAAGCATTCGCCGAACTGAATCGGCTGGGCGCGGCCAAGAAGGCCATCATCTTCACCGAATCCAGGCGCACGCAGGATTACCTACTGAGCCTGCTGGCGGACACGTCCTACGGCGACGGCATCGTCCTCTTCAACGGCACCAACAGCGACGCCCGCGCGCAGGCCATCTACAAGGACTGGCTCAAACGCCACGAAGGCACTGACCACATCACCGGCTCCAAGACCGCCGACACGCGCGCCGCACTGGTCGAGCACTTCAAGGAACGCGGCACGGTGATGATTGCCACCGAAGCGGGCGCGGAAGGCATCAACCTGCAGTTCTGCTCACTGGTCATCAACTACGACCTGCCGTGGAACCCGCAGCGCATTGAGCAGCGCATTGGGCGCTGCCACCGCTATGGGCAGAAGCACGACGTGGTAGTGGTCAACTTCGTGGATCGCAGCAACGAGGCCGACGCCCGCGTGTACGAACTGCTGGAGCAGAAATTCCAACTGTTCGACGGCGTGTTCGGGGCCAGCGATGAAGTGCTGGGCACGATTGGCTCCGGCGTGGACTTTGAACGCCGCATCGCTGACATCTATCAGAACTGCCGCAACCCGAGCGAAATCAAGGCCAGCTTCGAACAGCTCCAACTCGACCTCTCCGGCGAGATCAGCGAAGCGATGGTCAAGACCCGACAGATTTTGCTGGAGAACTTCGATGAGGAAGTGCAGGACAAACTCCGCGTCCGCGCCGAGGACAGCCGCAGCGCCCGCAGCCGCTTCGAGCGGATGCTGATGGACTTGAGTCGGGCAGAGTTGGGCGATTGCGCCAGCTTCGATGACGACGGCTTTCACCTGTGGCGCGCGCCGGATGGCATCGAAGGCAGCAGCATTGAAGGCATCGAACTGGGGCGCTACGAACTGCCACGCCGCTCCGGTGACGCGCACCTGTACCGCATCAATCATCCGCTGGCGCTGTGGATCGCGCAGCAGGCCAAGACCCGCACGCTCGATGGGGCCAAGCTGGTGTTCGATTATGAAGGCTATGGCAGCAAGGTCAGCACCCTGGAGCCGTATCGCGGCAAGGCTGGTTGGCTCACGCTCAAGCTGCTTGTCGTCGAAGCCCTGGGCAATCAGGAGCAGCATCTCTTGGTTGCAGCCACCACTACTGACGGCGTGTCGCTGGACGAAGAAGACCCGGAGAAGCTGCTGCGCCTGCCCGCGACCACGCAGGCAGCGAGCCTGTTCAATAACGCAGGCGACGCCACGCTGGTAGCCAACGTGGCAACCCGCAAGACGGAGCTGCTGCGCGACATCAACCAACGCAACCTTGGCTACTTCGAGCAGGAAGTGCAGAAGTTGGACGCCTGGGCCGATGACCTGAAACTCGGCCTTGAGCAAGAAATCAAGGAGATCGACCGCGAGATCAAGGAAGTTCGCCGCACGGCAGCCACCTCGCCCACGCTGGAAGAAAAACTGTCATGGCAGAAGAAGCAGCGCGAACTGGAAGGCAAGCGCAGCAAGCTGCGGCGGGAACTGTTCAATCGGCAGGATGAGGTCGAAGCGCAGCGCAACGACTTGATCAGTCAGTTGGAGGTGCAGCTCCATCAACGGGTGGAAGAGCGCACGCTGTTCACTATCGAGTGGGGGCTGACATGATTACAAAAAGAGATATTTCTCGGGGTGCAATTTGGCGGCAGTGGGATCTGCATGTCCATACACCAGCATCGTTTCATTGGTCGGGAGATAGGTTCGATGTCGATCTCTCTTCTGCAAAGAGCAAGAAGCTGGTCGATGAAATGATCGAAGCCATGAACAAGGCAGAACCGGCTGTGTTCGCGATCATGGATTACTGGACCTTTGACGGCTGGCTTGCACTACGAAAGCGCCTCAAGGACGAGGACGCCCCCGTCCTGAAAAAAACCGTCCTTCCAGGGATCGAACTTCGGCTTGCCGCGCCAATGAAGGGGCGACTGAATGCACACGTACTGTTCTCGAACGAGGTCGATGAACAGGTGCTCAGGGATTTCATATCTGCCTTGCGCATTGAGTTAGTGGACAGGCCACTTTCCGAGCCTGCGTTGAGAGAGCTTGCCAGGAAGGTCGGCGAGGACAAGTTGAAGCATCACGGCTTCAAAAAGGCCGATGTAGATGCTTCCGACGAGAAGGCTCTGCTTGCTGGGGCGGTGATTGCGGAGATCAACGCTGACTCATACAGGGAAGCGATTCGGAAGGTCCCGAACGAGCACGCGATTGGCCTTATGCCGTTTGATACGAATGACGGACTGGCCGAGGTTGGGTGGCAAGAGCACTACGCCTATGCCATGAACCTCTTTCAAACTTCTCCGATCTTCGAGACACGAGACACCGACCTGCGTGGCGCATTTGTTGGCGAGCAGACAGCCGGCAACGCCAAGTGGTTCAAGAATTTTCAAGCAGGTCTGAATAATATTCCGCGCTTGGCAGTCTCAGGAAGCGACGCCCACTGCTTCGTTGGAACACCTGGCGACAACAACAAGCGGGGCTATGGCGACTTCCCCTCCGGGAAAAGGACGTGGATCAAAGCCGACCCGACGTTCCACGGCCTCAAGCAAGCCATTCTTGAGCCAGCGAAACGCTCCTTCATTGGTGACAAGCCGCCCAAGGTTCAAGAAGTCGAGTCCAACAAGACCTTCTACATCGAGTCGATCGAGATCACCAAAACAGGGGACAAGGCTGGCGTTGGGCGGTGGCTGCATGGCTGTGACATCCTGCTGAACCCCGATCTTGTCGCCGTTATTGGGAACAAGGGAAGTGGCAAGAGTGCATTGGCGGATGTCATCGCGACGCTCGGCAACTCCAAGCAGTCCAAGCACTTCAGCTTCTTGAAGAGGGATCGCTTTTGGGGCAAGACCGGCGAGCCCGCTCGCCACTTCACCGGAACGCTAACCTGGCGAGACGAAAGCACCGAGTCCAGGCCGTTGAATGAGTCACCTTCAGAGGAGAAGGCCGAGCTTGTTCGCTACATCCCGCAGGGCTATTTCGAAGAGCTTTGCAATGAGCACGTATCGGGTAAGTCGAACGCATTTGAGAAAGAGCTGAGGTCAGTGATCTTCTCCCATGCGAGCGAAGAAATGAGGCTTGGCGCACTCGACTTCGATCAGTTGACCGAGCAGCAGGAGCAATCGCTCAGGAACCGATTGGGTGAATACCGCAAGGAACTGACATCGACCAACGCAACCATCGTTCGCATCGAGGAGCAGCTTCAACCCATTGAACTGAAAAAACTCACTGATCTGCTCCTGCTGAAGAGCAAGCAGATCGAGGAACACGACAAGCTGAAGCCTGCGGAGGTTGCGGTGCCGACCGAAGCTATGAGCCCCGAGCAGAAACAAGCGGCTGAAGGCTTGGCGGCAGCAAGTCAACAGGTGGACGCTGCCAGAAAGCGCAGCCAAGAGATCGCTGGCGAGACCACTGAACTGGCCAAACGTCAAAAGGCCATAGGAAATATTCGTGAGCAGTTGAGATTGCTGCAACGTGCTTTCGATCAAGCCGAAAAAACCGTCTCCGACGATCTCAATCTTCTTGGCTTCGCTTGGTCCGATCTTGCCGCCATCGACATCAAGACCGCCGTTCTGGAAGAAAAATCGACCGAGTTGGCGACGAAGCAAGGCGAGATAAAGATCGAGGCTGAAAAACTGGCGGAAGTCCTCAATTCCGCCACTGCAACCCAGCAAGGTTTCACCGCAAAGTTGAACGCGCCGCAACAGCAATATGAGGCCTACCAGCGCCAGCTTGCGGAATGGAACACGAAGCGCGACGAACTCATCGGCTCAATCACCGACCCTGAGACCAAGGTCGGCTTGGAAACCAGAATCGAGCAGATCGAGGAGCTTCCGCAGCAGCTCAAGGTTTTGGAAGCGAGGCGTTTGCAGTTGTCCGGGGAAATCTTCGATACCCTCGATGCACAGCGGCGTGCACGTGCGGAACTGTTCAAGCCGGTGCAAGACCTGATTCAGAAAAATGTCCTGATACGCGAGGACTACAGGCTGCAGTTCCAGGCAACGCTGGCGGCATCCGCCGACGCCATCGCCGACCAGTTGTTTGCTCTGATCAAGCAGACCGCAGGTGACTTTCGCGGGCAGGACGAAGCACCGGCGACCATCAGAAGATTGTTCGATGGCCATGACCTGAACAGCAAGGATGGGGCGCTAGCCTTCATTGCCTCCTTGCAGGAGAAGGTTTTGGCAGCGGCGAAGGCCTCCGGCTCGGATGCCGGGATATTCAGTTTGCTGAAGAAGGGGCAGCCGGCCGCGGCCGTCTATGACCTCATCTTTGGCTTGAACTTCCTTGAGCCTCGCTACTCGCTCCTCTTCCAGGACACGCAGATCGAGCAACTGTCCCCTGGTCAACGTGGCGCGCTCTTGCTGATCTTCTACTTGCTGGTGGACAAGGGAAAAACCCCCATCATTCTTGATCAGCCGGAAGAGAATCTTGACAACGAGACGGTGTTCCGTCTGCTCGTTCCCGTTCTCTCCGAAGCCAAAAAGCAGCGGCAGATCATCATGGTCACGCACAACCCCAATTTGGCGGTTGTGTGCGACGCCGAACAAATCATCCACGCAAGATTCGACCGCGCATCGGACTCCACTATCCGCTACGAATCGGGAGCCATCGAGAACACGGGGCTGAACGAAGCTGTCGTGACCATCTTGGAGGGGACGAAACCCGCATTCGAGAACCGCTACGGGAAGTACCACTGACATGGCGGCCCTTGAACCACAGCACATGACCGTCCTGAAGAAGATTCTGGCGGAGCGCTTCGTGCCGTTCCTTCCGCCCCTCCTGGGTGCGGCGAAGCCGGAGGATCAGGCTGCCAAGCAGCTCTCGCGTGCCTTCAGCGCCTTCGCCCTGAACAAGCTGCTCAACATCACGCCAAAGGACGCCGCCGCTTCCGTGGTGGACGATTTCAACGACAAGGGGCTGGATGCGATCCACTACCACGCCCCCACGGAAACGCTCTACCTCCTGCAAACCAAGCTGAAGGAATCCGAGCAGTTCAAGCAGGATGAAGCACAATCGTTCTGCACCGGCATCCGGCTGCTGCTGAAGCAGGATTTCACCGGGTTCAATGGGAACGTCCACAACCGCAAGGCCGAGATCGAAGGCGCGCTCGATGCGTGCAGTCGCATCAAACTGGTCGTGCCCTACACTGGGGACGGTGTGTCGCAGTCGGCCATCGATGCGCTGCAAGTGCTGCTGGACGACGATGATCTCGACGAAGAGCGGCTCGACAAGCAGGTGGACTACTACGCGGCAGTCGACATCACCCGCGACCTGCTGGCGGAGCAAGCCTATCCGCCGGTTCATACCGACATCGCCTTGCAGAAGCACGCGAAGGTCGAGAACCCGCGCACGACGTACTACGGCATCGCCCGTTTGACCGACCTGGTCGCGCTGCACAAGGACAAGGGCAAGGCGCTGTACGAGCGCAACATCCGCTACTTCCTCGGCAGCAGCCGATCCGACGTCAACAAGGCCATCAAGACGACCCTGCGCGACGATCCCGGCAGCTTCTTCTACCTCAACAACGGCGTGACGGCGGTCTGCGACGAGATTGAGTTGAAGGGAAAGAACCCCAGCAGTGGGTTCCGGAAGTTCAAGGTTCGTGGCCTGTCGATCATCAACGGCGCGCAGACGGTCGCGTCCGCCGCCGAGTTCGTGGCCCAGCATCCAGGCAGCAACATCGACGATGCCAAGGTGATGCTCACCTTGATCAAGGCCCCGGCGGACGGCCCGTTCGGTAAGCGCGTCACCAAGGCGCGCAACCACCAGAACCCAGTGCAGACAGCGAACTTCGCTTCGCTGGACGAAAACCAGGAGCGGTTGCGGCAAGAAATCGCGCATCTCGGCTTCGCCTACCACTACCGTCCGGAAGCCTCGGCCACCGGCCTCCAGGCTATTTCGCTCGACGAGGCGCTGCGCGCGCTCGCCTCGCGCCAGGACGATCCGCGCTACGCGGTCTGGCTCAAAAGCGAACCGGCGCGGCTGGCCAATCCGGAATCCGCCGAATACCAGGCGCTGTTCCCGGCCACCCTGACCGGCGTGGCCCTGCTCAACGCCGTGCTGTGCCACCGGGCCATCCGCACGCTGGTGGTCGACTACGAGCAGAAGGCGGCGGCGCGCAGCCAAGAAAAGCTGATCTACCGCCACGCCACTCATGTCATCACGGCTGTGATGATGAAGCGCCTGCGCCAACGCATCGGCGCGGCGACGGTCATGGACGCCGCAGCAATTCCCGGCTTGATCAGCCAGCCGCTCGACGAGTTGCGGCAGCAGACCTTCGACCTCGGGCGGCAACGCCTGCTCGGCGAGGGGCCACTGGCCTACTTCCGCAATCAGGGCAGCGTCGCCTCGTTCATGGCCGACCTGATGGAAACGCATTTCGCGCTGACCGCCGATCCAACGCTACCCACTCTGCGCAATATCGATACTGCGGCGGATGCCTATCCGCGCAAGCGCCTGCTCGACTACTTGTCGGGCAAGGCCCCCCAACTATGAGAGCGATGCCATGAGCAAGCAAAAACTAGAACTGACATGGATCGGCAAGGAAAAGCGCCCCAAGCTGGAGCCGCGCATTCTGCTCGAAGACCCGGACAAGTCGTACCACGCCCAGCATCGCGTTACAGAGAACGATATCTTCGATAACAGGCTGATCTTCGGAGATAACCTGCTGGCGCTGAAGGCTCTCGAGCAAGATTTCTCGGGGAAGGTGAAGTGCGTGTTCATTGACCCGCCTTACAACACAGGCAGCGCGTTCAAGCAGTACGACGATGGATTAGAACACTCCATTTGGCTGGGGCTGATGCGCGACCGGCTGGAGATCATTCGGCGATTGCTAGCAGATGATGGTTCGCTGTGGATCACTATTGACGACAACGAAGCGCAATACCTGAAGGTGCTGTGCGATGAGGTGTTTGGACGAGCTTGTTTCGTCACGACGTTTATCTGGAAAAAGGTAGATAGCCCGAACGATAACAAAGTACCAATCACGCCAGATCACGAGTATTTGTTGTGTTTTACGAAAACTCCTGGATCTCGCCCATTCAGACAGAAATACGATGATTCGATATTGGCGGCGTACCGTAAGCCAGATGCCGAATCTGACAGACCGTATCGCGACCGTCTCTTGAAAAAGAACGGCAAGAATAGCCTTCGCTCTGACCGTCCGTCGATGTTCTTTCCATTAACCGCTCCTGACGGAACGGAAGTACTGCCGATTCACGATGATGGCAGGGAGGCACGATGGGCAATGGGGAAAACCTCTGTTGAGGATTTGATTGAAAAAAACGAGTTGATTTGGAAAAAGCGCGAAACCGGCTGGATTCCGTATACCCGAGAGTTTGCACCGGATAGTCCATCGCGGCCTTATCCAACGATATGGAATGACCTCGACACAACACGGCAAACCAAGGCGCATCAAAAGACATTGTTTGGAGAAGATGTTTTTGATACTCCAAAGCCAGAAGACATGCTGAAGCGCATTTTTGATATGTCTACTAACCCCGGGGATCTTGTCCTCGATTCCTTTGCTGGCTCTGGAACCACTGGCGCGGTCGCGCACAAGATGGGCCTTCGCTGGATCATGGTGGAACTGGGAGAGCACTGTCACACGCACATCATTCCGCGCCTGCAGAAAGTCATCGCCGGTGAAGACAAAGGCGGCGTCACGGAAAGCGTGAACTGGCAAGGCGGAGGCGGCTTCCGCTACTACAGCCTCGCGCCCAGCCTGATCGTCAACGACCGCTGGGGCAACCCGGTCATCAATCCTGAATACAACGCCGCGCAACTAGCCGAAGCGCTGGCGAAAGTGGAAGGTTTTACCTACGCACCCTCCGAGGTGCAGTGGTGGCAGCACGGCCACTCCAGCGAGCGCGACTTCATCTACGTTACCACGCAGAACTTGTCTGCCGACCAGTTGCAGGCACTCTCCGACGAAGTGGGTTCCGACCGGAGCCTGCTGGTCTGCTGCTCTGCCTTCCGAGGCGTGACAGCGGCGAAGGCGGCAGAACGCTGGCCGAACCTGACCTTGAAGAAGATTCCGAAGATGGTGCTGGCCCGCTGCGAATGGGGCCACGACGACTACAGCCTCAACGTGGCGAACCTGCCGATGGCCAAGCCCGATCCCGTTGATGCCTCGGCAGCCGCCGGAGCGAACAAGAAAACCAAGAGCAGGAAAGTGCCCGCTGCGCATTTGAATCAGGGCGGTCTGTTTGGGGAGAACGAGTAATGAACAGCCGTGTCCTGCACGCCGTCACCGGTCGTCTGTCGCTGCGCCCGCCGCAGGAGGAATCTCTCAAACGCTTGGTTCGCGCGCTCGAAACCTCGCCTGACCTCTTGGGCCATGAGCGGGATATCGCCGCCGTTCTTTCCACGCTGAAGGCCGAGTTCCCCACGCTGGAGGACTTTGAGCGCGAGTTTCCCTCGCTGTGCTTCGCGCTGGCCACGGGCGTCGGCAAGACGCGGTTGATGGGCGCGTTCATCGCCTATTTGCATCTGGCGCATGGCATCAACAACTTCTTCGTGCTCGCGCCCAACCTGACCATCTACAACAAGCTGATCACGGACTTCACACGCAACACGCCGAAGTACGTGTTCAAGGGCATTGCCGAGTTTGCGCAGCAGCCACCGCTGATCATCACCGGTGACAACTACGACCAGACTGGCGCAGCGGTGGACGACCAACCGCAGGGTTTCGCCCACGACGTGCGCGTCAACATCTTCAACATCTCCAAGATCAACTCCGAAGTGCGCGGCGGCAAGGAGCCGCGCATCAAGCGGATGAAGGAAGTGCTGGGCGACAGCTACTTCAACCACTTGGCGAACCTGCCCGATCTGGTGCTGTTGATGGACGAATCGCACCGCTACCGCGCCAGCGCGGGCGTGCGTGCCATCAACGAGCTGAAGCCGCTGTTCGGCCTGGAAGTAACGGCGACGCCGTTCGTCGAAAGCAGCAAGGGGCCGGTGCCGTTCAAGAACGTGGTGATGGACTACCCGCTGGCGCGGGCGATGGAGGATGGTTTCGTCAAGGAGCCTGCGGTTGTCACCCAACGCAACTTCAAGGCCAGCGACCACACGCCGGAAGAAGTGGAGAAGACCAAGCTGGAAGACGGCGTGCGCTTGCACGAAACCACGAAGGTCGAGCTGCTCACTTATGCCCGCGAGAACGGTGTCAAGCCGGTGAAGCCCTTCATGCTCGTCATCGCACGCGACACCACGCACGCTGCGAGTCTTTTGGCACTTCTGGAATCGGAAGCCTTCTACGAAGGGCGTTACGCGGGCAAGGTGATCCAGGTCGATTCCAGCCGCACCGGCGCGGAAGAGGAAGAGATGATTTCGCGCCTGCTGGCTGTGGAGAGTGTGGACGAGCCGACCGAGATCGTGATTCACGTCAACATGCTCAAGGAGGGCTGGGACGTGACCAACCTCTACACCATCGTGCCGCTGCGCGCCGCCAACGCGCGCACGCTGATCGAGCAGAGCATCGGGCGCGGCCTGCGCCTGCCTTATGGCAAGCGCACCGGCGTGGCGGCGGTGGATCGCCTGAACATCGTTGCCCACGACAAGTTTCAGGAGATCATCGACGAGGCCAACCGTGGCGATTCGCCGATTCGCCTGAAGCAGATCATCCTCGACGTGCCCAGTGCCGACGACAAGAAGGTAAGCGTGCAGGTCGGCTCCGGTGCTGCAGCGCGGCTTGGACTGGCGGATGCCGCGCCCGCAGTTGATCCAGCCTCGGCGGCTGCCTACTCTGACTCGGATGGTGGCGAGGCAAAACCCGCGCCGACGCCGGTGTTCACCACCGAGGCCGAGAAGCAAGCGGCGCGCGTGGTGATCGAAGTCATCGGCAAGCTGGAGACGCAGCGTGATCTAGTGCCGACCAGTGGCGCACTGCTCACGCCCGAGGTGCAGAAGGTCATTCAAGCGGAGGTGGCAGAACGCCTGAAGCCGATGCAGGGCAACCTGCTGGCAGGCGCGGACGATGCGGCACCGGTGATTGATCTGACCAAAGTGGTAGCCAAGACCACCGAGATCGTGGTGCAACAGACTATCGACATCCCGCGCATTGCCGTTGTACCCAAGGGTGAGGTCACGACCGGCTTTCGCCCGTTCTTGCTGGACGTGAGCCAGCTTCGCCTGCAACCGGGCGAGCGCGAGATCGTCGGCCAGATGCTGCGCACCAACGAACAATTTGCGCTGGCGGCGGAAATCGGCCTGAAAGAACAGCGCCCGGAGGACTACATCGTCCACGCGCTGGTGGACTTCGACGACATCGACTACTTCACCCACGCCGACCTGCTCTATGACCTGGCGGGCCAGATGGTGCGGCACCTGCAGAGCTACCTCTCGGAATCCGAGGCGGTCAACGTGCTGAATGGGCAGCGCAAGACCATCGCAAAGGAAATCCACTCGCAGATGATGGCGCACTTCTTCGAGGAAGCGACCGAGTTCGAGGTGCAGGTCAGTCGCGGCTTCACGGAACTGAAAGCCTGCAACTACACCGCTACGGCGGGACAAGCCCCGCGCCATTTCCGCGAAACGGTGGAGGACGTGGGCCGCATCAAGCAGATGCTGTTCGGCGGGTTCACCAAGTGCCTTTACCCATTGCAAAAGTTCGACTCGGACACCGAGCGCCGCTTCGCCGTCATCCTCGAACGCGACGCGAACAAGTGGTTCAAGCCCGCGAAGGGACAGTTCCAGATCTACTACAAGCTCGGCACCGAGCAGCCGGAGTACGTGCCGGATTTCGTGGTGGAAATGGATGCGTTCATCCTGCTGGCCGAGACCAAGAAGCGCGACGATCTGAAATCGGATGAAGTCGTCGCCAAGGCTGCGGCGGCATTGCGCTGGTGCAAATACGCTTCAGATCACGCCAGAAACGTCGGTGGCAAGCCGTGGAAATACATCCTGGTGCCACACGATGAAATCGCAGAGTCGAAGCGGCTGGCCGATTTCCTGCGGTTCGAAGTGAAGGACTGATTTGAAGGAGCGTTGATATGAGCCGTGCCCAGCTGCGTTTTCAGGTTGATTCCCGACTCGCCACATTGCTGAGTCAGGAATACCCGTCATCAGAGCGGGCGTTGAAGGAGCTCGTCGATAACGCGTGGGATGCCGACGCCGAGCACGTATCTGTCACTCTCCCGAAGCCACTGAGCGGTGGCTCCATCGTCATTGAGGACGATGGAAGCGGTATGACCGAAGAGGAGCTGCGGCGGCATTATTTGGCCATTGCATCCGATCGCCGCTCACGGCGCGGAGAACGTACCGCCGGGAAGAGCCGCCCGGTCAAGGGCAGAAAAGGCATCGGCAAGTTTTCTGGCCTCATGGCGGCGGCCACCATGATGCTCGAAACGCGTGCGCGCGGCCGCCTGTGCCGGATTTCGCTGCGCTTGGATGACCTTGCGCGCGTTGAAGATATCGAGCAGTTGGATATCAGCTTGCACAGCGAACCGTGCGCGCCCGAACTCCACGGGACAACCATTACGCTCAACGACTTGCACCAGGGTTTGGCTTACCCGGATGCCAACCGCCTACGCCAGATCCTGTTACAGGATTACGGTCGGCAGGATGACTTCGCGATCACGGTTGACGACAAGCGTCTGGATGTTGACGACGTATCAGGGCGTTATGCAGAGCAGGATCAGTCCTTGCCAAATGTGGGCAAGGTGAAACTGCGGTTCTCTATCAGCGATGGCAAGTCAGGATTGCGTCAGCCTGGCATTACCTTGCGCGTGGATGGCAAGGCCGTGGGGCGGCCAGGATTCTTTGGCTTGGATCAACGGGATGACTTCCCGCGCAAGTTACTTCGCAAGCTCTACGGCGAAGTCGAGGCGGACGGACTGCGCGATCACATCACTGCTGGTTGGGATGCTGCCGTTGAGAATAGTGAACTTTTGAAGGAGGTTGAGGCATACGTCCAGCCCATTCTCCGGGAGGCGTATGAGCAGCAGTACCGGCAAGAGATCCAGCTTGCACAGGCTCGACTGCAAAAAGCGATCCTTACTCGACTCTCAGCGCTGCCGGAACACAAAAGGGTTTTTGCAGATCGGGCGATCAAGAAAATCCTCGACAAGTATTACGGCGAACCGGAGAGCAAGGTCGAGCCGGTGGTGAATGTGTTGCTGGAGGCAATGGAACGATCCGATTACCGTATTCTTCTTGAGCACATTGCGGAAGCAACTTCGAGCGACGTTGCAGTGGTGGCCGAGCGGCTGGATGAGTTTGGCTTGGCAGAGATGGCATTCCTGGTTCAGCAAGCCGCAGCGCGCCAAGTTTTTCTTGATCAACTGGAACTGCTTGTTCGTGACGCAACAACTACCGAGGCCGTCTTGCACAAAGCCCTGGAACGTAACTTGTGGGTGTTTGGTCCGGAGTATTCCCTGTTCAGCTCAAACAGCACATTGCGGCGACAAGTGGAAGATGTTCTTGGGAAGGTCTATACGGGAGACAAGGCCGACAAACGTCCTGACCTGCTTCTCAACGAGAATCTGAGCGGCAAGTACTTATTGATCGAATTCAAACGGCCAAGCCACGCGCTGAATCACGGTGATTACGTACAGGCAATCGGCTATAGGCATGAACTGACAAAGTACGTTGGCTCTGCTGTTCAGGTTTTGTTGGTCGGTGGAGGCAGGTCTGCCGACTTTCCTACTGGAAATCGTGAGCCGGATGTTGAGGAGCGAATCTTTGGACAGATCATCTCCACAGCACGGCGACAGATTGAGTGGCTGCTCCGGACGGAGAGCTCTTGATCTCTTTCGGTTCTAAATATGCACCGAACGTCGATATTCGGTGCTGTGTGTGGTTATAAGTACTTCTTGAAGCTACCCGCAGTCAGGCTCACGGCCAGTCCCAGCAAGGCGGCGCTGGGCAGCAGGATCAGCAGTGGATGCACCGAGATCGGCAAGGCCAGGTACGTGATCCACGGCAGCACGGCCAGCGGCATCAGGCTCGCCTTCGCGCGGTGGTAGATGAAGCCGGATTCCCGGCCCGCGCCGAACCGGCGCACGTCCCGCCGCACAAGACCGTCGATCAGGCCGACGAACGCCGCGGTGAAGATCAGCGGCAGCGTGAGCACCAGAACCAGCAGGCGCACCAGGAACGTGAGGGTGGTGAAGGCCGCGGCAATCAGGTAGTTCTCGGCCCAGACATAGACCTGACTGATGTAGTAGCGGAAATTGAGCGTCTGCCCCTGGCTGGGCGTGCGCGCACGCTCGGCAGTCTGGCTCATACGCTCCAGCAGCCCCGAGCGCACGAAAACCCATTCGTAGCCGGTATCCACCAGTTCGTGCGCCGTGCGGCCCGGCTCCTGTACGACGACGCTGCGCGTGAAGTGGCTGGACAGATGCCCCAGCTCGTACTGCAACATCTGCTGGGAATGGCGCCAGCCCTGATCCTTCCAGAACAGGTGCATGCCGACGCACTCCATCACGATCGAGAACAGCAGCGAGCCGATCAGCACCCCGAGCAGCCGAAATGGCAGCGTTATCGTGCCGATAATCAAACCCCGACGGCGGTTCTGCTCTCGCTGGGTGGTGCTGGCCGCGTCGCTCATGGCGCTGCCTCGTCGCTATCCGTATCGCCTGCGCCAAAGGCGGCCGGTTCGGCTAGCGCGGCGTCATCCAGCAGATCATCAGGCAAGGCTGCGTCCTGCAATGCCGGGGCGCTGGTGAACTCCCACCACTGCGTCGCTTCGCTGTAGCTCTGGCGCATGTACCCGGCCAGTTGCTGCAAGTCTGCCGGCATCACCTCGTCCGGGTCCGGGGCCGGCAGCGGCATGCGCACTTTCCAAAGCTGGCCGCCCTGCAGCAGCGCGAAGCACTGGCCCTTGGGCAGGCCGACGACGTGCGACGGCTCGATCATCGGCACGCTGGACATGCTGATGCGGTCCTGGGTGTTCGACGTGAAATCCGTCGCCCCGCGAATGTCGGAGCTGTCGGTCGCGCCGCTGACGATGGTGGTGGTATAGACCTCGACCTTCGGCAGTTGCCGAGTCAGCAGTTCAGCGGTCGCGGTTTCGCGCACACGCAGCATGAACAGGTTGTTGAAGTTGCCGATCACCTGACCGGCCTTGGCGCGGTTGCCGATGCGGGCCTCGATGTCCGAGAGGGTCTGCGTGTACGCGGTGACCTGGAGGCCTGCGCCACCCCCCTTGTTGATCAATGGAATGAACTCGTCGCCCATCAACTCGTTGAATTCGTCGGCGTGGACATTGATGGGCACGCGCGCACCGGCCGATGCGCCCGGCAGGCCGTCGTCGATCCCGTGCTTGTAGATATGCCCGGCGACCGACACGAGATCGCTGAACATCGAGTTGCCGACCGCTGCGGCGACCTCGGCGTCGGAGAGTGCATCCAGGCCCACATAGACGATGGCCCTCTTACGGATGATCTGCATCCAATCGAAGATCGGGCGCGGGTCGGCCAGGTCGGAGTAGTTCGGGGCCAGGAGCTGCGCGATCTTGCCGCTGGTGAGCTTCTCCAGCAGCGGCAAGAGGCTGGCGACGATCTTGTCGAAATAGGTCTTGTCGTATCGGACAGCAGAGCGCAGACCATCCAGCACCGGGTCATAGTTGCGTGCCTGCGAGAGGTACTGCTCCAGCGCCACCACGCGCTTCTCGCGCCCGATCATGTTGCGCGGAATGTTCTTCTCGTTGAGCTTGGCCTCGATCTGGACGATCACCTCCCAGGCCTTGGGCTCGGTCTTGGCGAAGTAATGCTGGGCGTACTCGATGAACAGCGCGTCGATGTTGATGACGTGCCGCTGGATCAGCATGTAGTCCGGTCGCTGTCCCAGTTCCACCAGGGCGCGCGCGATGATGTTGACGAAGCGCCAGGCGAACTCGCGGAACGCCGCGCTGTTGCCTTCGCCGGAAAGCTGCCCCGCGACGCGGGTGGCCACCTCGCTGATGCGGCCGAAGCGCCCCACGGCGTTGTAGCGCGCGGAAATGTCCGGCCAGCCCAAATGAAAGACGTAGAACTCGCCTTCGCGGCCCGCGCGCTTGGCCTCGACGTACATCCTCTTCAGGAGATCGGCATCGCCCTTGGGGTCAATGACGATCACCACCTCGTGCTCGCCCGCGGCGTTCACGCGCCGGATGTCCTGGGTCACGAACAGTTCGGCCAGCCGGGTCTTGCCGACGCGCGTGGTGCCCAGCACCAGCGAGTGACCGACGCGCTCGCCGAGCGGCAAGCTGACGTCCACCTCGTCGGGCTCGATGCCGTGCAGACGGGGCAAGCCGCCCACGGGCGGAAGCGGCTGCACCGGGTTGAAAGGCACGTCCCAGCCGGTAAGCGCGGACAGCCCAGACAGCGGGAACGGCGCGAACTCCAATCGTTCTTCCAGCCGTCGAGCCAGCCGGTAGGCCGGCGTCGGCTCGACGTAGCGGCGGAACTCCGGCCGGTACGTCTGCATCAGCCTATGGGTGTGCTTCTGCTCCCACAGGAAACCGCGCCCCACGAACAGCCGCTGCTGGCTGACCGGCACGTCCTTGCTGGTCATCACGTAGCGCGGCAGGCGGCGGATGTTGCGCCGGTAGCGCAGGATGACGCGGGCATCGCGGTAGCGGATCGCGCCGTAGGCGCCGAACGCCAGCGCGCTGCCGACGCCCATGGACGGGCTCAGCGCGAGCGACCATGGGGCCACCAGGGACAGAAACGCGGCGCCCGCGCATGCGGCAACGGTGTATAGCTCCACCGCTGGGCGAAGCAGTACCTCGACCGGCTGTTTCCCCGACATGGCTTCATTGCTCGATGCCGGTGGCCGTGATCAGCGCCGGGTAGTGCCGCAAGCCGAGGCGCTCGGCCAGGTCGTCGCCGGACGCGGGCGCGAGGGGTACACCGGGCACCAGTGCGCGCAGCCGCGCCAGGCCCTGCATGGTCTCGACGTTGACCACCAGGCCGACCGCGCCACGCTCGCGCAGCGCGGTCGCCTGGCGGCGAAGCCAGGCATGGGACGCCTCGTCGTCGCCGACGACCACGAAAGGACGCAGGCCCGGGGCCTCGATGACCCGCCGCGCGACGGTGCCGGGCGTGAGCTTGGCGCTGCGCACCGGCAGCATCGCGGCCTCGTCCGCCGGCGTGGCGGGAACCTGGGGTGTCGGGATCGGCGGCCGGGCCGGCGCGTTGGCACGCGGCTGGAGGTTCAGGGCTTCGTAGTACGGCAGCGCCGACGCGCCGCCGCGGTCTTCGACCACGATCAGCGGCTCGCCGGCAAGCGAGGCCAGCGGCAAGCCTGCCAGCAGTACGAGCAGGCCCCGCAAGGCCAGATGGGATGTCGTCATGGGGATGTCTCCTTGCGTGCGGCGAGAACCGCGGCGGTTGGGCGTGCGCCCTGCACCCGGGCGAGGTGGCGCGACACGCTGCGCCGGTAGCGGGCGGCGGGCTCGCCACCCGCGGGGCGGTGGTAGCGGCCCATCGCCAGCAACCAGTCCTCGCCGGGGGCGTGTTGCTCGCGCAGGATCTCGGCAGCGATGGCGAGATTCCGGTACGGGTCGAGCAGGTCGCAGGCGCTGGCGTAGCGCTGCTGGTGGTAGCCGAGGTTGATCTGGCCCAGGCCCGCGTCGATGCGCGTGTGCGGCGTGGAGCGCATCGCCTGCTGCAAACCCGCGCAGGCATCGGCGCGGGTCGCATAGCGGCGTGATTGGCCGGCGACGTTGAGGGACCACGGCCACGGGACGATGCGTCCGTTACGGCGGATGCCACTCTCCTGCAAGGCCACGGCGTAGAGCACCGTCGAGGGGATGCCTGCGCGCTGCGCGGCGAGCTGGTAGGCCGGTGGCGGAACCTCCTGGGCCTGGGCCTGGGCGACGCAGGCGCATAGGCCAGCGGCGAGCACCAGTGTGCGCAGGGGGGCGGCTATGGCTGGCGCTGCCATTGGCCGTTCACCTCGCGCACGACCGCCGGCAGGTCGCCGGGTACCCCCAAGGTCAACCAGCGGCCGCCGTCGTGGTTGAGCGTGATGCTGCCGCTGCGCACGCGCGCCGGATCGACGTTCGCGCGCTTGGCCCAATCGCGGATGCGCGCGTCGTCCTGGCGGCTGCCGACCATGTACAGGTCGAATTCGGCGCCCGAGGATTGCAGGCGCTGCACGAGCTGGCCGCAGGCCACGCAGTTATCTTTCACGAACACTGCCGTGCGGCCGGAGCCGCGCGTGGCCCCGGCGACCGGCTTGTCGTCCGGCAGGTTCACCCGCTGCATCCCGGGGTTCAGGCGCTGCCAGGCCTCGTCATAGGCCCGCTGATAAGCGAGCAGTTTCTCCACGCGGCGCGCTTCGACCTGCACCTGCAGCTCGGCGTAGCGTCGCCGTTCCTCGTCGGTGCGGGCCTCGATGCCCAGGGCCGACAGCGGGTCCAGGTTGGGCGAGTAGATGCCCAGCGGCCCGTCCATCAGTTCGCGGTAGCGCGCCCACTCCTGCGGTTGCAGGCCCCAGTCGCTCGCCACCCGGTCATCCAGAACGCGAGCGACCAGCGGGCGCTCCTGGCTTTGCGCATTGCGGGCGGGGGCTGTGGCGGGCTGCTGCGCCCAGGCGGGCCACTGGGTGGACGCCAGCAAGAGCGCGGAAAGGATGATCGATGGCTTCATGCGATCTGCTCCGGTCAGGGGATCGCCACGCGGCGGGTCTGGTCGCCGGCCTGGAACACGGCGGTGTTGCCCTCGACGGCCTGCAAGCGCCACGGGCCGACCGCATCGCCGGGTAGCAGCACCTGAAGCTGGTCGGGCGTGAAGTCGCCATTGCTTGGCGCGACGGACACGCTGCGCTCGCCGGCACGCAGTTCGGCCCCGACGATGCGG
>Ga0209066_10002479_pt1 | contig 22380 bp, 20 predicted proteins | sample All_14_2_FD_187198 | JGI IMG/M metagenome (GOLD analysis project Ga0209066, IMG submission 187198) | Freshwater microbial communities in response to fracking from Pennsylvania, USA - Allegheny Zone_MetaG_DW_15 (SPAdes) (version 2) ... | reverse complement strand
TCATTCGACCCCATAGGACGGGATTTAAGAACATGGCCAAGCCGGCAACGCTGCAGGTCAAGCTGGTCAGCACGGAAGGCACCGGGTACTTCTATGTGACCAAGAAGAACCCGCGTACCAAGACCGAAAAGCTTCAGATGCGCAAATACGATCCGAAGCTGCGCAAGCATGTGATCTTCAAGGAAGAAAAGATGAAGTGATCGGGCCTGCGCCCGGTATCGGGCGCGCCTGCGCTTCGCTTTCGCGATGCAACCCCCGAGGCTGAAGGCCCCGGGGGTTTGTTGCGTTTTGGCGTGGCGTGGCACGGTCAGATCCGCTCGCCGCGCTCCATCGCGCGCAGGAAGCGGGTGGCATCCTGGTGGATGGCTTCGCGTCGTTCCGGCTCGAACCGGGCCAGGTTGCGATAGGGCATGCTCAGGCGCGGATTGCCTTCCAACCGGGCGCGATGGCGCATCAGGAAATCCCAATACAGATAGTTGAAGGGGCAGGCGCGTGGTCCCAGCTTCTTCTTCACGTCATACCGGCAAGTACCACAATAATCCGACATGCGGTCGATATAGGCGCCGCTCGCCGCATAGGGTTTCGAGGCCATCCTGCCGCCATCGGCGAAGATCGCCATGCCATGGGTGTTGGGCAGTTCCACCCAGTCGAAGGCATCGGCATAGACCGCGAGATACCAGGCCTCGATCTCGCGCGGGGCGATCCCTGCCAAGAGGGCGAACTGGCCGGTGACCATCAGCCTTTGGATATGATGGGCATAGGCCAGCCGTCTGGTCTGGTCGACCACGGCGGCGATGCAGGCCATATCCGTGCGGCCGGTCCAGTAGAACTCCGGCAGCGGGCGCTGCGCGTCCAGCGCGTTCGTTGCGGCATAGCCCGGCATCTCAAGCCAGTACAGGCCGCGCACATATTCCCGCCAGCCCAGGATCTGGCGGATGAAGCCTTCTACGGCGTTCAGCGGGGCCTGACCTTCGGACCAGGCGCGTTCCGCCCTGCGGCAGACCGATAGAGGATCAAGCAGGCCGCAATTGAGGTAGAGCGCGATGACCCCGTGATAGAGCCAGTCCTGGCCGCGCAGCATCGCGTCCTGATAGTCACCGAAGCATGCAAGACGCTCGGTCACGAAATGTTCGAACACCAACTGCGCATCCTGCGGCGTGACGGCGTAGGGAAACGGGTCCAGATCACCGAAGCCTTCGGGAAAGCTGCGGGCGACAAGCTCGATCACCTCGCGCGTCAGCGCATCGGGCTCGACGGATAGGGGGGGCGGCGGGATCAGGCCCGGCGGCGGCGCTTTTCGATTGTCCTGATCGAAATTCCACTGGCCGCCTTCCGGTGTACCGTCCCTGCGCATCAGCAGGCCGGTTTCCCGTCGCATCTCGCGATAGAAGAATTCCAAGCGCAGCTGCTTGCGGCCTTCGGCCCATCGGGCGAAACGCTGTGCGCTGCACAGGAAGCGGTCATCGGGCAGGATTTCCACCGGAAGTCCCGCCTGGGTCTTCCATTGCCGCATATCGGCCAGCACCCGCCACTCGCCGGGTTGGGTGGCGATAATGCGCTGCGGACGAAGCGTCTCTACCGCCCGGGCGATCTCCCCGGCAAAGGAATGGCTGTTCTCAGGATCATCCAGCCGCACATAACGCAGGGTTATTCCTTCGCGCGACAGGGTCGCGGCAAAATGGCGCATCGCGGAGAACAGGAAGGCGATCTTCTTGCGATGATGGGGCACATGGGTCGCTTCGCCGCGCACCTCCATCATCAGCACCACGTCCCGGTCGCGGTCGAGGTCACACAGGGATACAAGGCCGCGGCTCAACTGATCGGCGAAAATCGGGCGCAGTGTCGCGGTCATGTCGGAGCCTTTTGAAAGAGGTGATGCCCGGTCGATACGTGGCCGCGGCTGGGGCGGATTTGTCGCAGTTGGTCCATGCGCCAGGCGGTGGCCACGTAAGAAAACCGTCATTCCGTCCCGCTACGGTTCGGCTCGTGACACTGGCAGCATAGCCGGTGCACCCGACAGGCTTGGATCAGGAAGGACATTCCATGACGATGGACAGCAATGCGGGGATGACTCGCGCGGAAGCTTTTGAGCGCTCCGAGGATGTGGGCTCGAACCATAGCGACAACGCGACCTTCGGCGATATCGTGAACGCGCGGCTGGGGCGGCGCGACGTGCTGAAAGGCGCGCTTGCCACCACGGCCCTGATGAGCGCGGGCGGGGCCATTGCGGCCCTTGCCACCGGCAAGGATGCCCAGGCCGCCGTCGGCCAGTTCGCCTTCAAGGAAATCGCCCATGGCGCGAGCGAAACCCATGTGGTGGCGGACGGCTATTCGGCCGACATCCTGATCCGCTGGGGCGATCCCGTGCTGGTCGATGCGCCGGCATTCGATCCGATGAACCAGTCGGCCGCCGCGCAGGAAAAGCAGTTCGGTTACAACAATGATTTCATCGGTTTCGTGCCGCTGCCGGCCGACTCCAACTCGGCGGATCATGGCCTGCTCTGCGTCAACCATGAATACACCGACGAGGAAGTGATGTTCCCCGGCATGGTGGCCGAGCAGGAAGGCGCCAAATTCGGGCGCATGACCAAGGATCTGGTCGAGATCGAGATGGCGGCGCATGGCGCCTCGATCCTGGAGATCAAGAAGGAAGGCGGCAAATGGGCGGTGGTGAAGGCCAGCCCCTATAACCGCCGCATCTCGCTGCGCTCTACCCTGATGGACATTACCGGCCCGGCCGCCGGCACGGACCGGATGAAGACCAGCGAGGACCCTACCGGCAAGCAGGTGGTCGGTACCGCCAACAATTGCGCCGGCGGCATCACGCCCTGGGGCACCTATCTGATGGCCGAAGAGAATTTCAACGGCTATTTCTGGGGCGAAGGCAGCCTGCATGCGGAAGCCGCCAAGCTGAAGCGCTATGGCGCGCCGGGCGGCTGGTATGCCTGGGGCCGCTATTTCGACCGCTTCCATGTCAACAAGGAGCCGAACGAGGTCAACCGGTTCGGCTGGATCGTCGAGGTCGATCCGCTCGATCCGAACTCGATCCCCAAGAAGCGCACCGCGCTTGGTCGCTTCAAGCACGAAGGCGCCGAAGTGATCGTCAACAAGGACGGCCATGTCGTGGTCTATTCCGGCGATGACGAGCGTTTCGACTATGTCTACAAATTCGTGTCGGAAGGCAAATACGACGCCAGCGACCGGGCGAAGAACATGGATCTGCTGGATGCCGGCACGCTCTATGTCGCCAAGTACAATGCCGATGGCACGGGCGAATGGCTGCCGCTGGTCCATGGCCAGGGCAAGCTGACGGCCGCGAACGGCTTCGCCAGCCAGGCCGATGTGCTGATCGACGCCCGCCTTGCCGGCGATGCGGTCGGCGCCACCAAGATGGACCGGCCGGAGGATATCGGGGCCAACCCGGTAACCAACAAGGTCTATGTCATGCTGACCAACAATACGCGTCGCAAGGGTGACGCGGTTGATGCGACCAACCCGCGCCCGTCCAACGAATGGGGCCAGATCGTGGAAATGACCCCGGCTGGCGGCGATGACCATGTCGCCACGACTTTCAGCTGGGACATGCTGCTGCTGGCCGGCAATCCGAAGGACCCGAAGGTAGGCGCGAAGTGGAATCCCCGCACCTCCGAGAACGGCTGGTTCGCCTGCCCGGATAACTGTGCCATCGACCACCAGGGCCGGCTGTGGGTCACCACCGATCAGGGTGGCTCCTGGAAGAAGGCCTCCGGTACGTCCGATGGCGTCTGGGCCATGGAAACCGATGGCGAGTTGCGTGGCATGGGCAAGTTCTTCTTCCGCGTGCCGGTGGGTGCCGAAATGTGCGGCCCCTGCTTCACCCCGGACGACCAGACCCTGTTCGTCGCTGTGCAGCATCCGGCCACCGATGGGGCGAAGGAGTTCGAAGGCTTTGGGCGCGACTCCACCTTCGAAGACCCGGCGACCCGCTGGCCGGACTTCAAGGACGGCATGCCGCCGCGCCCCTCCGTGGTGGTGATCACCAAGAATGGTGGCGGCATCATCGGGTCCTGATCCCCGGCCACGGCACAGGATTATTGCTTCGGGAGGGCGGTCCGCAGGGGCCGCCCTCTTGATTTCCATCCGCTGCGTTCGCAGATGCTGTGGGCCGCGCATGTAGGCGCCGTCGCCGGGACGGGGCCGTGCGGCTTTTTCGGGGCGCATGGCATGCATTACACCGCGATCATGGGTTGGGTCTCCTTCACCTCCGCTTTCTGGGTCATGGCTTTGACCGGCGCGCCGCCGCGCAGCCAGGGCCGTTTCCTGCAGCGCCTCCGCGAGGTGCTGACCGATCCCAGCATCCTGATTGTGCTGGGCCTGATCGTGCTGGGGCTGGCCGCGGTCTATTCGGCGGTGCTGCAGGCCATCGCCCAATCCGCCGGGCTGGGTGTGATCGGCGCGGAAGGTTTGGTTGCGCTTGCCCTGTCCGGCTTCACCTTCTGGCGCATGTTCGGCTGATAGCGCACAGGGGACAAACGTCCCCCCTATCTCGCCTCGCTCGGCAGGGGGCCGGATGCGTCGATGATCTGATCCTCGATCACCGGCAGCACCGCCCCGGCAAGGGCTTTTCGGTCGTTGGGGGTGGATTCGTCACCGGCCAGCCGGACCGTGACTTCGCGATGGGCGAACTGGATGCCCTCGCGCGTGAACAGGTCGCGGATGTCCTGATAGACGCGCTTGCGGATGATGAACTGATCGCCGGGTTTGGTCATGAACTTGACCCGCACCAGCATGGCCGAATCTTCCATGGAATAGACGCCCTGCGATTTCAGCGGCTGCAGGAATTTTGATCCGATCTCGGGGTCCTGCTGCAGGGCCTTGCCCAGATCCTTGATCAGCCGGCGCACTTTTTCCACATCCGTGCCATAGGTCAGGCGCAGGGTCAGCTTCATCATTGCCCAGTCGCGCGAATAATTGGTCAGCTGCTTGATCTCGCCGAAGGGCACGGTATGCAGCGCCCCCAGATGATGGCGCAGCTGCATGGACCGCAGGGAAATCTTTTCCACCGTCCCCTTCACCCCGCCCAGATCAATATACTCCCCCTTGCGGAAGGCATCGTCGATCAGGAAGAACGCGCCGGAGAAGATATCGCGGATCAGGGTCTGCGCGCCAAAGCCGATGGCCAGGCCGACCACGCCGGCGCCGGCGAAGAGCGGGCCGACATCCACCCCCAGGCGCGACAGGGCAATCATGGCGCCGATGATCGCGACCGTGATCAACAGGATGTTGCGGAACAGCGGCAGCAGCGTGGCAAGCCGGCTGGATGCGGCGGCGGCCCCGCCCTCCTCTCCGGGTTCCGGCGCCTCGACCACGCCTTCCTCGGCGATGCGCCGATCAATCAGAATCTTGATCGCCTGCCAGCACAGATAGGCGATGAAGGTCACGATCAGCACATCCATGAACCGCCAGAGCGGGTTCATGCCGACCACGCCGGTAACGTTCCAGGTTTCCAGCAGGATGACGGCGCCGATCACCCCGATGGCAATGCGGGCTGCTTCCTCTGCCAGATCCTTCAGGCTGCGCGGTGCTGCGGGCAGGCGGCTGGAAAGGGTCAGCCCGGTTTCATCCATACTGGCCTCACCCGGCGTTTCCATCAGGCGGGCGCGGGCGGAACGCCGTGCCAGCCTGTCGATGCCCAACAGCGCAAGCCCATAGAGGAGGAAGGCCGAAAGCAGCAGCATGACCGGGATCACGACGGGCGCGATCGCAGCCTTCTTGCCCAGCAGAACATTGATCGCCGTAACACCCCAGGCCGCCAGGAAATACAGCGCGACGGCGACATGCCAAAGCCTGGCAGCCAGACGTGGAACCAGCCGGGCTTTCCCGCCGGCGGCGTCGTTGGCCGACCCCAGGATGATCCGGCCCACGGTATGGCGGTGGACGATGGCCAGGCTGGCCAGCGCCAGCGCCGTGACCAGGGTCGAACCCAGCAGGGCCAGAATATGCAAATTCCGCGACAGCCCGATATCAACGATCCAGAAAGATGCTTCGATCAGCGTGACGCCAAGCGCAATCACGGCGATGGACCCGCCAAACAGGCGCCAGGCCTCCGCATCGCTGAACGGCAGAACCCGGTATTGCGGGTCGATGGGGGAGAGGATGGACATGAAAACGATGAAGGCGATGAAAATCTCCACCACCGCGCCCATAACGGCCAGGAAGGTGACCTGGAAGGCATGGCTGCCATCGGTCAGCAGGGTGGCCAGCGCGAAGGAGATCGCCGCGCACATGGCCAGATTGACGCCCATCACAACCACGCGCAACGCCAGAAAGGCCAACTTTTCCGACCGGTCGCGCGGCATCTTGCTGACAACACCGGACAGCAGGTGTCGCAGCCATTCCTTGGCCAGGAAGGCGCAGACGAAACCGACACCGACGCAGAGCAGGACGAGACCCAGACTCTGCAGATGCCAGAGCAGGGTGCCATCCGGGCTGGCGCTGCGCAGCGCGTCCGGGACGGAGGCGAAATCGCCGTCCAGGCCATGGATCAGGTCGCGGATCTGTTGTCGTATGGCCGGGCCAACGGCCCCCATACTGTCCATCGGATACATGGATGCACGCTTTCAAGCCAGGAAATGATGCCGCAGTGTAATGTGCTCGGGCTGGCTTGGAAACGTGCGTGCCCGCGTTTTCCGTCAGGTCGTCAGGTCGTCAGGCGGTCCAGCGTATGGCGCAGGGCCGCGATGGCCCTGGCGCGTTCCTTGGCGTCGGGCAGGGCGGCCACACGCCGTTCGATGGCGAGTGCAAGACGGGCATATTCGTTGCGCCAATCCTCGCCGCTGGCCTCCTGCGGGCGGGACAGGCGCGGGGCCTTCGGCTTGGGCAGCGTCACCCGGCCAGCCAGTGGCACGGTCATGTCCATGCTGGGGATATGGATTTTGCCCTGCTCTATCCCGGCTGCGGCCAGATCATGGGCCAGGGCATGCAGCGCCTCCGGCTCGCCATGGGTCAGATAGAGTGCGCGATGGACCGGGCGCCGGGCCAGGGCCCATTGCACGAGTTCGGCCCCATCGGCATGGCCGGAATAGGCTTCGGTCTGGCGGATGGCGGCATGGACGGCCACCTCCTCGCCATGGATGCGCACGAAGGGCTCGCCAGCCAGAAGGGCCGCGCCCAGGGTGCCGCCCGCCTGATAGCCCGATAGCAGCACGGTCGCATCTTTGCGCCAGAGGAAGCGTTTCAGATGATGGCGGATGCGTCCAGCTTCGCACATGCCCGATGCCGCCATGACGATGAAACCACCCTTCAGCCGGTCGATCGCCTTGGAATCCTCCTGGGTTTCGCTGAACCGCAGGATGCCGGATTCCTTCCAGCTGGAATGGACGCCGTCATGGTCCAGCAGCGTGGCATGCTTTGCGAAAATCTCCGTCGCGCGGATGGCGAGCGGGGAATCGAGGAAGATGGGCACGCGCGGCACCGCCCCGTCGCGCATCAGCGTCATCAGATCCGCCAGCAATTCCTGCGTGCGTTCCACCGCGAAGGAGGGGATGAGAAGCGGGCCACCGCGTTTCAGGGCCTGAAGCACCTCCTCCCCCAAGGAAAGGCGACGCTCATCGGGCGTCATGACCGGGCGGGTACGACCGCCATAGGTCGATTCCATCACCAGCACGTCGATATCGCTGGGGCCGTCGGGGTCGGGATGCAGCAGCTTGTTGTCCGGCCCGATATCGCCGGAGAACAGCAGCCGCGTCACCGGGGTTCGGCCATGGTCTTCCAAGGCCAGCTCGACGGAGGCGGAGCCCAGAATATGCCCGGCATTCCAGAAGCGCGCCTTCAGCCCGGGAAGAATCTGGACCCAGTCGCAATAATCCACACCCCGGAACAGCCGCAGGGAGGCTTCCGCATCCGCCTTGGTGTAGATCGGCTCCACCGCCGGGCGGCCGCGCTGGGCGTTGCGTCGGTTCAGCCGCTCGACCTCGCTTTCCTGGATATGGCCGGAATCCGGCAGCATGACGCTGGCAAGGTCGGCCGTCGGACTGGTGGCGTAGATCGGGCCGGTGAACCCCTGCTTCACCAGACGCGGAATCAATCCCGAATGATCGATATGCGCATGGGTCAGGATCAGGGCTGAAATGGTCTTCGGATCGAAGGGCAGGGGGCGATAGTTCAGTTCCCGGACGGTCTTGGCGCCCTGGAACAGGCCACAATCGATCAGAACGCGCCCGCCCGCACAGTCCAGCAGATAACAGGAGCCGGTGACCGTGCCGGCGGCGCCGAAGAAACTGAGTTCAGGTACCATCATGGCCGGATCATTCCAGCCGTTTCGGGTCCCCGCAAGGGAAATCGATCAGGCCAGAAGCGACAGGATGACGAGCCCGGACGCCATATAGCCGGAATAGATCGCGAAACGCTGATAAATGCGCTGCAGCAGGGAGGAGATCGCGCTCTGCGCTTCGCGTTCGCCCATGCCCAGATCGCCATCCAGGATCAGATAGACCTCCGTCCGGCGGAAATCATGTGTCGGCGCCCTTACCGACTTCCAGTACAGCACCAGGGCCGAGATGGCGAACAGGATGCCGCCGGATTTCATCGCGGCGGCCGGGTCGTAGCTGAGGCCGACCATCACCATGGTGATGGCCAGGGTGGCGAAAGACATCGCCCGCAGGATCGAGGTCCGGGCAGCCGCTTCGATACGGGCCAAATGCCAAGCACTGAGCGCCATGATGCAGGTCATCCTTGTGTCGAACATCCAACTCCGCGCATGTTGCGCTGCAACATAGAATGCTCCCGACTTCCTGCCCGGTCCAGTCAAAACAGCGTGATTCCACCCGTCATAAGGTTGTGAATTCCAGGCAAAGTCAGGGCGACGACGCCAGCGAACCAAATCCAGACCGAAAGACCCTCCTGCGTCTCCTGGCCGGTAAACCGCTCATACAGGGCTGCCGGCACGCCCGCGACCAGCAAGGTCAGCGAGGAGGTGCTGATGCAGGCCAGATAGATCATAACCTGCGGATATCCCAGCAGGAAATGCGGCATCCAGACCAGGGGGTTCAACAGCATCATGATGACGAAGGGAGAGATCAGCCCGTTGAATATGGCGATCAGGACGAGGAAGCGGACCATCTTCGTGCTCTCTTTCGGGGGCTGGATCAGCCGGCCTGGGTGACGGGCGGGGTAAGGCCGAGATCGACCATGACCATGGTGAAGATCACACGCAGCACCATCAGCCAGAACACGGCGATGAAGGGGATGAAGCCGCCGGGCACGGCCGCAGGGCTGATCCAATGCGCGGCATAGAGCACCGGCTGGCTGACGGCGCGGAAGGCGCGCCAGATATAGTTGTCCCAGGCATCCGGCACGAACAGCGCCAGGATGGCCCGACCCATCACCGTATACATCAGCAGGGCCAGGATATAGTTCGGAATATTGTAATACCAATATTCCCAGAAAAACGTCGACATGGGGGTGTCTCTCCGCGGGCGTTACTTGGCGTTGTGGCCATTATCTTACGCAGACTTCCAAAGCACAAGAAAGCGCGTCGGATGCGGCGAAAAAGAAGGGGGCTGGACAAGCCAGCCCCCAGATCGCCTTCGAAAGAGGCGGCGTCAGGCGGGCGGTCAGTGACCGGCGCCCTCCACCTTTTCTTCCATCATGGTCTTGCCGCTCGGGATACGCAGTTCCTTGATGAATTCCTGCATTTCCGCGGACGGTGCCGGAGTTACGATCGACACCAGATAGGTGACGATGAAGCCCAGCGGGATGCCGAAGATACCGGCCGAGATATTGGCCACACCCCACAGCGTCGGCTGACCCAGGCCCATCGTCGGATGGGTCCAGATCAGATAACCCAGCGTGGCGACGAAGCCGACGGTCATGCCGGCAATGGCGCCTTCCTTGGTCGTACGGCTCCACCAGATGCCCATGACGAGCGCCGGGAAGAGACCGCCTGCGGCCAGCGAGAAGGCCCAGGCCACCAGGGCCAGGATGCCGCCCGGCTTCTGCGCGGCCACATAGGCCGACAGAATGGCCACCACGATCAGCAGGATACGGGCGATGATCAGGCGCTTCTTGGTGGAAGCGTTCGGATCGATCATCCGGTAGTAGACGTCGTGGCTGAGCGCGTTGGCGATGGCGAGCAGCAGACCGTCCGCAGTGGACAGCGCAGCCGCCAGACCGCCTGCGGCGACCAGACCGGCAATCACATAGGGCAGACCCGCGATTTCCGGGGTGGCGATAACGACCGTATCGGCACCGATGGCAAAGGCGGAATGGCTCAGGGTCAGTATCTGCTTGGCCTGACAGGCGTCGAACACCGCCTGTGCCGACGTGGCCGCAGCGCCGCAGATCTTAACCAGACCATCAAGATTGCCGTAGGTGAAAATCCAACTTGGCAAAGCTTCAATCGCGGCCAGTGTGCTCAGATCCGCGCCCAGCACGTTCTGATACACTTCCAGCTTGGCGAAGGAAGCATAGGCCGGAGCCGTGAAGTACAGGAAGAAGATGAACAGCAGAGCCCAGCCGGCCGAGATGCGGGCATCACGAACGGACGGGGTGGTGAAGAAGCGCATCAGCACATGCGGCAGGGATGCCGTGCCGACCATCAGGCAGACGATCAGCGCGATGAAGTTGAACATCTCCGTCGCATTGGCCGGGGTGGCCATGAAGGGCTTGGCACCCTGCAGGGCCGGCTTGGTGGCTTCCAGCTGCTGGATTTCCTGCAGCACCTGACCATACATCAACTGCGGGATCGGAACGCCGGTCTTCTGGGCCGACAGCACGATCACCGGGATCAGATAGGCGGTGATCAGCACGATATACTGGGCCACCTGGGTCCAGGTAACGGCGCGCATGCCGCCCAGGAGCGAGCAGACCAGAATGCCGATCAGGCCGACGAACACGGCGATGTTGAAGTCGATGCCCAGGAAGCGGGAAGCGATGATGCCCGTGCCCGTCACCTGCGCCACGATGTAGCTGAAGGAACAGATGAACAGGATCACGATGCCCACGAAGCGGGCGACGTTGCCGCCATAGCGCGCGCCCAGGAAGTCCGGAACGGTATAGGCGCCGAACTTGCGCAGATAGGGCGCGATCAGCACGGCCACAAGCACATAGCCACCGGTCCAGCCGATGACGAAGGACATGTAGCTGTAACCGGATGCGTAGATACCGCCCGCCATGGCGATGTAGGAGGCGGCCGACATCCAGTCCGCGGCGGTGGCCATGCCGTTATAGAACGGCGGCACCTTGCGGCCGGCGACGTAATATTCCGACACCTGCATGGTGCGGGACAGAACGCCGATGCCGGCATAGACGGCAATGGTGAAGAAGACGAAGAGATAGCCGATCATCCGATCGGGCAGGCCGACCTGCTCAAGGATCGCGAGCAGGATCACGAAGGCAGCAAAGCCACCGGTATAGATACCGTAAACCTTGCCGAGATTGCTGGTGAAATCGCCTTTCATCGGGCTCCCCTCCCTCAGTCTTCAGCGACGCCGCAATCCTGGTCGATCTGATTCTGCTTGCCAGCGAACCAGAAGATCAGGACCACGAACACGATCAGCGAACCCTGGGCTCCCATGTACCAACCCATGGGAAAGCCGAAGATCACGATCGAATTGAGAGATGCGGAGAAAAAGTGAATCAGAAATCCGAACACGAACCAGATCGCCAAAGTAATCCACATCAGCGACTTAGTCCGGGCCCAGTGCTCTTCTCGATTAGCCATGGTGTCACCCGTTTCCGTATAGACCCGTTCCAAGCGGCAAGCGGGCACGGAAGCCCTTCCAGGGCTGGCCTGCTCGCCACCGCGACGATGTCCGGGAAGAATTCCTTGTGAGACCAAGCGCCCCGTTCCGCCACAGCGGACGGTATACCCCCCTCAGACTTCCTCCCAGTCAAAGCCCTGCAGCCTGTTTTTTTGTTTCGCTGCAGAGACATTCCGGAGCTTATGACTACGGCTGCCCTTCCCCTCTCCAGGGATCGTGAACCGTCGTCCTGCCCTCTTTTTCACGATTGGAAAGTCTTTAGGACTCCCAACCAGCGCACGAGCACAATATGATACATGGTAAACCATGACAAGATGGTTGTTTTCCTTGGGTGGGAGCATGAACGTTGGTCGCTATCTTGAAAAATCTTTTCAAAAGGGCAGAAAAATTTACAAGTGCGGACGGCCTCTTAGACTTCCTGAGCAGTCGTAGCGCTTTCGTTTCACAAAAATGCACTTACGAGTACTGCCGGGCCCGATCGGGTCTGATGTGGGACAAGCTGATGCTGGAGCGGGAGTTCCTGGATGCGATGGAAATCTGTCGCTGGCAGGCCCTGGCCGATGTTTATGCCGATCTGGCGGTGCTGGCCGAGGCCTGGATGCGCCCGTCCCTGCATGATGACGTGGCGAAGGCAAGAATAGCCGACTTCCTGGTAGCGGGGGGCAGGGATTTCCTGGAGAGCTTTCCCGAGCCGGCCCATCGCCAGGGCCAAGGCTGGGGGAAGGAGATGGCGGAACTGCGCACACGTCTTGCCGCCATGCAGCTTGCCGCCCCCAAGGCGCCGCAGGAAGTGGCCCGTGTGGCGGGCAACAAGGTTTATGACATCATGCCCATCCACACCAATTTCAAGAATTTCGACCGGGAACTGGTGGTCAATTCGGTACGATTCCAGTTTGTGCGGGTCTATGAGGACATGTCCCAGCAGGGCGTTCGCGATCAGGTTGTAGCCGATATCCTCAGCCCCGCCGACAGCTGACCCGGCACGAGGCCGATTGCGCCCGATCAATGCCGATGCGACGATGCTACTGCAAGATGCGCTCGAAGCGTGCGATGCAGGGCGGGAGGTGATCGGGTGAAAAGCAGTTCGCGACAGGGACTTTTCCTTGCAGGCATGGCGGCCATCGCCTGCGCTGTCACGGGCGCGGCCATTGACCTGTCCGGCTTCCTGTCCGGTCGGGGCTTTCCCGTTCTTGCCGGAATGCCGATCGGGCCTCTGGTCACGGTGCTGGGCACGCTTGGGGTGGGCTGGATCGCCTTCATCCTGGTCGACGGTCATTTCGACGAGATAGAGAAACTGCGCGCCGCGGCCTTGACCGGGCGTTTCCCGCCGGTGGGCACCGGTCCCGGTACGCTGGAATTGGGCGGGGAAACCGCGCGACTATATGAAGTCATGCGCCTGCGCGAGGAACGGATGCGGGCAGCCATGTCGGGCGCGGCACATGACGCCCGGCTTTCGGCGGTGCTGGCCAGCGTGGACGAGGCGATCGTGGTGGTGACTGGAACCGGCCAGGTAAGCCTGGTCAACAGTCCTGCCAAGGCGTTGCTGGGGGCAGACGCGGTGGGTGTCGGCACGTCGGTCTTCGCCGCGCTGTACCGCCATGAGGTCTCTGCCGCCCTGACCGAGGTGCGCATGGCCAAGACCGGCAAGCTCACGCGCCGCTTCGGGCATCTGGATGGGCGGATTCTGACCTGCACCCTGTCGCCGCTGCCGGGGGAGGATGGCGCGGTGCTGCGCTTCGACTGCCCTGATGCGATGCGCAATGCGGAAACGGCGGAAATAGACCTCGACCTCGACCTGCATGACCGCCCGCCCGAGGGCGGGTATGACGAGGAAACCCTGCTGGAAGTGCTGCCGGCCCTGGTCTATGACAGCGAGACGACGGGGCTGGATGTTGTGCAGGACAGCCTGCTTGCGGCTGGCGGGGTGCGCATGCAGGGGCGGCGCGTCTATCGCGCGGCCTGCTTCGATCTTCTGGTCAATCCCGGCCGGCCGATTCCGCCGCGATCCACCGCAATTCATGGCATCACCGATGCGATGGTGGCCCAGGCGCCCGGCCCCCGGGCGGTGCTGCCGCGTATTCGCGATGCCATGACGGGTTGCGTGCTGATCGGCCACAATATCGGCTTCGATGCCGCCATCCTGCAGGCCGAGGCAGGGCGGACGCAACTTGACGACTGGCCCGCCGATCCGGACAGGCTGTGCACCTTGCAGCTTTCCGCCGCGCTGTGGCCGGAGATGACGGATCTCAACCTCGATACTATCGCCGCCCGGTTGGGCGTGGATGTGCGCGGGCGGCATACCGCATTGGGGGATGCGCTGGTCACGGCGGAAATCTGGGCCTGTCTGATTCCGCTTCTGGCCGATGCGGGGGTGCGGACACTGGCGCAGGCGCGGGCGTTCGCGGCAGGGGCCAGGCGCGTGCGCAAATTGCAGCAGGCGGCCGGCTGGTAGGTCGCGCACCGGGCATAGGGGAAAGGTTGGGGAATGGTCACGGCGGGTCTGGAACGGTTGGACAGTTTCCCCTATCGCCATCGGGTGCGCGAGGTGATGAGCGCGCCCCTGGAAATGGCGCTGCCTTCGGAAAGCCTGGGACAGGCGGCGGCGCGCATGGTGGCGCAGGGCATATCGTCCGTCGTCGTGGAAGGGCCGAACGGGCAGCCCGCCGGCATCGTGACCGAGCGAGACGTCCTGCGCGCCCTGGCCCAGATGGGGCCGGATGCCTATTCCGCCCCCCTCTCGCTGCTGATGTCCACCGGCGTCGCAACCGTGGAGGCGGACGCCTTCGTCTATGTCGCGATGGGTCGCCTTGCCCGGCTGGGCTATCGGCATCTGGTGGTGATCGACCGCAATGGCTGCGCCATCGGCATGATGACCACGCGCGCCCTGTTGAAGCTGCGCTCGGCCGAAACGCTGCAATTGGGCGATCAGGTGGTGGCGGCGGGCGATGCGGCGGACATGGATGCCGCCCGGCGGGAACTACCCGTTCTGGCCGGCCATCTGTTGCGGGAGGAGGTCGGCGCGGTCGGCGCTGCGGCGGTCATCAGCGCGGTCTATTGCGACATTTCCGCCCGGGCCGCGGCATTGGCCGAGGCGGCGATGCTGGCCGATCCGGCCTGGGGCAGGGCGCCGGCCCCCTGGTGTTTCCTGGTGCTGGGATCGGGCGGGCGGGGCGAAAGCCTGCTGGCCCCGGATCAGGACAATGCCATCGTGCATGCCGGATACGAGGCCGACACGCCCTGGTTTCGGGAGTTGGGGCGGCGCGCGGCCGAAATTCTGGATGCGTCGGGCATTCCCTATTGCAAGGGCGGGGTGATGGCGCGGGAGGAGGCGTGGTGCCATTCCCGCCTGGGCTGGAGCGACCAGTTGCGCCGCTGGACCCATTCCACCGATCCAGGCGCGCTGCTGCAGGTCGATATTTTCTATGATTTCGTGCCGGTGCATGGCGATCCCGCCCTGGCATCCGATCTGCGCGCGGAAGCAACCGAAGCGGCGCGGGGCGCACCCGAATTCCTGCGCCGGATGGCGGCGTCTCAGGCGGATTTCAAGCCGCCGCTTGGCCTGTTCGGCGGCTTTGTGAAGCGTGAGGGCCGGGTCGATCTGAAGCTGGGCGGGCTGTTGCCGCTGGTGTCGGGCGCGCGCGTGCTGGCCCTGAAGCTGGGCGTCACCGCCACCTCTACCTGCGATCGGCTGAACGCCTCCGTCGATGGCGGCCGGCTGAAGGAGACGGATGTGCAGACCCTGGCGGAGGCGCAGGAAACCCTGATGCGCGCGGTTCTGGACCAGCAGATCGCCGATCTGGAAAAGGCGGTTGAACCCGGTGTGCGGGTCGATCCGGCGCGCTGGACGGAAGCGCGCGCCAACAGGGTGAAGCAGGCGCTGCGACGGATCGAGGAGCTGCGCCTGCTGGTCAATGATGCGCTGTCTGCCTCCGGCTGAGGGGGCTCGCCAGCAGTGTTTATTTGAAACCCACCTCGTCATACATCATCTGGGCAGCGGGCTGATTGCGGCCCAGCGCTTCCAGATTCAAGGTGTCCTGCCGAAAGGGGCCAAGCTGTGCGACGGACGGGCTGATCGCCACGCCGGGCACGACCGGATATTCGTCATTGCCGGCGGAGAAATAGGCCTGGGCCGAATCGCCAGCCAGATATTCCAGGAATCGGATCGCATTGGCTTTGTTGGGCGCGTTTTGCAGCACGCCTGCACCGGAAATATTCACATGCGCGCCGCGATCATTCTGGTTCGGAAAGACCCAGGCGATGTTTTCCCGCTTTTCCGGCTCCAACCCCCGGACCGGGCTGCGCAGCGCGCGGGCGTAGTAATAGGTATTGGCCAGCGCGATGGCGCATTCACCCGAAGCCAGCGCGGTCAACTGTTCGGTGTCACCCCCCACCGGATCGCGGGCCAGATTGTTCAATAGCCCCTGTGCCCAGGCCTTGGCCTTTTCCGGCCCGTCATGCTCAATGATCGAAGCGCCCAGCGACAGCATGTAGACGCTGCCCGACGAGCGCGAGCAGATCAGCCCCTTCAGCTTCGGATCGGCCAGCGATTCATAGGTCTGAATATCGGATGGCTTGACCCGGGTCTTGTCGTAAAAAATGATGCGCGCGCGCTGGGAAAAGCCGAACCACAGCCCGTCCGGATGGCGCAGATGGGCCGGGATGCGCTGGGTCAGATAGTCCGAAGCGATGGGCTGGAACAGCCCCTTCTGCTGGGCCTGCCAGATGCGCCCCGCATCGACCGTGATCAATATGTCGGCCGGGCTGTTCACCCCTTCATTCTGGATGCGGGCAATCAACTCGTCGGCATTGCCTTCGATGCGGTTGATCTCGATCCCGGTCTGTTTGGTGAAATCGCTATAGAGCGCCTCGTCCGTGTCGTAATGACGGGACGAATAGATATTCACCTCTTCCAGGGCGAAGGCGGAGCCTGCGGCCCCGGCGACAAGGCCGGCGGCAAGCAGGGCGGGTGCGATCCTGTTCATGATCATGATCAGCCATATCCCCTTATTTCGAGGCATGTCGGTCATGCCCGGATACCAGTATTGGACGGCGCCCGAATGATCCGGGACCGATATAGGCCCACAGTTCCTATTGCGAGCCAGTCGCAAAGTCAAACCGTCTCGGACCAAGCCGTATCAGCTTGTCTGTCACGGACCAATTCACGCTGCCTTGATATCCGTCATATCCAACGCGTTCGCCACGCGGGATGGTCTGTGTGAAACGCATTGCGAAGGACGGGTGATATCCCTGTACACTGTATGCGGTTGCTGGGGCTTGCAGTGCAAGGAGGTGGTATGCCGGGGCATGAAATCCTGTTCGATGCGTTGATCGTGCTGTTTGCCGCGATCATCATGGTGCCCCTGTTCCGGCGGTTGAAGCTGTCGCCGATCCTGGGATATCTCGCGGCCGGAATGCTGCTGGGGCCGCATGGCGTCGGCGTGGTGACCGAGATTGAAGAAGTGCAGCTTCTGGCCGAATTCGGCGTGTTGTTTCTGTTGTTCATGATCGGCCTGGAACTGCCGCTCGACCGGTTGAAGGCGCTGCGGAAATACGTCTTCGGCCTGGGCGGAGCGCAGGTGACGCTGACCACCGGGGTGATCGCGGTGATCTGCGCCAGCGTCTTCGATCTGGGGGTGGAAGCCTCCATCCTGATCGGGGCGTCGCTGGCGCTGTCCTCCACCGCCACCGTGTTGCAGCTTCTGGCGGAGCGCGGCGAATTGATCCAGCGGCATGGTCGGGTCAGCCTCGCCATTCTGCTGATGCAGGATCTGGCGGTGGCCCCGCTGCTGGCGCTGATCCCCATCATGGCGCTGCAGGGCGATGGCCTGGCTGAAACGCTGGGCTGGTCGCTGGTCAAGGCCATCGCCGCCCTGGTTTCGATCACCGTGATCGCGCGCTATGTGCTGCGTCCCTTCTATCGCGCGGTGGTGGCGGCCGGCAGCCCCGAACTGTTCACGGCAACCGCGCTGTTCATCGTGCTGGGAACCTCGCTGCTGACCGAACAGGCCGGGCTCAGTATGGCGCTGGGCGCCTTCCTGGCCGGCATGCTGCTGGCCGAGACGGAATTTCGCCATCAGGTGGAATCCGACATTCTGCCGTTCCGGGGCCTGTTCCTGGGCCTGTTCTTCATGACGGTCGGCATGTCGGTCGATGGCAGTCTGATCATTCGCGAATTGGCGCTGGTCGGGGCCTTGCTGATTGGGTTGCTGGCGCTGAAGTCCCTGCTCATCACCGGGCTATGCCTTGCCTTCGGTCTGTCGGCCGCCAATTCCGTGCGCACCGGCTTCTCCCTGGCCCAGGGGGGGGAGTTCGCCTTCGTGCTGCTGGGCCTTGCCGTGTCGCAGGGGCTGGCCGACCGATACGCGGCCCAGCTTGCCTTCATCGTGGTTGCCCTGTCGATCGTTGCGACCCCTGCCTTGATCGCGATGGGGCGCGAGCTTGCCCTGCGCCTGGAAAAACGCCGCGCGACCCCGCCCGCCACCCTGGAATCCGAAGCGGATGACCTGTCCGATCACGTCGTGATCGCGGGCTTCGGGCGGGTTGGTCAGCAGGTTTCGGCCATCCTGGTGGAACGCAATATTCCCTTCATCGCGCTGGAAAAGGATGCCCAGGCCGTGCAGGCGGCGCGTAGGCATGGCCTGCCGGTATTCTTCGGCGATGCCAGCCGGGCGGATATTCTGGAGGCAGCAAGGCTGTCGGAGGCGCGGGCTTGCGTGCTGACCATGCATAAAGGGTCCGGGGAGGAAGGATTGATCACCTTGTTGCGGTCACGCCATCCCAAACTGCCGATCTTCGTGCGCGCGCATGATTGGGACCATTCGGCGATGCTGGACAAGGCGGGATCCACCGCCGTGGTGGAGGAAACGGCGGAGATGTCGCTGCGCCTGTCGGCCCTGGTGCTGCGCAGCTATGGCGTGCCTTTGGAGGAGGTGCGCGAGATGAATGAGCGCCTTCGTGGGGAGGATTATGCCGGGCTGAAAGCCCTGGTCACCGAAAGGGTGCAGGGACTGGCGAAGACCTGATCCCTTCCGCCTTGCGCTCAGGGGCTTTGCCGATATACTCCCGCGCTTTCCGGAACCTTGGGATATGAACAATGACCGAGAAAGCCCTGGTTGGCATCATCATGGGCAGCCGCTCCGACTGGCCGACCATGCGCAATGCAGCCGAAACCCTGGATGCGCTGGGCGTGGCCTATGAGACGCGCGTGGTATCGGCCCATCGCACGCCCCATCGCATGGTGGAGTATGCCGGAAGTGCTGCCGGGCGCGGCATCCAGGTGATCATCGCCGGCGCGGGCGGCGCGGCGCATCTGCCGGGTATGGTGGCGTCGATGACGACCCTGCCGGTCCTGGGCGTGCCGGTGGAATCCAAGGCGCTGTCCGGCCTCGATTCGCTCTATTCCATCGTGCAGATGCCGGGCGGCGTGCCGGTCGGCACGCTGGCCATCGGCAAGGCGGGCGCGATCAATGCGGGGCTGCTGGCCGCCTCCATCCTGGCCCTGTCCGATCCGGCGCTGGCGGAAAGGCTGGCCGAATGGCGCCGACGCCAGACCGAATCGGTGCCCGACAGCCCAGAGGACGACCATGCGGCCTGATCCTGTTCCGCCCGGCTCCACCATCGGCATTCTGGGCGGGGGGCAGTTGGGCCGGATGACGGCGCTGGCCGCCGCCAATCTGGGCTATCGCTGCCTGATCCTGGCGCCCAAGGGCGACAATCCGGCCTTCCAGGTAGCCGACCATATTGAGGCGGACTACACCGAGGAGGCGGCATTGGCGGCGCTGGCCGCGCGGGCCGATGTGGTGACGCTGGAATTCGAGAATCTGCCGGTCGCGGCGCTGGACTTCCTGGCCACGCGTGTTCCCGTTCGTCCCGGCCGGGACGTGCTGGAAACCGCCCAGCATCGCATCCGCGAGAAGAGCTTTTTCGACCGGATCGGGGCGCCCACCGCGCCCTGGGTTCCAGTCCGCAGCGAGGCGGATCTGCGTGACGGCGTGGCGCGGCTGGGCTTCCCCTGCGTGCTGAAGACCGCGACGCTGGGCTATGACGGCAAGGGCCAGCTCAAGCTGACCGGGCCGGAGGATCTGGCCGCCGCCGATGCCATCCTGACGGCGGGGGAGGCGATATTGGAGGGCTTCGTGCGCTTCGCGCTCGAAATCTCCGTCATCGTGGCGCGCGGGGCCGATGGTGCGGTGATCTGCTACGAACCGGCCGAAAACGCGCATAAGAACCATATTCTGGATATCACCCGGGTGCCCGCCCGCATCGCGCCGGACACGGCGGAAACGGCGCGCGCCATCGCGGTGAAGGCGGCGGAGGAGCTGGGCCTGATCGGCCTGCTGGCGGTGGAGATGTTCGTGACCGGGGATGGCGCGGTTGTGGTGAATGAAATGGCGCCGCGTCCGCATAATTCCGGGCATTGGACGATGGATGGCGCCGTCACCAGCCAGTTCGAGCAGCTGGTCCGCGCCGTCTGCGGCCTGACCCTGGGTGATGTCTCACGCCTGGGCCCGGTGGTGGAGATGACCAATCTGATCGGCGACGACGCGGCGGCTTGGCCCGCGATCCTGACCGAGCCGGGCGCGCATCTGCACCTGTATGGCAAGGCCGAAGCGCGGCCCGGCCGCAAGATGGGGCATGTGAACCGGTTGAAGCAAGGTTAGGGCCAATCGACATTCAGCGTTTGATCGATAAGCGTCCGTGCCACGGTTTCATCGGGTGCTTCCGCAGAAAACAGGATGCGATACATCAGCGGCGCCACGATCCGGTCCATCAATGCATCGCCGCCGGGGGAGGTTTCGCCGCGCGCTTCGGCCCGTTGATGGATGGTTTCCACTTGCTGGCGGGTAAAGGCCGCGCATTGGCAGGCATTGCCCAGCCCGCCGCCGCTGGCCAGCACATCGCGGATCATCTTCCGGCCCGGTTCCGATGACATCTCTTCCAGATACTGGCCGACCCAGGATTCCAGATCACCCCGCAGGGAACCGGTGTTGGCCGGGTCGGTTTCGGGCCGCAGATTTTCCACCGCCACATCGGATAGCAGTGCCGTAAGATCGCCCCAGCGCCGATAGATGGTGGAGGGCGTCACGCCGGCGCGTGTCGCTACCGCAGGAACGGTCAGGGCCTCGCGCCCGATCTCGTTTTCCAGATCCCGGACGGCCTGATGCACGGCGGCCTGAATGCGGGCACTTCGCCCGCCGGGGCGCGGGCCTGACTTGGTGGACATAGGCGTATCGCGCCTCCGGGGAAGAAGATTTGTTCTGGAACTCTAACGCAAAATATTTGCATTAATGGCAAGTCCAGCTTACACCTGAAAAAAGCACAATCTTAGCCTTTATGGAAGGCCCTGCCATGTCCGCAGCCGTATCGCCCTCGTCGCCCGTTGCCATGCCAGGGCGCATCTTCCCCGCCATGGCTATTCATGCCGTGACGGTGATGGCCTTCCTTGCGGCCTCTACCGCGCCGACGCCGCTCTATCGGCTGTATCAGGCGGAATGGCATTTCTCGCCCATCCTGCTCACCGTGATTTTCGCGGTCTATGCGCTGGCCCTGCTTGCGGCTTTGCTGGTTGCGGGTGGATTGTCCGACCATATCGGGCGCCGGCCGGTGATCACGCTGGCCCTGGTGCTGGAAATCGGGGCCATGCTGCTGTTCATCGAAGCCAGCGATCCCTCCTGGCTGATCGCCGCGCGTATCCTGCAGGGCATCGCCACGGGGCTGGCTACGGCGGCCCTGGGGGCTGCCCTGATCGACCTGCACCATGAACATGGCGCGCTGACCAATGGGATCGGGCCGATGGCCGGTATGGCCTTGGGTGCGCTGGGGGCAACCGCCCTGTCGCAGATGCAGGCCGGGTCGCTGGAACTGATCTATGAGGTGATGCTGGCGGTATTCGCTGTCCAGCTTGTGCTCACCTGGGTCGTGCCGGAAACCGCGCGGAAGCGGCGTGGCGTCTGGCGTTCCCTGATCCCCAGCATCGCCATTCCGGCTGCGGCGCGGGCGACCCTGCTGGCGATTTCCCCGCTGAACATTGCCTTCTGGATGCTGGGCGGATTTCTGATGTCGCTGATGCCGTCCCTGCTGGCAGTCATAACCGGTTCGGATTCGATCTGGCTGGGGGGGCTGTGCGTTGCGGCGATGACGTTGAGCGGCGGGATCGCGCTCTATCTGGTGCGCAGGCTGCCCGCGCATCGCTGCATTCAACTGGGTGGCGTGGGGCTGCTCCTGGGTGGGGGGGCCATGCTGCTGGGAGTCAATGCAGCTTGGCCGGTTCCGCTGCTGGCTGGATGCATGGTGGGGGGCGCGGGCTTTGGTTCGGGCTTCCTGGGCTCGGTACGCAGCCTGATGCCGCTCGCTCCGCCGGAAGGACGGGCGGCCCTGATGGCCACCTTCTATATGGAAAGCTATCTGTCCTTCAGCTTGCCGGCCATCGCGGGCGGCTTCCTGGCTCAGCGCTACGGCCTGCTGACCGCGGCCAATATCTATGGCGCGACGGTGCTGCTGCTGGCCGCCGCTGGGCTGACGGCCTTCCTGGCGATCCGCCGCAAGGCCGGATGATCAGCCCCGCCCGGCGCGGAAAATATGATAGTGATAGGCGTCGCTCAGCGCCTTGTAGCTGGCATCGATGATATTGGGCGACACT